>Ga0194130_10008953_pt1 | contig 10473 bp, 8 predicted proteins | sample TA2KigsurfametaG_FD_160084 | JGI IMG/M metagenome (GOLD analysis project Ga0194130, IMG submission 160084) | Freshwater microbial communities from Lake Tanganyika, Tanzania - TA2015050 Kigoma 12 surface | ecosystem: Environmental > Aquatic > Freshwater > Lake | place: Tanzania: Lake Tanganyika... | reverse complement strand
GCTGCTGATGGATGCGGTGCTTTACAACGCCGATCCGGCGGTGAAGGCCCGCATGCAGGAGATCGATGAGGCGGTGAAGTCCGACCACCTGCTGGAGCTACTGGAGCGCCGTGCCCTGGTGAAGCAGGGGATGGACACCAGCAAGGTGCGCGACCTGCGCCAGCAGATGGAGCGGGCGATGGCGCGCCGCGTCCATCCCCACTACGTGCACGACTTCTTCCTGGAGGCATTCCGCCGGCTGGGCGGCAAAGCCTTCCCCAGGGAGGAGGGCCGCTACGAGATCACCCACGTGTCACCGCAGCTGCTCGATCGCGACCAGCAGATCGGCGTGGGGGTGCCGGTGCAGCCCCGCTACGAGCGGATCTGCTTTGAGAAGGAGCATGTGGGGCAGAGCCCCAGGGCCGAGCTGGTGAGCCCAGGCCATCCGCTGCTGGAGGCGTGCATCTCCCTGATCTGGGAACGCCACGGCCAGGTGCTCAGCCAGGGGGCGGTTCTGATCGACGAGGACGATCTGGGGGCTGAGCCGCGGCTGATGTTCTGTCTGGAGCATGGCCTGCAGGACGGGCGGCGGAACCGCCAGGGGCAGCAGCAGCTGATCTCCAACCGGCTGGTGTTCCTGGAGATCTCCCGCTCCGGCACCGTGAAGAGCGCCGGTTCCGCCCCCTATCTCGACTACCGGCCGCTGCGCACGGGAGAGCTGAAGCTAATCGCGCCGCTGCTGGGGGATGGCTGGCTGAATCAGGACTGGGACCAGTTGGTGCTGGCCCACGCGATGCAGAGCCTGGTGCCCCAACACTTGGAGGAGATCAAGCGGGAACGGCTGGAGCGGATCGAGAAGGCACGCCAAGAGATCCAGGCGCGCATGCAGCGGCAGATCAACCACTGGTCGCGCCAGTACGAAGAGCTCAAGCACAAGGACACAGCCGGCAAGCGAACCCGCCTGCCGGCCCATGTAGCCAAGGAGCGCGCCGAGCTGCTGGTGAGCCGCCTGGGCAAGCGCATGGCCGCCCTTGATGCAGAAGCTCAGATCAGCGCTCGCATGCCTTTACTGAAAGGTGGTGCACTGATCATTCCAGGGGGTTTACTGAGGCAACTTCGGGGCGAAACGCCCGATGCCAGCGTGGATGCCGAGGCCCGTAAGCGGGTGGAGCTGCTTGCGATGGAGGCGGTGTTTGCCGCCGAGCGCGCCCTGGGCCGCACCCCGGTGGACAAGAGCGCCGAGCGTGGGATCGGTTTCGACATTGAGTCAGCAGGTCCTGATGGCTCGCTGGTGTTCATCGAGGTGAAGGGCCGGGTTGAAGGCGCCGACTCATTGACCCTCACCTACAACGAGCTGAAGTGCGGCAACAACCAGCCCGAGAAGTTCCGGCTGGCGATCAGCACGGTGAGTGGCAATCGGGCCTCGCCGCCGCGGTATGTCAGTGGGATCGACTGGGGCCGGCCTGGCTTTGGCTCCACCGGCTCCAACTTTTCCCTTTCCGAGCTGCTCTCCGTTGCGGAGGACCCGCACTAACCCATGACCAGCGACCACCCCGTCAAACGCCGCAAAAAGCTGATCGAGATCGCTATTCCGCTGGAGGCGATCAATGCGGCCTCGGCGCGGGAGAAGAGCATCCGTCATGGGCACCCAAGCACGTTGCACCTGTGGTGGGCACGGCGGCCGCTGGCGGCGGCTCGGGCGGTGATCTTCTGCCAGATGGTGGACGATCCCTCGGCGGTGCCGGAGGAGTTCCCCACGGAGGAGGAGCAGGAGAACGAGCGGGCTGCGGTTGTTTGCTCTGATCAGTGAGTTCGTGCAGTGGGAGAGCACCACCAACGAGGAAGTGCTCGAACCCGCTCGGGAGGAGATCCGCCGCAGCTGGCGTCGCTGCTGCGCCGACAACGCCGATCACCCAGAAGCCGACGAGCTGTTCAACCCGGAGAAGCTGCCCGGCTTCCACGATCCCTTCGCGGGGGGTGGGGCTTTGCCGTTGGAAGCCCAGCGCCTAGGGCTTGAGAGCTACGCGAGTGACCTGAACCCGGTGGCGGTGCTGATCAACAAGGCGATGATCGAGATTCCGCCGAAGTTTGCGGGGATGCCGCCGGTGAATCCGGAGAGCCGGCGCGATCTTGATGTACGCCAGTGGAAAGGCGCTCAGGGGCTTGCAGAGGACGTGCGCTACTACGGCCAGTGGATGCGCGATGAAGCCGAGAAGCGCATTGGCCACCTCTACCCAAAGGTAGAAGTAACGGCCGACATGACAAAGGAGCGGCCAGATCTAAGCCCCTACGTGGGGAAGACGCTCACTGTTATCGCGTGGATTTGGGCTCGCACTGTCAAGAGCCCAAACCCTGCTTTTGAAGCAGTGGAGGTGCCCTTGGTCTCCACTTTTATGCTCTCCACGAAGAACGGGAAAGAGGCTTACGTGGAGCCAGAAATGGTGAACGGTGGATACCGATTCGCTATGAAGGTGGGCAAGCCAATCGATCTTAAGGCTGCTAAATCAGGAACAAAACTTGCCAGAGGCGGCAACTTCGCCTGCCTTATGTCTGGAGCTCCAATTAAACCAGAGTACATCAAGGCCGAGGGTATAGCTGGACGGATGGGAGTCCGCATGATGGCGATTGTTGCCGAAGGTGTTCGAGGACGTGTCTACCTAGAGCCATCGCCACAGCAGGAAGCTATTGCAATGAATGCAGAGCCATCCTGGAAACCGGAGGGGGCATTCGTCGAGGATGCCCGAGCATTTACTCCCTGCATCTACGGTATCAAAGAATGGAGCCATCTGTTTACCAACCGGCAGCTCGTGGGGCTCACAGCTTTCTCGGATTTAGTACAGGAAGTGCGGGAGCGAGTGAAGGCAGATGCCCTTGCAGCAGGCCTAGCTGATGACGAGAAGCCTCTACGCCAGAGAGGAAAAGGCGCCCTTAGCTATGCAGATGCTCTAGGAATCTACCTCAGCCTTGCAGTGGACAAAACGGCTGACTATTCAACTTCGCTAGCGGCCTGGCAGCCCGACTACAAGAATCAAAGGGTTGGACACCTATTCAGCCGACAGGCAATTCCTATGTGCTGGGATTTTGGCGAGAGCAATTTAATGGGCGGGACAACAGCAAACTTCCCGGATACGTGCAAGTACATTGCCCGTGCTCTTGAAGCCCTACCAGGCAATGCCTTCAAGACGGAGGACGAGTCTTCTGCGGCTCAGATGTCTGCGACCGAACTAAGTATTCCTCCCCGCATTGTTTCTACCGACCCTCCTTACTACGACAATATCGGATATGCCGACCTGTCAGATTTCTTCTATGTCTGGCTGCGTCGCTCCTTGAAGTCAATATTTCCCGAGCTATTCGCAACCCTTGCGGTTCCCAAGGCCGATGAGTTAGTCGCCATGTCCTACCGGCATGGGGGAAAAGAAAATGCAGAAGCCTTTTTTCTCGATGGCATGACGTTGGCGATGAAACGGATTGCCGACCAATCACATCCAGTCTTTCCTGTCACAATCTACTATGCCTTCAAGCAATCAGAAACCAGGTCTGCAACTGGTACAGCCAGTACCGGATGGGAAACATTCTTAGCTGCAGTCATTAAGGCAGGTTTTGTCTTGAACGGCACATGGCCGATGCGAACTGAGTTGGCCAACCGCATGCGCGGGATGGAATCCAACGCCCTTGCCACCAGCGTCGTATTTGTATGTCAGCGACGGTTGGTCTCGGCTCTCACCATCTCCCGTAACGACTTCCGCCGCCAACTGCGCCAGGAGCTGCCGAAAGCCCTCAAAGAGCTTGAGCGTGCAAACATTGCCCCCGTCGACGTCGCCCAGGCCGCGATCGGGCCTGGCATTGCGATTTTCAGCAGAGCCAAGGCTGTGCTCAATCCTGACGACAGTGCTATGAGCGTTCGGGAAGCCCTGATCGAGATCAATGCTGCCCTCGATGAGTACCTGTCTCAGGACGAAGGTGACCTGGATGCAGATAGCAGGTTTGCACTGACCTTCTTCGAGAGTTTCGGATATACAGAGTGGGACTTTGGTGATGCTGAAGGGCTGGCCAAGGCCCGCAATCTCTCCGTAGATGGTGTGGCTCGTGCAGGGATCCTGCGCTCCATTGCCGGCAAGGTGAAGCTGCTTCAGCGCCCAGAACTTGAAGAGGACTGGGATCCTGCAAGGGACAAGCGTCTCTGCGTCTGGGAAGCCACCCAACAGCTCATCAGACGCCTGGAAACAGGCGAACAGGCCGCAGCCGATCTATTCGCGCAGATCAAAGACATATCCGGTCACGGAGATCTGCCTACTAATTGCCGGGCCTTGGCTTATCGCCTCTACAACCACTGCGAGAAGACCAAGCAGGCAGAAGAAGCCCGTGCCTACAACGGCCTAGTCATCGCTTGGCCCGAGCTCGAAAAGCTGGCTGCCGTAGCGGCCAGTCCCGTTCAGCCCTCCCTGCTGTAACCCCTACCCAGTCCCATGGCCATCTCCAACAGTGAGCGCGTCGGCAAGGCGCTGAACGAAGTCCGCGATGGGCTGCTCCCCTACATCAGCCGCGAGCTTTACGACAAGCTCGGTCCGGGCTGGCAGGAACGGCTTGATCCCAGCGTCAACCTGAAAGACGTCAGCGTCCTGCTTGGCCTGTTCATGGAGCATTGGGGGGCTGTGTTTAAGCAGCTGCTCAGCCAGGAGGATCGGGCCTACGTGAGTGAGCTGAAGGTGGCCCGGAATAAGTGGGCCCATTCCGAACCCATCACCTCCGACGACGCCGATCGCTATCTCGACACCGCCGTTCGGCTCTGCCGCAGCATCAACGCGGTGCCCCAGGCGGAAGCCATCCGCGACCTGCGCTCCGAGCTACAGCAGCAGGTGTACACCGAGCGGGCACGCAACAAGGTCCGCTACAAGACCACCACTGAAAACCAGGTCAAGGCAGGGCTCGTGCCCTGGCGTGATGTGATCACCCCTCACCAGGATGTGATCCACGGTCGCTATCAACAGGCTGAGTTCGCCGCCGACCTCGACCAGGTGCGCCAGGGCAAGGGCAGCTCGGAGTACACCGACCCGGCTGAATTCTTCCGCCGCACTTACATCACCGGTGGCCTCAAGGATCTGCTGCGCATCGCCTTGCTTCGCCTCAACGGCCAGGCCGCTGATCCAGTGATCGAGCTGCAGACCAACTTCGGCGGCGGCAAGACCCACTCGATGCTGGCCCTGTATCACCTCTGCTCAGGTACCCCGCTCAACCTCCTCACAGGCTTGGAAGAGGTGTGCGCCGAAGTCGGCATCAAGAGCGTCCCCAAAGCCAACACTGCCGTTCTGGTGGGAACGGCTTTCAGTGCAGCGGAACCCACCACCAAGGCCGACGGCACTGTGGTGAACACCCTCTGGGGCGAGCTTGCCTACCAGCTGGGTGGCCCAGCGGGTTACGCCATCGTGGCCAACAGCGATCGCGAACGCATCTCTCCCGGTGCCCGGGACATTGCTGAACTCTTCCGGCAATGCGCTCCCTGTCTGGTACTGATCGACGAGTGGGTGGCCTACGCCCGCAACCTTGTCGGCAAAGACGACCTGCCTGCCGGCACCTACGACTCTCAGGTCTCCTTCGCGCAGGCGCTCACCGAAGCAGCCAAGCAGGTGCCCAATGCCCTGCTGTTGATCTCCGTGCCCCAGAGCACCAATGAAATCGGGGGTTCCAATGGCGAAATGGCCCTGGAAGGCTTGCGCAATGTGCTGCAGCGCATTGCAACGGAGTGGCGCCCCGCCAGCCCAAACGAAGGCTTTGAGATCGTCCGGCGCCGTCTGTTTGAGCCGATCCCCAGCGACGAGGCCGGTGCCCACCGCGATGCTGTGGTGCGCTCCTTCAAGGAGATGTACACGCTCAACAAGAACGAGTTCCCCGCCGAAACCCGCGAGGCCGACTACGGCGACAAGTTGACGGCCTCCTATCCCATCCACCCGGAGCTGTTCCAGCGCCTCTACGACGACTGGAGCACCCTCCCAAACTTCCAGCGCACCCGCGGCGTGCTGCGGCTGCTCGCCAAGACCATCGAGGAGCTCTGGAACGGCGGCAGTAAAGACGTGATGATCATGCCCTCGTCGATGCCGCTCGATGACATCGAGGTCAAGAACGAGCTGCTGCGCTACCTGCCCAATGAGTGGGACCCAATCATTTCCCAGGACGTCGACGGTGAGGGCTCGATTCCTGTTCGCATCGACGCCGCCAACAGCAACCTGGGACGGCTCAGCGCCTGCAAGCGCGTTTCTCGCAGCATCTACATGGGCACCGCTCCGGGTTCAGGAGCCGCCAAGCCCGGTATCGGCGATCAGCGCATCAAGCTCGCCTGCGCCATGCCGGGTGAAGCTCCGGCAGTGTTTGGCGATGCCCTACGGCGCCTGGGCGATCAGGCTCGGTTCCTGAACCAGGACGGCGATCGCTACTGGCTCGACACCAAACCCAACCTCAACCGTACCGCCGACGAGCACAAGCAGAGCTACCTCAACGACCGCGACACCTTGCTGGTGGAGCTGAACCAGAAGCTCGACCGCGAAGGCAAAAACCGCGGTGCTTTTGCAGGGCTACATCTCACCCCACCCAACAGTGCGTCAGTCCCGGATGAACCGGCCACCCGCCTGGTGGTGGTGCCCTCCCAATATCCCCACAAGAAGGGTGAAGACAGTGCTGCCCTCAGGTGGGCGAAAGAGGTGCTCGCTGCACGAGGCACCAGTCCGCGCCAATACGCCAACACCCTGGTGTTCCTTGCGGCCGACGAGCGGGCCCTTGAAGATCTTGCGGACGCTTACGCCTCGCAGAAGGCCTGGCAGCGGATCAGCGACAACCGGGAGGAGCTTGATCTCACCCTCAGCCAGGTGAACCTGGCCGCCAAGCGCATCAAGGACGCCACCGACGCGATCGACGTCCGCATCCCGGAGACCTGGTGCCATCTACTGCTCCCTCACCAGGCCCAGCCCGGCAACCAGGGTCCGTCCTGGGATGAGTTCCGCCTTACCGGCGGTGAACCGCGCCTCGCCGATCGCGTCTCGAAGAAATGCAAGGACGAGGAGGCGCTCTATGTGGAGATCGGTGCCAGCCGCATCCGCCGCAACCTCGACAACTTCCTCTGGGCCAGCCGTGACTCAGTCAGCGTGCAGGAGCTGGTGGATTGGTGCCGCAAGTACCTCTACCTGCCCCGGCTGAGTAGTGACGACGTGATCTTCAACGGCCTCACCAATGCCCAGGCCACCCTGCAGGGCGAAAGCACCTTCTATCTGGCTGAAGGCTTCGACGAGGCCAGCGGGCGCTTCATTGGCCTGAAGCCCCAGGGCCAGTTCCAAAGCGCCGCCACCATGCGGATGCTGATCGTCAAGGACGAGGTGGCCCTGGCGCAGCTCGAGGCGGAACAACGGGCGAAGACCTTCGATCTTCCCCCCGGCACAGGAACCGGCGGTGGCGATGGAACTGGCCCTGGTCGTGGGACTGGCACTCCGTCCGGAACGGGCACAAGCTCAACCAACACCAACACCGCTGAAGGCACTGGCAAGCCAGGGACTGGCGTCAATCCACCAGTTCCAACTCCGCCACCGCAGCGCACGACCTTCACCGGCTCCCTCAAGCTCGACCCCGTGCGGGCGGGTCTGCAGATGGGTCAATTCCTGGAGGAGGTGATGAGTCACCTGCAGGCTCTGCCAGGAGCCGAAGTGAACCTGTCAGTGGAAGTGCACGTCAAAGCCCCTAACGGCATCGACGACCAGACCGCCCGCATCGTGCTGGAGAACGCAGCGGCACTGAAGCTGGACAACCCGCAGGTATACTGATCGTCCATCTCAATCCACGTCACCGAACGCAATATGGAAAACCCTGAACCGCTTGTTCTTGATCGAAGACGGCTGAGCCTCGGCAAATACACCCGCTGGGCAGCCGATCTCTCCGATGAAGAGATGTATGGGCTGCTCTGGTTCCTTGGTGAATTTGGCATCAGAACCAGTGAATACAATCTTGTTGGCTCAATCCAGGAAGTCGGTAGAGCGAGAACCGGGCTACTGGGTGCCCTTGGCTTTGTTCGCGGACATCCCGTCACCCAAGAGCAGGCCATGAAGGCCATCCGAAATGCCTATAAAACCAGCCCTCTCCCTCAAGATTCGAACCAAGCCTCCCATGACTGATCCAATCACCCATCCGCTGCTTGCCTATCCAGAAGCCGAGCGCGTTGCCTACCTCTCAGTTATTGCAGAACTCGCCAACGTTGATAGCAAATTTGACGAGCAAGAGAGGCAGCATCTGGATGAGCAGCTGAAGGCCTTTGAAATCTCTGACGAAGGTAAAGCCAAGGTCTATGCCGCTGTCTTTCACTTCAAGGAGGAGCACAGGTCAGAGGTCCTTAAATCGCTCCATGCCCTCGATGACAGCGATTTGCGCTTCACCCTGATCGCCGATCTTTTCCTGCTTGCATTGAGCAACGGATACATTTCCGTAGAGGAACTCGAATATGTTGAAGTGATAGGCAGCGAGCTTGGCATCACGAAAGATCAGGTGATGGCCATCAAGGATGTTCAGTTCCACCTGTGGCAGCTGAGGTCAACACCCTCTGATTCAGATGCTTTTAATGCCATGCTCAAGGAATGTGCCAGCAATCTGGCTGCGGCAGGCGTTCCGATTGCTGCGATCGCTGGCACTGGAAGCGTGTTTGGTCTCAGCGCTGCCGGTATCACATCTGGTCTGGCTGCCCTTGGGGGCCTGATCGGAGGCGGGATGCTTGCTGGCACTGTCCTTGTCGTTCCCGCCATCGCAGTGGGTTCAGCCTGGGGGGTGAAAAAGCTCGTCGACCTTGTCATCGACAAGAAGTAATCATTCCGCAACTCCTGTTCTTCTTTAGCCATGTCCAACACACCTGAAGACCTGCCAGTTGCTCCTGCGGCTTCTCTTGATATGAGCACGATTCTTGCCAAAGGCATTGTCGAGAATCTTCCGGCGATCCTGTCCTCGTTCAAGGAGGTCTACGCCTTGCGCGCCAAAGAGAGTGCATTCAAGGCTGCACTAGAGGCGCGTTGCGCCGATATGCAGATCAACAGCCAGAACTTCACGACCCTTGTTCAGAACTTGACCGAGCTCTCCAAGAGCGAGTCAGCAGACGAGGAGACAAAGGCCATGTACCGGGAGTTGATCCGTTCACTGTTCGAGCTGTTTACAGCCCGCTCGAAGGAATCGGATTCGTTTTCCAGATTTCTCAACGGATAGCCTCGATGTGGGGAATCAATCCGTTCACCGTCGGCAAGATCATTGCCGGAGTTGGTGTCTCCAGTGCACTGCTAGGCAGGCACGGCTCTCTGGAGCAGTTGAAAAGAAAAATCAAGCTGCATGTATCGGAGAAACATGCGGAGGCGGCAAGGGCTATGGCGCGTTCTGTCGCCCTCCAAGATCAGTCGCTGTACAAGAAGCTAAAAAAAGAGCTCGAACAAGAGCTCTCGCCGGACGAATACGAGCGCATCTTCAATGACTCTTGCGATCCACCATCTCGCTGAACCGTGGTCATGGCAATGCTTCCCCATGACGCGCATTTGTGACAGGCTATCTCGCTAGCATTGGCGATGGCTTTATTCCGTAAGAAGCCTATCGGCTATCCAGAGATCAGTTTCCTGTCGTTTGATGTTCTGGCCCTGTTAGCCAAACTCCAGCAGGAGATGGAGCTCGATTCTGTTGGCCCTGTCTCTTTCGGCCTGCAGACGATGGAGACCTTGGCTTGCATACGCTGGGAGCAGGGGAGGCCGGGTGCCGATATCTTCTTCCATTCGCTGTTCAATCGCCCTGACGTGCCTCAGCCCGTGATTGAACACGTTCTGCGCCATGAGCTCCTGCACCTGAAAATCCCAGCCAGAGAAATCGATGGCAAGCGGGTCCATCACCCGCCTGAGTTCTGGGAGGCAGAACAGGCTCTGGTTCCCTGGACAGCGGCGTCGTGGGGATGGATGGTGCTCGCCTTCTGGGACGTCATCAAGACGGACATCCCAAATGAATGCACGTGGGTCAAGAAATCTTGGAGGAGACTCCAGAGCAACCCCTATCCCAGCTGGCAGATGATCCTTGACGACCAGAGCCGATACTCTGATAAACAGGGCCAGATTCAGGGCTTGATGGAGAGTCTTTAATGAGCCCGATCCAGCTGTTAATGGCCATATCTTCCTGGCACCTGCCTACTCGTTCGAGAGCTGCACCTTGGCCCCTTTGCGGACATTCTCGTTGGCGCTGATCACCTGAAGGTTGCCAGGGTGATGCTTGCCACCCTTTGCAAGAGGAATGATGTGATCCACGTGGTACTGAATGAATCCCGCCGCTTGATTAAGCCTGTCCCTTTGGTCGTAAACTTGCTGGATCAGCTTCTCTTCTTCATCGCTCAGCTCCGGCGTTTGCTCTCGCAGACGCTGTTTTCTTCTCTGCAGATAAATCGCTGATTTGTATCTATCTTCTTCATGGACAGTCTCTGGTGGCGGACAGCTCATCCCGTCCAGGTCC
>Ga0194130_10008944_pt1 | contig 10478 bp, 6 predicted proteins | sample TA2KigsurfametaG_FD_160084 | JGI IMG/M metagenome (GOLD analysis project Ga0194130, IMG submission 160084) | Freshwater microbial communities from Lake Tanganyika, Tanzania - TA2015050 Kigoma 12 surface | ecosystem: Environmental > Aquatic > Freshwater > Lake | place: Tanzania: Lake Tanganyika... | reverse complement strand
GCCGGCCAGTTGACCGAGATGATCCACTTACCCAGTGAACTGCGGGAAAGGATTTCCGGTCGCTTTAAGGTTATGGCCAACATGGCTTCCCATCTCACAGGCGTTCCACAGGACGGCAAGGTCAACATGGGTCCAGAGTTCGGCAACGCTCAGCTCCGTGTCTCCATTTTTCCCACCATGTTGGGCGAGAAAGTAGTTTGCCGTATCTTCGATCCAACCTCGCGGTCCTTCGACATCGACAAGCTGGGGCTGGATCCGGATACCAAGGAGAAGTTCATTCAGCTCGTCAACAAGCCCAATGGCCTCATCCTGCTCACCGGCCCAACCGGCTCCGGCAAGACCACGGCTATTTATAGCGCGCTGCATTACCTGCTCGCCAAGCATGGTACCGCCGTCAGCATCGCGTCGGTCGAAGACCCGGTGGAGGTGCCCATCCCAACCGTAAGCCAGGCGCAGTTGAATCCGGCGCAGGACTTCACCTTCGCCAGCGCCCTCCGCTCGCTCATGCGACAAGATCCGCAGATCATCATGGTAGGCGAGATTCGCGACCCAGAGACAGCCGGCATCGCCGTGCAAGCGGGGCTCACTGGGCACATGGTCATTAGCACTGTTCATAGCGGCACCACGGCGGGCGTCTTCGCCCGCTTAATAAACATGGGCATTGAGCCATTCCTGCTGGCCTCGTCTATCCTTGGCGTGATGGGCGTGCGGCTGGTGCGAAAAAACTGCGCCTTCTGCGCCATCCCTTACGAACCGGAGGCCGCGCTGCTTAAGGCTCTGACGCAGGAGCAGATCGATAACGCCTCCTTCCGCAAAGGCTCTGGTTGTGCGGAGTGCAATGACACCGGTTACAGCGGCCGGTTCTCCATTACCGAGCTGTTACAGGTGGGCGATATAGTTCGCGACGCCGTGATGGAGAAGAAGCCCACCAGGCTCATCCAGCAAATCGCCGTCGAGCAAGGCATGCGCACGCTCTGGCAAAACGGTCTTGCCCGCGTGCTTGCCGGTGAGACGACGTTGGAGGAAGTCGCCCGCAAGGTGGCGTCGGATCAGATTTAACCTTCTTGGACTGCACCGACAGAGCGCAGCGGAGACGGCACTTTTTTCTATCCGAGTAGTGACTTGTGTGTGCAGCAAAGTCTGCTTCGCGTGAGCCAAAGCAACATCGCCGCTTTCCTCGTCCCTGCAATCCAAGACACGAACGGCCTTGCCGCGCCTTCGTGATTCCGTCTTCGCCCATCTCCGGGTAAATTTTTCTCGTGCTCCTGCACCTCATCCTCGCCGCGCTCGCGCTCCTAAGCCTCACCATCACGCTCTGGCAGTGGCTCGCCGCGCGGTGTTTCCCGCTACACCAGCGCGCGGCGGAAACTTCGTTTGCCCCCGGCGTTACGTTGTTCAAGCCGCTCAAGGGCCTAGACCCCGAAACGCGCGGCTGCCTCGCAAGCTGGTTCAAGCAGGACTACCTCGGCCCAGTGCAACTCCTCTTCGGCGTCGCGGATGAGAAGGATCCTGTCGGCGAAGTTGTTCGCCAGCTTATCGCCGAACACCCGCAGGCAAATGCTCAACTTGTCGTCTGTGCCGAACAGTTTGGCCCGAACGCCAAAGTCTCGACGCTCACGCACCTAGAACGCCTTGCGCAGCACGACCACTTCATCGTTAGTGACGCCGACACGCTTGTGCCGACGGACTTCTTGGCGCAGGTCGTGCAGCCGCTGCGCGACCCTCAGGCTGGCCTCGTGAACTGCTTCTATGCGCTCGCTAATCCGACCACACCCGCGATGCAATGGGAGGCCGTGGCTGTTAATGCGGATTTCTGGAGCCAGGTGCTCCAATCGCGCACGCTCAAGCCGCTAGATTTCGCTCTCGGGGCGGTGATGGCCACGCGCCGGCAGCAGCTCGATGAAATTGGTGGCTTCCGTGCATTGGCGGACCACCTCGCGGATGATTACCAGCTCGGCAACCAAATCGCTCGGCGTGGTTACCGCATTGAGCTGTGCCCTGTAGTGGTTGAGTGCCGCGAGCACGTGCAAGGCTGGCGCGACATCTGGGCGCACCAACTTCGTTGGGCGCGCACTATCCGCGTCTGCCAACCCGTGCCGTATTTCTTCAGCATACTGAGTAATGCGCTGTTGTGGGCAGTTGTATGGTTTGTTGCCAAGCTGGGTTCACAAAGTGCTTTGGCCGAGATGGCACTCCCGTTGCTAGTTGCGGTAGCACTGCGGATCCTGATGACGGCCGACCTAGTTACGCGCATCACATCCAATGCTTACAAGCTTCGTGCGGGCTTGTACGTTGTGCTGAAAGATCTCCTTCATGTCCCCATTTGGGGGCTGGCGTTCCTTGGAAACACCGTCGTCTGGCGTGGCCGGCGGCTCCGCGTCCTTCCCGGGGGCAAGCTCATGTCATGCGCGCCAAACTAAGCCTTGAGCAGTCTTGGGCTGTGGTCGTAAAGCGCCAAGCACTCTGATTTCTGCGTTGAAACGAAGATTCGCTTAAACAGGATCGTTTGCATGTCGATGCCCCCGGAGATGCGTCCTGAATACAAACATTCTTTTGACTCGTTTCTCAAATTAGATAGTGTGCCTATGATTGAAAGAGCTCGTAAGCCTCGTTTTCTGCTTCGCCTTGGCGTTTTCGCACTTGGCGGGTTTAGCAATGCCAGCACGGCAACTCTGCGAGGCTCCGGTGGCCTGCAGTTGCGGCGACTCCGGTTGTTGCATGGCAGCGGCAGATTCCACGCCCGTTCCGGTGATTCCCGCGCCCGCAAGCGAATCCGCGCGCGGACAGTTGCTGGCGTCACTTCCGTTGACCACGCAGTTCCAAACGCTGCGCCCATCCGCTTTAGCAGAGTACGACTTTTTCCCTGCCCTGCCTGTCCCCGCTTCGGTGCCGCTGTTTGTTTGGCATTGTAGCTACCTCATCTAATTCGCGCCGCCCAGTCGCAGTGTGTTCACGTATCCCGTTGGGACGCGTGTGATTTTTTCCTTGGGCCGTCCTCCGATCGCGAATTTATGAAAACCATTTTTTACCAAAATCCGGAGCATCAAATCCGAGTTCCGAAAGAAAACCGAAACCCAAAGCCTAAAGCGTGGCGTCGAGTAAGTCGGCAGCTTGCGATTTATTCCGCACCGCCGTCGCAACTCGATTCTGCCTGCGGATTTCGGATCTCAGGTTTGCTCTCAGCATTGATCATTGTCTGCCTAGGCACGGTTGGTCTTTCTGTCATGGCCGCCGCGCCGGGGACAGGCTCCTATGCGGTCTCCGTCACGCCGACACTGCTGGCGGGACTATTCGCCGAGGCGCGCACCAACAACACCAGCTTGCGCGTAGCCGAGGCGCGCGTGGCCGCCAGTCAGCGAGCCATTGAGACCGTGCGGTCATGGGAAGACCCACGCGTGAACTTTGGCGGGCTGATTGGCCCGGCGCGTCGCATGCCCAGCCAGGACGGCGACTTGATTTATGGCGTCGAGCAGCAACTGCCGCTTTGGGACCGGCCGCGCCTGAACCGTGCAATCCTCGTGGCCGGTTCGCAGACCGAGGCCACAGAGGCCGCGTTGCGCGAGACGCAGCTCCGCCGCGACATGACGCGGTCGTTACTGCGGTTAGCGCTGAGTCATCGTAACGCAGGCTTCCTGACCAACGACCTCGAATGGCTGGCCGCGCTTATCGGCTTGCAGGAGGAACGGTTTCGCGCCGGCCTTGGTCTACAAACGGAACTGCTCCAATTACAAAACGAGAAGAGCCGCCGCGCCGATGCCATCCGCACTGAGCACAGTCGACGTCGCACTGAGGACGCGGCGTTGAACCGCCTCTTGGGCCGCCCGCTGGAAGCGCTGTGGCCGGTGGTGGAGCTGCCGGTTTTGGCCGCGCCGATCGCGAACTCGTCGGCGCTGGCTGATTACGCCGCGACGAACGAGCCGCGCCTTAAGGTGCTGCGCCAAGCCCGGGCGCAGGCTGAAGCGGTGACGCGACTCACCGAAACGCTGCGGCGGCCCGACGTGAGTTTCGGCATCACCGGCCGCCAATATACTGGGGACGGTGGCCTGCGTGAGGGCATGTTTAGCGTCAGCCTCAATCTACCTTGGTGGAACGCACCCAAGTATCGCGCCGACCTGCTCCGCGACGAGGCCAAAGTCCGCACCATTGAGGCGGAAATAGCCGACTATGAAACCAGCGTGCGCGAGGAAATCCTGCGGCTTACTTTGGCCACCGACACGGCGCATCGCGAAGCGTCGCTTTACCGCGACGAAATCCTTCAGCGTTCACAATTAGCGATGGCTTCGCATCAGGCAATGTGGGAGGGCAACCGTGGCGCGTTGCGCGATGTGTTAGACGCCCGGCGCGCCTATTTCGAAGCCCAACTTATGCGGGATCGCGCCATCGTAGAGCAGCATCTCGCCCTCGCAGACCTCGCTGCCTTGTGCGACCTGCCGGATTACTTCCAACTCGCTCGTTTGCTCATGCAACTCAAGTCAGCGTCGCAGCACCTGTATCCGGCTGCCTCTGCTCCCGCTCCATGAAATAATCCTAAAACCCTTATCAGTATGAACGCCAAATCTCCCTTTGCCCTCGTCGCCACCGCTGTGCTTGCTGCGTTGGGTGGTTGGTTCGCTGCGAGTCACTTTCGCGGCGACCACCAGTTCGCTACCGGGCCCAAGTCAGATTCCCTTGGCCGCAAGGTCCTGCATTACCAGAGTTCGATGCACCCGTGGGTGAAGTCGGACAAGCCGGGCAAGTGCACTGTTTGTGGCATGGATTTAGTACCGGTCTTCGAAGGACAGCAGGGTTTTGCGCTGGATCCCGGCACGGTGAGTCTTAGCAGCAATGCCATTCAAGCTCTTCATCTTCAGACCGTTGCCGCGCGTCGTTTACCGCTGGTCCGCACGCTCCGTGTGGCTGGGACAATCGAGGATAACGATACAAAGCACCGGCGGCTAACGGCCTACGTCGAGGGCCGCATTGAAAAGTTGTACGTCAATCACCTCGGTGCGGAGGTGAAAGAAGGCGAGCCGCTAGCGATGCTTTATAGCCCGACGCTATTAAACGCTGAGCGCGAATACACGCTGCTCTTCCGCCAGAACCAGATGGCGCATAACAACACGCTTACAGCCGATCACAAACGCTTGATGGCCTCCGCCGAGCAACGCTTGTTGCGTTACGGGCTGACACCCGCGCAGATCGCGCAACTACCGTTTAAGTCCGAGACCAATCATCTTACCGAAATCCTTGCCCCGATGAGCGGAACCGTGGTGGAGCGCGAGGTTTACGAGGGTCAATTTGTGAAGGAAGGTGACAAGCTCTTCGAACTCGCTGACTTCCTCACCATGTGGTTCCAATTTGACCTCTATGAACGCGACCTCACTTGGGTGCGCGTCGGACAGCAGGTCGAAATCACTGTGCCCAGCGTGCCGGGAAAGAAGTTCGTCGCCGCCATCATGTTCATCGACCCGAATCTCAACGACACGACCCGTACCGCGCGCGTGCGCGTCGAGTTGCAGAACCCGCTCATCACCGTGCAAGGCCGTGCGCGTCGTGAGCTACTCCACAAGACCTTCGCCGAGGCCGTCGTGAGCATCGACTCGCCCGAAGTCCTCGCGCTCCCGCGCACAGCTGTGCTTCACACCGGCAATCGCGTGGTGGTTTATGTGGATAAGGGCGGCGGCGCTTACGAGCAACGCCGCGTGAGGCTCGGGCGGACGGGCGACGAGCACTGGGAAATTCTTGACGGAGTAAAAGAAGGCGAGCGCATCGTAACCACCGGCAATTTATTAATAGACGGGCAAGCGCAACTCAACTTGCAGGCTGCCGACACTGAAGAGTCCACTGCGCCCACAGCGTTGCCAGCCTCTCTGCACACGCAAACACTTCCGCCCGGAGTGAAGCCCTATCCGCTCGCGGTATGCATCGTCGGCGGCAAGAAACTTGGCTCGATGGGCGTACCGATAACGCTGATCTATCAGGGTCAACAAGTAATGTTTTGTTGCATTGGTTGTCAGCCGGAGTTCGAGAAAGACCCAGCTAGGTTCCAACAGAAAATTTTGGCGCTCCAGTCGAGTGCCGCTTCCGAAACCCAAAACATACAAAAACAATGAAAGTCATATCCGCACTCCTCATCACCACCCTTGCTGTCACTGTCCTCGTTGGCTGTGACAAGAAGGAACCCGCCGCGTCCAAAGCTGACGCTCCCAAGACCGAAGCCCCGAAGTCCGGCGCGGATGCGAAGACCGCCGCGAAGCCCTACCCGCTCGACGTCTGCATCGTCGCCGGCGAGAAGCTCGGCTCGATGGGCAAGCCGCACGTCATCGTGCACGAGGGCCAGGAAGTGAAGTTCTGCTGCTCTGGTTGCGAGCCCGACTTTAAGAAAGAGCCAGCCAAGTTCCTCGCGAAGCTGGCAGCAAAGAAGTGACTTCTTCGTATCGACACGCCGCATCGCTAACTAGCCGTGATTAACCGCCTCATCGAATGGTCTTTGCGGAATCGCTTTCTGGTGGTGTGCGGCGTGTTCTTCCTCGTCGCTTTCGGCACGCGCGCGCTGTTCCGCACGCCGGTGGATGCGATTCCTGACCTGTCTGAGAACCAGGTCATCGTGTTCGCGGACTGGGCGGGGCGGTCGCCTCAGGAGGTCGAGGACCAAGTCACGTATCCCCTGTCAGTGGGGCTGCAAGGGCTGGCGGGCGTGAAGACGGTGCGCGCGAACTCAATGTTCGGCTTCTCGATATTGACCATCATCTTCGGGGAGAAGGTGGACAATTACTTTGCTCGCACGCGCGTGCTCGAGCGGCTGAACTTGCTCACCGCGCAACTGCCCGTCGGCGTCGTTCCTCAGCTTGGCCCGGACGCCACGGGCCTTGGGTGGGTCTATCAGTATTACCTCCACGTTGACCCGCAGCTTGCTAGTGCTTCGACGCTCACGAATGCAGCTGCTGCGTTCCGCACTTCGCCTGCCTCAGGATACGACCTCGGCCAGCTCCGTGCCCTCCAAGACTGGTTCATCCGCTACCAGCTCAACGCGGTGCAGGGCGTCGCGGAAGTTGCGAGTATTGGTGGCTTTGTGCGGCAGTATCAAATTGAGGTCAGCTCGCTGAAGATGCGCGCTCGCAAGGTCACGCTGAAAGACGTCATGGATGCGGTAGGCGCGAGCAACCTCAACGTCGGCGGCAAGGTCATCGAGGAGAACGGCATGGAATTCGTCGTGCGCGGGCTCGGCTTGGTGAAGTCGCTCGCGGACTTGGAGAACATCGTCCTGATGGAGCGCGGCGGTGTGCCAATCTACCTCAAGGAAGTGGCCACCGTGCAAATCGGCGGCGACTTCCGGCGCGGCACGCTGGACGTGGACGGCCGCGAAGTGGTCGGCGGCATCGTCGTCATGCGCAATGGCGAGAACGCCCTCGCGACCATCAACCGCGTGAAGGAAAAAATCCGTGCCATCCAGCCGAGCCTTCCGCCGGGCGTGACCATCAAGTCGTTCTACGACCGCGCGGAACTCATCGAGCGCACCATCGACACGCTCAAGCATGCGCTCGCCGAGGAAATCCTCCTCGTCACGCTCGCGCACATCATTTTCCTCTGGCACTTCCGCAGCATCCTCATCGTCACCGTGCCGCTGCCGCTCTCGATTCTCGTGTCGTTCATCCTCATGGAACGGTTCGGCATCAGCTCGAACATCATGTCGCTCTCCGGCATCGCCATCGCCATCGGCGTGCTCGTGGACGCGGGCATCGTAATGACGGAGAACGTGATTCGGCACTGCGAGCGGGCGGAGGAGGAGAAGGGGAGGAAGTGTTCAGTAGCCAGTGTTCAGTCATCAGTTGCCGTTGGCGCAGCGAACGCGCCGAGTGCAACCAACGCTTCTCCCTCCCTCGCCCCCACCGGGGGAGAGAGCCGGGCTGAGGGGGCAAACGCCACGCCACCAACCACCGCTTCCACACTCCCCGCCGCCCCACTGAATACTGTCTCACTGAAAACTGAACAATCCCCCCGCCTCACCGCCGAGGAAACCTGGGCCGTCGTCCTCACCTCCGCGCAACAAGTCGGTCGCCCCATCTTCTTCGCGATGGTCATCATCATCCTCGCGTTCCTGCCGGTGTTCGCGCTGTCGGGGCAGGAGGGCAAGCTCTTCCACCCGCTCGCGTTCACGAAGACCTTCGCGATGATTGGCTCGACCCTTCTCGCCGTGACCATTGTTCCAGCGTTGTGCTCGTTCCTCGTGCGCGGGCCGTTTCATTCGGAGGACCGCAACTGGGTCATGCGCGTGCTGTTGGCGATTTACGACCCTATGCTCGACCTTGCGTTACGCTGGCGAAAAACGGTAATGGCCGGTGCAGCGTTGTTGCTCACCATTGCGCTCGCGGTAGCCTTCGGTGCTCCGCGTGAGTGGGTGCAACGCATTGAAAGGGCCGGCCACCCGAAATTGGCTCGTGCCTTCACCGGCTTTGGCAAGGACTTCATGCCCACGCTTAACGAAGGGTCGTTGCTCTTTATGCCCGTGCTGCTGCCGAGCACTTCACTCACCGAAGTAAAGCGCGTCATGTCGTGGCAGGACCGCGTCATCCGCAGCCTGCCAGAGGTGGAGAGCGTTGGCGGCAAGCTGGGCCGGTCGGAAACTGCCACTGATCCTGCGCCTGTCGAGATGATTGAGACCACCATCATGCTCAAGCCCGAGTGGCTGCCCACCAATCGCACCTACCTCGGCTTCATCAAGATTCCCACCGTCTATCGCAACCCCGCGTGGCGCGCTGGCTCGACCAAGGAAACGCTCATCGCCGAACTCACCGAGAAACTCGCGAATGTTCCCGGCTATGTGCCCGGCTTTTTGCAGCCCATCGAGAATCGCATCCTCATGCTCTCCACCGGCATCCGCGCGCAGCTCGGCGTAAAGATTCTCGGCGGCTCGCTGGACGAGTTGCAAAAAAAGGCTTTTGAGGTCGAACGCATTGTACGCCAAGTGCCGGGTGCCGCGGGTGTCGCGCCCAGCCGCGTGCAAGGCAAGCCGTATCTCGAAGTCGAGGTGAACCGCGTGGCGATGGCGCGCTTCGGACTGCGCGCGCAGGACGTGCTCGACGCCGTCGAGACCGGCCTGGGCGGCAAAGTGATGAGCACCACCTATCAGGCCGCCGAGCGCGTGGACCCGCGCGAGCGCACCGGCATCCAAGTGCGTTTGCAGCGCGACGAACGCGACGACCTCGAACGCCTCGGGGACGTGCTCGTGGCCGCGCCCGGCGGGAAGCACATTCCGCTCGGGCAGCTCGCGACCATTCGCCGCGCGACCGGCCCGAGCGAGATTGCCAGCGAGAACGGCCGCCTCCGCGTCTTCGTGCAGGCGAACGTGCAGGACCGTGACCTCACCAGCTTTGTCGAGGACGTGAAACGTCGCGTGGAAAAGGAAATCACCCCCATGCTCCCGCCCGGCATGACCATTGAATACAGCGGCGAATACGAAAACCTCGTGCGCGCGCAGCAGACGCTTTACTACATCTTCCCGGCGACACTGCTAATTATCTTCCTGCTGCTCTACATGGTTTATCGCTCAGCGAAGGAGGCGGCGCACGTCATCCTCGCCGTGCCGTTCGCGCTGACGGGCGGCGTCTTCCTGCAATACCTGCTAGGCTACAATTTCAGCGTGAGCGTGTGGGTGGGCTACATCGCGCTCTTCGGCACCGCCATCCAGACCGGCGTGGTGATGGTGGTGTATCTCGAGGAAATGGTGGGGAAGAAACAAGCCGAGCGCGCCGCCGCCAGCCAACCCTTCACACGCGACGACCTCCTGCAAGCCATCAAGGACGGCGCGCGCCTGCGCCTGCGCCCGAAGGTGATGACCGTGGCGACTATCGTGGCGAGTCTGCTGCCCATCATGTGGAGCCACCGCCCTGGCAGTGAGGTGATGCAGCCGCTTGCGACCCCCGTCATCGGCGGCATGGTGAGCAGCCTTTTACACATTCTCGTGGTCACGCCGGTAATCTTTGCCATATTACGGGAGCGGGATTTGCAGCGTGTGCCGGCGGGCGTTTCTTGAGCCCTCATCTCCCAACGCTTCGCGTTGACCGCTGCAGCTGCTGCCCGCATCGTTTGGTGAAAGCATGGTTGAACAGAAGTGTCACGACGACACGCTCTCACAAGAGTTGGATCAGCTGGTCAAATTATTGACGGCTAACCAGCTATTGGCCTCAAACTACCTCCTAATAGATACCGGTGGATGTGGACTGGATCTCGTCGCTTTGGCGGTAAACATGGGGGAGGATGGCGCGCTTAGTTGGAGCGGCATTTTCTGATCCATGGTCACGGCTGCGTATTTCATCGGCATCCTCAACAAATTAAAGTGTTGTCACTGCGGCACGCGTAACACCTCTTCACCGTTTAGATAGGATGAAATTCCAATGGTCCATTGCTCCCGCGCAGCCTTTGCTAGCTGCTAAATTGGCTGGCCAACTCGGCATCTCGCCCTTGCTCGCGCAATGTCTCCTCAACCGCGGCCATAGCGA
>Ga0194130_10008943_pt1 | contig 10479 bp, 10 predicted proteins | sample TA2KigsurfametaG_FD_160084 | JGI IMG/M metagenome (GOLD analysis project Ga0194130, IMG submission 160084) | Freshwater microbial communities from Lake Tanganyika, Tanzania - TA2015050 Kigoma 12 surface | ecosystem: Environmental > Aquatic > Freshwater > Lake | place: Tanzania: Lake Tanganyika... | reverse complement strand
GAAGGATGAGTGACACAAGCATAATCCCATCATATTTTTGGTACCACCCACTATTGAGAAGGTTTTTTCCGATTGCCGACAAACCAATACTTAAAGACCTTCCATTGGTTGGTGATTTTCAGGTTTCAAAATGGGATTCATTTATAGGTGACGCAACAGAAATTAATCTTCAAAATTTTACAATACGACAAATACAAGAACTTGTTTCTACTGGAGTTCCATTTGCTGGCGCAACTCAAATTATAGAAAATTTAGACATGACCACACTCAGGGGGCTTTCTGGGGAAAGTGTTCCTGGTTCGTGGTCACTAGATGGAAGATTTTTACGTTTGTCACCGGATGGCACGGAAGAGTATAAGTCCGATGATGGGTTCGAAAAGACCAAAGCATCAACAGTTAGGGTCACAAGAAGAGTATCAACGGGCATGATTGGTGGCGCTGGCGCAACCGGCGAGTTTGGTAATTTTTCTGTTGATAAGCCACAAATGATTCAGTACTACAAAGACGCGAGTGGCTCAACTTTGTCCGCACCTGACAGATTTGTATTTGATTACAGGCCAAATAACGTAACATACTCAAACATTGGTGCAGAATGGACAGAAATAGATAGAGTCAACAACACCCCATATATAGATTTTAAAAACTTTAGACTAATGAAAATACAATTTGAGTTTGTTGTTGGTGATGCGGGAAATCTATATACGTCAGTAGATGCAAAACTAAAGCAGCTTAGAAAAATGTCAATGCGCCCACAACCTGTAACTTTTCTTGGATTTGACGCAATGTTTCAAGAACAAATTATTGTTCCGCATCTAACTGGTGGAAGTGGAATTGTTTTTGCAATAGTTGATTTATCAATAACATCAGCTCAGCGTTCTCGTTCTGGAGATGGTTCATTACCACCCTCAAGAGCAGATGTGCCGCCAGGCAGTATAAATAGGGCGACTGTAAATATGACAATTCAAGAATTGCCACTTGAGGGTCCAAATTTGATAGTCATGCCACGCCCACCAAAAGACATACCGCAAGTACCACCCCCGCCGACAACGGACTCAACATGTGTAAATAGATGGACAACCGATACGACCCAAGGCCCCAATGGGGAGCCACAAACCGACTGTCCTCCGGGGGCCAGCTAATTTATGCCTAGCCCAGATACCTTAGAAGCCATAGCAGCGCTAAAAGCAAAACTTGCGGCAAAATCTAAAAATAATACAGAAAAATCATTGGACGCAACAGCTGCACCGGTTGTTTCATTTCCAGAATGGTCGCTGTCAAGACAGAATCGTGGACCTTATGAAAGAAAAATACTTATAGCGGATTTGCCAAATCTGGGTTCTGGCGCTTTTACAGACGTATCTGGTCTATTGACACAAGCAAGTGTGAACTACACAATGGACATGGCATCTGAGCTGTCATTTGAAGTTATCGACCCCGATTTGCAAATGGCAGAAAATAATTATTTTACACTTGCCAGAGATGTAATTTATGAGACACAAACACTTGGTCGATTGCAGCCGTTTGAGCCAAACATAGTATTTGTAAGACAATTATTCGAGATAGCAAACGTAAGTGTTTCTCAAGGTCCTGGCGGTAGTCCTGCGTTTTCAATTAAATGTTATACAAAAGCAGTACAACAAATGAAACGAGATAGAAAAATTGCATCATCCATAAAAGGAACCGGCACTGCTTTTGTGCGAAACGCGGCAAAAAAATTTGGATTAGAATTTTATGGACAACAAACCGGAAAATCACAGCAAATAAAATCTTCCGGAAGCAAACAAGCAGACTCATTGTGGGACATAATGAAACGTCTTGCCGGAGATGCAAAATTTATATTGTTCGAAGTTGATGGAATTTTGGTTTTTGGTTCAGAAGAATGGCTATTAGATAAATGGGGCAGCAACTCACTTACCGTACCGAAATTTAAAAAAGACCCCAAAAATCCTAAAAAGCGAATACAGGATGGAACAAAACAAAAAAAATTTATTTCTTTACAATTTCCAAATAAGGGAGTCAACTACATAGGCAGGGCTGGAATATTTACTTTGACGGGGTATCCATCTATAACAAAATCAGATAATGACCCAAGAGAGGCTGATGGAAGTTGCACAGTAGAAAGAATAAGTGGAACACAAATACGACCAGGAATGACAGCATACGTTGGAAATATTCCAAACATGTCGGGATATTATTTGATTGACAGTGTTTCATATAATGAAATGTCACCAGACCCAGTAAGTGTCAGTTTTAGAACCCCAAACAGAGATGAAGAAAAATACAAAAAGAAAGAACTTCCAGTAGGAATAAAATATCTGCAGACTTATGCTGATGGTTCTATATCTGTTCGGGTAGTAAAACAAAATAATAAAAATGATGCAGGACAATCTGCTGCCGGAATCAGGCAAGATGCACGCATAATTCTGTATCCACAGGCAGCCGGCCAGTTGGACAGATACCCAAGAATGGAATATGCGAATTTAACAATTGAATATCCAGCATTTATTAATTTAATAACAAACGGGAAACCAACGGAAAAAAGCACGGGAGACAGAAATAGTCTTATTTATTCTGGAAATCTAGATTTGTACACTCGTCCAGTTTTGCCAGATGGCAACAATGAACCCAAAACAATTTTTTCATTAACAATTACGGAACAATACGGAAGTGAATATCGAGCGATTCTTTTGCCACTTATCTACACGGAAAATGGACTTGCGGTAACAAAAGAAAATTACCTTTCGCAAGTAGAAAGCAAGTTTTGGAACGCTGGTGGATACGAAGGGTCAGGAAAACATCTTGGAGTTCTTCGAGGCAAAACAGAAAAAGATGCAATTTTAAACGCAAGAGATTATGGAAAACTCATATCTTTACAACAACGATTGATTCTAAAACATCGATTTCCACAATATGAAAGTGCACTCAGTTCTATTCCGAACACTGCAGGTGGCTCGGATTCCTCATGGGTTTAGTAAAATTGTCAATACAAACGGAGCGTAAATAAATGTCAAAGAAAAGAATGCAACCAGATGTAATTGCAACAGACAAAGCATCTTCACATCCATTACAGCCCGGAAGATTCTATTCTTGTTCTGTTTTGAGCGTTGACAAATCTGGAAGAATAATGGTCAGCATTGGCGATTTGGGAATTACAAGTTTTGGTCCAATATTGCCGATTGGAACCACGAAAAGAAACAAGCTGTCCAAAAAGGACTCCATTACTCTTACTTTTACTGATGAATTCTTTAATAAAGCAGTTGTTTTGGGGGCAGAAAATATTAAAAAAGACATATTTACAGGAGCAGAAAAATTTAATGCACTTGTTGACCAAATGCAGGCTCAAATAAACGCATTGAGAGCTCAAGTGCAACTTGGAAATATAAATCTACAAACATATAAACAAACGGACTAAAGCCATGGACATGATTCAGTTTCCCCTAGCGTTTGACTCAACTGGGCTAAAAAAATTAAAAGAGGGAGAATTTGATTATTATTCACAGCTTTTGTCAATATCCATATTGACTGAACCACTGACGCACCCGATGACTCCGCAATTTGGCGCCTATGACCCAACACTAAGAACCGTAGACAAAGGTTTGTTTATTTTGAATGCGGCAAGATACGTTCCAGAGGTAAGAGTAACCGAGGTTGTTACACAACAAGATAATAATTCAATGATTAATGTTAAATTTTCTTTTGAAATAGAAGAGAGATAGTCATGCCTGCAGATTTTTCGGAATATGTAAATTTAAAAATATTTGATAAAGAGCCTGGTGATATTTATCGCGACGCTCTTGAGGTGGCAAGGCTTGCTTTGCCTGAATTCAATCTTCGAACAGGAACACCAGAAGACGCAATATTTCAAGCAATATCGTATATATCTTCTTTAAATATTGCCGCAATAAACAGAATACCAGACAGGCTCATGGCCGGAATTGTTACACTGCTTGGATACTCTAGACAAGAAGCAGTTTTTGCCACTGTCGACGCAACGGTTACCCTAAACACATACGACGGAGGAGCAATACCTGCCGGAACTGTATTTACTTATAAATCTTCATTTGAAGATGAAATCATTGAAATTGGATTCCAAACAGTGGAACAGTTAATAATTGATGAAGTTGACCTAGAAATATCGCAAGATTTTCCGTCAGCCTCGACAACACTTGTTTGTTTACAGGGCGGAGTTATTCCACCACTAGTTGATGATTTTTTACTTGAAATAAATTCATCTGGGTTGCCTATTCAGTCGTGTGTTACAAATAGCCCAAATAATTTCTTAAATGGAATAAACGCAGATACAGACGAAGAATATCTTTCAAAGTCAACCACATATCTTCGCTCTCTTACTTCTGCAATAACAACATCAAGTCAGGTTGATTCATATTTGTTGACAAATTATCCGGACGTAATAAGCAGGGTGCGGACATATGATTTGACAAAAAATGGATTACAGGAAGCAAAAAATATAACAGTAAATAGAGAAATAGGAATAAACAAGGTTTTTTTAACAAATAATGTGGCAACTGTTCAAACAGTTGATAGTCATTTGTATGTTGTTGGCGATGTTGTTGAAATCGAAGTTTTAAATAACTCAGCAAGTACAACATTCAATGGCACTCATGAAATAATAGCAACAGGAGATACAACGTTTTCATTCAATAGAACAGCATCTAATACTGCAAGCACTACAGTAACCGCTTCTGCGTACACTGGCATTGACGCGACTGGACATGTTGCAATTTTTGCTTACGGGCTAAATGATTTCTTGACTTCTACACAAAAATCGCAAATTCTAAATGATGTCAGGGGAAAGTCTGTTGCTGGTTTGACGTTAAAAATTCTTGACCCAACTCTTGTAAATTTTGGCATAACTGGAACAGTAATTATTGACGAAACATACAATAACGAAGAAGTTCAATTTATTGTTGAGAGAACACTTATCAACTATTTGAATCCAACTACGTTTCCCTTTAATACGAATAGAATACGCAAAAATCAATTGATTTCTTTGATTGCTTCAATTCCTGGTGTTGTATATGTGGAAGACCTTGTTCTTTCTAGGAGCGGAACGGGATGGCTACCCCAACATGGCGATGACATATTGTTCTTAAACAAGGGAACTCTTCCAATAATTGCCGCAGAAGATATTGATTTAACTTTTGAAATTTGGGATTTGGAATAAATATGCCAAAGGTTTTTAATCTTTTACCAAACGCTGACGCATTTTTAAAAATTGACGAATTTGGTATTCAAGTTCTTTTGTCTGATTTGCAAACCGGGTGGGAAGCCGTTGACTTACAGAATCAGGAAATTACAACAGAGGTTCAATCTGAAAATTTTTCTGTTTCATCTAGATATGTTCTTGTAATTTATCCAAACACTATACAACCGATAAAAATACGACTCGTTAGCACTCCTTTATATTTGAGCGACAATGGACGACCGTTGTCTTTTAATGCAAAATTGAAATGTTCTTCTCAAATAATCACGTCAACCAAATTGTATATTGATGACAATTCCTCTGTAGACCCATACACACAATCTCTCTCAAGTGGTAAATACAACGCTATTCACTCACATACATCAATTGTCGAAGACGACGAGGATAATCACACAGCAACAATTGAAATAAATGTTTCTGGACACGGACAAAATCCAATATTTTTTACATGTCCACACTTAATACATGATTTGGCGTTTGCTAATAATCCAATGATTGGGTTAATTCGCAGATATTTGCCTGACTTTTATTGGGAGTTTGATTCGCAGTCTTCAAATCCAACTTTTCCATTTTTTAAATTTATTGATGCATTGACACATGCCATTGGAGATACAAGACTCGAATATGGCTCGCTGTATGGGTTTGAACTAGACCAACTGCAAAATCCGGATTGGATTCCGGAATATTGGACAAATAGTGTAATGACCGATATAAATTACGTTCGAGATGACTATATTCCTTGGCTTTCGCTTTTCACTGGTGAACATATTATACAAAATGTTCAAAACAAAAACGGTGATTATTATTTTGAAAATGCTGCCAGCATAAGAGATTTTATGGAATTTCAATTACGAACAAGAAGTTTTGGAAGCAATTCTGGAACAAGAGGCTCAATTATTAATTCAATAAAGCAAGTTTTAATAAAAACAAAAAATAATCAAACAGCAACACGTGTTGTCGCCCTTACGCAAAATTTTGGTGGTGACCCGTTTGCGATAAGGGTTAAAACCCTTGTCAACGAGACGGACGATGTTACTGGCGTCGGTGAAAGCAGTTACCTGGTTCTATCGGCAGCAGAAAAAGCAAGACCCATGGGCTACAAAATTACTCATTCAGCAGAAGCACAATTTGTATTTACTCTTGACGATGCAACACTTGGGGTCCTAAATACCGGATTCCCGTTGGGTTAATCGCATGAATAGTAAAATGCATAAGGAGAAACTATGCCATCTTTAGGTATCAAATTATTCCTTCCGGGGGACACCCTGCCCGCAGAAGAGTTAAATGGCTATCTCATGAATCAGGTTGTAGCCGTTTACAACACTCCTGCGGCCCGTGATTCGGCGTATGGTGATGGTGTTCCCGTTTCTACCGGTGGCTCGGGGAAGCCAGCACTATCACTGGGTATGTTGTGTTTTGTAAAATTTGAATCAGACGGAACAACCCCTCGCAACACAATTCAATTTTATGACGGGTCCGCATGGCAGGATTCGGAACAATTTGTTGTTAGCGACGGCAGTATTACAACTGCAAAACTTGCTGCCAACTCAGTAACTTCAGACAAAATTGCACCAGGAACAGTAATTGCGGCGGACATAGCTGCTGGAACGATAACCGAAACAGAGATTGCAAACAGTGCTGTAGCTTCTGCGAAAATCGCAAATGACGCAGTAACCACAGTAAAGATTGCTGATGCTAATGTAACCACGGCAAAGATTGCTGATTCCAACATAACCACAGAAAAGATTGCTGATGCCAATGTAACCACAGTAAAGATTGCTGATGCCAATGTAACCACAGCGAAGATTGCGGACGAGGCCGTAACATCAGCAAAAATTGCAGACGGAACCATCGTCAATGCTGACATAAGCGCAAACGCCGCTATAGAAATTGGCAAGATTGCTGACGCAACGATTAATACTAAGACTGCAAATTATTCACTTGTGCTGACCGATAAGAATAAATTCATCAAAATGAATTCCTCAAGCAGTAGAACTATTACAGTTCCCTTGCAAGCCACTGTGGATTTTCCTGAAGGTGCACAAATTCATCTTGTTAGGTATGGGTCGGGTACCTTGGAAATCGTAGGAGAGTCTAACGCGGTAAATATCTACGCTACGCCAGGAAAATTCTTGAGAGCACGGTATTCTTCGGCAACACTTTTGAAATGTGCCGATACGAACGCTTGGCTGCTGATAGGCGATTTGAGCGAGTCGTGATTCCTGGCAATACATCCAGTGGCGGCAAGTATGTTGGTCCCCCAACAAATATAAGTGCCTCTGCTGGAAACGCTCAGGTAACCGTAAGTTTCACTCCACCCGTATACGACGGCAAGGGTGTCGCCACGTATGTGGTCACAGCAAGCCCTGGCGGAGCAACAGCATCGGGTAGCGCATCGCCGATAACCGTTGCTGGTCTTTCCAATGGAACGTCTTATACGTTTATCGTGACGACGATAAGTGGCTATGGGATTAACAGTTCATCTGGAGCATCCAGTGCCGTTATTCCGCAGGCACCGGCACCACCGCCTCCCCCACCGCCACCACCGCCACCACAGCCCCCCCAGGTACCGTGCGACAACAAACCATGCGGTTGCAACTATTCTCCAGGTCCAGAGAAATGTGCTCCATGCATGGGAACCACACCGTGTGGTGGTCCTGCAAATGGGTGCACCTGCGACGGACAAGCCTCATATTTCTACTATTGCCAATATTGCCCAACCGGGGAGGGCGGGTACCATGGGGCATTTAGGGAGGGCTGTTGTGGCTATTCCAGCGGTGTAACTCCTCCGGTACCGCCGCCGCAACCGCCGCCGCCACCGCCGCCAGGGCCGCCAAGCTGTGCAACGTGTCTTGCCGCTGTCCCATGCGCAATGCCGCACTTTGTTTACACACAAAGAGTAGTCAACCACACGAACTGCTCCTTCTTCGCGGGTATCTGCAATGGAGGGTGCACTGGTAGTTATGATGAATACGTCCATCCTTGCGGATATGGCTGTTGCGCAAGTCTGGCACTAAATGCATCATGTGCGTAACACCAAGATATGTTAGAGTTTGGCGTAGACAAACGGAGGAAAACAAATGAGCGATGAATCAATTCCGGCATTTTTCTCACCCATGCGCATAACCGAGCCGGCACCGACCGATACACCGAGTGCGGCCCCTGAGGCTTTTAGGACGTTTGCATTCGTCGTTGATGGGGAGGTTGGCTTCAAGATGTCAATATCTGCGCATCCTGATTTTCTGCCAAGCATTGCCTGCTTGTCGTCAAATCCGACAATCATAGAATTGCACGGGGACGACAAGGTAATGGTTACGCCGGCATGGAAAAATACCATGGGTTGGACATTTGACGGCGAAAACTTTCATCCACCAGTTGAATAATTTTGGAGGAAACGGTGTTCGCAACGATTGCAAACGAAAACGCCGCCTTTGACCAAGGCGAAGGAGAATAATTGCATGAGCGCATGGGAAGAGTACAAGAAGCGTCGAGCTGCCCAGTTGGAGAACGGAGCATCGGTGAGACCGACAGACATGTTGGACAAGGAAAATTACACCACCGATGATGTTGCCAAGCGTCGCTATGAGATATGCGAGCAGTGTCCAAGCCTCATCAAATTGACCAAGCAATGCAAAGAGTGCGGATGCTTTATGAAACTAAAGACAAAACTAATTCATTCCTCGTGTCCGCTGGGTAAATGGTGATGTTTGATTTTTCTGATAAAACGAGTTTTCAATACAAGAATTTTGAGTTCTTTGTAAATCAAGAAACAAACGAGCCACGCCCCCTCCACACCATGGACAGAAGTGGGTTTCCGTATCAATTTGTTGATGAGCCAGAAAGCCCAAAGATATTCACCGAGGACAATTTGCTGTCAAAAGATGAATGTGATTATTTGATTTGGCTTGCCACAGAATCGGAAGACTGGTGGATACCGACAATACCTTTTTGGGAAGATAGAAATTGTCCACTTTTTGGGATGTTGGAGAATAGACCAAGTGCTGGTTTGGTTTCGCAAAAAATTGCTCTGGATATCCACGACAGAATCAAACGAACCATATCAGAATGGTTCGGTCAAGAAGTATACGTGGACCAAATTGGAATAGTGAGATGGCCAGTTGGAAGTTGGCAAATGACACACATTGACCAAGTGGAGGGGTTAGACAGGGTTGCTGGAAGTGTTGTTTTCCTCAACGATGATTACACGGGCGGTAAACCTTTCTACCCCTACTACGGGTTACAGGTTCAGCCAAAAACCGGGATGTTGTATGCGCATGACGCCGGTCATTCCCACCTTCACGGTGTCACCAAAATTTCCGGAACTACGAGATACACAATCTCTTCAACATGGACCAAGAACCCGGCGCTTGAGCGGTACAAGGAGTTGATGGCATTGGCAAGGAATAAAGTCGCATCAGTGCAGTTCCACGACATGTCCTAGTATTTATATATGGAAAAATCCAATATTCAACGCAAAGACAATTTCCTCAGCGCAGAAGAATGCGAATACATTTCGTGGATACTGAATGCAGACGAGCAATGGAGTTACATATCAATCCCATCCCCAAGTGTCAAATTTGCTGAATGGTTCACCACACTTCAGTACAAGAGATATTCATCCCATGCACTGCAGCGACTTTCCATGCAGATATATCGCAAAACACAGGACTTTGTCAATAAGGGTGGCGATTCCCAATTGCACCTTTCGGCCATGTTTGCTGGTGTTCGAGAAGTTGACACGGTCGCACCACTTACCCCAGTCGGGTCATATTTTTCACCAATGTCAACTGTGGCAATTGTGTGGCTGGGTGGTCATACCACGAGTGAGAGTGTGTATCTGTCTCTAAACGGGAACAAAGTAGAAGTAAGACCAGGGGGGATAATTGCTTATCAGCCAGAGCGGCTTACAGATGTATTGAAGGTGCCAGCAATGAATCAAAATTTCATTATTTCCTCGTGGAGCACGAACGAGTTGTCCACTGAACTCACCCAACAACTTGACAAGATGAAAAGTTACCTAGACGCATGCTGCAACGAAGAGCAACCAGTAGTGAAACCCCAGGAGTAAAAAACTAAGATGAACATTTATTCCGCGTCAACCCCTCGCATTGGCAGAGAAGAAGTATTGGAAATCGATGGATTTGACGACGTTCATCTTGGTGGTGGTGTTGTTCTTTTTAGAAATGCGGTTGACGTAAAACGTGATGTCATGGCACCGTGGATTGACGCTCACGCGCAAGCCGCACATGAACAAC
>Ga0194130_10008942_pt1 | contig 10479 bp, 12 predicted proteins | sample TA2KigsurfametaG_FD_160084 | JGI IMG/M metagenome (GOLD analysis project Ga0194130, IMG submission 160084) | Freshwater microbial communities from Lake Tanganyika, Tanzania - TA2015050 Kigoma 12 surface | ecosystem: Environmental > Aquatic > Freshwater > Lake | place: Tanzania: Lake Tanganyika... | reverse complement strand
GCTGCACTCCTGCCGCGCGTCAATGGCTGAACGGGCTGTTCTGAGGTTGGCAGAACAGGTTTCATCGAGCCTCAGCTACGGCGGAGGCTTTTTCATCGTCATGCGGGGGAACCCATCGCCACTCGGCTAACTGCGAGAACACGTCGCGCACAACGCCCACCTGGGCCCGGGCATCGTTTGCAGCTGCGCTGTCGATCAGGCTGCCAGCGGCCTCCAGCACAGCAGCAGAGCGTTTCCAGGCAGCAACGCCAAGGGCACGGTGTTCAAGCTTCAGCTGAGCTCTCACTTCAGCGCGGACGGCCAGCAACTCGCGCAAGTCGCTTTGCGCAAAGCCATCGAGGCCAGGCAGCAGGCCATCGCTGCTGGTGGTGACGGTGGCGTGGCGGGCGATCTCGGCGGCTTCCTGCACGGCTGGCACGCTCCACCTGTGGCGCTTGGCCTGGGCCAGCAGATCACGCTGCAGGGTGTGTGAGGGCCCAACGGAGGCGATAGCGAGGGCGAGATCCTCTGCCAGTTCGCCCGTTGCTGTGGCGGTGAACAGCTCAGGTGCAAGGGCTGCCAGCAGCAGGCCATCGCGCAGGATCCGGCCATTGCGCGGCAGGCCGTGCTCTGCGATCTGAGCAGGTGTCAGGCCTGCATCACGGATCAGCTTTCCGGCGTCAATTGCGGTGGCGTTGTTGTGGCCGATGTTGATGAGGGCACCGGCTACACGAGCCTCAGCTGCTGATGCAGCGGTGAGAAACCGCACGGCCAAGGTGGGCACCTGCAAGCGCACAGCGAGCGCGTGGCGATGGTGCCCGTCGACGCAATAGGTCTGCTGATCAGCAGGGTCTCGCCAGACGGAGAGGGTGCCGCAGAGATCGGGATTCCAGGCCGCTACATCCCGCAGGGTGCCGTGATGAGAGATGGTGCGGAACTGGAAGCGGCGGGCATCAACCACCAGATCAGTGGTGGCCATGACGGCTAGTTCGGTGTTGGTGTTGGCAGTGCCGAGCAGGCCCTGGGCCTGCAGTTCCTGCACGATCTGCTGCACACCAGCGGCCACCACATCAGCAGCTGTGGGCCGTGTGATCACCAGGCCTTGCGGCTGCAGCGGCGGTGGTGGTGATGGCTTGGCTCTGCGGTTACGGCGCGGGCAGGGTCGCCGTTGGATCGGGCCACGGATCTGATCAGCCTGCTCTGGGCTGATCCACCGATCACGGCCAATCACCGGGGCATCGAGGCCCTTGCGTTTGATGCGGTTGTGAATGGTTTGCCGGGTGCAGCGCAGCTCCCGGGCGAGAGCACCAACGCGAATCCACCCGTCAGGCATTGGCTGCTGGCGGTGGTGTGGGTGGTTGCTGTTGTCGTTCGCGGCGGCCTTCCTCGATCACGGCCCGCAACAGGCGCTCTCCGATCCGATGCAATGCGGCGGTGCTGTCTCTCATCAGCCGAGCACCGAGCGCTGAGGTGCATTGCGCAGGATCCCTGTATCGCGCTGTTCTGCTGCTCTGGCCTGCAGTTCACGCTGGCCTTCAACGATCTCCTTCACCAGGGCACCGCTCACGCCGTAGTTCCAGTGCAACCAGGCCTTGCCCTGCGGTGTGTTGAACCATGCAGTGCGCTGCTCAGGTGTTCGCCAATGCTCATTGGGTGAACTCCAATGGCCGGGATAGAGAGCGTCTTGCTCCAACCTGAGCGCCTGACAGATCACGACATGCCGCTCTAGGGCTTTGTCGCTCATGCCTTGCATCCGGCCTTGAACAGCAGCCAGCCGGGCGAGGTGAGCCCGCTCATGCAGGTCGGCGTTGCTCATAGGCCGATTGCCTCCAGCCAGGCCTTTTCGTTCTCCAGCTCCCGTTGAAGGGCCCCGAGATCAAGCCTGGCTTTGCCTTCTGCTGCTGCGATCCGATCCGGCAGCGTGTCGAGGTATTCGCCTAGGTCGTCGCTGTTCAGTGAAAAGCGGTTCAGGCCGTGAGACCTGCTGTAGAAGCGGTGATCAGGCATCACAGCCAGCACTTGCAGCCACTGCTCAGCGCTCACAGCTGGGCCTCCAGATCAGCCAGCCAGCGCCGCTGCATCGGGGTTGGCTCTGTACCGGGCCAGCCATCAGGGCCAGGCGGTGATGGGCGGTCGTCATCCGGCCTGTGGCGCAGCAGCTCTGGCCGCGGTGTAGTGGTTATTGTCATGCCTGGGGCTTAGTTCCTGATCAGAACTTGCCACCAGCTTTTGAGCTTCCTCAGAGTGAACTTGTGTAGAAAGTTTGCAATATCGTTTGCCGCTCTCTGATTGAGCAAAATAATCAGTTGTTTTACGATTGCCACTGTCTTCTTTCGTTGGCTCTCTTGTTCTTTGTGTTGTCGCTATGGCAAATAATGGTGTCTTGAAGCTTTGCAGGCAAGTGCTGTATTTTCTTTTAGGCTTCGCTCTGGTTCCTATCCTGTCCCTGGTTACTTCGGTCATTGGCTTTTTGCTGTGGGTCCTAAACGCAGCCATCATCGGCAATCTAATTCTAAAAACTCTAAGTCTAAAAACTGGTCTTCCATTTGGTCTGCTAACAATAATCTCAATTTTGCTAACAATAATCTCAATTTCCCTTGGTATCTTTCTATTTATAGCCTTGTACCGTTTTCTCTTTGCTGGGATCGAAGGGTCTCTGCATAAAGCTGCTAGCAATGCTCTGATCTCCAGTGAATGGGCTGCCTCCGGAGGAACAGTTGCGAAGAGCTTGAGAAAGCTATGGATCATTACTTCTGTATGTATTGCCCCAATATCCGTCTTGGTCGCAATTGCGCTGCCTAAGTTTCTTGACGTTGAGCTTCGTCTTGCCGCGGCGGGTAATGCGGCTCAGGCTCGACTGGCCATGATAGATGCACTAAAGGACTGCGGCATAAAGTCTGCGAATGGCGTTTCGCAGCCACGCTTTAAAATTGCAGAAGTGCCCAATTATTCGATGTACCCGAAAGACGGGAGTTGCAAAGGCGATCGCAATGGGGAAATCTCGATGTATTCCTCTGATAAGGCTATTTATCCTGATTTCCACATAGTCATTTCTGATCCCAGGCTTAGGAGGTGCGCTCACCAAGGTGTCTCGACCCAGCTTAATGGTTGCTCTGCAAGGACTAATGGCAAGTGGATGTGATTGCGAATTCCTTTTCTTTGCGGCCGTTTATGCGTTAAAATTGTTAAGTGCTATATTGAATGCGCCAGCGTTCCATCTCGATCCGCTGCTCTGGTGTTAGGTGCGGATATAGCGCGGCCAGTTCTTCTGCGGTTAGTCCAGGGCCCATAGGTCTCTATCCCAATCGCAGGCTGGAGCTGTCTGCTGGGTTGCTCAAAACGTAGTTACTCGTTGTGCTTGTGCTGCAGTGGCCGAGCGTTGCCTGCAGCGTGAACACGTCACAGCCGCTTCTGATCGCCTGCGTGGCGTGCGAGTGGCGCAGGCGGTGCGGCCTACCTGCAGGCCCACCTCATGCCCCCAGCGGCGCACACGGTCGCCAATGGCCTGACGAGGCAGCGGGCTAGCGGTCCGGTTGCCAGGAAGGGAATAGCGAGTTGTCTGGAGATGCTCGCGATCACGTCTACCCTCGCGCTGAACAGCGGCCTGTTGGGCGTCTTGTGTTCCCCCCCCCCTGGCGGGGGGATCGTCAGCCTTCGAGATGTTCCGGCACCAGAAGTGCACGCGGTTTTGCACGCATCTGCTGGGGTTGCTGTGATTCTTCTCGGTTGAGACAGTCTGGATTCTCAGTGCCCGCAAGCACTTTGGTTAATCGGGGCGACAGGATTCGAACCTGCGACCTAGTGCTCCCAAAGCACCCGCGCTACCAAGCTGCGCCACGCCCCGTTGTGACGGAGCTTACCCGTCGCCCTCGCCAGCGGCAGGGCTCCACCACACGGTGCAGCGGTAGCGGGCCGAGAGGTCGCGCACCATCGTGGTGCACTGCACGCGGCTCACGCTGTTGCCGGCTGGCATCGAGCTGGTGGCGATCGCAATCGCTGCCTGCTTGCTCATGATCGAGCCCGCCGTGGCGGAGCCCGCTAACGCCGGCGTGCCTTGCAGCAAGCCGAGCGCAGCCAGGGCAGAGAGGGCGGCACAGCGCATCAGCTCGGGAAACTCTGGCCTTTTTCTAGGGGCCCGGTACAACGCGTGCAACCTGGGTGGTGAGCCTGCTTGAGCGCTCGGCGGTTGTTGCTGGTTGTGCTGGCTTTCGGCATCTCGCTGACCTTGGCGGTGCAGGCGGAGCCACGGCTGGACGCCGCTCTCGATCCGGCGATTCCGCCACGGCCGGCGCAGGTTCCCGCTGAAACACCGGTGGCGGATGTGGTGTTGGCCAGCGCAACGCCAGCCCAGCTCTCGCAAGAGGCGGCCTGGCCCCTGCGGCCCGGCGAGCCCCTGCGCCTCGTGTACCCACTGGCGATTCAGGCCGAGGAGGTGGATCCCTACGGCTGGCGCTACTCCGAAAGCCGCCAGGCCTGGCGCATGCATGCCGGCCAAGACCTGGTGGCGCCAGAAGGCACCCCGGTGCTGGCGATGCTCCCTGGCCATGTGGTGCTGGTGGAGGAACTCGATGGCTATGGCCTCACCGTGGTGCTCGATCACGGCCGCGGGTGGCAGACCCTCTATGCGCACCTCCAGTCGGCCTCGGTGCAGCCGGGCGACTTTCTGCCTGCCGCCACGTCCTTGGGTGAGGTGGGTCAGAGCGGCAGGGCCAGTGGGCCGCACCTGCATGTTGAACTGCGCCGCCGCGATGGTGATCGGATGCTGGCGCTCGATCCCACGCCCTTGATCGATCAGGCCACACGTCTGTTGCCGCAGGCGCCACCGCCGTTGCAGCAGGCTCAGGGGATCCCGTTCCCCTCGCCTTGATCCGGATCGAGCGCTCTGGCCTGCAGCTGCGTCATGGGGTGGCCTGGCTCCAGCAGCAAGGTTTCCAACCCCCGCAGCTGCGCCAGGCCTTAGGTCAGAGCCTGGCTTGGGAACAGCCGCTGGTCACGGTGTACGGCAAGCAGCACCGCACGCCGCGGCTCACCTGCTGGGTGGCGGATCCCGGCTGCACCTACCGCTACAGCGGCCTGCAGCAGGTGATTCATCCGTGGACGGCCGAGCTCGAGACCCTGCGCCAGCTGCTGCTCGATCAGCTCGGCGTGCGCTTCAACAGCCTGCTGCTCAACCGCTACCGCGACGGCGCCGATCGCATGGGTTGGCACGCCGATGACGAGCCCGAGCTCGACGATCAGGCTCCGATCGTCTCCCTCAGCCTCGGCGCTGCTCGCGATCTGCGCTTCCGGCCGCGCCGCGGCGGTGATGCACCCTTCGCCATCCACCTGGCGGATGGCGACCTGCTGGTGATGGATCCGCCTAGCCAGCGCCACTGGCAGCACGCGCTGCCGCCGCGGGCGCGGGTGCAGCACGAGCGGATCAACCTCACCTTTCGCGTGATTCGGCCGGCCTGAGTCAGCCGAGCACGGCGATGCAATCGATCTCCACGCGGGCGCCCTTCGGCAGGGCCGCCACTTCCACGCAGGCCCGCGCCGGTGACACACCGGCTCCGAACACCTCGGCATAAAGGGCATTCACCTTGGCGAAATCGCCGAGGTCGGCCAGAAACACGGTGGTGCGCACCACCTGTTGGGGGGTGCAGCCCGCTTCGCTCAGCACCGCTTTGAGGTTGCTCAGCACCTGGCGGGTTTCGGCCTCCACATCGCCGCCGCCCACCATCGCGCCGGTGGCGGGATCCAGGGCGATCTGGCCGCTGCAATAGAGCACCCCACCGGCCTTCACGGCCTGGTTGTAAGGACCCACGGGCGCCGGAGCAGCGTTCGTGGTCACGGCTTCGATCGTGGGGCTGGTCATGCTGGAGGGAAGATGGGCGCTGAGCCTATGGCCAGAGCGCCTGATGCGAATCGAGCTGTCCAACCCTGAGTTGCCGCTGCGGCCCCAGGTGGAGCTCGATGGGCTGTGGCACCGCTACCGCGGTGCGGCGTCCACGGGCGACTGGACCCTGCGCGATATCCAGTTCCAGCTGCGCCCCGGTGAATTGGTGGGCCTGCTGGGGCCATCCGGTTGCGGCAAAACCACGCTGCTGCGCCTGATTGCCGGCTTTGAGCAACCCGATCGCGGTGTGGTGCGCATCGGCGGGCAGGAGGTGGCCGGCCCGCACCGCTGGTTGCCGCCGGAGCGCCGCGGCGTGGGCATGGTGTTTCAGGACTACGCCCTCTTCCCCCACCTCGATGCCTGGCGCAATGCCTGCTTCGGCTTGCGCCGCGGGCAGGACAGCAGCCGCGCCGCCTGGTTGCTCGAGCTGCTGGGCCTCAAAGGGCTCGAGCATCGCTACCCGCACGAGCTCTCCGGCGGGCAACGCCAGCGCCTGGCCCTGGCCCGGGCCCTCGCACCCGGCTGCTCGCTGGTGCTGCTCGATGAACCCTTCTCCAACCTGGATGTGGAGGTGCGGTTGCGGCTGCGGGCCGAGCTTCCCGGCGTGTTGGCGCGCTGCGGCGCCAGTGGCGTGATCGTGACCCACGATCCAGAGGAAGCCCTGGCCATCTGCGATCGGGTGGCGGTGCTCGAATCCGGCCATCTGCACCAGTGCGCCAGCCCCCAGGAGCTGGTGGCCGCGCCGGCCACCGCCTTTGTGGGCCGCTTCGTGCTGCAGAGCAACCTGCTCCTCGCCCGCTGGCAGGGCAGCACGCTCACCACGGCCTTTGGCGCCCTGGAAGCACCGGCTGGTGTGCCGCTGCCCGCTCCGTCGGAGGCCGATGATCTGCAGGTGTTGGTGAGCCCCCAGGGCCTCCTGCTCACGCCGGATGACACCGCCGAGGACTGGGTGCTGGGCCGTGAATTTCTCGGCCGCGAATGGCTGTATCAAGTGCAATGCGGCCAGGGGCGGCTGCGGCTGCGTTTGCCGCTGGAGCACGACTACAGCCGCGGTCAGCGCTGCCAGCTGCGGTTGCGGGCGGGTGAGCCGGTGCGGCTGTTCCCTGCGGGCATCGATCTGATCGCCGCCACCGCAACGGCGCCGCTCTGATTCGACCCGGCAGGGGATCAGCCTTTCCAGAGGTCTTTGCTGCCGCGCAGCTTGCGCAGGCTGTCGGCATCGGCCGCCCGCACAAACAGATTGGTGGCTCGCTCGAGGCCGATGCTGCTGGGAATGGTGGGCTCTTGCCTGGCCCTGAGCGCTTCCACCTCCGCCAGCCGCGCCTGAATCGCCTCATCAGCGGGGCATTCGGCGGCCGCCCAGCGCAGGTTGCCGGCGGTGTACTCATGGGCGCACCACACCTTGGTGGCATCCGGCAGGGCCGCCAGGGCCTGCAGCGAGGCGTGCATCTGCTGCGGTGTGCCTTCAAACAGGCGGCCGCATCCCGCGGCAAACAGCGTGTCGCCGCAGAACAGATGGCCGCCGTCATCCCCCGCTGGCGGCAGGTAGTAGGCGATGTGATGGGCGGTGTGGCCTGGCACGGCCAACACCTCAATGGAGCGGCCCAGCAGCTCCAGCTGATCACCCCCCTGCACCGCCAGCGTTTGCAGCGGGATGCGGGCTTGATCGGCGCTACTGGCAATCACGGCCGCCTCGGGCCAGCGCTGCAGCAAGCCCGGTGTGCCGCCGATGTGGTCGTGGTGGTGATGGGTGTGCAGGATCGCGCTGAGCTCCAGACCCTGCTGCTCGAGCCAGTCGATCACCGGTTCGGCCACGGCCGGATCCACCACCACCGCTGGGCCGGGGCTGGCGCCATGCAGCACAAACACATAGTTGTCGTTCAGCACCGGGATCAGCGCCACCCGCTGGGCGATCGGCGCTGTGGTGAGGGCCTGTTGCATCGTTAAAGTCCCGGTTCAGGCTGACTCCCATGATCACCGTCGCGCTGGCCAAGGGAGCCCTCCTCAAGGATTCCGTGGCGCGCTTTGCCGCTGCCGGGCTCGATTTCGCCGCCGTGCTGGAGCCGGGCAATCGCCAGTTGATGGTTCCCAGCGCCTGTGGCCGCGCTCGGGCCCTGCTGGTGCGCAATGCCGATGTGCCGGTGTATGTGGCCTACGGCCAGGCCCAGCTCGGTGTGGTGGGCTACGACGTGCTCCGCGAACACCAGTTGCCGGTGGCCCACTTGGTGGATCTCGGCTTCGGTGGCTGCCGCATGAGCGTGGCTGTGAAGGCCACCAGCCCTTACCGCCGCGCCGCTGATCTGCCGGCCCACTGCCGCGTGGCCAGCAAGTTCACCCGTTGCGCTGAGGAGTATTTCGAAGCCCTTGATCTGCCGGTGGAGCTGATCCACCTGGCCGGCTCGGTGGAGCTCGGGCCGATCACCGGGATGAGTGAAGCGATTGTGGATCTGGTGGCCACCGGCCGCACCCTGGTGGAAAACGGCCTGATCGCCATCGAAGATCTGTTCCACTCCACCGCGCGTTTGGTGGGGCATCCGCTTTCGCTGCGCCTCGATGGCGGCGAGCTGCAGGGGATCGTGGATCAGATCGCGGCGGTGTCCAGCCGCCCGGCCGCCTGATGGCTGCTCGCGATCGGCAACGCCTGCTGCGCCTGCTGCCCTACCTGGGCCGCGACCGCAAACGCCTTCTGCTCACCCTGGTGCTGCTGATCCCGGTGGCAGGGGCCGCCGCCGTGCAGCCCCTGCTCGTGGGTCAGGCGATTTCAGCGTTGCGCCAGGAGCCCGTGCTCGCCTGGCTGGAGCCGCTGCCCCTGGCGCAGCAGCTGCGCACCTTGGTGTTGCTGCTGCTGGTGGCGGTGCTTGTGCGCCTTGGCCTGCAGGGTTTGCAGAGTTTCAACGTGCAGGCGGTGGGCCAACGGCTCACGGCCCGCATCCGCAACGACCTCTTCGCCCACGCGCTCGATCTCTCGCTGCGCTTCCACGACCGCACGCCGGTGGGCAAGTTGCTCACCCGCCTCACCAGCGATGTGGATGCCCTGGCGGAGGTGTTTGGCAGTGGTGCCGTGGGCCTGCTGGCGGATCTGGTGACTCTGCTCGTGATCGCCGCCACGATGATCACGATCGAGCCGCGCCTGGGTGTGCTGCTGCTGGCCTCTCAGGTGCCGGTCACGCTCACGATGCTCTGGCTGCAGCGCCGCTACCGCAAGGCCAACTACCGGGTGCGCGAGGAGCTCAGCCAGCTCAACGCCGATCTGCAGGAAAACCTGCAGGGGCTCGAGGTGGTGCAGATGTTCCGCCGCGAGGCTTACAACTCCGCTCGCTTCGGCAAAACCACCGAGGCCTACCGCCAGGCGGTGAACGGCACGATCTTCTACGACTCGGCCATCTCCGCCCTGATCGAGTGGGTGTCACTCGGCGCGATTGCGCTGGTGCTGGCCCTGGGGGGCTGGATGGTGACCGCCGGCGCGATGGGTCTTGGCACCCTCACCACCTTCATCCTCTATTCGCAGCGCCTGTTTGATCCGCTCCGCCAGCTGGCGGAGCGCTTCACCCAGATCCAGGGCGGCCTCACCGCGGTGGAGCGCATCGGGGAGCTGATGGAGGAGCCGATCGAGATTCAGGAACTGCCCCAGGAGCAGCGCTCTGCCGCGGCGGTGGTGAGCGGCCGCGAGCGCAGCAGCGCCGGCGAGGTGGTGTTCGACAACGTGTCGTTCGCCTACCGCGCCGACGATCCGATCCTCACCAACCTCTCCTTCCGCATCGCACCGGGAGAGCACGTGGCCCTGGTGGGGCCCACCGGGTCCGGCAAGAGCACGGTGATCCGCCTGCTCTGCCGCCTCTACGAACCGCAGCAGGGCCGGATCCTGCTCGATGGCATCGACATCCGCGAGCTGCCCATCCCCACCCTGCGCCAACGGCTTGGCGTGGTGTTGCAAGACACCTTCCTGTTCAGCGGCAACGTGGCAGACAACCTGCGCCTCGATGCCGCCATCAGCGACAGCGATCTGCAGCGCCTTTGCCAGGAGCTTGGCCTTGAGCCACTGCTGCAGCGCTTGCCCCAGGGCCTCGATACCGAACTGCGCGAGCGCGGCGGCAATCTCTCCTCCGGTGAACGTCAACTTTTGGCGGTGGCCCGGGTGGCGATCCGCAACCCCTCGGTGCTGGTGATGGATGAGGCCACCGCCTTCCTCGATCCCTCCACCGAAGCCACCCTGCAGCGCGATCTCGATCGGCTGCTGCGGGATCGCACCGCGATCGTGATCGCCCACCGCCTGGCCACCGTGGAAGCGGCTGATCGGATCCTGGTGCTGCAGCGGGGCCGGCTGATCGAGCAGGGCAGCCACATCGCTCTGCGGGCTGCCGGTGGCCTCTATGCGCAGTTGGCGGAGCTCCAGGAGCGCGGGTTGGCCAGGCTCTGAAGCTCAGCCGAGCGGCGCGGCCAGCCCTGCTCCTCCAGCCAGCCATGAATCAGGGCCGCCATCGCCACTGACGCTGTTCGTATGGGCAGGTGCCCTTCGCCCTCCAGCACCTCCACCTGATGGTCGGGGCTGTAGCCCGCCAGATGGCGCACGTAGCGGGGCTCCATCACCGTGTCGCGGCTGCCCACCAGCCAGAGACTGGGCACCT
>Ga0194130_10008938_pt1 | contig 10483 bp, 9 predicted proteins | sample TA2KigsurfametaG_FD_160084 | JGI IMG/M metagenome (GOLD analysis project Ga0194130, IMG submission 160084) | Freshwater microbial communities from Lake Tanganyika, Tanzania - TA2015050 Kigoma 12 surface | ecosystem: Environmental > Aquatic > Freshwater > Lake | place: Tanzania: Lake Tanganyika... | reverse complement strand
TCATGTGTCATAGACCACGAGGCCTTTCATGGTGCCGCGCGCCCCAACCAGCGGGCCGAGCCATGGGCCGGGCGGCGGCGTGTCCATGCTATAGGCCTCGATCATGCCGCAGAGCACGATCCGTGCACCGAGCGCGAGATTGCGCATCACCGCGGCGAGCGTGTCGCCGCCCACATTGTCAAAATAGGCGTCGATGCCGTCCGGGCAGACCGTCTTGAGTTGACCGGCAAGATCCGCGTCCTTGTAGTTGACGCAGGCCGCAAAACCCAATTCGCGCACTGCGTAATCACATTTTTCGGCGGAACCCGCGATACCCACCACTCGAGCGCCCATGTGACGCGCGATCTGACCGGCTGTCGAGCCCACCGGACCCGTGCACGCCGAGACCACAAAAGTCTGACCCGGCAGCGGTTGGGCCAAAAAAATCGTGCCCGCATAAGCGGTGAGCCCAGGCATGCCGAGTACGCCGAGGGCCGTCGAGACGGGCGCGAGCGCGGCGTCGATGCGTCGAACTCCCGTACCCTTGCTGAGCGCGTACTGCTGCCAACCGTTGCGCACTGCCACGATCTCGCCTTGGCGATAATCGGGGTGTCGCGATTCGATGATCTCGGCCACCGTCTCGCCCACCATCACATCGCCCGGCGACAGTCGATCAGCGTAGATCTGACTGTTCTTCATCACATTGCGATAGTAAGGGTCGAGCGAGAGATAGAGGGTGCGCGAGAGAAACTCGCCCTCGCCGGGCGTCGGAATCGCGGTGTCATCCGCGCCGAAATCCTCGGGGACCGGCAGTCCCCGAGGAGAGCGGGCGAAGGTAATGCGCTGGTTGCGTCCGCTCACGAATGGGCGGTCAAAGCTGATTCAGCACGTATTCGGCAGTCGACACTTCGAACTTGCCCGGCGCTTCGATGTTGACGTGGGTCGCCACGCCATCTTTGACTATGATGGCAAAGCGCTGACCGCGCATGCCCATGCCAAAGCCACGCGCGTCGAGCTCGAGGCCGAGCGCACGCGAATAGTCTCCATTGCCATCCGCGAGCATCATCACCGCCTCACCGACATTGCCCGACTTGCCCCAGGCGTTCATGACAAACATGTCGTTCACGGCCATGCAGGCGATGCTGTCGACACCCTTGGCCTTGAACGCCTCGGCATGCTGCACGAAGCCCGGCAAGTGCTTGGCGTCGCAGGTGGGCGTGAACGCGCCCGGCACCGAGAACAGCACTACCGTCTTGCCAGCGAAGAGCGCCTCGGCACTGACTTCCTTTGGGCCCTCGGCGGTCATCGTCTTGAACACGCCCGCGGGCATCTTGTCACCGGCTTTGATGGTCATTGATCCACTCCTTGTGATGGGATTCGCACTGCTGCGCAGTGTAGCCGATCCCGTGCAGGGCTTTGATCAGACGTAGGGGCGGTGCAGATACTGCCCAATCGGCTTGCCCACCGGCTTGCCGTTGTCATAGATCAGTTGGCCACGCAGGTAGGTGCTGGTGATCGAGGCGGCCATTTCCATGCCCTCGAACACCGAATAGCCCTGATCGGATTCGGACATTTTGTTGCCCGCCATCATGCTTTTCTTCGGATCAACGAGCACGATGTCGGCATCGAAGCCCGGCGCGATGTCCCCCTTGCCCTGCAAGCCGAAACGACGAGCCGGATTCCATGAGGTCAACTCGGCCATGCGGTTGTAGGAAAGGCCGCGCGGTTTACCCTCGGTAATCAGCGCGGGGAGCATGAACTCGGTCCCGCCGAAACCCGACTTGGCAAGAAAAATGTTTTTCTTGTCCTTCTTGCCGAGCTTCATTTCCATGCGACAACAAGCATGGTCGGAGCACACCCAGTCGAGGTTGCCGTCGAGCAGCGATTCCCACAGGAACTCGACATCCGCCCGCGAACGAATCGGCGGATTGACCTTGGCGAGATTGCCGATCTTTGAATCGTAGTCGAGGCAGAGGTGACCGATCGTGACCTCGCGACGGAAATTCACGTGCGGGAAGGCCTTGGCCATCTTGAGCGCGGCCTCGACAGCCTTGCGCGAAGTGAGATGCAGCAGATTGATGTTGAGACAGTTGGTCTCGTGCGCGAGATACGACGCGATGGTGATTGCGAGGCCCTCGGAATGCGGTGGACGAGCGGCGCTGTAAGCGCGCAGCCCGGTCAACGGCTGGCAGTCGATGCATTCGGGGTCATGCGTCTCGCCCGTGAGATAGGTATCTAGATCCGTGACCTTCGCTCCGCCTTCCACCATGCGCGTATACGCGTTCAGGATGTCGGCGAGCTCGCAGTGCAGGCCAAGCGAAATGGAATCTTTGATCTTCGGATTGCGCAGCATCGCCCGGTGCACGCCGCGCATCACGAACTCGAAGTGCGCAATGTCGTATTTCTCATCCTCGCCGATCATCAGGAACTCGCGCTGCGAGGACGAGGCGCCATGCAGACCATAGCCGCCATAGAACATGAAAATCTTGAATGAGGTCACGCCGAATTTGTGGATCAGCATGTCGATCTCGCCGATATGCGTGCGATCGAGCGGCGCGAGATGGTAAGCGTAGTCGACCCAGAAGTTGCCGCTCGACTGCGCGAGCACTTCAGGATAGACCTCGGCGTACGGACCACCGCGCTCCATGTAGTAGCCACCGGTGCGCATGTAGTTGAGGCTCGAGGTCACACCGCCTTGCGCAGCCGCCAAGCTCTCGCTGCGCGCATCTTGCGCGAGCGGACCGTAGATACCGGTGTGCATGTGCGGGTCAACGAGACCGGGGAAAGCGAGCTGATTCTTGCCGTCGACGACTTTCTTCGCCTCGCCCGCCGGGATGCTCTTGCCGAGCTTGGCGACCTTGCCGCCGATGACGGCGATATCCATCTTTTCGACAGTGGTCTTGCGCGGTCGGACCACGCGGACGTTTTTGATGAGCAGATCGTATTTGGGAGTTTTCTCAGCCATGGGACACCTGTCGAAAAAAGCGAATCGAAATTATGCAAAAGCGTGATGGCGCTGGCGCCTGCGAGCGAACGAGGCGACTGCGCAATGGGCGATGATCACGGCAGAGCTCAATCGAGATCGCGCGCGACGCGAAAGCCGAAATAGCTGTAGCGCGCATCCACGGGATCCCGACCGCGAAAGGTCAGTCGGTTGCGGCTCGGCCGGGTCATCCAACCGCCGCCGCGCACCGTCCAGCGCGCGCAATCGGTGCCGCCCGGAACCGCGCTGCCATCGGTCGGCGCGCCCTCGTAAGTCAGGCGATGACAGTCGGCCGTCCACTCCCAGACGTTGCCGATCATGTCGTGCAAACCAAAGGCATTGGGCGCGAAACTGCCGACCGGTGCAGCCTCGGCGTGGCCGTCGTCGCAATCGGCGAATCCCCAACCGAAGTCGAGCGACTTGCGGCCGCTGCGATCGTAGGTGTTGGCATGAGCACAGCCGAGATCGGCGTTGTTACCCCAAGGATAAATGCCTCGACTCCCCGCGCGCGCAGCGAACTCCCACTCGGCCTCAGTCGGCAAGCGGTAGGGCTTTCCGGTGGTTTTCGCGAGCCAAGCGACATAGGCCCGCGCATCGTCATGCCCAACACAGGCCACCGGCAAGTCATCGGCGAGCGGCCGAATGAAGCCCGGCGCTTGCCAACCTGCATCGCTGCGGTCATCCCACCCAACCCGCTCGCCCTTGATCACGGTGCGCGATTGAACGCGACAACCTGGCGCAACGCGATAGCCCGTCGCCTCGACAAAGCGACGGAACTCGCCGACCGTGACCTCGGTACGACCGAGGGCAAACGGCCGCCGCAGCACGACCTCGTGAATTGGCCCCTCGGGTCGTCCGGCTTCGCCGTTTTCCGAACCCATCAGAAATGTACCGCTGGGTACGACGATGAGTTGCGGGCAATCCGCGCAGTCACGGATCGCCGCCGGCGCCGCTGCGAATGATGCGACCGGCAGGGTCAACATCAGTGCAGGCAGCACAAGCCAGCGACCGAGCTGGCGGCAAAGGGCGTCGAGCGGCTCAAAGAAATATGCACTACTCATGGTTACGTGGCTCAAGTTGCATGTGATATTGATACGCGTCGGCACGATACAAAGCGACGACCCGTTCCACAGGCCGTCCGGAAACATCGAACACAATGCGCACGAGGCGCAGCACCGGCGCACCGACCTCGATCTCGAGCATTCGCGCCGACTCGAGACCCGCCAAGGTCGCGCCGATGTATTGATCAGCACGCGCCACCCGAATACCCGCCGTCACCAACAACTCGAACATGGGCTGCTGCGCCATATCGCGCAAGGCGACACGTTCGGCCACGGCGAGCGGCACCCAAGTCGTGATAAGCCCGAGTGGCACCCCTTTGAGCGTGCGCACGTGACTGGCGCGCTGCACGCGTTCGCCTTCGTCCACGCCTAGCGCGGCCGCAGTTTCTTCATCGGGCAAGACTTCGGCGACGCGCAAGTCGCGAACTTCCGTTGCCGCCGCGAGATCCGCGACGCGATGACGAATCGACTCGAGATCCGCCGAGCTCGAGGCTCGTTTTGCGGAGAGCTGCACGAAGGTACCGCGCCCTTGCTGGCGCACCAGCCAACCCTCGCGCGCGAGATTGTCGATCGCTTTGCGCACCGTGATACGCGAGACGCCAAACATCTCGCACAATTGCGGTTCGGTCGGAATCTGATCACCCGCCTTGTAGGTGCCCTCGAGCACCCAGGTGCGCAAGGTCACGTAAACCTGGTGATACCTCGGTGAACCGAGGGCGCGATCGCGGATACCCATCAATCGAGTACCACGCCGCCCGACACGTTCATCACCGTACCGGTGACGAATGCGGCGGAAGGACTCGTCAAGTAATCGATGGCGTGCGCGACATGCAGCGGCTCACCGATCTGACCGAGCGGCACCGAGCGCTGCAGCTTGTCGAGCGTCTCGGCGGAAAAACGACCGGTGACCATGGGCGTGGCGATCGGTCCCGGCGCGAGACAATTGACGCGAATCCCCTCGCCCGCCCACTCCTTGGCAAGGTAACGGGTGAGATTGATCACGCCTGCCTTGGCCACGGCATAGGCCGGCCCCGAGAGCGTGCTGCCGCCGTTGAGCCCATTCGTGGAGGACATGAGGGTCAAAGATCCGCGGGCCGCAGCGAGCGGCGCATGCACCGCCTTGGCAAGCAAAAATGTCGAGGTGAGATTCACATCCATGATGCGCTGCCAGTCCGCGCGACTGACCGCATCCAAAGGCCCGTGACCGGCGACACCCGCAAGGTGCACGACATGATCAAGGCGACCGAGCTCGCCAAGCACGCGCGTGATGAGCGCAGTAATCGCGGCTTCATCGGTGACATCAAGGCTCGCCACCGTCAGCGGAGCGCCACACGGGATCTCGGCGAGCGCGCGGTCGGTAGCGACCAGCCGCATGCCCCGCTCGCGAAGGCGCGCGACGACCGCACGCCCAAGGCCGCCTGCCGCACCCGTGACGAGCGCAACCGGCGCACCGGCCGCCGTTGTCGACGAGACGGTCACGCCGCGATCAAGCCGCCTTGCGGGTCACGAGTGCCGCGTAAATGCCATCGAGCATCGAGTAGCGCATCTCCGCGGAAGCACGCACCGCGGCAATCGCGCGGGTTTGCAACTCCGGCGTTGTGGCATAGCGCGCGGTGAGCTCGAGGCCGACGTGGGCATGCTCGGTGTCGCCCTCGATATGGACGTGGAAGAACTCCATGTCATCGTCGGTGAAACCCATCTTGCGCATCGCCTCGACGTACTTCGGATAAAGCGTGGGCAGCTGCCCCTCGAGCGCGACCATGATCCCTGCGCACGACTCGCCAATGTAGCGAATGCTCGCGAGCTCCCAGATCCAGGCGCGCATCGCCCGACTCGTCGGCAGCACCTCGCCATTTTCTTCGGCACGCAGGATGCGCTCGTCGCACACGCCACAGGCGCGGGCAAACTTGCGCAGCAGATCGGGGTGACGCTTTTCGGGACAGGCTGGCATTTCTTCGCCCAGCAGGTTTTCGAGCAGATGCTGACGCGCATCGAGATCCGGCAAGCGCGCGTACAACGCCGCAAACTGCTGGGGAATCGGATCGATGTAATAAAAGTGCTGGATGGCCCACTCGCCCAGTTGGGCACGCGATAGCTCACCTGCGGCCCAGGCACGACTGAAGACGTGGCCGCCGCCATGCTTCGGCTGGCGTGCCGCCTCGAGCGCGGCAAAGAAATCTTTCTGGTTGAGCAACGTGGTCATGATCGATAGCTCCCGGGGGTCATCCCCATTCAAAATTCGTCGCAATCAAAAAATCGGCCAACTGCGTCCATCGGCTTTGGCCAGCCAATCACGCGCGCGTTCGAGCGCAGCGGCCGGGACCGTGGCCACCGGCGCATAGGCGTCCGGCCCCGTACCGCGCGCGGCGGCCGGGATCGTGGCATCGATTCCGACTTTGGCGGCTGTCGAGACACCGTCCGGCAACGCCGGATCGAGGCTCGAACCCGACAGACCGCTCACCCGTATCGCATCGCGGTCCCAGCGAACGCGGGTCGCAATCGCCCAAAGAATGGACTCGGGGTTGAAGAGATCGATATCCGCATCTACCGCAATGACGGTTTTGACGCGTCGATAAGCAAGAGCCGCCATCAACGCATCGCGGGACTCGCCTGGTCCTGGCTCGCTCAGTTGCAGATAAGCGTGAAAGCGACGGCCCTCGGTCGGCACATGAACATTCACGATCGCGGGCGCCACCGATTTCACGAGTTCGAACAACTTGCCTTCCATCACCATGTTGTCGGGCACCAGCATGTCGGTGAGGCCCGAGCCGTAATCGTGATAGATCGCGTCGCGCCGTCGCGTGATGCAGCGGACATCGACCAGCGGTGCCTTCACCTGCCCACCGAGATAACCGGTGTATTCACCGAAGGGACCATCGTCGACGCGCTCGCCGGGGGGCACGAAACCTTCGATCACGATCTCGGCATCGGCAGGCACCATTATTTTGTCGCCATGCAGCACCGAGGGTACGAGGCGCAAGGGTTTGCCGAGCACGCCGCCCGCCGCTGCCCAGTGACTCTCGGGATATTTGAGCTTCGCCTGCGTCCCGAGCAGCACCGCCGGATGATGCCCAATCCAGAAGGCGATCGGCGCCGGTTCACCGCGCGCATGAAACTTGCGCAAGTTGCGCGCGTTGTGGCTCGCGGGATAAGGAAACCAGGTCATGCGCTGCGGGCCCTGCACCCAACAACGCTGAATAGCGGTGTTATCGACGCCCGATCCCGGGTCATAAGTCGTCGCATGGGCTGCCGTCAGGTACGGGCCCGGCTCGAGTTCGTGCTGCGTCAGTACAGGCAAGTCGTACAGGCTGGCGGCGGCGCCCTGCAGCACTGTCTCCTGTACGGGGGCGTGGGCTCGGGTGACGCGTTCGGGTTCGATCGAGGCCCGGGTACGGGTCGCGAACCACTGCGCCGTTTGCCGATGATCGGGAATCCCCAGCGCCTTCGCGGTCAACTCCCGACTCGCCGTCAAATTGAGTACGACCGGGATCACGGAAGGTTGACCGCCGAGGGTCGAGACCTGACGCGCGATCACCACGGGATAACGACGCTGCCCATCGAGCGCGTGCTGCAGCGCCGTCAGCTCGTGGCATGGCCCCACCGGATCAGGTAGTTCCCAGACCGCGCCGGCGTGCTCGGCGAGGAATGACCGAAGGTCGCTCATTTATTCGATCCAAACGTCGTAATATGAGACGGGTACCATTATGCACTACAATTCGTTATAGTTGCATGACGACAAGAGGACGCCGAATGAAAAAGACCACACTGAGCTACCCCGCCCTGAGCGTCGCGATCGCGGTCGCGAGCGCACTTTCAAGCCAAGCCGCCGCCCAACAAGGCGCCAATGCGGCCGATGATCTCGCCCTCGAAGAAATTGTGGTGACGGCACGTAAGCGCGAGGAATCGCTGCAGGACGTGCCGCTGACGGTGACCGCGGTCACGGCCACGCAGATTGCCGAACTTGGTATCAAAGACTCGCGCGATCTCGCGCTCTTCACCCCGGGTTTCTCGAATGTGGCCTCATTTGGACGCAGTCCACTAGAGCGTCCAACTATTCGCGGCCAGTCGAATATCCTCGGCGCGGCCAACGCGTCGTATTTCGTCGATGGAGTGTACCTCTCGGGTAGTGCCTCAAACACCGAGACCGCCAACCTTGAGCGCATCGAGGTTATTAAGGGCCCGCAGGCAGCCCTCTTCGGTCGCGCCACTTTCGCGGGCGCCATCAACTACGTCACCCGCAAGCCCTCCGAAGAATTCACCGGACAAGTCAGCGGTACCGTCGGCCAGTTCGATCAGAAGGACATCACGGCTTTCATCAGCGGCCCGATCATCGATGGCAAACTCAATTTTTACCTTTCTGGCACCCGCACTGAAATTGGCGGTTTCTACAATAATCCGCTTGATTCACGTGATGATCTTGGCGCCGAGCAAACCGATGCCATCACCGGCAAGCTAAGATGGCGCCCTGCCGAGGGCATCGACATCACTGCCCTTGTGACCTACGCAGAAGATAAGGACGGCCCCCCCGCCCTGGCACTGCAGGGGCGTGAATTTAATAACTTCAATCTGCTAGATCCCGTATCTCGCCCACGCTCTCGAGGCTACTACCGAGGTGTTGTTCAACCGACCGAGAAGTTGGCTATCGCCCAATTTACGAACCTTTTTCCGGACCCAGGCTCCCGCCGCGATCGAGTGCGTGGAGCGCTAACGGCATCACTCTTGTCCGACAGTGGATACGAACTTGTCTCCACTACAGGGTACAGCGAGGAAAATTATGGGGTTCAGATCGACGTGTCATACGCCGGTTATAACCCGGGTTTTCTCGCGCCACCGCCGGCAGCGACGCCCCTAGTAGCGCAGTTCTCCTCGTCGGGTAATTTCCAGCGCATTCAGGGGGAAGAGCGCCGAGACCTTTCGCAAGAATTGCGTCTCAGCTCACCGGTGGATCGCGGTTTCCGCTGGACAGTGGGAGCGTATTACTTTGCCGCGGCGGATGATGCCGTTCGTGACGATAAGTTATACAGCACCGGTGCGTTGATTGTGCCAAACGGAGCAGCGACACTGACTTATCGAGATATTAAGAATACTGCCACCTTCGGTAGCCTCGAGTACGACATCACCGATAAATGGACGGTTACCGCCGAGGCGCGGCAGGCTAAAGAAGAGATTGAGCAACAGTCCGAGGCGTTCGCCGCCAATGCGATAGCACGAACCCCCGGGCGCACTTTTAATGGAACGTTTGAGAGTAACACGCCGCGTTTCACGGTTCGGTACAAGCCCAATGAGGATCTCTCGCTGTTCGCCAATTTCGCCCAGGGCACCAAACCAGGTGGCTTCAATAGCGCAGGCGTTTTGCCGCTGCTTGAAGCGCTAGGTAAGTCGGCTGCGATTAAGGAAGAGGACTCGGAGGTTATCGAACTTGGTGCCAAGTTCAACTGGGGGCAGCGCTTCTCTGGATCGGTCACTGGCTTTGATATCCAGCTCACTAATCAGCAGCTGACACAAAATATTGTTGCCGTTGTTAACGGGGTGGCGATCGCGAACTCGTTCATTGAAAACGTGGGCAAAACGAGTTCCAAGGGCATTGAGCTTGAGTTCAACGCAATCGTCACAGACAGTCTGCGCGTCAGCCTGGGCGGCGCTCTCATCGACGCCACGTTCGATGAGTACATCAACTCGGATCAGGCCGACCTCTATAGCAATCGCCCCTCCACGGCGTTCACGGCCATCTCGGCCACCAACCCACGCGGCTGTGGCACTCTTGGCGCATCGGTTGCCGCAAATGCTGCGGCCTGTGCTGCGTTGCGCGCGCAGGATAACATCGAGTTTGGTAATGTCGCCGGTAATCGCACGCCGCGGTCACCAAAGTGGAATGGGTACATCACTTCGCGATATACCCGCCCGCTCGACGATGACATGAGGCTGGTGGTCGGTGTCGATCTCACGGCCGAGGGCTCTAAGTTCGCGCAGCTGCATAACCTTGCGGAGACGGGAGCCCGAACCTACGTTAACGCGCGCGCCGCGGTCGAGACTGATACCTGGAACGTGACACTCTGGGGTCGTAACATGAATGATGACGACACCGCGCTCGATATTCTTCGTTATGTCGACGGTCGTGGGCTTCCAGGATTCGGTTGGGTGTCCACGCGTGGCTTTGTGATCTCGCTTCCAAAGCCACGACAGTTCGGTCTGACGGCCACGTATAAGTTCTAAAACTTGCTGTTGTCTTTCGCTATTTGCTGGTCATTTGATTGGTCCGTAGCGTAAGTCACGACATGCTGGCGCAGCCGACCTCGGAAGAGGCGGCGCGCCAGCAGTTTGTGGTGGCGTTCAAGCAAGCACTCAACAAAGGTCTGCGCGTCAGCCAAGGCGCGCTGTTCGACAAAGTGGTTGCACCTGCTTGGCGCGAACAACACGGCCGGGCGCCCGAAACGCGCGCCGAGATTCGCGCAGCGATGCA
>Ga0194130_10008934_pt1 | contig 10487 bp, 10 predicted proteins | sample TA2KigsurfametaG_FD_160084 | JGI IMG/M metagenome (GOLD analysis project Ga0194130, IMG submission 160084) | Freshwater microbial communities from Lake Tanganyika, Tanzania - TA2015050 Kigoma 12 surface | ecosystem: Environmental > Aquatic > Freshwater > Lake | place: Tanzania: Lake Tanganyika... | reverse complement strand
CGAAGTTCCAAAGGAAGCGTTAAGTCATACGCCCTGATTCGTGACAGCGTAGCGCAATACCTTCCTTGCATACATTCCCCGATCTGTTTTTCGACACAATCAAAGATGGGTTAAACGGGATCTTGCTTAGTGTTGAGTATCCCTTTGGTAAGTTTGCTGAAATCGAACTGGCTATCGGTATTGGCGTCAACGTTGGAGGTATGCGAGGCCTAAACTGCCTAGGCCAAAGATGGCCAAGGTGCTGGGTTCGGGGACAGTCGGAGCAGATGACATGAGGCTGATGTCGTCGAGCAAAGTCGTTCGATCGTCAATTCCAGTGATGTTGCCATTCGAATCGCGGATATATGGGCTGAGACTGTTGAAGCTAAGCGTATAGGTTCTGCCACTCACGAGATTGAAACTTGCTCCAGTACGTGCCACCCAACCCTGCTTGTTCGCGAGCGTCCATCGATCATCGGGAGTATTAGACCATCTATTGGATTCGAGGCCTCTATACACTTAGCTCGTGTAATTACCGATTGTCTGGATGTTGCCGAGATTGTCGGTAATGGTCACGCTGTAATCGTTTGGCCGACCAAACCATGTATCGTTCCTCCATGAACTTCGATTGGCGTCGTACCAACTCAGGCTACCGGTCGTATCTACATCTGCGACGAAAGTCTGGGACATCGTTTGGCGATCTTTGATAATTCCAAAGACTTCGCCGGTATGGGCCCATTTCCATCCAGTGGAAAAATCTTCCGTTCTACAAATTTCACCTCCTACCCATACGCCTTTACCCGCTTCGACGTCTCGCCACGACGATTCCAATCCAGCAGGAGTCCAATCTCCATTCCATGCTCTTCCCCATTTTTCGCCATTAGGGCCCATTTGGTAGTGAGGAAGATTTTGAACCGTCGCTTGGCTCTCAAAACTACCGTCTAAAACTACGATGGCCGCAGATGCTGATTGCCGGATCGCCAAGATCAATCCAAGGACCAAGATTAAACGTAACACGCGCAGATTCCATTTCAGTTAAAACTTGGGCGTGACGTCATAAGGCAAGGAACACCGGGTTTAGTTGTCAGACTCAGTTTGGCCAGAGAATTTATTGCAAATAGCCAGCTGTCGTATTACCGTCCAAAAGGACTCACCACTTGGCTGCGGCTAGGGTTCTTATAGAAGGCCTTGGCAGGTCGCTGCGGAGGTTTTTTTGCATTGGCCACAGGTTGCGAACTGGGAGGATATGCCGATTTTTTGAGAATAGATGCGTTAGGTAAAATCGCTTGCGCCGCTAATTCGCATTGTCTACTTATTCGGAGCGAAGGGGGCAGCATTCCTGGATTTTTGGTACACGCACCGAGATTCCCTCAAAGAATTGGCGGGATGAGTCCGAAGCGCGAATTCGCGGGTGCGTATTGGATCACATAGCGTAATGACGCTCAGGACCCCTCTGTCTTCGGTGGATGTTCTGTCGGTAAATCAAATCGCTCCGTCGAGGAAACTGTTGCCTCCAACAAGGGAGTTTTGGAGATGCTGAATCGCTCTTTATTGGCTGCTTACTTCACGACTTTGGTCTCGAGCTTTATCTCCTCATCGCTACACGCGCAATCGCTGTTCCCGCTATTGGGAGAGCCCGTGGGGCGTCGCTCGATCGCATCGGCAGTGAATGATTCCTCTGAAGTGGAAGAGATATCGGGATGGGCGTCTGAAGAGATCGAAACCGATCGGGACTCGTTTACCCCTGCAACAACGTTGGCGGGTCGCAAGCGGATGATCGTTGAATCGGCGTATTCATTTATCGATAATCGGCGTGTCCCCGACACACATAGTTACCCTGAGTTGTTGTTTCGTTACGGCCTCACTGACGTATCGAATTGCGACTGGGTACTAATTATGAAGTTGGTGGCGCGGGAAATCCGATTTCAGCCAATGTTCCGGATGAACTCGCAGAAGAAGCCGAAATCGAAGATGAGACAAATATCAGCTACGGAACTAAAATTGGCGTTACTCGGCAAACAGACTGGCTGCCACAGTCGGCATTCGTGGTCAGTGGATTCAGTCCCGTCCAAGGGAATGTGACCGACTCCCATCTCGGAGTGACCTACGTCACAGGCTGGACTTTCGCGAACCGATGGATGTGGGAGAACGCAGTCCGCTATAGTACCGGATCGCTCGATGAGGACCATTTCAATGTTTGGAGTCCATCGACGGTCATCAAGATTCCCCTCGGTGAACGATGGAAGGGACATGTCGAGTACTTTGGTATTTTCAGCCAAGGCAAGACGCATGAAACGGTCCAGCAATTTCTAAGCCCGGGAATCCACTATCTGTTCTCGAAGAATACAGAGATTGGTACCCGATTCGGTTGGGGGATGAACGATCAAGCACCCAATGCGTTTATCAATATCGGGGGAGGAGTCCGATTTTAAGAGATTTGGATTCTGAGACTCGGACAAACCGTGCGGCTAGGCTTTGCGGCCGAGTGAGGCGGCTCGTTCTACACCTTGAACCAGTGCATCGACTTCGGACTCGGTGTTGTAGAAGTAGAACGAAGCGCGGGCGCTGACACCGATACCCAATCGCTCATGCAGTGGCATGGCGCAGTGATGGCCGACTCGGATTGCGATCGCTTTGGCGTTCAAGTACTGACCAATTTGGTCGGAGTGAACCCCCGAGATTACGAACGAAACAATACCGGTTTTATGTTCGATCGCCGGCCCGAGTACGCGAAGGCCTTCGATCTGCGATAACCCTTCAATAGCTTTTCGTGTCAGTTTACGTTCATGGGCCAGGATGGTTTCACCCCCGACCCGTTGCAGGTATTCGATGGCGGGTTGCATCGCGATGGCTTCAACGATCGGCGCTGTGCCCGCTTCGAACCGATGTGGAATGCTCGCCGGGACAAATCCATGGCGGCTGACCGATTGGATCATGTTGCCACCTCCCAGGAACGGTGGCATCGACTCTAGTAATTCACCCTTGCCATACAAAACGCCGATCCCGGTTGGACCGAGCACCTTGTGGCCGCTGAATGCAATCCAATCGGCATCCCAGCCTCGTGCGTCGACGTGTCCATGCGGAGCGCTTTGAGCTGCATCGACAAACACTTTGGCGCCGACATGATGGGCAGCACTGATAACATCTTGTACGGGATTGATCGTCCCAAGCACATTGGATACTGCAGTTATCGAGACCAAGCGAGTCCGGGGACTGAGCAAGGTACCAAGGGATTCCATGTCCAAGAGGTAGTCGTCGCGCACTCCTAGCCACCGGATGATCGCACCCGTACGTTCCGCCAATTGTTGCCAGGGAACGATGTTGGAATGGTGTTCCATTTCCGTGAGAAGTATTTCGTCTCCGGGTTTGAGATTCGAGTCACCCCAACTGCGAGCAACAAGATTTACGGAGGCCGTCGTGCCGGAGGTGAAAATAATTTCCTCGACTGCACTTGCACCGAGAAATTTCTGCAAGGACTCCCTGGCAGATTCCATCGCCCAAGTTGTCTGCGAAGCGAAATCGTGGCCCGATCGGTGGACATTGGCATAATGCGTTTCATAAACATGCCCCATGCAGTCGATTACCGACGAAGGGCGTTGCGAAGATGCCGCGTTATCCAAGTAGATGATGGGTAAGCCACTACTGGTGGTCTGATGCAAGACCGGGAAATCCGAACGGCAATCATCGATGGATATAGGATCGAGCCGAGTTTGAGCGTTTACGCCCTCGATGAAATCGGTGGTTGCTAAGTGATTCGGTAATTGGGTGTTTCGTGCTAGAGTTCCCAGATTCTCGCCGGCTTTCCCCCCCTCTGTGTTCGATGAATCGAGAGCGGTTAGAGCTGCCCGAGCGATGCCTTGGATTCGTTGGACCATCGAGTGGAGGCCATTGCTCCGCATCGGCGTGAGAAACGACCTAAGGTGAATTTCGTCGAACACATCATCGATGGGAAAGTCGATGATTTGCGTGGCCGACTTACCGGAGTATACCGAAAGAAGAATCGATACAAGACCTCGAACCATCGGGGCGTCGCTTCCACCTTGGAAGTAAATACCCTCCGCAGCAAGTTCTGGAACAACCCAAACCATACTCTGGCACCCGAGGACCCGGTACGTTTCCGTTTGGTACTCCTTGGGTAGATCGGGAAGTGTTTGGCCCAATTCGATGAGATAACCGATCCGCTCCTCGGGTGTTTCCAGATCGGCGACTTCCTCTCGGATCTCATCGAGCGTAACCTTCGGCATAAAACCGGTCATTAAAATATTCCCAATTGATCGCGAGCGTCCTCGGTCATTTTCTCTGGTGTCCAGGGTGGATCCATCACCACCTTAATATCGACGGTTCCGACACCTTCGATCGCTTCGATAACTTGCCTGCTGTTAGCGACGAGTTGAGGACCCGCGGGACACATCGGACTGGTCATGGTCATTTCGACGTGCACGTTCTCTTTTCCCTCTTCCCCGGGTTGTATATCGACGACGTAGATCAATCCTAGGTCGACGATGTTCACAAACAGTTCAGGATCGATCACCTTTTTGAGTTCTTCACGAACATGATCTTCGGAAAGTGCCATAACGTTCTCTGTCGAATAGGAAAATTGGTTTCGGTAATTGGTAAGGCTGCTAGCGGTGGATTAAAAGCGATGCGATTCAATCCGTTGCCATTCGCAACAGAGGATTTGTCGATGCATCGGTGGGATGGATGCTGTAACGCTGTGATACGCCTAAGATTATCACTCGACCCGCCCGTTTTCCAAGGGTACCGAATGCTCCTCGCACGCGATTAATCGTTGAGCCGAATCATGATTCGGCTTCCGTCTAGTTTGACTTCATGGCTAGGAGTGTTTTCGGTAGCGGGCATGCAAGTAACGTGGCCATTGCGGACATCAAATTTCGCGCCGTGCCTCGGACAAACCAAGCAGTGACCTTCGAGCTCACCGTCCCCGAGCGTTCCACCGTCGTGCGTGCACAAGTCTTCAATGCAATAGACCTGCCCATCCAATTGCACGAGTACAACAAAGCGATCGTCGACTTCGAACGTCGATGGTTTGCCCGGCGTGAGCTCGCCGAGTTCGCAAGCATACTGGAAATCTCTTGGATTGATGATTACTTCCTTATTGGAAACGGGCCACATTCAATAGCGGTGAGGGAACCATCAATCGTATTGACGTACTTGTCGGGCAATTGCAGCACCGAGTGCTTCGCGAACACTTTCGATCGTAATTCGGTCGAAGATTTGTTGGAAGAAACCGGTGACGATCATACGGACAGCTTCGGCGCGAGTGAATCCTCGGGACTGCGCGTAGAAGATCAATTCTTCGTCGACGCGGCCGCTGGTGCTACCGTGCGTACAACGTACATCGTCAGCATTGATCTCTAACCCGGGGATGGAATCGGATCGAGCCGTATCGCTGAGCATAAGGTTATCGTTTCTCTGATAACCGTCCGTCTTCTGTGCGCCTTCGTTGACTTTGATCATGCCTCGCCAAACGGTTCGCGATCGATCTTGCAAAACTGACTTGTACAGGAAGTCGCTTGTGCAATGGGAGGCGACGTGGTGCTGGAGTGTGTTGAAAACCAAGTGCTGGCGATCGCGAGTGAACATCACTCCGTTGACTTGGCTGCGGGCACCTGGTTCGACCAATGCAACGCGTTGATCGATTTGTGCGAACCGTGCTCCCATTGCTGCTACCGTCCATTGCACGGTGGCGTCTCTGCCGACACTTGCTCTTTGGTGAGCAAACTGCCAAACGTTTTGACCCCAATCTTGAAGGCTCACAAAACGAAGGTGAGAGTTGCCTTTCTGGACCAGCTCCACAGCTCCACAATGAAACCCAGAGGCGGATTCGGAGGGGCTGGCGCATTCATAGAGAATCGTTGCTTCCGCACCCTCTTCGAGCACGATGAGGGTGTGGGACATGTCCACCGCTCCATCACCCATGGCGGCATGGATGTGGATGGGTCGATCGACGATGACATTGCGTGGCACATAAACAAAGTAGCCGCCGGTCCACATCGCGGACTGCAGCGCTGAGAATCGATCGGACTTGGGTGATACCAGCGAGTTCAAATGAGCTTGGACTAAGTGTGTGTGCTCTCGAGCGCATTGTGACAAGGAGCCGACAACGACACCTCTCGCTGCGTAACTCGGATCGAGTTCTTCATGGGTAACGATACCGTTGATCGATCGGAGCGACCCAGCTGCGTTGACTCCGTCGAGCAAACGAACGGGACTGGTCTCGGGAATCGCAACGTTCTCTTCGATGTTCGGAGCGAACTTGTTGATTCGGAATCCTCGGATTTCCGAACGCATCCAATTTTCATCGCGGGGGCTGGGCCACTCCATCGACTGAAAATAGGCCCACGCGTTCCGGCGAAGCGTCGTCAACCATGTGGGGTCGATGCGATGTTCGAGGAATCGCGCGAAGGCCGAGTCGTCGAACGAAGATGCCGCGGAGTTTGTTGTTGCAGTGGTGTTCATGTTAGCCTACCGAACCTTCCATCTGAAGTTGGATCAACCGGTTCATTTCGACGGCATACTCCATCGGAAGTTCCTTGACCAGCGGCTCGATGAAGCCATTGACGATCATCGTGCTCGCTTCGGCTTCCGAGAGGCCGCGGCTCATCAGATAAAAGAGTTGCTCCTCTCCGATTCTGGAAACACTCGCTTCGTGACCAATGCTCACGTCCTGATCGAGGATTTCGATGTAGGGATAGGTATCGCTTTGGCTCTTCGGGTCGAGGATCAACGCATCGCACACAACATTGCACTTGGACTTTTGAGCGTCCTTTTCCACGCGAACGAGCCCACGGTAGCTGCTGCGACCACCGTTTTTCGAAATCGACTTGCTGACGATTTGACCGGTGGTATTTGGGGCTGCGTGTACCAGCTTGCCACCTGTATCTTGATGTTGTCCTGCCGATGCGAAAGCGATTGAGAGGATTTCTCCGCGTGCACCTGGTTCGAGCATGTAGACCGCTGGATACTTCATGGTCAATTTGCTGCCGAGGTTTCCATCGACCCATTCCATGGTGGCGTCCGCGTAAGCGACAGCGCGTTTCGTCACCAAGTTGTAAATGTTGTTAGCCCAATTTTGGATCGTGGTGTAACGGCAACGACTGCCTCGCTTGCAGATGATTTCGACCACTGCGGAGTGGAGCGATTCTGACGAGTACATCGGAGCGGTACAGCCTTCCACGTAATGAACGCTTGCGCCTTCATCGACGATAATGAGGGTCCGTTCGAATTGCCCCATGTTTTCCGCATTAATTCGGAAATACGCCTGGAGCGGGAAATCGATTTTGACTCCTTTGGGGACATAGATAAACGAGCCTCCCGACCATACGGCGGAGTTCAGTGCCGCGAACTTGTTGTCGTTGGGAGGGATGATGGTACCAAAGTAATCTCGCAGTAAATCCGGGTATTCTTTGATCGCTGTGTCGGTATCCGTAAAGATGACGCCTTGTTGGACCAACTCTTCCTTGAGCGAACCGTACACGACTTCGCTCTCGAATTGGGCCTTCACCCCTGCGAGGAACTTCTTTTCCGCTTCGGGAATACCAAGTTTGTCAAAGGTGTCTTTGATCTCCTGAGGGACTTCTTCCCAAGTACGGCCTTGCTTGTCGGTCGGCTTGAGGTAGTAGTAGATGTCTTGAAAATTAACATCGATGCTTCCGCCCCATTTGGGCATCGGCTTGGAGTGGAAAATCTCAAGTGACTTTAAACGAAAGTCGCGCATCCACTGCGGTTCATCCTTCATCTCGGAGATCTGGTGAACGATTTGTTCATCGAGCCCTTTGCGAGCTTTGAAGACCGCTTTGCTATCGGTGCGGAAATCGTATTTGTTGATTTCGCCGATGGAATCTTCTGGAGCGATTTCGGTGGACATCTTTATGATTTCTTTTGCGAGGAAGGTAATGGTTCGTGGGAATCAATGCGAAGGTCGATTCAATGAGAGCATCCAATGGTCCGAGGCCTGCTCGTGCGTGATTACCGAGCACCTGTGAGTGCCTAGCACACAGGTGGAGGCTTAGGCAAAAGCCGCTTCTTCTTTGGCGAGCATCTCTTGGTTTGCCGCGTCTGCATCTGGGTATGCTTTGCGGATCCGATCGTAACCGCGATCGTGGAGTTCACGGGCTAGCTCAGCGCCTCCGGTTTCCACGATGCGTCCGCCGAGCATGACGTGGGTGAATTGGGGTGGGTTATGTTCCAATAATTTGTCGTGGTGGGTAATGATCAGGAGCCCCATTTTGTCCCGTCCGATTTCTGCAATCGAGGCGCTAGCCAATCGGACGGCATCGGCATCGAGGCCGCTATCGGTCTCGTCGAGAATGGCAAACTTGGGCGATAGCATCGCCATCGTCAGGATCTCGGCTCGCTTCATTTCTCCACCGGAAAAGCCATCATTGACATAGCGACGAGCAAACTCCGGATCCATCTTCAACTGTTCCATCTTCGATTTGAGTTCTTTTCGGAAATCCCGCATCGCTATCAGATCTTCACCTTCTTTCCGGTCAGGTCGGCGCACGTTAGTTGTCGCGTGTCGCAAGAAGTCGGCCATCTTCACCCCAGGGATGGCAACCGGACGTTGGAAGGCCATGAAGATCCCAGCGCGTGCTCGCTGGTCGGCTTCCATCTCGGTCAAGTTGACTCCGTTGAGGTAGATGGTGCCGTCTGTGATGACGTAGTTGGGATGACCCGCGATCGCCAGCCCGAGCGTACTCTTGCCCGATCCGTTGGGACCCATGAGTGCGTGGGTTTCACCAAATTTGATTTCCAAATTCACGCCGCGAAGAATCGGCTTGTCATTGACGGAAACATGGAGGTTCTCAATACGGAGTACGTGAGTCATTCGAAAAAAAATTCTCGTTGTTAGGTAGTTATTTGTCGTGTTGTTTTCGTCGTTACCAAGGGGGGACTTCAAGGAGGACTTATCGTGAGGATCTCCTTGCCGGCTGTGGGCAATCCATCGGTTCTAGCCAATAGGCTGCGCCTCGGGGATCGAAACTGGTTCGGTAGTATTGGAAGGAACCGGTTTGAATTGACAGCAACCGTGCCCGTCGAGCTTGCACATGCTCAGTTCCAAGGGTTGCCCAATCGCTTCACTGAGCACCTGTTGTTCGAGGTGGCAAAGGTTTCGGTCATGATGACCACCCGTCAAGTCTGGGTATGGGCACGCGTGCACTTCGAGCACAGGGAGCCCCGATGCATTGTCGAAGGAAGTCGGGATCCGACGGTTGGCCATCAAATTGGCCAACGACTTCATCCGGTCCTCCAGCGTCCCTTCGGGAAGCAATTCACGGAACACACGCCCCATCCGCTTTGAAACGCGTTGGATCAATCCATTGCGGAGAGTCTCGTCCTCGAACGCGAGGACTTCTCCCCAGAGCGCGATGGCCAGGTCCGTATAAGTGACCCCCACCTCACGCCAGCCTAGATCGGTCAAGAAGTACGAGTACGTAGGACGCCCGCGACCCGCCGACTGTTTACGCCGTTCCAAATAACCGGACTCTTCCAAGCGATCGATACGCTGACGAACGGCCGTCGCCGTTACTTCGAGCTTCTCGGTCAGGTCGGTCACCGTCAGCCCCTCTTTCCGGCGCAATAAATCCAACACCAATTGGTCCACCGGGCGGATCGGCGAATGGTTCGATGTGCTTTCTAAGTCCATATTGGGCAAGGCTTTGCGACGAAATTTCAGGCTTCAAAAACCACGGAGTCCACTGAAGTATAGCGAAAAACGGATTTTTGACAAGATTCGTTGCGAAAAAGCGGTGCGCCGGCTGTTAAGCCATGCCTGCCTTGACGTGGCTCGTTGGAGTCGTCTGTTGAACGCTACCGAGAGGCCTTGCCGAATAGCGTTGCTTTCGGTGCAAACCCGATGCGTAAACCTGGCCAGGTCTACGGCCGGAGTTGCATCTCCTCGATCAAGTGTTTGGCCCCGTAGACTTCGCCTGTGATCCATAGAACAAAACGGACATCGACTCCGATTGAGCGGCTGTACCGTTGGTCCCATGCGAAGTCGTTGATGGTGGCTTCGAAGGTCCGGTCAAAGTTCACTCCGACCAATTCCCCGCGCGCGTTGAGGACAGGGCTTCCCGAGTTTCCTCCGGTGGTATCGGTGCTGTAGAGGAAAGCTACCGGAACGGTTCCCAGCTTAGGGCTTGCGAACGCCCCGAATTGGTTCGCCTTTGCCGCTTGCAGGACTGCAGGCGGGGAAATGTAAGGTTCCTCGCCGGTTGTTTTTTCGAGCAAGCCGTTCAGTGTAGTGATCGGCGTTTTAACGATGGCATCGGCGGGGGAATAGGACTGCACTCGTCCGATAGTCATTCTCAACGTGCCGTTCGCATCGGGGATGAAGTTGGAAGCCTCGAACTTCTGTTGGACTTCAAGCAGCGTCCCATAAAGTTGACTGAGTTTGCCTTCTCGCTCTTTGTCCTTCTCCCGCATCTTTAGGTAAAGCGGATAAAGATCGATCATCCATTGCAACGCTGGGTCCTCGACCGCCT
>Ga0194130_10008929_pt1 | contig 10488 bp, 12 predicted proteins | sample TA2KigsurfametaG_FD_160084 | JGI IMG/M metagenome (GOLD analysis project Ga0194130, IMG submission 160084) | Freshwater microbial communities from Lake Tanganyika, Tanzania - TA2015050 Kigoma 12 surface | ecosystem: Environmental > Aquatic > Freshwater > Lake | place: Tanzania: Lake Tanganyika... | reverse complement strand
GCAAGTGATAATAAAAAAGAATACAATACAACTATAGGGATTTAATGAGCCATTATAATAAAGAAATTGAAAAATACTAAACTTGGAAGAGATCTGCGACTCGGATCCAGATAAAGAGTTTATGAGAGGAACAATGGATAATAGAGAAAGGAGTTCGGCGAATACAGATATAGTGGATGTTATTATTGCCAGGATAATATTAAATCGTGATTGTAGGCTGCATAGACGGATAAAGAGAAGAGGATAAAATGACGAACGTGAATTAGAGTTTATCAACGACAACATTTTTGACCCCCCAATCACGACATTTAAGCACGGGCTGTCTAAAGGTGTTATAATATGATGTGATATTAACGACTAACAAGTACGAAGCCAAAGCAAGCGTGATAAAAATAACCAATTTCTTTACATAGTGATTGGTGGAACTTGATGATAGTAGGACATCGAGGCCGAGGAAGAGGATTGGTAGGAGTATGACAATAACGTTAGGCGAATAAAGAATCGAATAATCTGGGGCGAGATAGTTGAACATTATGAACTGTAGAAATATAAAGGGAATTCCTAGCGAAACAAAGGTATGCCTATAGCTATGTGATGTCAAAATAGTGTTAACTGAATATGATGATTTCAAATAGAACCTTATGAAGACAGCGGCGCACGACAGAAAGAAAGTTATGTAAATTATAATTAGTGCGAGACCATATTGATGATTTGTTGTATAAGAGTAAAAGCGCTGCAATACTGGTGTTGGATTCACGATAGAAAAAATAAATACGCTTACAAACGACTGAAGGTACGCAACTGGTGAAATAATTCTAGCAGGATCAGTCCAATGATCTATATATGAAATTACATAATCGTTAAGACCGAATATGTATGACGCAAAGTAAGGAATAGAAAAGACCGTCAAGCTTGGTATAGACTCAAGTGAAAGAATTCTTATATTTTTTTGCATGCTAAAATTGTAGAAATTTGTTCGTAAAACGCATGAAAAAAAGGCATATGGTATGATTAATAGAAAGAGATTAGCACCGCAAAGCGCGGCAACTGCTAGGGTATATATTGAATTTAAACTTAACTTTTTAAGTCCTTCGCTTGAAATATTTGATGATAAGAAGTGTAGGGCCAAAAGCGAAATTGCTGATGAAAGTGCATACGTCTCTGGCATGAAAATAATTGCGCATGCAGGACTAGCAACAAAGGTTAGCAGACAACAAAATTCGAGAATTGAACTCCCCATTTTTAACTTTGATAAAACAGAAATAAATGAATAGACAAGAAGTGTGATGTAGATTACAAAAACTATTAGTGTTGACAAGCCCGGGCTTAAATGAAAAAGGCGGAAAATAGAGTAAATGGGAGTACTTAAAAAATAGAATAGCGGATGCTTTACTAGGTCATGAGATAAAAAAACAGTACCTATTTGTTGGGGTATCTCGGCAGTATCGGCATCGAAATATAAATCATTACAACGTAATAATGATGGCCATAATGAGCCAATGGCAGTAGCGGGCAGTAAAAAGTTAATGAATAGAAAATATTTTTCAACCACATTACACTTTTATCAGAAAAATTGATGGCACGTTTCACGATAAATTAAGAGATCAATCCTAAACTTTATGCTGGATTTTGTTCTACGTGGAGCTAATGCCTATATTGTAGTAAATGTATTTGTTGTGTCTGAGGATAAAGCGCTATGCTATGGTCTTATAAATTTAGATGGAGTTCGAAATGACTGAGGTAATTGCAGAGATAGGCTGGAACCACATGGGGGACATGGAGTTAGCTGAGCGAATGATATTTGAGGCATCACGTAACGGTGCTAGCTATGCGAAGTTCCAGACGTGGTCGATTAGTCGGTTGAAAAGTGGACCCTGGGATGATGATGGTAGAAGGGAAATATATAAAAATGCAGAATTATCTCTAGATGACCATTACTCACTTATAAATGTTTGCAAAAGCGCTGGAATTGACTTCCTCTCATCAGTTTTCTCAATTGTAGATGTCGAATTATTAGTAGAACTAGGTTGTTTAAAAGTAAAAATTCCAAGTTTCGAGGCTTGCAATTTAGAGTTGGTATCACTATGTCTTCAAAGGTTTGAATTTGTCTTTATTTCAACAGGCACTATGGATGTAAATGAATTGATAAAGCTTCGTGATGTCATCGTACAGCACAAGGAGAAAGTATGCATCCTTCATTGCGTCTCGTGCTATCCTTGTCCTACCGACAAAATTAATTTGCCTCGGATATCCCATTTAAGATCACTAGGCTTTGATTGTGTTGGTTTTAGTGATCACACTAACAGCATGTTTGCTTCTATTGCTAGTCTTAAATATGACCCATATGTCATCGAAAAACATTTTACTATCGACCCCTCTCTACCCGGTAGAGACAATAAGTTTGCTGCTTTACCATCGGATTTACGATTATTAACTGAATATATACATGCTAGGCCTAATTTATTTATAGATCATGGATTGTCATACCAGCTTGAGGAACAAGAATCTAGGAATATTTACAGAGGTCGCTTCAATGGCTGACGACTTCTCGGTTATCATACGTTGTAGAAATGAAGAGCGCTGGATTGGGCATACTATTCAATCAGTATTAGACTTTTTACATAACCCAGAAATAATAATTATTAACGACAATTCTTCGGACAGCTCTCTTCAGATAGCGAGGATGTTCGTGCACGACAAGGACGTTGCAGAAGATAGGAATTATACGCAAATGAAGTTTCTTTCAATACAAGACTATACACCGGGCAAGGCGTTAAATCTTGGTGTATCTAATGCTACAAGATCGAAGGTAATGGTTCTGTCTGCACATTGTGTGTTAAGGAAATTCAATCACGAGCATGTTAATCAAGAACTGTTTGAGTCGGTTTGCTTATTCGGGAATCAGGACCCTTATTATAATGGTAAACGTATACGTAAGCGATATATTTGGTCCCATTTTCAAAACACTCAAATTCGCAATATGTACTCGGACTCAGAAGGTCGCTATTTTTTGCATAATGCTTTTGCAATCTATAGAAAGTCGGTATTGGAAGAGTTTCCCTTCCCAGAACAGTTACAAGGAAAGGAAGATAGGTATTGGGCGCAAAGTATTGTTAATAGAGGTATGACAATTATGTACACTCCTGAAATCTCTGCTGATCATCACTATACTTTAGAAGGAAATACTTGGAAAGGCGTAGGTTAGCATGAAGATTATGAATATATTTCCAAGATTGATATCATCCACGTATGGATATGGGTCGCCTGTCTTTGGCCAACAATCTACTTATAAGTCAATTGTTTATGTCTATCTTCAACTTGAAGACGACAGCCAATTTATTGCAGAGATATATCAGGGTATTTACATGCCAGAGCTAGTAGGAGAGACGGTTCGTCAGGTGTCTAAGTATATTGTCGGTCTTCATCTAGAGACTTTTTTGCGAAACTCAATTTACATTCCATTTTGTAGTGATGCAGGAGTTGTCTCATCGGTTATTGGCTCCATACACTTCTGCGCACTTCAAGCAAAAGCTAAAATATCCCAAAAGTCTCTTGTCACAATTATATCGGAATACCTGTATGATGAATGCTGGTTACCTAATACATCACTGAAGTTTTATTTTAGTGGTGGTTCTGTAGCTATGAGCCCACAGGAAATTACAAGCGAGATTAGCAATCTTGACTTTGATCGCATCTCTGCTTATAAGATACGTTGTGGTTATCAGTCTGTTGAGATTGATAACTTAAGGATAGCAGCTACCATCTCTGCGCTCTCGACTACTAATAATATAGCTCCAAGGCTCATTGTGGATCTAATTCAGGGAACTATCAACCCTAATGGTCATGACAATAGACTTAATGTTCGACTAGAGACGATACTAAGTCAATCACCATTATGGATTGAAGAGGCAGTTTCACCAAGTCATTTATATCGCTTCAATGATTTATATGAAATTTCAGATTTTCCGTTCTCTATCGGTGAGTCATTTACGTCCTTTAATGAGTACTTTGCACTTTTGTCAAATTTTAAGATGGCTTTTGCACAGATAGACATAACATCAATGGGGGGTGTGCCGATACTTAAGCGGCTAATCAACTTTTTCAAAAACCAGTCATTAACCGCACATGTATGGGGTAGTGCTATCGCTTACTTGTCTAATCTTGCAGTAGCTTATGCATGTAGGAATGTAGAATGGATGGAAGTTCCAGTTGTGCCATTTGAGATTAATAAACATTTAGTTCAGGATTTTTCCTGGAATGCAGCAGCGAATATTCAGCCGTTGGACATTGACATGTTGCTGTTAGAGTGTGCTCATAAAGACATTTCTATGTTTAGTTTTAGGCAGGATTCTGCATTTAGGCTATGACTCTTAGAATAGCCTCTGATCTTGCAACTGGCTTGAGTATGTATACTATTCCAAGAGAATCTCTTAGATATATAACTTCTAGTTATGATGTCTCTATAGAGTTTATGAACTGCATAGGCTTAGAAAGCTATGTAGATGCGGAGATTTTTTGGGGGAATCGCATTACTAACGAGATTGCTGAATACATGCCCTCGTTAAAATGGATTCACTTCGGATCCTCGGGTACAGACAAAATAACTACATCTTTCGCTTCTGAGCGCAGCCTAATAGTTACATCAAGTCGCGGTCTCCTTACAGAACCAGTTGCATTATATACAGTTGGCATGATTATCTCATTGGTACGCGGACACTTCCGCCTTTACGAATTATATCTACATCGGAATTTGTCCAGAGAAACTTACGATGTTGATTTTGAGGGTATTGGGACATTGATTAATAAGATAATAGTGTTAGTTGGCGCTGGATTAATATCACTCAGGATAGCCGAGATGCTAACTAGCCTTGGCGCAAAGATAATCCTTGTTAGCCAGCGGACAGACATAAGTGAGTATGAGGTATATCCCAGGTCAAGGATTAAGGATGCGGTACGCCTTGCAGATTATATTGTCAATGCGTTGTCTGCAGATGAATCCACACTCAACATATTTGATCGAGACATATTTGTTAATTGTAGGTCTTGTGCTTTCTTTATAAATATTGGCAGGTCATCAACAGTTTGCGAAGACTCACTATATAATGCTCTTCAAACGAAACAAATAGCAGGTGCCGTTCTAGATGTTTTCGCGAATGAAAAGCGCCTAGACGACTCACCCCTTAGAGATTTTGGCAATGTAGTTTTAACGCCACATATAGCAGCCGTGGATTGCAACTATTGGCCAAAAGAGATAGAGCTATTTACTTCAAATCTTGGGTTTTATTTAGATGGTAACTTCGATAGAATGATCAATGTTGCATTACAAGGGTAGTATGGACATTCTGGCGATCATCCCGAGTAGATCAGGTTCAAAGGGGATACCTAATAAGAATCTCTCCGAAATCAAGGGGCGTTCTCTTATTCAGATTACTATAGACTCATTAGCTGGTATTGAACGTCCTATACATAGTGTTTTCACAACAGACTGTGACGACTATATAATTCATGCATCCAAGAATTGCGAGATTGACTACTGTAGACATCTGCTTCACAAGCGTCCATTATCGTTAGCGTCAGATACATCTCTTACACTGGACGTTGTGTTAGATGCAGTAAAGGCTGCTAGCTATCATTTTCAAAGGAATTTTTCGCACTATTTGTTATTGCAGCCAACTTGTCCATTTCGATCCAGCCAGCAGATTAATCAGGCGATCAGTTCATATGAACGTGATTTATATTATCAGTCTATTGCTTCTGTTATTTCTGTGGATGCATGGCATCCTCTGCGGATGAAGCGTATAGTCAATGGTGAACTCGTCAATCTAATAGATACCGGTCATGAGGACATGAGGCCAAGACAATCACTGCCTAAAGTATATATCAGAAGTGGCGATATTTATATGGGAAATCTCGATGCTGTCTTCAGAGAAAGGACCCTATTACCTCGTCCTGTTAAACCTTTTTTGATCGAAGGTAGTCCTCATGTTAATATTGACACGGAGATAGACCTTCTTGTTGCAAGATTGTTAGCTAAAGAAAAAGAGTACCTATGAAAAGGCCATGTGATTTTACGATGCCTGCAATGCTTCAGTCATTTGTATACACAGACGAACGTGGTGCACTACTTATATCTGGGTCTCCGCAGTATTTATCAGAAATTGGAGTTAATTTTGCTGTGGCAGATCACTATATTTCTATTAGCAAAAAGAAAGTCTTGAGAGGCTTTCATGGTTACAAATCCTTTCGGATAGGAGCGAAAATGATATATTGCCTTGCTGGTTCCCTCTTTGACGTATGCGTTGATATCCGTAAGGATCGTCCTTCATTTGGATCGATTTACACTTATGAGTTAGCTAGCATGAGTAAATATATGCTCCTCATTCCTCCTGGGTTTGCACATTGTTTCGTCGCAACCTCAAACAACACAACTGTATCTTGTTTTCTTGATACACCATACATATTCTCTGATGACGTGTGCTTCAATTATAACTCAGTTGAAGTAGACTGGCCCTATATAAGTCATATTTTATCTGAAAAAGATAAGAATAGTCCAGGCTTGCTTAATCTATTCCCTGCATAGCAATAATGTCAAAACTCCTAATTACTGGTGCTACAGGTTTTATCGGTAATCAACTAATAAAATCTTTGTATCTTACAAATCGTCATAACATAAGAATACTATCTAGGCAAGGACATGGGCACAGTTTTTCTCCGAGTATTGAGGTTATACAAGGAACACTTCAATCTGATTTGAGAGATGCACTTAAATCCACTGATATAGTTATTCATCTTGCATCAGCCGGTGTTTCATCCAGTCATAACGATCACAAGATATGCTTTGAAACTAATTTGTGCGACTCACTTAATCTTATCCTTAGTGCTGTAGATGCTGGGGTCCGAAGATTTATCATTATGGGATCAGGGTTTGAGTTTGGTAGACAAAATGAATACTTTGAAAAGACACCTCCGACCTCTCAACTTCAGCCTTTAACTCCATATGCCTCTTCGAAAGCGGCTTTAAGTGCCCTATTACCGCACATAGCATCGAGTAATAAATTATCTATTTGCCTGCTTCGTCCATTCTATGTATATGGTGAGGGTGAACACCCGAATCGTTTTTGGCCCTCCCTGGTATCGTCTGCACAATCAGGTCGCGACTTTAATATGAGTGCTGGAGAACAAATAATAGATATTCAGCATGTAAGCCAGGTTATATCGCAGATCATCGCGGAGATTCCTAAGCTTGGTGAGTACACATTTTGTTGGAAGAATTTGGGAAGTGGTAATATTATGAGCCTTCGAGATTTTGCGCAAGATATGTGGGAACATTATGGAGGAACTGGAAGGCTTATTATTGGTTCAGTACCTTATCGTAGCTACGAATTAATGAGATACGTACCATCTTGTATTCCTTTTATAATTGAATAAGCCAAAAAGAGAATCAATACCTGATAGAACACCATTGTCAATTAGTGGTTGCTTGCACACAGGAATGAGTTATTTATTCGATTTATTGCTAGCAACTTGCCAGCATTTTGATAATTGCCGTCAGCTCATCAATAAACTTTACATCAATAATGTCTTTATTGCCTAATGCGCGTCGAATGGCCAAAGCAACAGATAGCCAACTACGTTCATCGCAGAATTGTATCCCTTTCAATGGCCCGAGCTCCATTACCGAGGGCAGCCTTGATGAGACTATCTTGACATTAGAGGTAATCATCTCTCTAAGGACATAACTAAATGCCTCACAGCTGGAGATCATTAATCCGACATCTGCTGACTCATAGTATTTGTTGACATCTCTTGGTAGTACATCAGTGTGCATTGTTACATTATCCTGTATCGATAGCACCTGAATAAGTTGCAGCACCATTTCATATGTGGGAATATGCGCAACAGGGCCAACGATACTAAGGTGAATATCATATCCAAGTGCACGTAGGCCCTTACAGGCTTTTACAGCTGAGTCAAGATTTTTATAAGGCTCAAATGACGCGACATAAACTATCTCAATTGCGCTTTTGCGACTGGCATCTGTAATGTCATTGCTATTCAATAGGCCAGTGTTGCACTCAGTAAGATAGACAACTAATGAATTGCTCATCTCCATCGCGCTAATTTCTTGACAAATGCGCTTAAGCGAATACGATATAAATATTGTCGTTTTACTTAGTCTGTATAGCATAATATATTTTATCCGGAGCAAGATAAGTCTTATTTTTCCCGTAAATAGGCCATAACGCCTGATTTGGTCGGAGCAGAAAGGCAGTTCATTTTGGGCAACAACTATATCTCTTGGAAAGGGAATAAAATGTGATCCAGTATTGACTAATAGATCAATCTTGAGCTTTTTGAGGATTCTTGGCAGCACAATGATTCGCCACAGTCGCAGCAATAAAGCATTGGACTCATAGATACTGCTATCTACAAACTTTACGTTGGGAAACTTATTTAAACTTTGACTATTGATGCTTCCTACTACAGTTAACTCAATCGATTGATTTTCACGGAAACTTAGATGATTCATTATTACTTGATTTGTATTATATCCGCCAAAGCTAAAGCGTCCAGAACAGTCTAGTGCAACTTTTATTCTTTTTGTCATACTATTGGCCGCGCCTTAATAAAAATACCTTCTGCTATGGCAGGTCTATGAACAAGTACAGTTTTATTAAACAAGATTTTAAAAAACCTGCTCGCTTTGTTACTGGTGGTTGTTATATCCGAATAGAAATCCAGATTAAGTATTTCACAGTTACACGATTCGAGAAGTGTTTGTATGGTAGTATAGCTGTAATATGATGTATGATCAGTTCTGACAAGCTCGGCATTAGCTAATGCTATGTTTACAAAACTCCGCAAGCTGAAGGCATTTGGGACTGTAATAATAATTTGTCCATCTTTCTTTAACATATCACTTGCTCTTTTAATGAAATTCATGGCATTGCCGACATGCTCAACTACCTCCCCTAGGACAATTACATCAAATCTGCTTATCCAATGATGTGGCAGTTCGTCCTTTCTTTTGTCCTCAAGGTTAAAAAAAGCATACTGCATATTTGGGTAATTCTTTTTCATCATGTCTAGGCCTTGCATATTTATATCTACCCCTAGTAAATACTTGCATTCATGGGCAAGTCTTAGGTGAAATATATCTTCCATATGTACACCAACGCATCCAATATGGCATACATCCAATCCTTGGGAAGCTTTTATTATTTCAGCTTCTCTATCTAGAATTATATTGCATTTATTTATGGGGTTTGCTTTTATCCTATGTAAGTCGTCGTTTGCTTTCATGGCAACCATGCAACATCTACACATTGTACACTGAGATGGATATTGCCCCCATTTCCTCCGGGGCGCTGTCATGTGAATACTTCCTAAAATACCAGATCTGAAATGGATTGTGACATTAGATCTTCTTGCGCATAGGCTACCTATCTATAAACTTGTTTCTGTATTTTAAAATCACTATAGCCCTTCTCAGCGAATTTCAAATATATATAGTTCGCGGATAGCTTTTAGGCTTCTAGGTAACTTTACTTGTATATATTCTCTTATTTTTGTTTTTTGCGCATGATCGCTTCTTGCTAGATATTTCTCTTGATGGACTCTGGCAGATTTTTCTATGAAACATGTATTCATTGTGAGCACTATTTTAGTGCATGTTTTCAGCTTATGCTCCTTCATATTTTATTTTATGCCAAAAATAATCCTCAGACCGTTCAATTTAGGATATTACTATCATGCTCTATGTTCAACGGTTGGTTATATTGACGACAATTGAATCATCTTCTTTCAGTCAAGCAATTAATTAGTTCCACACCCTGTCTTGTAGTGCCTTGACTCTCAATCCAATAATCGCATCGATTCTTTTAAATATACCAGGCTTAGTTTACCATTCTGAGGGAGCGGCAATAAAATTTATCTACTGTTAATATTTTGTCAATATATCGCACAATAATGACGGTAATAGAATCAACACTGTCCTACTGTTTCGCCATCGTTCCAAGCACTCATAGCCACTCCCTTCCTGATGGCGAGGGTAAATAACGTTGGAGCCTAACCAGATCGGTATTAGAGTCCATTCACGCTTAAAAAGCGTGGCTGATTAACTGTTTGCAGTTAGAGATGGCTTAGGGCCGCATATAAACTCACCTATACTCAACTGTCAACTGCTCGCTAACGGCAGGTTGTAATTGACTCCATACACCTAACTTACAGAGGCCTAAATCAGCTGCCCCAGCTCTTGATGAAGGCAGAGCTGGATCACATGGCCCGGACCAACCGGATTGGTCCGGAATGAGCGGCGAGAGTTCGATAGCTCAACACACCAGCGCTTGAGTCGCCAAGTACACCACGGCCCTAGGTGTTCTGTCTCAGCAGGTTGTTCAGTAGCCAATGAGGTGTGAGGTCGCTACCGGTTGAGGTGTCACCGCCCAACCGAGACCTCACGTCCCATGCATACACACGCCATGCCCG
>Ga0194130_10008927_pt1 | contig 10490 bp, 8 predicted proteins | sample TA2KigsurfametaG_FD_160084 | JGI IMG/M metagenome (GOLD analysis project Ga0194130, IMG submission 160084) | Freshwater microbial communities from Lake Tanganyika, Tanzania - TA2015050 Kigoma 12 surface | ecosystem: Environmental > Aquatic > Freshwater > Lake | place: Tanzania: Lake Tanganyika... | reverse complement strand
ACTACGGTACTAAGCTAGGATCAATAAAAAATATTGATTGGTTTTTTAGTAAAAACAAATTTGGAATCGTTCTAGAGGATGATTGCCAACCCAATAATCAATTTTTCGATGTGCTTAATGAAGGGCTACAGAAACATACTAAATCTGCAAGGTACATGATGATCTCGGGTACTGATATCCTGCCAAGTAGCATTAATAAGAGCCATTCTTTTTTTCGTGAATCCAATTTTCCAATGGTTTGGGGTTGGGGCTCATGGGCAGATAAATGGAACCTGTATCAACTAAACATTCCAGACATCAAGGTAATTGTTAAAAAGATGGCTAATAAAATTTTTGGACCCAAATTTTCGAGAGATAAACTGTTCTTCATCGATACTTTCCGAATGAGATTTGCTGAAGTAGTGCGTGGAAAAATTAGTACCTGGGATTATTCATTGATGGCATCTGCTTGGAGGAATGATCTAGTTTGTTTGCAGACAAATTACAATATGATTATCAATATGGGCTTTGGAATTGACGCAGCGCATACTTCTGGAGAAAAGCCAGACTGGGTACCCACTAATTATAGAAATCAACCAACTCAAGTACAGAGTAATTCTGTTGACTCAGACATTTTAACTTATGAAAAATGGGTTGCAAAAAACGTATATAACTGCAAACTAGATGAATTTCTCAAAACACAAATAAAAAGAAGCGTAAATCTATGAATCTCAGGGAATTGTTTCTTAGGTTGAGAAAAGCTTCTAATAGAAAAAGTGACGCGCTGGCCACTTTAAAGTCACGTATAGTTCTAAATTTACTAGGGATAAAATCAAATAAACAAACGGAGTTACAATACATCGAACTAGGATTTTACGCGTCTAAGATTATTTCTAAGCAAATTATTTATAAAAATCAGTATAAGAAATTTTCTAAATTTGGAAATACTCTAGAACATAACTTTGATACAAAGTACCAGATAGAGATTAGTAATGTTGTAGTAAATAATGAAAATGGTTTAGTTTATGTTACCGACATGGACGGCAAGCTTCTAGTTTTAGCAGAGAGTTCAGATTGGCCAATTCACTACGTTCTATTAAATTCGGAAAGGCCGCCACGAAGAATTTTGCCTGAAGTTAAAAGTGCGACATTGGGGCTTCCAAGTTCAAGCTTTGCGCATTTGATTGGAGAGGATCTTCCCGCACTTCTCTCTGTAAAATCGAAGTTCCCTTTTTTATCTTACAAAAATTCTTCACGAATTAATATTCAAATATACGATTATTATGGATTAAAGAGAATTACTGTTCCAAAGTGGTTGAAGGTCAAAAACCTTACAATGGTAACCAGGAATAGAGACGTCGGATACATTCACCCACAAAGCGTTCGTTTGCTGAGAAGCTCAAGGAAATTGAAAAATTATAAGCCTGTGAAAAAGTATTATGTTTCAAGATTGAATGCAACCAGAAGTTTTCCTGAAGAAATCACGCTACAAAGTGTCCTGGTTGGGATGGGGTTTCAGGTTATTTATCCTGAAAAAATGAGTTTTGAAGAACAAAAGGAACTTTTTTCACGTGCCCGCGCCGTAGCAGGTATTCATGGTGGTGGTTTAGTAAATGCATTATGGAGTAGCAAATGCACGGTAATTGAATTTATGCCAATAACGAGAATTAATAGGTGTTTTGAATGGCAATCTATGCTGATTGGTCATGATTATAAAAGAATATATATTGATCGAGCGAATTTATCTAAAAAAATCATTGAAGAGCAAGTTTCTTCCTTAAACCTTGATGAAAAAAACTAACTAAATCCTCAAACTTAAATTCTTTGATAAATAATGGTTGATTAATCATATTTATCATTTGATCTTTATCTCCGTAGAGTTTCGATACGTAATTGGCAAAATCTTTCATTGTTGAGAAATTTGCTAAATTAATTATTGCTTTTGGATTCAAAATGCCAGAAACATCATCTCCCCAGTAAAGCGGAATTGTCCAGCCTAACCAAGCCTCGAGAACTTTTTCAGTTACGTATCCAGGATATAGATCATTCTCAAAACACAAACTAAACCAAAATTCTTCTGACGTAGATATTTTATCCTCGGCATAGTTATTTACAGATCTGCCATATGTGACTACCTTGTCGATTTCTGATAAAGCGTGTAAAGCTTTTAATCTTATAGGGTGTGGGTTATTAATGAAACTCACCAAAAAACTAGTTTTTTGCAGTAGTTGAACCTTTGAAATATCTCTTTTCAACATCGCTGCATTTGGACTTATTTTATGTTTTGCATAAGTGCTATTGATCCCTCTTATATCCATATACTGAAAAATTAAAGGAAAATAAAAATTATGACCATTCATAGAATCGCAATCAAATGACAACGTTAAGTCGTAATTGCTATGAGGTGGGCGCCGATTCTCAAAAGTCACCCATATATTAAACTCATTTTTGTCGGAAGGCACTCTTATGCCTTGTTGACTATTTAGCCAACGAACCATGCCGTTGTTTGATAATTTTGAAAAAATAAAAGCTTTTAGTTTTTTCGTGAATTCTACATTCGGATAACAACCATAAAAGTGCACATCTAAATCAAGGTTGATTCTTTCTGTAGCAGCGATAATTGCATCTCTATAGATATTATCTTTGGGGTCTAAATCAGGAGGAAAATCACTAAACTTAATTTTGCCTAGACTCATAGCTCCTTCTTCTTATTGTATGTAATAAATCATTTGCTTGAGTTATTCAAAAGCGAATTTAGGTACGAACCGTATTCGTTGTTTTGGTATTTTTCTGCTTTATTTTTTAGATCTTTATCTGTAATCCATTTATTCCTCCAGGATATTTCCTCAATACAACCTACTTTTTGACCCTGGCGCTCCTCGATCGACTTTATATATGAAGTTGCTTCGTGCAAGGCTTTAACTGTGCCTCCATCAAACCATGCGGTGCCTCTTGAAAGTACTGAAACTTCTAAAGATTTGTTCTTTAAATACATCAGATTAAGAGAAGTTATCTCTAACTCACCTCGCTTGCTCCGTTTTACTAATTTCGCCATCTTTGATACCTCTGAGTTGTAGAAATATAAACCAGGTACAGATAAGTTACTTGGGTGATTGGTTGGTTTTTCAACTATATCAACCGGGCTTAAATCGTCGCTTAAAACAACTACACCAAAATCTTGAGGATTATTAACTTGATAGGCAAAAATATGAGCACCGCTTGGATTTGAAAAATTCCTTAAATTTCTTCCTACTCCTTGTCCATGAAAAATATTGTCACCTAAAATTAAAGCGACTGAACTGCTCCCGATAAAGTTTTCGCATAATATAAACGCTTCAGCTACGCCATTTGGTTTATGTTGAATGAAGTATTCTATGTTTATTCCGAGCGTTGATCCATCACCTAGTAATCTTTTAAAAGATGGCTGGTCTTGCTCGGTAGTAATTATTGCTATTTTTCTTATACCAGCCAACATTAATGTCGAAAGGGGATAATAGATCATTGGCTTGTCGTGAACATGCAGTAATTGCTTTGAAACACCTTCTGTTATAGGCCAGAGTCTTGTTCCTGTACCGCCTGCAAGAATTATGCCTTTCATGACTATAGAGTATCCTGTTCACGTTAAAACTCTTAATTAACTTACTGGGTGGTGCTATTTTGAAAATATTTGTTACGGGTGGCGCGGGTTTTATCGGCAGTGAATTTGTAAGAATGTCATTGAATGGCAATTTGCAAGATATAGGCATTAACCCGACTAAAGTTATTGTTTATGACGCGCTCACATATGCTGGGAACTTGAAAAATTTAAGATCAATTTCTTCTGATATCAGATATGAGTTTATCCAGGGGAATATCTGTGACCCACAAATTCTTAACAAAATACCAGATGATTGCGACTTAATTATAAATTTTGCAGCCGAGTCGCATGTAGACAGATCAATAGATGGCCCCGATATATTCGTTAAAACAAACGTTCTTGGGGTACAAAATTTATTAGAAGCTGCGAAAAAAAAAGGTGTCAAGAAATTCGTCCAGATTTCTACTGATGAAGTTTACGGCTCTATTGAGACTGGCTCTTGGGACGAATTATTTCCGTTAAAGCCTAACTCGCCCTACGCCGCATCTAAGGCAGCGGCTGACTTAATATCTCTTTCATACTTTAAAACTTTCGACTTACCGGTAATTATTACAAGATGCTCCAATAATTACGGGTATTTCCAAAACGTAGAAAAATTAATTCCCTTATTTATAACTAATCTATTGGCGGGTAAAAAAGTACCTTTGTACGGGTCGGGCAGAAACATTCGTGATTGGATTCACGTTTCAGATCATGTTAGAGGAATCGCACATGCAATTAATTATGGTAAGTTTGGCGAAGTTTATAACATCGCAGGTGACACAGAATTAACTAATCTTGATATAACGCGATTATTACTTAAATACTTTAACTTAGATGAAACTTACATCTCTTATGTTTCTGATAGGAAAGGTCACGATTTCAGATATGCATTAAATAGTTCAAAAATTCAAAAAATTGGCTTTAAAAACAAAGTTGAATTTAAACAAGGTATTGAATCTACAATTTTGTGGTATAAAAACAACAAAGATTGGTATATGAATGCAAATAAAAATCTCAATTAAACATGTTTATGTAAATGAATAAAAACAATAACATCATTAATGTTGCTTTTTTTCAATTTGCTACTTCCAGTTTACATTTTGCGGCGTCATTGGAGATTTTAAATAAAGAAGGCAGATTAGGGAACCAAACTTTTTATGATTTACTAGGACAAACCACTTACTTTCCATCAAGAATGGCAAAAATGGGTGAAGCTCTATCAGGTAAAGCACCGAGGCGGTTAAAAAACTTAATCTTTAAAGCTGACCCGAACGTGACTTTTAAAGACAAGATCGAATTTGACGAAATTTGGGTACAAAAACACATGGAGGAATTCACGAGACAACTCAACCAGATTTCTAATATATCGATGCTTCCATCCCTGCAATTTGATTCAATCAAACCTGGTGCAGCAATTGCAAATGAGATTATTACTTATTCAAAAAATAATGATATGGATCTATTAAAAAACCATAAACTTGTAATATTTTTATTGCGATCTTATTTGGAAGTCTATTCTCATACCTTGATTGCGATAAAAGTTAACAGAATTTCTCGCGTGCATATCTATAACGGCAGATTTTTGCATGAAAGAGCTTCATGGGATGCGGCAAAGAAGCTTTGTCGCGAAATCTTAATCTTTGAAACTACTCACGACCGGTACCAACAAAGAGCTGAAGGTTTTCACAATCGGGTAAACAATCAAAAAGTTATGAAAGAGCTCTGGGAAAATTCTACACTTGAAATTTCCCAAAAAATCAATGAGTCCTCTGTTTGGTTCAAAGACATGAGAAGTAACGTAAACCCATTTATGATCAGATATCCTAAAAAATTTATATCAGATAAAAAATATTTCGTCTATTTTTCGAACTCTGATGATGAAGTTGTAGGATTTTGGGATGAATGGACTGAACCATTAGGTAATCAGTTCGAAGTGGTTTCTAAATTAATTGATATTTTTTCAAATCAAAATACCTACAAGTTAGTTATCAGATTACATCCTAACCTTTTAAATAAGCCCTCAGCTGTAATAAATAAGTGGCAGTCTCTAAAGACAAATCACAATTCTGTTTTAATTAAATCTGGAGAAAAGATATCTGCGTACAATTTGATAGATAACTGTGTTGGAGTTATTAACTTCGGAAGTACTATAGGTATTGAAGCAGCATATTACGAGAAACCTGTTCTTGTCTTGGCAGACTGTAAGTATGATGAATTAAATATAGCAGACAAACTATTTAATTGGACAGAAATCGAATCATGGATAAAAAACGCTGAGTTTTCACCAAACGAGTTAATATCTCAAAGAAAAATGAATTCATATATATTTGGGTTTTATTTTCGAGCTTGTGGCACTCAATTTTTAAATTCAAATTTGAAAAAAACTTCCTACCAAGGGGCTTGGGAAGCAGATGAATTCTTGGGAATTAAAATCCTAGAGTCCAACTTAATTTTAAATTATAGAAAGTTTATCTCAAAGTATAAAACTTGGAAAATTCGAAAGGTTCTTCGTTTTGAATAAGAATATTTTAATGGTGACTTTTAACATTGAACCATGGAACTTATCAGTAACTTTAGAGATCCTTATGAAGGAAATAGAACGTAACAAAAAGGTCACTTGGTTATTGTTAGATCATGTGTCGCTAGATAATAAGATTTTGCCATTAAGTAGTAATTTGCGTTCGAGAGAAATTCGCCGATTAATACACAAATTAGTTAAATCTGACTTGCGATTTAAAGAAAATGTTAACATCGTTGACTCATTCAATTTAATTTACAAACCACATAAGGACACCAAAAGGTCTAAGGAAGTCGCCCGCGCAGAACTGATGTCCAGGTTACGTGATAGTAATCCATGCTTGACACATAACCTAAGAGCTTTCAGGCAATATTCTAAAATATACCATGATTTAAACAGATTCTTTGTTAATTATTTATCGAAGAATACATTTGAGAAGGCATACCTGTTCAATGGTCGACCACTTTGTGAAAGAGCTTTCGATGATGCGGCAAGAACTAGACTTCAAAAAGTTAACTATTTTGAGACTTTCAATGAAAATTGGACGGATAGATATTTCATTTTCAAGAAACCAACGCATTCAGTTAGTTACAGAAGTAAAGTAATGGAGAAATTTTCCCTTTCTGAAGAAGTAAAAAATGAAAAAAAGTATAAAAAAATATCTAGTTCTTGGTTTGATCAAAGAATAGCTGGTGTGTCGCAATCATATACAAAATATCAGATGTCATCCAGTGAACTCTCGCGAAAAAAACCATATTATGTTTTTTTTCATTCCTCGCAGGACGAATTAGATATGGTCGGATTAACTAATATTTACTGGGGCAATCAAATGAAAATTTTGAAATCTCTCGTCCGCATTTTTAAAGCGCAATCAAATTACGACTTAATACTTAGAATTCATCCACATTTGAAGTACAAATCTCAGCGAGATCAGAATACCTGGTTTAGGGTCGGTGAGAATCTACAAACAAGTTACCCTTGGTTTACATATTTTGGACCAATGAATTCTGTTAGCTCTTATGATCTAATTCGACAAGCTCATGGGGTGATAACTTCCGGCTCGACAATCGGGGTTGAAGCCGTTTATCTGAATAAACCAAGTATTTTGATTGGCGATGCTTTCCATAAGTACATGGGTATAACAATAAATCCTAGTTCGATACGTGAATTAGTTGATTTAATTAATCATTCATCGCAAATTAAGAACTCTGAGAAAAGTTTTAATGCAGCGTTAAGATACGGGTATTTTCATTCTCAGGGCGGATTGAAATTTAACTATGTTCAATATAAAGGTAATAACCAATATTTTGTAAAAAACTTTCAAATTTCTTATTCTTGGTATTTAAGAATCTTGAGGAGATTAGAATTAAGATTGGCGTCTATAATCATTAAGACCAAATTTAGGAGGTGTGATTGTGATAATAGGTTTGATTCCAGCTCGAGGTGGTAGCAAAAGTATTCCACGAAAAAACTTAGCATTTTTGGGTGACAAAACACTCCTTGAAATAGGAGTGGGTAAATTGTTTAAGTCCGGATGTGATGAGGTATTTGTTTCAACAAATGACCAGGAAATAAGCGAGTGTGCTATGAGGTACGGAGCCAAAGTTATAAACCGTCCTCACGAGATTTCTGAAGACACATCTTCAACTGAACCTGTGATCTTACATGCCATAAATTCAATGAGTATTAATCCAAACAATATACTCGTAATTCATCAAATAACGTCCCCAATGATCACGGTAAAATCAATCGTTTCTTGCTTAAAATTATTAGAGAATTCAAAATTCAATTCATCGGTAAGCGTGTACCAAGAATCTCCATTTATTTGGGTTGAAAAAGAGTTTCAAGAATGGGAACCACTTAATCATAATAGAGATAGTCGTCCGCGTCGCCAGGATTTGGCAAGATCTGGTATCGAGACCGGCGGTATTTATGTGGCAAAGGTAAGAGCAATAATTGAACAGCAAAATAGATTTCCACTACCTACAGTCTGTGTTCCAGTCAGTTACATTGAAGCAATAGACATTAACACTGAATCTGATTTAAATGATGCCCGTGAGTTATTTAAAGAAATTCCTGAAAAATAGCCGGGCTATAATTTTCGGGCATTTAAGTAATAAGCATTTCCGCTAATAGCACCGACCCGATCGATTCTACACACGAAATTTATCTTATTCATAAATTGCTTGATGTGCTTAAATTGTGACTGGTTTTCATATAAATTGATTCTAGAACATTCAAGATGTATGGATTTAACTTTTTCGATTATCTGTTCCTCAGCCTCCTTAAGTATGTCTAATTCTTTGCCTTGAACATCGAGCCACAATAAATCAACAATTGGGATATTTTTTTGAGAATAAATTCACTCAGCTTTACGGTATTTACGATTTCAACTTCATTGAAATGAATCTGTGGAAACCAATCATTGTGTAAATTTGGCGTCAATAGAGAACTGGAGCCCATACCACCAAGAAATCCACTGGATTTTCCTACATATATTTTTTGTGTGCCACCAATATCAGATAAAGCGGCATTGTAAATTTTGATGTCACTGCGACCCGAAAATTTAGATGTCAAATATTCATACTGTGCTTTTACTGGTTCAAATGCATAAATACTTACAGCTGGAAATAACTCAATAAATTTCTGAGTATCCACCCCGTCTGAGGCTCCTGCTTCAATTATTACATCAAGATTACCAACTATAGACTTAATTTCAGCCAACTCAATCTTAGAGTAATCCTTACCTCTGCTTACTAAAAATTTCAAAGAATTGAATGGGCTAGTAATTAAAAACTTTATTCTATACAAAAATAACTTGAACTTCATTTTGTGTTAAAAGTTTTTGTGGATTTCATCTAATAATTGTACATCTTATCTTCATCATAATCTGTATGTATTAGTGTATAGTTAGTTATTGTCCAATTTGGGGGAAATTTGAAATTCGCAGATCGCATAAATGCTGGCAACGTGATTGTAATCGCAGAGATTGGTATAAATCATGAAGGTTCGCTGAAAATTGCTCAAGAGTTAATAGAGGCAGTAATCAAATCTGGGGTTGATGCCATAAAATTTCAATACAGAAATATAGAAAATACTTATGCCCTCAAAAATGAAATCGGTGACGAAATTCTCTCTGAGGAGATTGTTAGAAATTATTTGAATGTGAAAGATATTCTCGAGATCACTAAGTTTGCTCAAAAAAGCAACATTATGGTTGGTATTAGTTTTTTTGAAGTAGGAGATGTATTAGATTTTGGGGAAAACATTGAAATATTCGACTTCTTTAAAATCCCATCTGCTGAGATCACAAACCTAGTATTAATCAACAAGTTAATGTCTTTCAATAAATATGTACTTATCTCGACAGGAACTGCGGATGAAGTGACTTTGAAACATTCTTTATCGAGCATTAAGGGTAACAATTGGCTTCCGCTACATTGCATCAGTAATTACCCAACTGCTTCATACAATTCAAAACTTGGCTACATGGCCCATTTAAGGAACACTTGGCAGCGACCTGTTGGCTATTCAAGCCATGATTCAAATTGGTCTATTAATTGTGCAGCCATTCTTCTCGGTGCACAGGTGATTGAAAGACACATAACGTTGAATAAAAAATCGAAAGGATTAGATCACTCCTCAAGTTCAACCCCTGATGAGTTCGAATTGATTATAGATTTTATAAGGAATAAAGATTTGTTTTTATCAGGTTTTGGGGATCGAGTCCCAAACCAAGGAGAACTATTGAATCTACAGAATCTCGGAAGAAGTTTTTACGCGACAAAGGACATACCGGCTGGTTCTAAAGTGCTAGCTGAGGATTTTAAGTATTTATCACCAAAAGTAGGTTTTGGTTTTGAATTGTTTACAAACGTTGAGAGCCCAGTGTTAGTCAAGGATATTAAGGCAGGTGAGGTTCTAACACCTTTTTATATAAAGCATAGGGAATCACTTTCTGATAGGGCTATCGATTTCGCCAATTCAATGCGTGTTGGTTTACCTGTAAGAATCCATGATTTTACTAAAATAAATAATATATTCCATTTGCAAAATTATGAATTTCATTTATCTTATGGAGAAATTAATAAGCTAAAAGATATTAATATCGTTAACAAAAATACTAATTATACTATTCACTTGCCGGATTACTGCTCAGCAAATCAACTGATGGATCCATTCTCAGTAAATGTATCTCAAAAAGAAAAAAGCTTAGAGATAATTAAAGAAACATTAGGATTTGCGGATAAAATAAGTGATGCAATTGGAAAACAAGTGGGGGTCGTGGGTAGTTTTTCTGTTGTTAACTCGACTATAGACCATTTTTATATTCAATATTCTAATTTATTGGCTGAAAAAACTTCTCAAAAAGTC
>Ga0194130_10008921_pt1 | contig 10494 bp, 16 predicted proteins | sample TA2KigsurfametaG_FD_160084 | JGI IMG/M metagenome (GOLD analysis project Ga0194130, IMG submission 160084) | Freshwater microbial communities from Lake Tanganyika, Tanzania - TA2015050 Kigoma 12 surface | ecosystem: Environmental > Aquatic > Freshwater > Lake | place: Tanzania: Lake Tanganyika... | reverse complement strand
CAGGCGTCACAGTACCTTTACCAGTTAAACCATTTTTGTATCTCTCCAAGACATACTGTTTATAGAGCATTTCATCTTGATCCTTTAGGAAATGTGTAAAGGATTTTGATACCCCACAATTATGACATTTAAAATTGTAGTTGTTCTTATATTGATAAATGTAACCTCTGGCTTTATTCCTATTCTTTACCGAATCTCCACAGTAGGGACATCTAAAATTATAAAGTCCATTCTTTTTTTTCGCAAACTTAGGCAACCGAGTTGATAACAACCCGATGAACTTGCTGTCCACATAACTCATTTTGTAATGGTATGACTTTCCCTATTATAGCTTGAACTCATCATATTGTCAACAAAGGTTGGAACAACTGTTGCTAAGACTCCTACGACAAACACTGAGATTGTAGCGATAGTCAATGCTTGCCATTTAAATTTTGATAAATCTTCAATTTTTTTTTCTATTTCTTCAAATCTATGTGATATTTGTGAATGATCTTTTTCATTTTCATATTTAACACCTTCAATCATTTTAATAAGAATTTCATCAGTCTTAATAGTCTGTTCTATTCTTTCATCATGTTTTGTTAAAATATTAGCTATGCGATTATTACTTTCGGATATTTTTTCAACGGCAGATTCTAGTTTTGCTAACATCTCCCTAGATAAATCTTCGTAAATACCTAGTTTTGATTCTAAAACTGCTAGTTTTTGACCTGGCTTATCTGAAAACATTTTACTTAGGATCCCGTCTCATCCAAGGTTTGCGTGAATTTTTTCCCAAATACAAATGTTTTTTAGGTAATCTAACGGGAGGATAATCACCAGCTTCTGCTGTTCCTGCTATATGACCACCACCTACATTTACTGTAGGTGCTTCCTCTCTCAAAGTTCTGATAATATTTATAATTTTATCTAATTTATCCATTATAGTTTTAGCAATTGGTGCATACAAGTATCATCAATATCTACATCATGTAAAATTGATTTTGGATATTCTGGAAATCTTTGAAGAAATACCATAAAAGTTTTAACCACTCCCCACAAATCTCGTTCTAGTTTAAAGAACAGAAGGGGAGTGGCAGCATCACCAAATATATTGTAAAGAATGATGAAGTGATTGATGAGTAAATGAGTATTTAATTCACCAGTATTCTTATACTTCCTAAGCAGCCTTTTGACATACTTAAATCTTTTCATGTCCTCAAGAAAATCTTCTTGAGTTGCTGCTTGCGGATTTTCGTAATACTTTATTGCAAACATCAAATAGTTGTTTTCATTCAACTCATCAAATTTCATATATTATTAAATCATAGTTGACCTGGGAACTTAGGCTGATTACCAGTTTGAATGCCCGACATTGCAACTAAGGTTTCTTTCTTAACTCTTAGTTTACCATGCATGTCAACATATGTTTGAATTCCTACCCAACCTGCGTGAATGCCACTCTTGTAGCTAGTATTACCTGCACCTGTGAGGCTAGCATTTGATACACCATATACAAAGGGATCAGTAGTATTTAAACCAACAGAAGCTCTCTTTCTAGAATACTGGCTATCTTGATATGCTGAGATTGGTGATTCGTTAATTGTAAAGCTGGTATTACCAATTGCAGCTCCACTTAAATTGGCAGTTGAGCCAATTGTGATTTGCTGAGTGCTTGCAATTCCAACAATAACAGCACTACCAAAATATAAACCAGTTCCACCTCTAACACCAAAGCGAATGATGTCACCAGTTTTAGCTGCGCCAACTTGACCGAAAGTTGTACCGTATCCAGTTACGATTCGGGTGGCGTAATTTAAATTTACTGTACCACCTGCTCCAATGTTATCTTTATTACCCCATAGAGCCATGTTTCTTACCCTGAAATAATTTTTTGCTAAAAGTATTTATAAAAAAAGGAGATCTTTACTTTCGATCTCCTTTAAGTTCTAGTAATTAAAAAAAATTACTTTTGTGGTGTGAAAAGAAGTTCTTTTACAGTAGCTAAAATAGCATTATCAATACAATTGTCTGTAGTATTAACATACTTCTCAAGAAGAGAAATTACAAGATTTTTAACTGATGCATGTGTAGCAATTTTTAAGAGAAGAGGTTTTAAAATGATTACAAATTTATCCATATGTTTACCTTAATTCAACAAATGTATTTATAATTTAAGAGTTCCTGGATCAGCTACAGGGTCTTTTAAAAATGGTTTTAATTTACATAAACCCATTCTTTCTAAACGTGGTGGGCACTCTAACCTACCACCTCTTCTTGGAGTTCCACCATCAGTTCCCCCACCAGTTCCGCCAGGAGGTGTTTGTTGATTTCCAATAGCAGTTTTTCCTGGAATTTTTACCCCTTGAGGAGAAACATCAGTTATTGCTCCAGTTTTAGTATCCAATTTAACCAATTTATCGGCAGCTGGTTTTAATACTTTAGTATCTGGTTTTGGTTTTGGTTTAGTTTCTGGCTTAACGGGTCTACCAGGCTTAGGCGAAGGCACTGGTTTTTCAGGTTTAGGTGCAGGAACTGGTTTTGGTGTTTTTGGTGCAGGAACTGGAGCTGGTTTTGGTGTTGCAGGTACAATTGGAGCTGGTTTAGTTGGTCTAATAAATGGAACTACACGCTGAGGTATAACTACAGGCTTTGGTCTAACAAAAGCTTTAATGACACTAGTAGCAGCTTTTACATATTCCTTAATATCAACAAGATCCCCACCAAGTTCATCAGCAAGAATCTCAGCAGCTTCCTTTACTTCATGTGAACAACTACACTCGGACTTAGCGGACTTCTTTTTCCTTTTTTTTTTTCTCTCCCTCTTGGTTTTCATAAGAGGCGTGACCGTTTCCTTCTACACTTTTTTGAGCTTTAGTTGCTTCCGCAATTTCGGGAATTTCAGATCTCCAATCTGAATATTGTTCTTTTACTTTTTTCTTTTTCTTAAATCTGCCAGATACTTCACCAGGCTCATAACCTACACCATCACCGTCATCATCCCACCAACGTGCTGGCTTTTTCTTTTTAGCTTCACTTACATACTCTTCATTCTTTGCACTTACACCTGTTTGTGATTGTTCAGAACCACCGACAACAACTACAGTCTTATATCTTTTTCTATAATCTGGCAATTGAGATGCTGGAATTTTCTTTTGGAATACAGATCCATCTTCCTTAGTAACTCTTACAAGAATTTTTGCTTCTTCTTGAAGTGCTTCAAACTCTTCTTTTGCAGTTTCCTTATTATATGCAGCTTCTTTTTCTTTTTTTACGTTTTCTAACTTTTTAGCTACTCCTTTAGCACTTTTCATAACACCTGCACCAGCTGCTGCAGTTCCTGCCATTAAACCAAGACGAAGTAATTGTGCTGCTGCACTTTCATCTACAAACTCTTCAGCAATGCTAATTCCCAATTCTCTAGCAAGTCTTGCCTTTCTTTCAGGAGACATTTTAGAACGCTTAAGATATGCAACCACTGCATCCTTACCCATGTTCTTCAATTTATTACGAAGATCATAAAGTGCTTGAGTTTCTTGAGATTCATCACTTTTATGCTGACCATACTTTTCAGCAATATATTCTTGCTCGATTTGTTCTCTATGTGAATCAAATACTTGCTGCCAAGGATTAGACATATTCCTATTAGTAATTTTTCCTATTTTTATTTATTTATTCAATTTCTTTAGAGTCACTTATCCAAGGCTTAAATAAATCACCTTCATCAGTAAGACAGATCAAATAATTTGTTCCACGACGCATAACAGTTCCCACTTTACCAGTAGAAACTTGTTCAATTAAACATCCTTCTTTAAAAATTTCGCCCGCAATGTAATGCTCACGAATATCTTCTTCAGCATAATCAAGTTCTTCATGTTCTTGAAATGTTTCAAGAACTGGAATTTTAGATTTGGCTTCTGAAATAAAATCTAAAAAACTTTTCATGGTGTTGTGGTTTTTAAGTAATTTAAAACTTGTTTAGATTCTTGTTTGATAAATTGCAATCCCAACTTTTTAAGTTTGGTATACTTATCTTTATCGTATTTATTACGTTTTAGGCGAATTTGTGTATCCATAAATGCAGAAAAATAGAGATACAAATCGATCATTGCATCTCTATCATTCTTAATAATTTTATTTTTTTGCAAATATGTTTGCAAAAATTGGTCAAAAATAATTTTTAATTGCGAAGGCATTATACGCTTTCTTAAGTATTTAGTTCTTCTTCTAATTCTTTTTCAATTTGATTATCCAGGTCTTCAATTACTTTTCTAATATTAGAAATTCTAGTTGTAGGAAAATCATAGCTATGACCCTTTTGTGCATCAAACAAAACTTGTCTTACTTGAGCAGCAACAAGAACATCAAAAGAAAGCTTAACCTTTTTAGTCATCGATCATCCTCCGCACGATTTTCAGAATAGTAAACATCAAAGTATCCTTTAGGATAACGCTTCATAAGTTTTTGAACATTTTTAGCTACCACATCATCCATACTAACTTCTAGTGCTTTACATGCTTGAGCAACATACCACATAATGTCACCAAGTTCAATAATCAAATGTTCACGATTATCTTCGTTATAAGATTTTCCCTGGAAAATCATTTTCTTTACAATCTCCATAAATTCCCCACCTTCGGCATTGATACCAACGGCAGCAGTTAGCAGACGTTCAATGTTTGCTCCCTTTGCATCAAGTTCAACCAGACGATCAGAAAGAGCAACAAAGTCCTTCGATGCATCAGAAGTTACAGCATCGACAAAGTGAACATAACGATCAAAATCAATTTGCTTTTCCATTAAAATTTAAACCCCTCAAATTTTGCTGTTTTGGTTTCTTTACTATTATACTCCTCTTCTTGTCCGCTGTCAACCAGATCTTTCTGTGCTGACTGCTCAACATCATAGAGACGCATTTTTGCACGATCAATTCCAACCATAAATCTTTTATTCATTGTTGGATCATTGTATCGATTTTTCAATTGCTTTACCATAATCTGCCCAAGTTGTTCCAACTCTTCTGTGCTAATAAGGGCAAACATAAGATCAGCAGTAGCAGGGAGACCAAAGGACTCACTAGTATCAGTAAGTTCAACATCAGAAGACCCATAACCTGAGCGAGTAGTTTGGGTAGCCGAGACAATTGGAACATTACACTCCACTGCAAGACCACGAAGCTCTTCAGCAATAGCCTTAACATATGTGTAACTATTTACGACACTTCCTTTATATCTAGATGATGCACAAATATTAAGATAATCTACAAAGATAATATCTGGTTTAAAACTTTTCTTCATGCTTAATTCATTCAAAAGAGTTTTAAAATGTCCCACATGTGCTGAAGCAGTTGGATATTCTTTAATAATAAGTTTACCTTGAGTCTTTTTAGATATTGCAGTAATCTTAGACTCAAACATCGGTTTAGAAAGATCTTGTAAATCTTTAATATTAATGTTCAAAAGGTTTGAGTCAATTCTTTCAGCAATGCGTTCTTCCGCCATTTCCATCGTAATGTACAAAACGTTCCGTCCCTGGAGCAGGATGGAGCTAGCCACATGGCACATGAATAGAGATTTGCCGACACCCGTACCAGCAAGAGCGATGTTAAGAGTTTTGTTAGGGATCCCACCTTTCGTAATTTTGTTAAAGTATTCAAGATCAAAGGGAATTTTATCCTCTTGTCGATGGTAGAAATCATAACGCTCTTCATAGTTTTGAATATAGTCGTGACCAACATTGTGGTCAAATGATACATTTAATGCTTCACTAAGAATATGTGGAATAGAATCTTTACTTTTCTTTCCACTATCATCATCAGCAATATGAATGGATTCCATGAGTGCCAAATAGATAGCACGATCACGGCACCATTTTTCTGTAGTATTAACTAACCAGTCAAGGCTAGTTTCATCAGGATTCAAATTATCAATAAGAGTAACAATATCTTTACTCTCAGATTCACTTAAATCCCGACGATTATCTACTTCAATAAAAAGAATTTCTTTGGTAGCTAAATTTTCATATTGAGATAAAAATTTAGCTATTTCTTCAAAAACAACCCTCTCAATTTTTTCACCAAAATATTCAGGTTTAATAAAAGGAATAACCTTTCTACAATACTCTTCATTAAAAATTAAATTTTTGAGAATAGTTGTTTCAATCTTATCCATAAGAAAATTCTGTGTTTGCAATTTCATCAAGTGCTTGCATTACATCTGGAGTAAAGTATTTTTCAGGTTCAGCCAAAATTTGTTTGGCATAGATTTTTTTACCATCCATTTCATAACGCCCTGCTACATTTTTCCAGAGTCCACCAAGTTCACCAAGTTCCAAAAGACCATAGTAACGATCAAGACCGCGCTCATCATAATAAAGACGGACTTCAACATTCTTATTCTCCTTACTTAAACGCGATTTAGCAGTCTTTGCCTTGATAATGTTTCCGACCACTTCTGTTCCATCCTTCTCTTTCTTTTTACTGAGATATATGATAGAAGAAGCGGCATACTTAAGACCACTACCACCACCCATCTCCTTAGTAGGAACATAAGCACCGATGACATCATAAGTGTGATTTGTAACAATCATTGGAATGTTAGCTTGTCCCAACTTGAGTGTCAACATTCTGAAAGCCCCCTTAACAAGTTGTGATTTGGTCATGTCACGAACTTGTTTATCGTTGAGTGCATCGGTAATTTCTTTTTCAGTTGAGAGCATACCAAGAGAGTCTAGCACAAACATACATGGTTTGCGTTCATCTACAGGTTTTTTTAAGTAAATATCAACTGCCTTAAGTGCTTTACTACGAAACTCTTCTATAGTAACAACATTAACCACGACAAACCGAGAAGTATCAATTCCACGGGATTCTACAAGTGATTTGGTAATAGCAGCTTCAGTATCAAAGTAGAGACAATAACCATCGGGATTAGTATCAAGAAAGTTCTTAACCACTGCGAGAGAGAAAAAAGTCTTTCCAGTACTAGACTCTCCAGCAATAGCAGTAATCTTATTCCCAGATACACCACCAAATATGCTACCTGAAACCAGTGCATTAAAAATGTACGAACCTGTGTCAACATAAGTCTCAGTCTCATCAATATCTGATGCTAGCTTGGTGTAATCATCACCAATCTCTTTTATAATATCTGCTAAAAATTCCATAAATTCTCCTAAGCAAAAAAGTTTTCTAATGATCCTGTTTTTTTAGATTTCCAGCCAATACAATCCAATATCGATTTTAGCGGATCCATGAACGATTTGTCAAATTGCATAGAATAATCGATATATTCATTCAATCCCAATTCTTTAGGGAATTCTTGAATGAACGTAATAACATTTTCTCTGATTGGATTTTGTTTCTTCAGAAAAATAAATTTAATTTTTTCTCCATTATTAATCAATGCATACTTATTAGTAAGATTATTTTTCTTAACATAATAATTAAATAACAATGCACCTCTTACATGTATGGGTGTTGATTTTTTATAAATGCTATTAGAGCATTTCCACTTCTCAACATCACTTACAGTTCTTGGAAAAGAAATTTGATCAATAGGTAAAGATGGAAACTCTTTTTTAAATTGTTGAATAAATTGTATCACATCATCTTCAGTAGATGTCATAATCAATTTGAGTGCTTCTTTAATTTTAGTTCTGCAGGCTGCTGGTGTTGATGATTTGATAGCCTCAAGACCCATGATTTTCAGTTTAGGTTCTGAGAAGCGAACACCTTCACTGTCCCATACATTCAAAATGTATCTTTTTTTGGCAGTCCAAATACCACGATCAGCAATTGTTTCACGCTTCATAAACATTTTTTGTTCAAAAGCATTTACATAGGTTGCAAGTTCTTGATACGATTTATCAATGTAAGGTTCAAGTTCTTTTTGGCAAACTTTATCCAAGAAGTTTACGATTGTGTCTGTGTCTGGATTTTTACCTGAAAAAATTTTACTAACAAAGCCGCCAAGATTGAGATAGATAGAATCAGTATCTACCGCAATCACGTAATCAACGTTGTCTGTTTTGAGAACCTTATTGAAATATTTATTAACTTTATTCTCAATCCAACGAATTGAGAGTTGTCCAGATAGAGTGATTGCTTCAGCATTTTCAAGTTTATAATACCTGAAGTATTGATTACCAATGGCACCGTAGGCAGAGTTAAGTTGAATCTTACGTGCCATCTGAATGTTATTGCAGCGAGCAATCTCTTTCTTCAATACATCAGTGGGAGTTTTTTCGTATTCCTTCTGTGCAGCAATCATCTTCTTTTTATAAATGGTTCGTTCCTGATAGATCTTATCCATTAATTTGGGAAGAAACCCTTGACGATTTGTATCAAATAATGCACCATTCGGACAAAGTGTTTGACCACAAAGATCAGAAAGATCAAGCTCTTTATTCAACAGCTTATCTACAGTTGCAGTGGAATGTCTATGCTCCTTCAAAGTCTCTGGTGAAATGTTGTATTGCATGATGAGATGAGGATACAGAGAATTAAGGTCAAAACTCACTACCCAATCATACTTACCAGGAATCGGTTCTTTTACATATGCGCCAGCATACTGTGCATCCTTTACTGCATCCACCTTTGGTGGAATTACAATGTCTTGTTTCTTTAGATAATTGTAGATAATACTATCCCACATTTTTACTTGTGAGAATACATCAGTGTAATTAACCTTAGCATCATATGCCATAGTAATTGCAAGTTCAACAAGTTTCATCTTGTCTTCCAATCGGTCAACAAGTTCCACGTCAACGATGTTATATTCTACAAACTTTTGCCAATCCTGAGTATAAAAATCTTTGAAGGTTTCAAACTCAGAGTGGTCTAGTTTCTTTTGCCCAAGTTCAACAAAAGCAATATGATCTAGACGATAGGATTCCTGTGCCTTATAAGTAAACTTCTTATAAAGATCAAGATAATCTAAAACTGTAATACCCCCAATGTCATAACATATATGTGTTCTACCAGAGATAAAAACTTCACTTCTAGTCAGAAGTTTCCAAGGAGAAAGAAGTTTGGCAGTCTTTTCATCAAAGACACGTTCAATTCTTCCTGCAAGATATGGAATATCATACAGATTGCAGTTCCAACCAGTAATTACTTCTGGAAAATTGTTTTCCCAAAAGTATAAGAATTTATTGATAAGATCTCGCTCATCAGAACAATAGATGTACTCAACGTTCTTCTGTTTGTTTAAGAAACGTTTAACACCCCAAGTAGTAATTTGCTTGGTAGCATAATTTTGAATTGAAATTGTAAGAAGTTCTTCAGCACAATCCCTCACATTAGGAAAACCATTTTCTGAAGCAACCTCAATGTCAATTGTAAAAATTTTAATTTTTGAAATGTCAAACTTGATTTCATCCTCAGGATATTTGTCAGAAATATACTGATAGATAAATCTGTTGTTGCCATAAATTTTAAAATTATCTACACCTTCATATTTTTTGTAAAACTCACGACAATCACCAACGGTTCCAGGTTGAATTGGTTTTACATAAATGTCATCAAGAGTTTTATATTCAGTTGGTTCATTTGATGCAAGAAAAAGTGTGGGAGAATATTTCTCCCGTGTCATGAAACTTTTTCCCCTGTCATATCCACGAATCAAAAAGTCATTTCCGACCAATTGCACATTAGTATAAAATCTCATTCGCCAATGGCTTTGCGGTACATGTCTTCCATCATACTAGAAGGATCGCAAATTGTCAAGAAGGAATCTGAAGACATCATGATTTCTTCTTGATCAGTGTATTGGGGAAAGTTTTTACAATATGTAGATACTTCTTTACATATTTGTTGAGGTTTAATTAATCTACAATTAGGCATCCCATAGTCTGCCAATACTTCTTCTATTTGCGAAATAATATAAGTGCCATCTTTAAGAAGGATTAGCTTGATCGGAATTTGTTTCTCCTCCGTTTCCTCCTCCAACTGTTCCATCATGTCCATCATTTCCAAATCGTCCATTAATTTTCTCCGTATAAGATAGTTCGATGTCTGGATCTGGGTTGTAAACTGTTACTACCCAATCTGGATTTATAAGAAATTCTCTATCATTAGATAGTAAAATCCAAGGGGTAAAACTGACTTGATACAAACGAGTATCTTTATCAGTTTCTTCATCATACTGCCTACCAGCAATTTTTACAACATATGGATGTGTAAAAGAATAAAAAGCTAGTTTATTTTCATCTGTGATAACTTCTTTCATATCACAAATGACTTCTTCATTTGATTTCAATAATGCAATTTTTACACTCATAGGGATAGCTCTTTGACTTTTCTAGATGTAATGTATTGTGAAAATTTATTTAGATACCCATTGTTACGAAGTTCTTTAAAAACCAAATTTTCAAGAGAAAACTCTCCACCTCTACGAATAGCAACAGATCTCATAACTCTAAATTTTTCTTTGAGTTTATTCATTTCAGCAATGTCATTAGACTTGCTTTGAATGAACATATCAATTTTATCCATTATATCATGAGTCTTTC
>Ga0194130_10008919_pt1 | contig 10495 bp, 10 predicted proteins | sample TA2KigsurfametaG_FD_160084 | JGI IMG/M metagenome (GOLD analysis project Ga0194130, IMG submission 160084) | Freshwater microbial communities from Lake Tanganyika, Tanzania - TA2015050 Kigoma 12 surface | ecosystem: Environmental > Aquatic > Freshwater > Lake | place: Tanzania: Lake Tanganyika... | reverse complement strand
GAACATCATGGGGGGAATAAATTATGCCTTCTGATTCATTTTTTACCTAATCAGAATTAAAAAAATTAACTTTGTCTTTCAATGGAAATCGGACTTTACATCGCAGAATTACTAGGAGAGCAGAATGAAGTGAGCGTTGTCGGTTTAGGTACCTTCTTCAAAGAAAGAATCGCCGGTACATTTGATAAGCAACTAAAACTATACTATCCGCCTTCCTACCGGATATCATTTAAAGAAAATGAGACTAGTTTCTCAAATCTCGGCCATTATATTAGTCTGAAAAGAGGACTCAGTTTTTCCTCATCAGAAGAGTTAATAAAAAAATACACCGACTCTATTCAGGACAGTTTAAATAATTCAGATGCGGTTCAAATAAATTATTTGGGCAGTCTTTATAAAGAACATGATAGCCTGGTATTTAAATCCTCAGAAAGCTTTGATAAATCTGATAATTTTTATGGCTTAAAACCTGTTAATGAATTAGAAGAGCGTATTATTTTAGTTCCTGATGAAGATATTATATCAATTAAACCGGAACAACCTGCTGAATATGAAGTTCATCAAATAGAAGAAGAAATTTTTGAAGAGGCTACAAAATCAAAATTTTTGCCCATCATTTTAATCAGCATATTTACAATTATTGCCGCATTTTTAGCTTTATTTTATTTTAATTCAGGATTCCGTGAGCTTGTTCAGGGCCTTATTTCGCCAAAAAATAGAATAAATACAACACTAGCGCCCAGTAGTGTGCCAATTAAAGTACCATCCATAACTCTGGACAGTGCAAAAAATGAGCTTATTGACACACTAAATAATAAAGAAATTTCAATTTCCGAGAAAGCAAATTCTGAGGTTCAATCCCAAACTGAAGTCGGACCAATCAATGAAAAAACTCTTCCTGTTAATCAAAAAATAAGTTATGAGATTATTGTAGCTGCCTTTTCAAGAAAAGTTGATGCAGAAACCTATATGAAGGAACTTAGTGTAAAGGGCATTTATTCAAAAATTGTAAGTGATTTGCCTGGAACGATACTAAAAATAAGTATTGGAACATTTACAGATGAAGAAACTGCAAATATTGAACTTAAACGAATTCAAAAAGAAATAAATAAAGATGCCTGGATTGCCAGGGTTAACCGTTAAAAATATATAATAATGTTATTACTACAGATAGACACTTTAAATAAGATAGCTGACACCGCAGCTTCAAGCATTGAAACAATGCCTACCTCAGAAGAATTAAGGTTCATTGAACTATTGTTCAAAGGTGGTTGGGTGATGGTGCCGCTAGCAATATTGGCTTTTATGGGCTTAGTAATCTTTGTTGAGAGGTATTTAACCATTCGTAAAGCCTCAAAGGATGAAATGAACCTGATGTTACAGGTTAAACAAAGTATTAAGTCTGCTAAACTTGATTCTGCACTTGCCATTTGCAGAAATAGTAATACCCCTCTTGGGCGAATGCTTGAAAAGGGTTTATTGCGTATTGGAAGACCAATTAAGGATATTGAAGGAGCCATTGAGAATGTCGGAAAATTAGAGGTATCAAAACTTGAAAAAAACATAAGTATACTCGGCATTATTGCCGGAATTGCTCCAATGCTTGGTTTTGTTGGTACAATTATTGGGGTTATCACTATTTTCCATGAAGTTTCCGTGAAAGGTATTATTGAAATTGGAACCATATCAGGTGGTCTATATGTAAAAATGATTACATCGGCTACCGGATTAATTATTGGTATAATTGCCTATGTGTTGTACCATATTTTAAATATTATGGTTGATAGAATTATCCTTAAAATGGAAACAGACGCAATTGAATTTATCGACTTATTAGAAGAACCCGGAAAATGAATCTGAGAAAACGACAAAGAGGAAATGTTGAGGTGCATACATCAGCATTAAATGACATCATGTTTTTCTTATTACTTTTCTTTCTTTTGGCCTCTGCGGTAGTCAATCCTAACGTGGTTAAGTTGTTTTTACCCAGGTCTAATTCCGGGCAATCCATTCCACAGAAAACGATCAATGTTTCCATAACCAAGGATTTAGAATATTATGTTGAGAAAAAACAAGTAGATTCTGAAAACCTATTTAAAAGTATTGAGGCTTATCAGAAAGCAGCTCCCAATCTTACCATTATTTTATATGCAGACCGAACCATTGCTATCGAAAATGTGATCGAATTAACAGATATTGCAAATCAACTGAAGGTAAAACTTGTTTTAGCGACAGAAACAAAAAAATGATTGAATACCGTCGACCGGAAGAAAATAATTATCCAAAAGCATATGCCATTTCTACAGGGATTATGCTTGCTTTTTTGGTAATCAGCTATTTTATAATTGCCAGTCGCGTGGAGCCTGATACAGGCACAGGTGGGATTATCGTTAATTACGGCACTTCTGAATTTGGAATGGGCGATGATTACATGAGTGTCGAAGAACCCTCAAGCTCACCGGATGCCAATAATACTTCCCCCGACAAGGTAATTATGGAAAATACTACTTCAAACGAGTCGAATTCGGAAGTTTCAGATAAAACAATTGCCACACAAAATAACGAGGATGCTCCGGAGGTAATAACCAAGGAAAAAAGTACGGCCAAAGCACCGGCAGTCACCACTCCTGCTAAGGAAAATAAACCGGCAGTAAACCAAAATGCACTCTACAAGGGTAAAAAAAATGATGGACTTGGAAAGGGTGATGGAACCGGTGATGTTGCCGGAAATCAAGGTAGTACCAATGGGGACCCTCTATCTCCCGATTATGGAGAAGGCGGTTCAGGAAACGGACCATACAGTTTGGATCTGAAAAGCAGAAGATTTACTAATTTAACCCCTCCCAAAGATAATGGACAAAAGTACGGCCGGGTAGCTGTCAGAATTTTTGTAGACAAGAACGGGGTGGTGGTAAACGCAATTCCAGGTGTTAAAGGTACCACTTTGTCTGATAAAGAAATATGGGAAAAATGTAGATTAGCAGTGCTTGGCTCCTCACTTAACAAACTTGAATCAGCCCCTGATGTCCAGATTGGAGTCGTAATGTTCAATTTCAAGGTTAAATAGATCCCAAAAATAGGCTGAATGATGAATTTGCCTGACAATTCCCCCGATTTAACCCTCCCTAACGGTCAATTTTTCAACTATTCCGAGGTAATTTCATATTTATACTCTCGGCTGCCTATGTTTTCAAGGCAGGGAGCAGTGGCTATAAAGGCCGGTCTAATCAACACGCAAAAGTTTTGTTCACACCTATTTGAACCACAAAAAAAATTTAAATCAATCCATATTGGAGGCACAAATGGTAAGGGTTCAACTTCCCATATGCTGGCAGCAATACTTCAAACCGCAGGCTATAAAACAGGTTTATATACTTCACCTCATCTTAAAGATTTTAGGGAACGTATCAAGATTAATGGTCAAATGATCTCAGAACAAGAGGTGATAAAATTTGTAAACGAACATTATGATTTTATTGAAAAACTTCAACCCTCCTTTTTTGAAGTAACTGTAGCGATGGCTTTTGAGCATTTTGCCAATAATCAAGTGGATATAGCCATTATTGAGGTTGGCTTAGGCGGAAGGTTGGATTCGACTAATATCATTACTCCGGTGCTTTCATTGATCAGCAATATAGGTTTCGACCACATGAATATTCTGGGGGATAGCCTTCCATTAATTGCTGGCGAAAAAGCCGGGATTATCAAAAAGGAAGTACCGGTCATTATTAGTCAGAAACAAGATGAAGTATCGGATGTATTTCTAAAAAAAGTTGCTGAACAAAAAGCAGAATTGGTTTTTGCGAGTGAAGAATGGAAGATAAGTAAGAATGAGGAAGCATTCGGAACGCCAGAATTGTTAAGTGTAACTATTACTGATAAAAACAATCTCAGTTCCTCAAATATTGAATTCAGACAAATTGATTTAGATCTGACCGGAACCTACCAAATAAAAAATCTGGCAGGTGTTTTAAGCGCCGTAAAAAAATTAAAAGAATTAGACTTCCAGATTTCAGGGGATGATATCAAATCCGCATTAAGGCAGGTAAAAGCGCTCACCGGATTAATGGGACGATGGCAAATTATACAGCGAAATCCACTACTGATTTGTGATACCGGACATAATGTGGATGGTATTCGGGAAGTCCTCAAAAATATTGACCAAATTTCTTATGAACAACTTCATTTGGTGATGGGCATGTTGCGCGACAAGGATATTTCCGAAATTTTGCGAATCCTTCCTAAGAATGCGATATATTATTTCTGCAGTCCGGATTTACCAAGAGCAAAATCCGCAATTGAATTAATGGAAGAAGCTAAAGCCTTCAATTTATTGGGCAAAAGTTACTCATCAGTTCAAGATGCAGTAAATTCAGCAAAAAAAAATGCCGGCAAGAATGATCTTATCTTTGTTGGTGGAAGTACCTTTGTTGTTGCTGAGCTATTGTAGCTTATTTAACCTGAGTTTGATTCTCTCAATTCCGCAAAGGGCCGTACCAATAGAAAAAAATTGGCTAGGTTTTAGAAACAGTGGTCAGCTGAGGCCGAAACGCCTTGAAATTACATTCTTAATAAATCGAAAATTAATAAAATTCAAAGAGGTATATAGAATACAAGTAAGATTAAAATAATACACTTATCATTCATCAGGAAAAGCTGTAGTCTCATCATGATTAGATTTTGGAAATCAATACCTGTGTGTTATAGGCCGGTTCAGCCCTTTCCTCCGGGGTAGTTCCGGCTTGAAATCGGGTTCTATTTCAAATGACCAGCAGCTGGAAGCTACCTCCTTCGGCAAGGTTTATTTTAGTCAGAACTGTATTTCATCGGCCAGGGCAGTCGGGTAATAGAAGCACAGGCCCTGCTAAGCAAACCCCGGTGTCAGCCCTATCTTTTTTGCCCTACTGAATCTTAGGATAAGTATTGCATTTGCCCGCAAAAAAATAGGGCAGAACACGGGGCCGGAATAAGCCAGGTACAACAGAACCTGCTTTTCAAATGCTGAAAAAATAATCCGGCTGAGCTTAGTCCGACAGAAAGTTGCAGCAATCTAAGGTTAATTAATGGCCTTACTGAGCCAGATAGCCACCATCAATTGGATAATAAGATCCGGTAACAAAAGAGGATTTATCAGATGCTAACCACAAAATAAGCTCTGCAACCTCTTTCGATTCACCTAATCTACCAATTGGATGCAATCCCTCAGCCAATTTCAGAGTTTCTTCATTAAGTACATTCGTAACCATCGGGGTTTTAATGTATCCCGGACCCACTGAATTCACACGTATTTTCTGATTTGCATATTCCAAGGCAGCTGCTTTCGTTAATCCTACCAGACCATGCTTTGCGGTAACATAAGCGGGTGACAGCCTGGTTCCAACAGCCCCAAGAATGGATGCTATGTTGACTATACTTCCGCCACCAGACTCAAGAATGGCAGGAATTTGATACTTCATTCCATAAAAAACTCGACTAAGATTGGTTTCAATAACCTGTTGCCAACCCTCAATCGGGTAATCCGCAACCATACCCAGCGGTCCGGCAATTCCAGCATTGTTTACCGCAATGTGTAATTCCCCGTATTGATTAAGGGTTTGTTAAACTAAATTCCGATTGTCATCAACTTTACTGGTATCAGCCCTGATAAAAATAGCCTCCGCCCCTGATTTCGAAATTTCTGAAAGGACTGCGATTCCATTTTCGTCATGAATATCAGAAACAACAACCTTAGCTCCTTCTCGTGCAAACAAAATTGCTGTTGCCTTTCCTATTCCCGACCCTGAGCCGGTAATAATTGCAACCTTGTCGTTTAAACTTCCCATAACATTTGTCTTTAATTTATACAAAGATGCCAAAGTGATTGTGAAAATAAGATGATAAAAATCAATGATTTAAAGGCATTAGTCACTTATTTTAAAGCAAGAGCATTAAAAATCCCAGACATTGATTTTTGACTATGAACGCTTAAAAATCGTTATTGCCATAAGCTTTCCACATGTAAAAAATAGGAACTCCGCTGAGAACAACAATCAGTCCGGGCCAAGTAAAATTTGGTTTATATATTATCAATAAAGTGCAAAAACAGATCCCCATCAGAACGTAAATTGCAGGAAGAACCGGGTAAGCAAAAGCTTTATAAGGCCTTTCCGCATCAGGACGTTTTATTCTTAGAATATAAATACCAATAATAGTAAGAACATAAAATATAACAACCACAAAAGAAATCATATCCAATAAATCCCCATACCTACCACTCAGACAAAGAATGGATGCCAAGATACATTGTAGCCATAAGCCGAATTCGGGTACCGCATGCCTATTTAAAGATGCAGTTTTCTTGAAAAATAAACCATCGTTTGCCATGGTGTGATAAACTCTTGCACCTGCTAGAATTAAGCCATTATTACAACCAAAAGTGGAGATCATTATCATCAAAGCGATAATTATAGTGCCTACATTACCAAAAATTATACCGGAGGCGGCAACAGCTACCCTGTCTTTATCTGCCACCGCGATCTCGGACAATGGTAAAACAGCAATATAAACCAAATTGGCTAAAACGTAAATAATGGTAACAGTGAGCGTGCCCAAAAATAGACTCAATCCAATATTTCGTTTCGGATTTTTCACTTCACCGGCAATAAAAGTGATATTGTTCCAGGCATCACTACTAAAAATAGAACCCACCATTGCGGCTGCAAGTGCACCTAAAGCGGCTACCAACGCATAGGATTCAAAAGTTCCATCGGCATTTAATTTTTGCAAAGTCCATGGATTATCCCAATTTGCCGCCCATATTTCAGGTTTAAGCATGATAAAGCCAAAGATGATTAAGCCAAACAAACTTAAAAGCTTAGTCATAGTAAATGAAGTTTGAATAATCTTTCCACTCTTTACCCCTCTTGTATTGATGTAAGTCAGTAAAAAAATTATTATGATTGCCAGAACCTGCGCCGGTGATACCGTAATAGATCCCAAATTGAATAATACAATATCTTCATTGACAGCCGGCCATAGGTAGGCTGTAAATTTTGAAAAAGCGACCCCAACCGCGGCAATGGTACCTGTTTGTATCACTGCGAAGAAGCTCCAACCATATAAAAATCCAACCAAAGGACTATATGCCTCCTTGAGATAGACATATTGCCCTCCTGCCTTTGGAAACATAGCGCTTAACTCTCCATAGCTCATGGCTGCAATTAAGGTCATAAGACCGGTAATCAGCCATACCGCAATCAACCAACCTGCGGATCCTACATTCCGCGTAATATCAGCTACAACGATAAAAATACCTGAACCGATCATACTTCCAGCCACAAGCAAGGTTGCATCCAGTAAACCTAGTTCACGTTTCATTTCATGTTGCTCGTTTACTTCATTCATTGTCATAAAAATTAGAATTCAGAATAAACTTACGGTAATTTAATACCTACTCACTAATTAATTCAACTTAACCCGAATTATTCTTTCAAAACACAAAAAAAAAGTTTAAATTCTGTAAATAATTAAGATGAAAACTGTCTCATAATCAATGTATCCATGAATTAATTATTCTAAAATGGCTGGAATAATACAACATTATGAAATTCAAAGTTTGATTAATAGAATAAGCCTGCTATTTTTGCCGTTCATTAAAGAAAAAAAAGCAGTAAAAAATAGCGGTTTCTATGGAGTTTTTACAAAACAATTTAATTTATTTAATACCTGCAATGGGTATTTTTGGAATCATAATAATGGCTTTAAAATCAGCCTGGGTTAGTAAACAAGATGCCGGAGATGAAAACATGCAAAGACTTTCCAGTTATATTGCAGATGGCGCCATGGCTTTTTTGAAAGCTGAATGGAAAGTACTCGGATATTTCTCGGCAATTTCAGCCTTGTTATTGGCCTATTCAGGTACCCTGGTGGAAACATCCAGCTGGGTTATTGCAATTTCATTCATTATTGGTGCATTTACCTCTGCGCTTGCGGGGTATATCGGAATGAATATCGCGACCAAAGCAAATGTTCGCACGACACAAGCTGCAAGGACGAGTTTAGCTAAGGCTTTAAAAGTATCATTTACTGGTGGTAGTGTGATGGGTATTGGAGTAGCCGGTCTTGCAGTCCTTGGATTAGGCAGTTTGTTTATTGTATTTTATCAAATTTATGTAATCAATACAGGTGCAAGTGTGAATGGAAAAGAAATGGAGAAGGCCCTTGAGGTTCTTGCCGGATTTTCGCTCGGTGCAGAGTCAATTGCACTTTTTGCTCGTGTTGGGGGTGGTATTTATACTAAGGCTGCTGATGTTGGTGCTGATTTAGTAGGTAAAGTTGAAGCAGGTATCCCTGAAGATGATGTACGTAATCCGGCTACCATTGCCGACAACGTTGGAGATAACGTAGGAGACGTGGCAGGTATGGGTGCGGATCTTTTCGGATCTTACGTTGCAACAATACTGGCAACAATGATTCTCGGTCGTGAAATAACCTCGGTTGATAACTTTGGTGGTATTGCGCCCATTCTTTTACCAATGCTGATTGCGGGTATCGGACTTATTTTATCTATTGTAGCGACCGCATTTGTTAAAATTAGTAAAGAAACCGATAGTGTTCAAAATGCCCTGAATATGGGGAATTGGTCTTCCATCATTTTAACAGCGATTGTTTCCTTCTTTGCAGTACGTTGGATGTTACCTGATAATATGGTCATCCGCGGTTTTGAGTTTAGCAAAATGGATGTTTTTTACGCAATTGTTGTCGGACTGGTTGTTGGAACTCTGATGAGTTTAATTACTGAGTATTATACTGCAATGGGCAAAAGACCGGTTTTAAGCATCATTAGACAATCATCTACAGGGCATGCCACCAATATTATTTCAGGATTATCCGTAGGCATGGAATCCACAGTTTTGCCAATATTGGTACTTGCCGGTGGTATATATGGTTCGTTCTATTTTGCAGGTTTCTATGGTGTTGCCATTGCTGCTGCTGGAATGATGGCTACAACGGCTATGCAATTATCAATTGATGCATTCGGACCAATTGCTGATAATGCAGGCGGAATTGCTGAGATGAGCGGTCTTCCACCGGAAGTTCGGGAACGAACAGATAATTTAGATGCGGTTGGTAATACAACTGCCGCAACAGGTAAAGGTTTTGCCATTGCATCTGCCGCACTAACTTCATTAGCTTTATTTGCCGCATTCGTCGGCGTAGCCGGTATTGATCGTATCGATATTTACAAAGCTGATGTTCTTGCCGGACTTTTTGTAGGGGGAATGATTCCATTTATCTTTTCGGCATTATGTATTTCTGCGGTCGGTAGAGCGGCCATGGACATGGTCAATGAAGTTAGAAGGCAATTCCGTGAAATTCCGGGCATTATGGAATACAAAGCAAAGCCTGAATATGAAAAATGTGTAGCCATATCAACTAAAGCTTCTATTCGCGAAATGATGCTTCCGGGTGCTATTGCATTAATTGTTCCGATAATTATTGGATTTATTTTTGGGCCTGAAGTACTAGGTGGATTACTTGCAGGGGTTACCGTTTCGGGTGTTTTGATGGGAATGTTCCAATCCAATGCAGGTGGTGCCTGGGATAATGCAAAGAAATCATTTGAAGCAGGAGTTGAAATTAACGGTGAAATGTATTATAAAAAATCAGAACCGCATAAAGCTTCGGTAACAGGTGATACGGTAGGAGATCCATTCAAAGATACCTCCGGGCCATCAATGAACATTCTTATTAAGCTGATGTCGATTGTTTCACTCATCATAGCACCACATATTTCAGAAGGAACATCGCATCATGTAAATGTCGAAGTCAGAAAAGAAATTAAAATCGTCAAGACAACTGACCCATCCGGAAATATTACAATTGATACCTTAATCAACAAAACTAACTCTTTCAGCAGATAATTAATAAAAGCAAAAAGCAGAAGAAGATTTAATCAAATTTCTTCTGCTTTTTTGATTGTAAAGCTTTTCAAAACCTTTCTTTTTTAATTATTAAAGCTCAAATGAACATAATAAATTGACAGGCTTTCTGTTTCCGAATAAAATAATTAGGTTTGAAATCAGACATCATAATTTTAACAATAACTATTTACTAAACCAATTCAAATGTTCCATAAAAAATCTATCGAACAGTTACTATTCGAATCGAATGAAACGGGTGCAGGTACGTTAAAACGTTCACTAAGTAGTTTAAATTTGATTGCACTCGGAATCGGGGCAATCATTGGGGCTGGTTTATTTTCATTAACCGGAATAGCAGCTGCAGAAAATGCAGGCCCGGCAGTAACCGTCTCCTTTGCACTTGCTGCCTTTGCCTGTGCGTTTGCCGGTTTATGTTATGCAGAGTTTGCCTCTATGATACCTGTTGCCGGTAGCGCCTATACGTACTCTTATGCAACAATGGGAGAATTCATGGCTTGGATCATTGGCTGGGATCTGGTTCTTGAATATGCACTGGGTGCTGCTACGGTGGCTGTAAGTTGGTCGAGGTAGTT
>Ga0194130_10008918_pt1 | contig 10495 bp, 15 predicted proteins | sample TA2KigsurfametaG_FD_160084 | JGI IMG/M metagenome (GOLD analysis project Ga0194130, IMG submission 160084) | Freshwater microbial communities from Lake Tanganyika, Tanzania - TA2015050 Kigoma 12 surface | ecosystem: Environmental > Aquatic > Freshwater > Lake | place: Tanzania: Lake Tanganyika... | reverse complement strand
TGATCTGCTCCGCCGTAGGCCTGGTGCGTTTCATGGTGAAGTCCCCGGCCCAGTCTGGCCGGATGAGGACTCTCATTCACCCTGGTGCGATCTCCGGGGTCCACGTCACCTCGAGCTGCTGCGAGCCAGCCAGAAGCGCACGCAGGATCACATCAAACCGTCGATCACCGTTCATGGCCGACGGGGCCGCGACATCAGCGACAGCGCCAGGGTGGCCACGCTCCCTGCGGCGAGTGCGTAGCCAATGGGGATCAGCGCAAACGGCTCGTGCAGCACACCATCGGGCCCCACCCGTGAGCCAATCGATCGAAAGCTGATGGCGCACCCCAGCGCACCAGCAAGCAAGAGCAACGACGCCCACTGCATGGCATCGGCGTGACGCTTCATGGCGACCTAGTGAGTGCCACCAGTTGACAACAGAGAGCGCTCCGATGGATCCCCCAGATGGGGGATGAGCAAGCGCCAGCCACCGAACTAAGAATGGGACGTACAAACCAAACCGATGATCTTTAGAAGCCTACGCATGCAGCTATTCGGTCTGACATCAGCCAAGTCTCTGCGCGCAGCAGAGACGAACTGATCGAGCGCCCTTCAAGACTTTTCCCAACAACTATGGCACGCAACCCTGGATCCGATCTGATTCAATTCATCGCCGGCGGAGCACTGTTCGGCTCCGGCGGCTTTCTGCTCGCCAATCAGGTGATGGCCAGCTCTGCCTATAGCCATCGCGGTGGCTGGGGCTGGGGCCGTTATGGCGGCGGGATGTTCCCGATCGGCACGCCAGGCATGGGCTTGCTGATGATTCCCCTGGGAATTGGCGTTTGCCTGCTATTTGCGGGTGCCTACGAGCGATGGGCCAATCGCCTGATCTGGGTGACGCTGGCAGCGCTAGGGGCCGGAGTGCTCAACAGTATCCGGCTCACGTTCATGCCCACAACGCTTTGGGCACTTGGCACCTACATCGTGATGATTGCTGCTGGGGGTGGTCTCATGTTCCGCAGCCTGCGTGATGACGATGAGAACAAAAAGAAGTGAAAACACTCATAGCCATGGTCCTGGCCCGCGAATGCCGCGACGGCATCGCCCAGCGCTGGGAACGGCGGCCTGTCCAAACCAAGCCTCTCAGCGCTAAGGAGCAGCTGCTGCTCGATCGCATCCGTGATAGCAAGACACCCGTGGAGCAATGGCGCCGCTTCGGACAGTGCGCTTACGACTGGAACAACTGGAAACTGCACAGCAACGGCATACGAACCACCGGCGTGGACTGCGGCAGCACCACCATGCGCTGGCAGATCGGCGTCAGCTGCGATCAGCTGCTGGTGAACATCCGTAGCTGCGATGGCGTTTGGGGCAGCTGGGAACCCCCAGCCGGAACCGAAGAGAGATTCCGCAATGGCGAAGAGCTGATGGTGGCCTCGCTCTGCGCCAACGCCATGCCGGCAACGGCAAAGCCGGAGGCCAAACCATGACTAACCCTCACGAACAACCCAGCCCAAGGCCAATGAACGAGCACGGAAATACACAAGAACTTGGATACGGCTGGCTCTACGTCGTGACCCACCCAAACGCCAGAGGCATGGTGAAGGTCGGCGTAACCGACCGCCCTACAGCTCGCATCAGTGAGCTGGGAGACGCTGAAATCCTCGCCAGGGTTCCGGTCAAGCACCCTCGTAAACATGAGCAGAGGCTGCACCGCCACTTTGTGGAGCAGCGACTACCGCAAAGCGAGTGGTTCAATTTGAGCGAAGACCAGCGCGATGAGCTGCTGGGTGAGGTAAGGCGGCTGGGGCAGCAATTCCTAGAGCTGGTGGTAATACCAATGACAAAGGCAGAGCAACGCCAGGAGATAGAGGAACTTGCGCGAAAGCGTGATCAGGAAGAAAGGCGGCTGAACGATGCATCACCAAGCAAGAGGCTGCGTCGAAAGCTTGGACTGGAGGATCTCTCCAATGAAGAGGCATACAGGATGAATGGTGGCAACGATCCGCACCTACGAGAAGCGGCTCGAGCTCTGGACAGCCTCAGACGCAAACCACACGGCGGCCCCATGGATAACTGGCGCGAGGAGATGCTGCGCGACCACGGGTTACTTTGACCGTCATGGCTTTCAGATTCAGTCGCCACCATCGCGTCAGCCCCGGACTCATTCAAGACCCTCTTCCCTTGGACTGTCTATGGAGGTTCTTTGTGATGAGCTCGCCAAATGGATTAAAGAGTTCGGACTTATGACGATCTCTACCCATCAACATGTTGAAACCTGGATTACTAGGCAGGAGGCACTCATGTCCAAAGAGAGCTATAGCCCCTTTTTCGACTTAGCCATCTCGAGCGATGAAGAGCCTCAAACGATACTGGCGATCAGGCCCTGCTCAGTCGAGCCACTTAGGACTTTTACGGAGAACGCACCGAGTGGATAGTCGAGTTGGAACTTCCTGATACAGAAGGAGCTACTCAGCTCCCTTATGGCTCTGGAAAACATTGTGAGCTAAGCAATGAACCTATGCCGACAAAACTGCAGCAAATATGCCGAACCAGACAATCTACTACCGATGAAAAACATCAGTTACCTGACCTCGGGTGGCGCACTGAAGCTGTGCGGCGATCTGGATGCTGAGGCCATGTGGCCATCAATGCAACAACCATTAACCAGCTTTATCAGTCCGACAGAGAAGTGATAGACCTACTGGCCTTTTACCGCTGGAACAGCGGCAACTTGCTGGAAAATCGCACTCGCGGCGCCTTAGCGGAGTGGCTTGTTCACCAGGCGCTGGGCATCCAGTCGGAGTTCCGCCAGGAGTGGGCACAGGTGGACGCCAATATCGACGGGGTAACCCTTGAGATCAAGTCAGCTGCCTATCAACAGAGCTGGGAGCAAACCAGGTTCTCCCGCATCGTCTTCCCCATAAGCCAGAGAGTGGCGCAGCTCTATATGTTCTGCCTGCTGAACGGACGGAATCCTGCGAACACGGATGCCTGGAGCTTCTGGGTAGTGCCCACAAGGTCTCTTCCTGAGCAGGGAACGATTGGGCTGAAGCCTCTGAAGACCCTGGCTGGAGACGGGGTTGGTTACGGGGCTCTCGCAGCGGCGATCAGGGGGAATGGGTGATGGCAGGTCCCGTCGAAATGACTATCAAGGGTCTGAAGTTCGCATCTCTCGGGGCCGCCGCAAAGCACTTTGGTGTTAATGCCCACACGATTTCTAAGAACCGAGCTCTCTACCCAAACGAGCCGGATAAGTGGGTAGAGCTGGTCAAGCTGATCAGGCTGCCGATGCCGGAGCTCAACGCCAGGCACAACCGCCTATCATTCATAGAAGAAGAACAGCCCAAGGTCACCAAGAGGGGCAGCAAAACCCACACCGAAAGAAGGCTCAAGGTCCGTTGTGATTGCGGGCGTATTGTCTCTTTCAGCCTCCAGCAGTGGGGAACAACCCGAGAGTGCAAGCGGTGCGCAACAGCTAGAAGCGCAAAGTCTAGGGAGATTGCTCACACCGCGTCGCTGCTGAACAAGCCATTAAATCCAGGCAGCTCGCTGATCGTCCGTGCTAGAGACTGGAAGCGCTCGGGCTATCAGATGTGCGAGTGCACCGCCTGTTGTAGGCCCGAACTGGTTTCTGTCTCCAAGACAGACAGATCAAAGAACAAAACCTGTGGTTGTAGCCTGCGCCGCCATGGCTCCGACAACTCCAGGTTTAAGAACCTTGCAGGCAAGACATTTGCAGATGGGAAGGTGAAGGTTCTCTCCCTTATCGAGAAAACTGGGGATGACTTCATCTGGAAGGCGCTCTGCACGCATGGCTTTGAGGGCTGTAAGGGCGAGTTTGAGGTGCGAGGCCGGAGCCTCACGAGTAGTAAGCAGCACTCCTGCGGTTGTTTTCGCAATTCACTCTCCGGCCAGTCACAGCGGCGAAAATCACCGGTCCAGCTGAACGCTGAGATTTCTGACAGCCACCTCATCCCCAGGGAGCCGGCTGGCAATAACCGGCACAACCAGCTGACTTGGAAATGCGAGTGCACCTACGGCGGACCTGGCTGTGTGGGCTGGTGGATCGGCACGACCGGTCAGCTCAGCACAAGGATGACCAAGTCCTGCGGCTGTCTCAACAACGAGAACCTGCAGTGGGGAGGACTGCGACTGAAACGGTGCTACGAAGAGCCAGAATTTTCCAATTTACCCAGGTTCATCTACATCGCGTCATTTGACGGCGGAGCTTTCTGGAAGATCGGTATCACCGATAATCTTGAGCGAAGGGCCACGGCTCTTTACGATCACTACGTGTTCTCCACAGCGACGACCACTGGGGCAGCGATGGCAGTAGAGAGGTGCGCCCTTTATCGAACACGATGGGCGGCGCCGAGCCCCATCCCTATTAGGTACAAGATGGAGGGTGGCACTGAGATTCGCTTCCAGAACAAGATCTCGTCGCAAACCCTTCAGACAATGCTCGAAGGACTTCTGTCGCGTGCCGAGACCTATGGCTGGAAAGAGTTAATTGAAGTCGAGTGCCCGCTCAGCACTTACATGGAACCGGCTACCTACTCACAAGAGTGAGATGGCGATGAAGATAGCCACATCTGAGCGCGATACACCAATTGAAGGCACCTATCCTTCTGATCTAACCAAAGAAAGGTGCTGGCATCCGCTTCAGCCCAGCGCTGATGAGCTGCCCTGCTAGAGGAGAGATGGGTAAAGAACACAGTTCAGCTGGTGTCTCGAAGTGCGGTGCTGTCAGCCCGTGGCAAAACCAGAACATGGGTAGGAGACGATGCACTTAAGACGTACTGGGAACGTCTATTCCCCAATCAAATGACAAGCAATCCGCCGGCGATGGGGAATCGCGCGGTGCTCCCACAAATAAATCCCCTGCCAGGTTCCTAGCAGCAGGCGACCACGCTCCACGCTCAGGGTGAGGGTCTGCGCGGTTAGAGCCGTGCGGATGTGGGCTGGCATGTCGTCGTCGCCCTCGTCGTCGTGGAGGTAACGGCTCCGCTGGCCGTTGCCATCGAGGGGTCCGCGGCCATCCTGCGGAACCACGGCATCCATCCAGACCTGCAGATCCTGCAGCACCCGTGGGTCGGCGTTTTCGTTGATCGTGAGGCTGCAGCTGGTGTGCAGGCAGGTGAGATGCAGCACACCCAACTGCAGGCCCGTGGTTGCAACCCAGCTGTTGAGCTGCGTGTTAAGCCGCGTGAAGCCCTGGCCGCTGGTGGCAACCTCCAATTGCTCAAGCGCTTGGCGCACGGATGCCCCACGAGTTCCTCCCTCGATTAGCAGCGCGTGGCTGGGCCGTCATCCCCGATGCCACCCGCAGCGTGGGTACGTTGAAGCCTGTGGCTGAAGCCCATGAGCAGCGCACCCAGCCCCCAGCTCACCCTCCTTTACGACGGAGGCTGCCCGCTCTGCCTGCGGGAAGTGAGCTTCCTGCGCCAGCGGGATCTACGGCTGCACCCCGGCGCCGGCCGGCTGGCGTTTGTGGATATCGATGCGGCTGACTACAACCCCGCGCAACACAGCGGTATCAGCTACCGCGAGGCGATGGGCCGCATCCACGCCATCCAGGCCGATGGCACGGTGCTGCGAGATGTGGAGGTGTTCAGGGCTGCCTACCGACTGATCGGCCTGGGCTGGCTCTATGCCCCCAGCGCCTGGCCCGGGCTGCGCCAACTCGCCGATGTTGCCTACGGCCTTTGGGCCCGGTGGCGCTTGCCGCTGACGCGACGCCCCGATCTCGATCAGCTCTGCAGCTGCCGCTCAGAAGCGACGACGCATCATCCGTGACGCCAAGCGGGTATCCAGCAACAACAGCAGCAGCCCCGCGATCAAGGCCAGCATCGCCACCACAAACAGCGGCACCACGATCGGGGCTAGATCGACCACGGTGATGGCGCTGATGAAGGTCACCGCGACCACCGCCGACACCAGCACCCCCGTGATCGTGACGCTCTCGATCGCCCGTGACAGCAGCCCCATCCGCCGGCGCAACAGCTGCATGTCCTGGCTGTCCATCGCCGGCCCCTGGATCTCTCGGGCCCGATCCAGCACCCGCGCCAGACGGTTGCTGATCACCCCCAGCACCCCGGCAATCGCCGTGAGCAAGAACACCGGTGCGACAGACAGCTGAATCGCCTTCGCCAGCCCCATGACCGGAGCCCCCGCCTGGGGGGCGGCAATCAGAGCCAACAGGGTCATGGGGATGGGCCAACGCCGAGCCTTCACTCAAGCGAGCCTTGCCAGAACTGCCAAGCTGCCGGCAGTGCGGGCGGGGCCATGACCGTTATCGACAGCGTTTACCAAGGAGAGCTGCGTTGCAAGGCGAGCCATGGGCCTTCGGGCACGGAGCTGGAAACCGATGCCCCCACCGACAATCAGGGCAAGGGCGAGCGCTTTTCACCCACCGACCTAGTGGCCACATCCCTGAGCACCTGCATGCTCACGATCATGGGGATCGTGGCCGAGCGTCATGGCTGGGATCTCAAGGGCTGCGAGGCGCAGGTTGAAAAAACGATGACCAGCGAGGTTCCGCGGCGCATCGCCCAACTCACGGTGTGGGTGAGCCTGCCGGCGCACCTGGATGCGCAGCAGCGGGCACTGCTGCAGCGGGCTGCTGAGCAGTGCCCGGTGAAACTCAGCCTGGAGGGCGCGATCAACATGGAGCTGCACTGGAGCTGATGGACACCACCTCCTCCGCCTGGAGCCGGCTGCGGCAGCACCTGCACACCACCCAGCTTCTCGGCGGCATCCACAGCACCCTCTATTTCGACCAGAACACTGCGATGCCGGCGGCGGCGGCGGGCTGGCGCGGTGAGCAGCTGGCCCTGCTGGCGCAGCAACTGCATGAGCGGCAAACCAGCGCGGCCTATCAGGATCTTTTGGCCGGCGCCGAGCAGGAGCTAGCTCCGGGTGCGCCCGCTGAGCAGCGCCACAATCTGCGGCTGCTCAAACGGGAGCTGGCACGCCAGAGCCGGCTGGATTCTGCCTTGGTGGGAGCGCTCGCCCAGGCCCAAGCGGAGGGCTACAGCCGCTGGCAGGAGGCCAAACAGCGCAGCGACTTTTCGCTGTTCGCCCCAGCCCTGCAACGGCTGATCGAGCTGCGGCTGGAGCAGGCCCAGCAGCTGGCGCCCATGGAGGCGCAGGCCGATGGCAGCCCGCGCAGCCCCTGGGAAATCCTGGCCCAACCATTTGAGCCCGACATCAGCAAGCAGCAGCTCTCGCAATGGTTGCTGCCCCTGAGGGAGCTGCTGCCGCCGTTGCTGGAGCAGGCGCGGAGCCTGCCGGCTGGCAGCTCCGAGCCCTGGGATCTGAGCGAACCCCAGCAGGAGCAGCTCTGCAGCGAACTGCTCAACGGCTGGGGCTTCAACCCAGAGCGCTGCCTGCGGGCCCGCTCACCCCATCCCTTTTCCTGCACCCTCGGCCCCGACGACTTCCGCATCACCACCCGGGTGGTGGCGGGGCAAGCCTTCTCAGCCTTTCTGGCCACCGCCCACGAATGGGGCCACAGCCTCTATGAACAAGGCCTGCCGCGCACGGGGGAGCACTGGTTCCCCTGGCCCCTGGGGGAAGCCACCTCAATGGCGGTGCATGAGAGCCAGAGCCTCTTTTATGAAAACCGCCTCGGCCGCAGCCAGGCCATGGCGCAGCGCTGGCACCCCCGCTTCTGCAAAGCACTGGGCCGCGATGTGTGGGGCAATGGCAAGGCCTTCTGGCGGGATCTCAACCCGATCCGCGCCGGCCTCACCCGGGTGGAGGCCGATGAGGTGAGCTACGGGCTGCATGTGCTGCTGCGCTACGAGCTGGAGCTGGCGCTCGTGGAAGGCGAGCTGGCGGTGGCGGAGTTGCCTGCGGCCTGGAACCGAGGCATGCAGGAGCTTCTGGGCATCACACCAACCAACGACGCCGAGGGCTGCCTGCAAGACGTGCACTGGAGCGAGGGCCTGTTTGGCTATTTCCCCTCCTATGCCCTGGGCCATCTGATCAGCGCCCAGCTCAGCGAAACCCTAGAAGCCGAGCTCGGGCCGATCGAAACCCTGCTCGAGGCCGATGGCGATGCTCAGCTGGGTGCCTGGCTGCAGCAGCGGGTCTACCCCCTGGGCCGCAGCGTGAATGCCGCCGAGCTGGTGGAGCAGGTGAGCGGCCGGGCCCTCAGCCATGAACCCTTCGGCCGCTACCTACAGCGCAAGCTCGAGCGCCTGGCCAGCTGAGAGCCATCCGTAGGATGCCGCCCACATCCCTTGCCGCTGCCCTGATGGCGAACATCGACCACGCCCCAAGCCGCACGATGCTCAACCTGCTGCACGTGCTGCCGGCCTTTGCCGATGAAGCCGAGCTGCGCCTGAACACGATCGTGGAGCTCAACAGCAACACGATCAACAAGTACGAGCTGATCACCGAAACCGGTCACCTCAAGCTCGATCGCGTGGGCTATTCCTCCCTCGCCTACCCCTTCGCCTACGGCTGCATCCCCCGCACCTGGGATGAAGATGGCGACCCGCTCGACATCGAGATCGTGGGCGTCACCGAGCCCCTCGTGCCCGGCTCCCTGGTGGAAGCCCGAATCATCGGGATCATGAAGTTCGACGACGGTGGTGAAGTTGACGACAAGGTGATCGCCGTGCTCGCCGACGACAAGCGCATGGATCACATCACCAGCTACACCCAGCTGGGTGACCATTGGCTCAAGGAAACCCAGTACTACTGGGAGCACTACAAGGACCTCAAGAAGCCCGGCACCTGCCGCGTCAACGGCTTCTTCGACACCGCCGAAGCGGTGAAGATCATCAAGGATTGCGAGCAGCGCTATCTCGACACCATCAACCCCAAGTTGGTGAACTGAGGCTCTAGAAACAAGCGATCCCAGCCCCCATCATTGGGGGCTTTTTTGTTGGTCTGAGGCCGCCGCACGGGCCAGGGCTCGAGCCATTCCATCGCGGCTGGCCAGCCCCTGCAGGGCCACCACCGGCAAGCCGGATGCAGGGATCCCACTCGGCAACTTCGGCAGGGCCGCATCCTCCAACTCGAACACCGGTACCTGGCGCAGGCCGTTGGGCTGGAGCTGATCCTCGAGCTGGGCCAAGTTGGCATCACCGCTCAACCAGAGCAGGTCAGAGCGACGGCATTGCAGCAGAGGCAGCTCAGGGTTGCCGGCGGAGATCGGCCGCTGCAGATCCTCCAGAGTGACAAGCCCCAGCACCCAGGTTTCATCGGCTACCACCAGGCAGTGGCCATGGACTTGCAGCAACTGCTGCAGCGCCTCAGCTGCCGGGGTTTCGGCATTGAGCACCAGCGGCGATTCAGGCTCCAGCGCTTCTTCCACACCGATCGCAGCCAGGCGGTTGCGCCGTTGCTCTTCAAGCAAGTCGGGGCCAAGCAGGCCTGGATCGGCCATACCCTGCCAGCGCTCCACCAGGGCGGCACTGAGGCCGGCTGCGGCCATCAGCGGCAACACGATCCGAATGTCGTGGGTGAGCTCAAACAGCAGCAGCAGGGCGGTGAGCGGCGCCCGGGCACTGCCGGCCAGCACTGCGGCCATGCCCACCATGGCGTAGGCGGGTGGTTCGGCCACGGGTAAGTGCAGGCCGCCATCACCCAACAGCTGGCCATACACATTCCCCAAGACCGCCCCTAAAAAAAGCGACGGAGCAAAGCCACCGCCCACAAAGCCAGTGGCGCTGCTCAAACCAGTGGCCAACAGCTTCACCAGCAGCAGGCCCAACAGGCTCACCAGGGCGATCCCACCCTCACGGCCCAACAGCGCACCGATGGTGTCGTAACCAACGCCGAGCACCTGCGGGAACGCCAGCGCCATCACGCCCAGGCCAAGGCCGCCAAGGGCAGTGAGCAACCAGCGCGGCAGCAGCTGCAGGCGGCGTTGCACCACCTCGCTGCGGCCGGTGGACAACATCGTGAGCAGCGCCAGCGACATGCCACTGGCCACCAAACCCAGACCGAGATAAAGCGGCAGCTCGAGCGGTGAGCGCACCTCGTAGGCCGGCAGGCGGAAGATCGGCTGATCTCCGAGAGAGAGCTGGGTGACCAGCGATGACGCCACGGCCGCCACCAGCACGGCCCGCACGCTGGGACGGCCCGGAATCGTGCTGTAACTGCCCTCAAAGGCGAAAAACAAACCGGCAATCGGCGCCTTAAAACCTGCCGCGAGACCAGCAGCTACACCAGCTGCCACAAGGGCTTTCTGCGAATCAGGCGGTAGGCCGCCTTTGCCCGCCACCCACAAACCGATGTTGCCGCCACTTTCGACACTCGGGCCCTCCGGTCCGAGGGAAGCGCCGCTGCCGAGGCTGAGCGATGCAGCAATCAGGCGCAGGATCGGCAGCTTGGGGGCAGCCTGCACGCTGCCATCGGCCATGGCGATCAGGCTGGGCAGGCTCGGCCCGAGATCACGACCGATCTGGCGCAACAGGCCAACGGAGAGGCCACCCAGCAGGGGCACCAGCACCACCGGCCATGACGACAACCACAGCGGCAGCGGATCACCCGGCAA
>Ga0194130_10008916_pt1 | contig 10496 bp, 11 predicted proteins | sample TA2KigsurfametaG_FD_160084 | JGI IMG/M metagenome (GOLD analysis project Ga0194130, IMG submission 160084) | Freshwater microbial communities from Lake Tanganyika, Tanzania - TA2015050 Kigoma 12 surface | ecosystem: Environmental > Aquatic > Freshwater > Lake | place: Tanzania: Lake Tanganyika... | reverse complement strand
CTGTTCGGGGTTATCCAGGGGGCCGATCACAGCCCCTCCAGCCAGTCGCGGTGGCGCTGGCGGTAGGCGGCCTCCAGCACCGGCCGCGGCGCGAAGCGCGAACACCAGACCGGCAGGCGGTTGAGCAGGGCCCCGGCCAGGGCCACCAGCGAAGCAAGGGGCATCAGCACTCAGGCGCAAGGGCCCCAACATCGGCGCCCAGGGGCCGGGCCTGCAGCAGCAGGGTCAAAGCTCGGAGAGCAGGCGATCAGCCAGGCGCCGGAGTTCGGCCAGGTCGCGGTGATCGGCCAGAGCCAGGCGCCACAGCCGGGCCGTTGCCCAGCGGCCAGCTGCTCCAGCTCGGGTGGTGGCGGTGGTGGCGGCAGGGGCCAGGCACAGCCGGCATTCGTGGTCAGCACAGTTTTGCCCTCAAAGCCGCCTTGATGCGGTCGCTGTGTTGATAGATGTCCAAGATCTTCTCAAGCTGACAGAACTTTGGTTCGGCATCGTCAAAGATTTCTAGCCGCTTGGTTGGACCGTTGAAGTGCATCCGTAGGACTGACTTCCAGTTGTGCCCGTCAAGGAGGATGTTGCAGTAGTTCTTTGTGTCCTTCTCGGTAAGCCGACTGGGGTCGATTTCACTGGCGCAGATTGCCCTCACCACATACAGTCCCTCGCGTTCTTCTTCTGTGAACTCGGTGCCTTCGTTGGCCTCTGGCTGGGCCGGGCTATCTGCAGGATCTGCCGGTAAAGCGGCCTCCTTTTCTACTTCCATCGCCGAGCTGAGGCGGTCGGTGATGCGGTCGGTGATCACTGCCTTGATGGCGTCAATCACCACTGGCTTGAACTTCTCGACCAGCTGCCCCGACACCCGCTCTGCTGTGTGAACCCGGCGGGCCATTTCCCGCACCAACCATTCACTCGGGTCCGCCAGCTCAGCCCTAATCTCCTCCTTCACGCCCCGTAGGTATTTCAGCCGCTCGGCAGTGGAGAGAAGGGTCTCCAGGTCGAACATCGACTTGGAGAGTTGTTTGATCTGCTCCAGTGGAGCCGCTTTGAGGTCGGCGAGGTCGATCTCAGCAAACGGCTTCTCATCCATCAGGTTCTGACGGTCGAGGTCGGAGAAGAACAGGAATTGCCTCCCGTTGCTCAGAATGCCGATACGGGCGTGCGTGGCCTGGAAGTAGCGGGAGAGCTGGCCCTTCTCGGCGCTCCTGAGATCGCTCCTATACGGCTTTGCCTCGAGCAGGATCTTGGGCTGACCGTTCTCCAGCACCGCATAGTCCACCCGCTCGCCCTGCCTAATGCCCGGCAGATCGGCGCTGAACTCAGGCTTCACCTCGGTGGGGTTGAAGATGTCGTAGCCCAGCGCCTGGATGAAGGGGGCGATCAGGGCCATCTTGGTGGCCTCCTCGTTGGTGAGGCTGTCGCCGGTTTGCTCTGCCCTGGCCGCCAGGGTCTGCAGGTGGTCAATCAGATCCATCGTGGTCGGTAAGTGCTCTTGCCTCACCTCTAGATCACTTTTCGGGAAACAGCACCCCTTAATTCGGCGCCGGCTGCCACTGGAGCAGCTAAGCGCCGCAGTCTCCCGGCGGCGCCCACCAGTGGCCGGTGAGGGTCTTCACTTTTTGAGTTTTCTGGGGTTATCCAGGGGGCGCTTTTAGCGCTTTTGGCAGCTATGCAGCCACTAGGGGCGCTGCTCTCGGCGGCGATGGCCAGGGAATCGCCACGGCGCGGGCCTGCAGATGGCGCCAGATCGGGGGCGGCGGTCCGGTGGGGCTTTTTTCTTCCCTACAAAGAATCCCTGTAGGGGAACTTTTAGCCCCAGCGATCGGGGCAGCCAGCTCAGCCAGCCAGACAGCAGCGAGGGCCGCGGCATCCACCCCATCGGGCAGTGCCAGCCGCTGGGCCCGATAGGTGTAGGCATCGCGCTCAGCCCCCCGGGCCTTGATCCGTCCGGCCTGCTCCAGCCGCCAGCCCACAGCCGCCAGCAGGGCCCGCAGGGTGCCGGTGGGCAGCGCTGCAGGGCTCAGGCCAGCAGCCGCGGCCAGCTGGGCATGGTGGGCGGTGGCGGCGGTGTGGAGATCCAGCACAGCCGGGTCAGTGGCGGCGATCACCTCACCCGATGCGAACCGCGCCAGCAGCTGGGGCAGCCCCAGGGCCTGCAGGGCGCTGATCTGCTGGCCAATGGCCACCCGCAGGCGGTCCGGCTCAAACGGCCGGCCGGCTGGATCGAGGGCAGCGATCACGGCCTGATCGCGGGCGGGCACCAGGGCCAGGGCTTCGGGGGTGGTGAGCAGCCAGCCCAGCCGCAGCTGATCGCGCAGGCCATCGCGGTCGGCATCCAGCAGCTCCAGGGTCGGCGGGCACCCCTCCAGACCCCAGCGCTCAGCCAGGCGGTGGCGCTTCAGGGCAGCCTGATCGTCGGGCTCCAGCCGGCGGGCCTTGGCCAGCTCAGCGGCTTCGGGGTCGGTGAGGGGCCGGGCGGTGATGACGGCCTGATCGGCAGCCTCCCGGTAGGCGAGGGCCAGGGCCTGCAGATCAGCGCCAGCAGCAGCACCAGCAGCGGGGCAGGGCACAGGTCCGGGGGCCTGCAGCGCCCAGCCCTCCCGCTCCAGCTGCCCGGCGATCGAAGCGCGGTAGGCGAAGCGCTGGCTGTTGCGCTGGGCGCCCAGCTCAGCCCAGCCAGCCAGCCAGGCCCCCTCGGCATCGCCGGCCTGCAGCTGGCCGTAGAGGGGGTCGGCCACAGCCTGCAGATCAGCGATCAGCTGGGCCGGATCAGTGGCGCCGGAACCCACCCGCAGGGCAGCACCCGGGCAGCGCTCGGGGGCATACAGAAAGCAGGGCACCTCGGGGCAGCGGACGCGGGCTAGGGCCTGGGCCACATGCTCCACCCCCACCCGGCCACCGGCGTAGGCCAGCACAGCAGCAGGGCGCCAGCGGGCCCAGCTCAGGCCGGAGCTGATCGCCGGGGTGCAATACAGGGCCCAGCTCACCCCCTGCTCAGCGGCTTCGGCGGTGCGGCGCTCGGCCCAGCCGTCCGGGTCAGCGGCCACCTCAGCGGCCAGCTCGGGGGTGGTGGAGTCCAGCACATCCACCAGGGCGCCGGGGCAGCGCTCGCGGTGCAGGGCGGCCAGGGTCTGGGCGCTGTTGCTGAACTCCCCCCGCTGGCTGGAGGTCCAGCAGAGGAACGGCGCACCAGCGGCCACCAGCTCAGCCCAGCGGGCCTTAAACGCCGCGGCCGCGGCCTGGGGTGTCTTGAACCCATCGGCGGCATGAAGGGGGCGGCCAGCCATCGGCCGGGCAGCGCTGGCGATCACATGGCCGCGGCGGCCGGTGAGGCGCTCCAGCAGCTCCACCGCCCAGGCGGGCATCCCAGCCTCGGCGGCGATCACCTGCAGGGTGCGGGGCAGCTGCTCAGCCGCGGCCCGCAGCACCTCGGCGCGGCAGCCCGCCAGGGTGGTGCCGGAGCTGAGCAGCAGATGCTCCACGGCCTGGGCCCACTCATCGGCCACCAGCACAGCCCCGGCCCAGCCGGTTGGGCTCAGCTGCAGGGCGCTGGATGGGCGCCAGGAATCCCAGCAGGCCGCCACCCCTTGCCAGCGCTCATCAGTGCCGGGCAGCGGCCGCCAGGGCACCCCCACCCGCTCAGCAGCGGCCTGGCCCAGGGCCTGCCGGTGGCTGGGCATCAGCACGGGCACCCCAGCAGCAGCGAGGGGGGCCAGATGGGAGGCGATGGCCTCGGTTTTGCCGGCACCCATCGCGGCGCTCAGGATCACCAGCGGCGCGGCAGCAGGGGCAGGGATCGGGGCGGCATCGGCCAGATAGGCGCCGGCCGCGGCGGTCACATCGGCGGGGCGCTGGCGGGGCAGCACAGCCCGGGGGCCGGTGGCGGCCAGGGCACGATCGAGGGCCTCGGGGCCGGCCGCGGCCAGCAGATCATCTAGGCCGGTTTTGTCGGCCTGGGGCAGCAGGGGCAGGCGGGCGATCTCCACCCGGCCACCAGCAGCCCGGAGGGCACGGGCCAGGGCACCAGCAGCCGCGGCCACCTTGGCGGCGGTGGTGGCCTTGGCCTCGGCATCGAAGGCGATCAGCCAGGGGCGCCGGGGCGCCAGCAGCTGCAGCTCAGCGATCAGCCGCTCAGCACCATCGGCGCCCACCCGGCGGCCCATCTGCACCCCGGGCAGGGCCACCGCAGCCCAGCCAGCACTGATCGCGGCGAGGGCTTTCTTCCAGCCTTCACAGATCAGCAGCTGCAGGCCAGGGGTGGCCAGGGCCCAGGGCCAGAACCCAGCGGAGCGATCAGCAGGGAACGGCAGGCCCTGGCGCTCACAGATCAGGGCCCAGCAGCGCTCGGGCACCCGGGGCAGCAGCAGGCCGCCACCAGCAGGGTGCTGGGGCTGGGCTTCGTACTTGATCGTCTGGCCAGCCAGGGGCTCCCAGCGGCCAGCAGCATCGCGGCGGCCCTTGGGGCGGGGTTGGCCGGGCTTCCACTGATCGAAGGGCTCCAGCCCCGGCAGGGCATCGCTCAGCGATCGCCAGCCCCCGGCCTGCAGATGGCGGTAGCGGCGATCGAGGGCGATCAGGCGGCCGAATAGGTGGCCCGGCTGGGCCTGGGGCAGGCCGCTGGCGGCGCTGCTCTCGGTTTGGATCTGCAGCCGGGCATGGGCCACCAGCTCGGCCCGCTCCAGTTCCCAGTGGCGATCGGTGCCGGGGCCCCAGCTAGCGACGTTGGCCGCGGCCACATCGGCGGCGATCGCGCTGGCCTGCAGCTCGGCCCAGTGCCGGGGCAGCAGGCCTGTAGGGGTCACATCCTCCGGGGCCTGTTGGTACGGGGTGGCGATCACAGCTCCACCCCCCGCAGCTGCAGCAGATAGGGGTGGGCTGGCTCAGCTGGCTGGCCTGGGGCAATGCTCTGGGGCCAAACGGCTTCTATCGGGCAGGTCCCAGCCCCTTGCCGTTGCAGCTCGGCGTAGGCGGCGATGCTCTGCCGATCAGCGGTGAAGGCCCGCACCACGCGGCCGCGGCTATCGGTCGTGAAGGCCCACAGCCGGTCAGCTGGGGGGCGGCGGTTTGGGAACGACTCCCGCAGCCATGGCGGGGCATCGGCAGCCGGATTGGCCCACCTCAACTCCACCTCTTTGGCGAGGGCTTCGGTGTATTGGGGGCGCTGTGAACGGGCAGGAAACAGCCGTAAACCCTTGCTGTAGCTAAGATCTGAGGGTGTACTAGCCGAGCAGGGTTGCGCTCGGTGGCCGAACGGAATACGCTTCATGGAAGGAGCGGGCCTTTGGCCCGTTTGAATCCAGATCCCTTCCCGGTTCCAATCAGTCGGGGGTCTGGTTTGTCAGGAAGGGCTCCCAGCTGGTAACTGGGGGCCCTTTCGCCTTTTCAGGCGTTCTTCAGGCCGCTGGAGAGGCGGTCGGTGCAGGCACCCCGAGGCGGGCACCTTCAAGCGCGATCGAGTGGCGGATCAGCTCGGCCAGGGTGATCTCCTGGGCGTTGGCCACATCCAGGAACCAAGCCCGTTCTTCCGGGGTGGTTCGCACAGTTACCTGTACGTTCCGCACCTTGTAAGGGGGTCGGATCACGGCTGGAATCGCGTCTACGCCCTCACGCTACCGGTGGCGGCGTAGATCGCAAGGGCCGGCCGCTATTTGGGCGCCCAACTTCGGCCGCTTTCTAGTCAAAAAGGCTTTTTGGGGCGATTCCAGCCGCGGGCCCTCCCCTACTAGCCCTGGGGTCTCGGGGGCCGCGGCGCACAGCCCAGCCGGTGGCGTGAACCGTCTCGGTGGCGCGGGCTCCCATCCCGGCCGGCGGTGGAGTGAGGGCCAGACCCAGGCCCTTTGCGAAGGAATCCACGCTCGGGATGATCGCCAGCACCCGCAGGCTCTCCAGCGCATCGAGGCGATGGATCAGGGCCTGCTGGCGGTGGTGGCTGATCCGCGGCGCATCAGGCCGGCGGGCGGCCAGCTGCAGATCACGGGCGCTCCACAGCAGGCGCAGTGGCGGCCAGCACTCCAGCCCCAGCAGCTCAGCGCAGCGGTACTGCTCCCGGTGGATCTGATCGCGGCGCCAGCGGAGGGGCTTCGGCTGGCCCTTGCGGGCACCAGGGCGGCGGTGGCTGGCGTGGCTCAGCGGCCAGCAGCGGCAGCAGCCCCAGCCGCGGCCAGGGGGGCGCCACAGCACCCGGGCCGATCTGCTGCAGATGGGGCACACCAGCAGCAGGGCACGGCCAGGCCGGCCGCCATAGCAGCCGCGGGCCTCACCCCAGCGCAGGGCCAGGGCAGACCCATCAGGCAGCTCAGCGGTCTCGGCGCCGGGCTCCACCAGGCCCCGCACATCCACCAGCGCCAGACGGTCGCAGGCTTCAGCGCGGGGGCGGCGCATCAGGGCACCTCCCCGGCAGTTGTGGCGGATTGCTGCAGCTTCAGGGGTGCTCATAGGGCGTCCCACCACTCACGGCTCAGCTGGGCGGATCGTTCCCGTACTTCCGTGGTTTCAAGAGAAGCCGACTGAGCCGCAAACCACTCTTGAGCTTGGGTGCGCAACCATCCGTTTTTCTTTATTGCTGCCGTTAGTTTCTGGCCTTCTTTCGTCGGTATTTTTGCTGCGTATAGCGACCATTTCCGGTCATTCTCAAACCAGAACTCGCCAGAAAGAATGCGAAGCTCCAGCCCATCATCATCGCCGAAGGCTATAAATGCCAAGCCGCCTTGGCCTTCGTAGCCGGTGACATTGAACGGGGGCACGACTTGCCAAAGGTCCATTTTTCGCTCTTTCATCCATTGCCAGGCAGCCATCACGCCACCTCCTGCCGGGCGGCCTGCCGGGCCAGCTGCACCTGATAGGCCCGCATACAGGCCTCGGCCTCGGCGGGGGTGGTATCCGGGCAGTGCTGCTCCACATAGGCCCGCCAGCGGCCGGCCTCAGTCGGGATGGGGCGGCCTCGGGTTGTGCGCTGATCGCGGTGGGCCTCCAGCCCATAGCGCAGATCGCACAGGCTCTTGCCCATCCCCAGCCAGGCCTCACGGATGGCGGCCTCGGCGGCCTTCAGATCGGCCAGCTCGGCGAGGCTCATGGGGCTGGCCAGGAACTCGGCGGCCAGCTCGGGGGTGGTGATAGCAACCATCACGCCACCTCCCGGGCGAAGCCCTGAGCGGATCGGCGGGCGGCGGGGCGGTGGCGGGGCACCTCCCCAGCCGTGGCGGCGTCGATCGCTGCAGCAGCGTCGATCGCGTCGAGGTATGGGCTGGGGTGGTGGTGGTCCTCGCGGAAGGATGCGATCTTCCGCACCGTTTCAGGATGGATCAGTAGGGGCATCTGCGCGGGCGCCAAGATGCACACCTCCAGCACGTCATCGGGCCTCAGGCAGAACTGGGCGACCGGCCAGGTGTGCTCGAAGACGCAGCGATCCGCCACCACAGAAAGGGGCGCCACGATCTGCAGCACAGCCCAGGGCTGGTCGCAAACGTGAGGCATCCAGGTGTCGCTGTCGTTGGGGATGGTCGGCCGGATCGAGGCCCAGATCCCGGCGGGCGTCAGCCGGCCAGCAGTGCCACCCAACGCAGCCCAGCCCCCGACCTCAATCGGCGGCGAGGACTTGAAGCCATCGCGCAGGATCGCGGCGGCGTTGGCCTCGGTGGTGGTGTGAAACAGGACCGCCAATCGGCCAATGCGCCAGCCGTCAGCAGCGCCAGGCAGCACACCGGCATGGGGGTCTGGGGCCTCCCAGGGGTGATTGCGTAAGGGGTAGGGCGTCAGCTTGCGGGGCTGGGGTGGCCGCTGGCGGCCGAATCCCCGGGCGGCTTCGGTGGCAGCCATCAGGCCACCTCCCCGGCGGTGGTGGCCTCCAGCTGATCCAGGCCACGGATCACCAGGGTGCGGGCGAGGGCGGAGGGGTAGCAGCGCAGGCGCTCGGCCTGCAGATGCAGACGGGCATGGTCGGCCAGCGGCAGCTTCACGGGGCAGGCCTGCATCGGCACCCCCGGGGTGCGGTGTTCGCTGAGCAGTAGATCGGTAGCCATCGGTTGGGTAACAATCGGACCCCAAAAGTGTACCGCTGTTTTACATCGAGTCTACGGATGTTAGCCCTGGTACGCCATGCTCCGCCGTGGTCATCTCTACTACTTAAGTAACACTTAGGCCTGTCTGGGCCTAACTAACTCAGCGCAGCCCCAGCCGCTCCAGCGCCAGCTTCACGGTGGAAGGGCTCCAGGCGTTGCCGGCCTTGGTGGTGGTGCCGGCCGCGGCCAGGGCAGCGCTCATCTGGCGCAGGCTGGCCCCCTGGGCAGCCATCGCGGTCAGCACGGGCCGCAGGCGCTCGGTGCCGGCCTGGGCTCGATCACGGGCCGCATCGTTGCGGGTGATCGTGTTGGGGCGCAGGCCGCCCAGCTTCACGCCCCGGGCCTTGGCCGCGGCGAGGGCCTCCCGGGTCCGTTCGCTGATCCGGCGGCTCTCGAACTCGGCCACGCTGGCCATCACGGTGAGCACCATCCGGCCGGCGGCAGTGGTGGCATCCACGTCGGGCAAATCACAGAACAGGAATCCCCCCATCCCGTTGGCCGCGGCCTCCCGGCTCAGGCGCAGCACCAGCTCGGCATCGCGGGCGATCCGATCGAGTTTGGCCACCGCCACCACGGCGCCCAGCTTGCGGGCAGCAGCCAGGGCAGCAGCCAGCTGGGGGCGGTCGGCCTTGCGGCCGCTCTCCACCTCGGTGAACTCCTGCACCAAGGTGGCGCCGCGCTCGGCGGCCAGCTGCTCCACCTTGGCCCGCTGGGCCTCCAGCCCCAGGCCGCTCTGGCCCTGGCGCTCGGTGCTGACTCGGTAGTAGGCGATCAGCTGCACAGCCATATCCCGCTCGGTGTACGGATAGCCTACGCTCATTGTGGCTAGTACGCAAGGGGCAGCACTAGGCATCCCTAGGCAGCCAGACCCAGCACCGGCAGGGATCAGCCAGGGCCGCGGCGATCAGCACTAGGCATCTCTAGGGAATCCTCTAGGCAGCACTAGGCCAGCGCACTAGGCATCCCTAGGTATCCCTAGACGGGCTCCCACAGCCAGCGGGCCGGGCCTCCGGCTTCGGCGGCGGCCTTGCCTACTAGGCGCCATTGACCCACCTCGGGCGGCATCTTGCGCACCGCTCCGGGGTTCTTGTCTCGGGCCCAGTTGTTCCACGCGGCCCGGTTGGTCCCAGTGCGCTCAGCCAGCTCGGCGGTGGTGATCGCCCCATCGGGGGATGCGGCGGCGGCCTGCAGATGGGCGGCCCCGATGATCTCCAGCTGGCCAGCGCCCACGGGCACCCGCAGCGGCTCCACCGGCTCACCCGATCGAGGGGCAGCACTCACCCGTTCGGGGGATGCAGAACAACGCAGCTGGGCCAGCTCAGCCTCCAGCCACCCCACCCGTTCGGACAGATCGGCCAGATCAGGGCCAGCTGGCCCGGCCTGCTGCTCCAGGGCGCCGCTCAGCCCAGCCTCCAGCCAGCGGCGCACCAGGGCAGCCAGCGGCCGGCCGTCAGCTGCAGCACGGGCCCGTAGGCGCTCCAGCAGCTGGGGCTCAACCTCCAGGTTCAGCTGGGCTCGGTCGCGGGCCATGGCATCCCTAGGCATCCCTAGGCAGCAGCAAATCACCTCCCGCAGGCGCCCACCAGTGGCCGGTGAGGGTCTTCACTTTTACAGCTTTTTGGGTTTATCCAGGGGGCGCTTTTGGCACTTCCGGCAGCTATGCAGCCACTAGGGGTGTGCTGTGGAGTGCGGCAGTTGTGGGGTGGGCGGTATATTATAATATTATCTGGGGACTGCTGACGACTGATGACCGCTACTGACCGCAACGACTTGGCGACCACTCCGACCACTCAGAAGAAGTTGGAGTGGGTCACGCCGAAGATTTCGCTGGAGGAGGCGGGGGACACCGACGGGAAACAAACGCAAAAAAAAAGAGAAACACAATGTACTGATCATGTTTCGATTTTTGTTTGTGGTCCTTCCTGACCCGATTTTACCTCAAACCCCGTCACACCTACAAAAATCAGTCATCGGAAAGGGTCTGCAAAGACCCTTTTTCAATGAGTTGCGGTCATTTCAGGCGTTGATTAGTTGATTACCTGGCACGGATGATGCTGATTTTGGATTGGGCGGCTGCATGAACAGCGGGTTGCCCAGAGGTGTGGCCAGGCGGCAGGGATCATGGAGCCCCAATGGGGCAAAACACTTGATATCGAGCGTTCTGAGCCGCTGAATCAGTGAAAACCAGCCCGATCGGAGCGTGATCAGCTCTCCGGAGGGAAAAACGCGGCTGGTTAGGCGGTTTTTCCGCAAACTCCTAGGCAGCAGCAAACCACCTCCCGCAGGCGCCCACCAGTGGCCGGTGAGGGTTACCAATTTCAAGCTTTCTGAGGTTATCCAGGGGGCCGATCACAGCCCCTCCAGCCAGTCGCGGTGGCGCTGGCGGTAGGCGGCCTCCAGCACCGGCCGCGGCGCGAAGCGCGAACACCAGACCGGCAGGCGGTTGAGCAG
>Ga0194130_10008915_pt1 | contig 10496 bp, 9 predicted proteins | sample TA2KigsurfametaG_FD_160084 | JGI IMG/M metagenome (GOLD analysis project Ga0194130, IMG submission 160084) | Freshwater microbial communities from Lake Tanganyika, Tanzania - TA2015050 Kigoma 12 surface | ecosystem: Environmental > Aquatic > Freshwater > Lake | place: Tanzania: Lake Tanganyika... | reverse complement strand
CATCTCTCGCCAATCTTCCAACAACTCTTTGGCCCTGGCGGCGTTTACTTGAGCGCCAAACCAATCAACTACTACGTCGCGTCAGGTGAGGTCAGCTACGCAGAGCTTGTCGCTGCTGGTCGCGCTCGTGGTGAAGTCATCATCGGGTACCGAGATAACGAGGCCGGCACCGGACTAACCGTTGGCATCCACCTCAACCCCTCTAAGGATGCTCGCTTTGTAGCCAAGCCAGGCGACCAAGCAATAGTTATCGGACCGATGGAGTAAGCGCCTCCACAAAACTCTCAGAAAGCCCCTAAGGGAAAACCCCTTGGGGGCTTTTTCATATATATAGGTGCGGGAGTATCCTTTCGTAAAGATTCCCCGTGTATGGAGGTCGACATGAAGCGATTTCGATCCCTCGCGCTCTCACTCGTCTCCGTAGCATTTGCGCTCGCAAATCTCTCTGCTCCTACTGCGATTGCTGCAGATCCACCGGCAGGTACAGGTACCACTGCATACACTCCACCGGCAGGTACAGGTACCACTGCATACACTCCACCGGCAGGTACAGGTACCACTGCATACACTCCACCGGCAGGTACAGGTACCACTGCATACACTCCACCGGCAGGTACAGGTACCACTGCATACACTCCACCGGCAGGTACAGGAACGGGAATTGTTTGTATGCCGGGAATGGGACCTCCTGCATGTCCCGCAACCACTGGTACCACCACCACTACAGCACCCAATGCGGGTAGCGCGGGTGGATTGAATTGCACAGGTACCTTTGTTCCAAATGCAACTGGCACTGCATGCATTGCACCTGTCGTGGGAACAACTGATAGCCGAGGAAATATCGACTGTAGCGTTCCCGCCAATCAAGCAACCGTAGCGTGCGGTGGTGGAGCAGGTGCAGGTACCGGAACTTTCTTCTGTAATGGTGCACAGGTACCCAATGGAACGTATTGCCCTCCATCGACTGGTACGGCAACTACCGGAAGTATGAATGCAAGTGGTTGCATGAATGGAATGATCCGCGATGCGAATGGTGCGTGTATCGCACCTATTGTCTCTAATACCGGCCAAATTGATTGTTCCGCTGCAGCAAACAGGGTTACTACTGCTTGCGGTGGCAATATCGCAGTCCAAACGCCAGCAACTGCAACAGCAAATACCACCAATAATTGGATTAATTGTGGTGTGGGCTTCTTCTACGATGAAGGTATCAAGGGTTGCAAGAGCACGGGTGCTGCTGGAGGAGTCGTCAATCAGGTAGCAACAATCAAATGTAAAGATGGATCAGTTCGTGTCACTGCGATTGAGTGCGATAACGTCGGCGGAGGTTCTGCCGGTGTTGCAGTGACCTGCCCTGCCAATCAGATAGTCGCTCCAAGTGGCACCTATTGCATCTACCCAACCACTGGTGGCACAAATGCAAATGCCGGAACATATCGGGCTGAGTGCGCGGCAAATCCACCACCTGCAAGTTGCTTGGGACAAGCGGTTAATACCTTTGAAGGAAATGCCACGATGGCAAAGGCAGCGAACTTCACTGCTTTTGATCCCAATGCGGTCCAGATTAAAAATGGAATTGCGCTTGACCAAAGCGGACAAGCGATCGGCCAACTAGCTCGAAGTGCTTCAGGTCAAAATTTCTCCGTTGCTGCGCCACCACCGCCAGCTGCAACTCCTTCTACTGGAGGAAAGAAAGCTGCGCCGGCACCAAAGAAGAAGGCATCGACTGCGCCAGTAATTTTGTTGAACGTCACTGACGCCAACGGCGATGAAGTGAAGGATTCTTCAGGAAAGGCGCTCACTACAGCACCTGTAGTCAAACGAGGTAATTTTGTATTCTCCGATCGCAATGGTAAACCAGTTATGGCAACGCCAACTCTCGATCAAAATGGAAAGCCCGTGGAGCATCAAGGCAAAGTTCTATATACAAAGCTAGTCACTATTGCCGGACAAGAAGCGCTCACTGATGCAGATGGAAATGCCATCATGGCAGTCCCGCTTCTTGATGAGAACGGTAAGCCGCTCATAGCTAAGAATGGTGAAGTGCTTTACGCGCCACCATTAACAAATGCTCTTGGTGAAACGATCATCAATCAGAAGACTAACCAGCCAGTGCTTGCCTCCCCAATGGCCGATGCTGATGGCAATGCTGCCCTCGGCGCCAACAAAAAGCCTTTCATGGGACAGCCGATCCTCAACGCTGATAATCAAGTTCTTACCGTTGCTGGCCAACCGGTCTACACCGGCGCAGTTGGTATGCCTGTTACTTCCTCAAAATTGCAACAGATTAGAAGTGCGCAAGGACAAGATCTCCAATTTGCCTTTGGTGGCACTTTGGTAGATGAAGGTGGAAATACTGTGCTTGGCCCCGATGGTCGACCAACCATCCTCAGCGTTAGCGCCACTCCTTTGATGACAAATGGCCTACCACTCGTTGATAAAAAAGGAAAAGCCTGCCGGATCAATAACAAAGGTCAGGTAACCGATTCTTCTGGTCGACTTATCCTTGGCACTGATGGCAAGCCGATGGCGCTCGGAAAATGGGAGTCTTTTGAGGCAGTCAAGGTTGGCGCTGCAAAAACTACAGTTAAAGATCCAACGGGAAAGACCGCTGTTCTTGGATTAAATGCGCAACTCTTTGACTCAAAGGGTAACCCCATTGTGACAGCAACTGGCGCCCCGATCTACTTCGATGGACGGACAAAGTCTCTAGTGGATAACAAGAATAAAGTTATTCGCGTAGATAGCAGTGGCAAGGTTTCAGGAAAGATAGCAACGCTCGCTTTCCAAACTGTTACCTTTGCAGCGTAATTTATGAAGATTACTTCTTCTTAAACCCTGCTGGACACTTTGGATTAGCACCCGTTACCCGTTTGGTTATCTTTCCTTTTACACAGTTAATGCTCTTCACTGTAGCCTTTGGCTTTGCCGCAGGCGCTGCTTGGCTGGTTGCAGGCGCTGCTTGAGTAACGGTCGGAGTGCCATCTTTAGTAGGTGGTGCCGAGAGCTTGATCTTGATTTTTGGACTACTGAAGGTAAATCCGATTGCACTGAACTCGTAGAGTCCTGTCGTTGAGTTGAGGGCTCCAGTTACCTTCACGCTGTTATCAAGTGTTCCATCGGTCTTCTGTACTTCGACCGAGACGTTAGGCACGCCATCCTTCAAACTCCATACACATTTCGCATATGCCTCAGTCAAGAGTAGGTCGTAGCGACCCTTAAATGCATCTGCATCGTAATCCTTACCACCCGGGTTGTAATGCGGTGAGGCAACGTCGTAGCTCATCGTTGCTCCATCGTATTTCGGAAGTGCAGTTCCGTAGGTCATGGCGTTAGAACTAACAAAACCTTGAAAATCAGTAGCAGCACAACCACTTACACCACTTGGGGTATTTGTAGGGTCTAGAACAACTCGCCACACTTGCGCTAAGCGATCAGCCACATCGTACTCTTTACCAACTCCGGCTGGTTTCCCATCGCTAGGACGATCTATTGCTACCAATTGATTAAAGGTATTAAAGAAATTTGGTCCGTAAGGAACTATTAATTCTCCACCAACAGAGCTGATTTTCTCCCAGGTATAGGCTCCTAAATCTTTAATAGCGCCTGCAATCTTCGTCCACGAGGATTGCTCTGCCGCAACTGAGTAGTCGTAGCGCTTGGTGAGAATTGGAATCGAAAGATTGGCACCAGAGATAGAGACATCAAATCGCTTTGAAGCATCTGCAGCGCTTATGGTGACTTTAGGCGAAGTAACCCGCCCAGAGATCCATCCCTGAGGCTTTGTCAGTAGCTTCATATTTAATTTAAATGTCACTCCAGAATCGCTACTTGCAAACTTCCAACACTTAACATCGTTTGCATTCACGTTAAAGCAATCAGTTCGTGCCTCTTTATCGTCTAGCGAAACATTCTCTGAATAAACAGGTGCAATAGAGGCAACAATCTTGGGCGCCGATGGCGTTCCATTGACGATATCTTGAGTGACATGGCCAGTCACTGCGTATGAGCTCCCTTTACTATGTGACAAACCTGCAAATGTGAAAATCTGCGGAGTTATCGATGCACCCACATTGAACTTCTCTTGGCGAGAAAAAGTGAAGTCAGGATCTACAGAACCTCGTGACTCCTTAAATGATCCCCTAACTTCACTGCCATCACTCTTGATCCAGGTTACTGATTCGATGCAATTCAATACTTTCTCATCTGCGCAGAGTGGTAAGTAGTTATACACCTGCAAGGTGCTGGTGGCTGGTGCGCACGCTGGGTCATCCCATAAATTCTCATACTCCGAACCACATGGAGTCTGCTTGGCGCCGGAAACCTTGTAGAGGTAATTCCCTGAGATGGGGTCGACATCATCTCGGAACTGCATAACCGCATAGGAGTCAGGATCCACCGCTGCTTGAGCAGGAGTGGTTACCGAAACGAGAAGTGGGGTCAGCAGGATTATTGAGCTGAAGATACGAGCCAGGTTTTTGCGCATGGCTAATTATCGCCACGGCTCTGGCTAAAACGGAAGCCCGAGCAGCGATTTCTATGGAAATCCCTATAAATCCCTCGGATGCGCGCTCCAGACTAGGATTACCTACATGGCCGCTGATTTCGCTGACCTTCTTAAAGCCAATCAAGAGTTTGTAAAGAACTTCGTCCCCGAGGGGCTGAGCGGACGCGCTGCACAGGGCTTGGCAATTGTCACTTGTATGGATTCACGAATTGCACCCCTTGCCATTGTGGGGATGAAACCTGGCGATGCAAAGATTCTCCGCAATGCTGGAGCGCGAGTGACCGAAGATGTCCTGCGCACCCTTGTTCTTGCGACTCATTTACTCGCCGTCAATCGAGTGTTAGTAATGCCTCATACTGATTGCAGAATGGCCTCTGGTACTGAACCAGAGATTCACCGGGCGATATTCGAAGCATCCGGAGTAGATACCCGGAGCATGGAGATTCGCACTGTGACTGATCAACGTGCAGCGCTTGAGTTAGATATCACTCGGATTAAAACCTACCCGCTACTACCCAAAGACTTGCAAGTTGCTGGTGGCTTCTACGATGTCAAAAGCGGAAGATTAGATTTACTCTAATTTTTATTGAGGCGGGGGAGTGATCCCTGCAGCTGCACGTGTTCCCAAAACTGCAAACCGCCTCAATACTGTCTCCGGAAGGACACTCTTATATTCGCCTCTTACGTTGTGAACTCCCTGTGAAATAGGATTGATTGAGATAAGAACCTACGAGAGAGTCGGACAAATATGGCTAATCGGAGCATGACTAATCTCTTTGATATGACGGGGAAAGTCGCAATCGTTACTGGTGGCGGCACTCACCTCGGAACTGCCTTCACCGAATCTATGGCGGAGTTAGGTGCACAGGTCTACATCGCCTCTCGTCGCGCCGAGCTATGCGAGCAGACTGCCGAGGAATTGCGCTCGAGAAATCTCAAAGTCAACGCACTCACCTGCGATGTCACAGATGAAAAGAGCGTCGACGCCCTTGTAGATCAGGTCATGAGCAAGGAGGGTCGCCTAGATGTTTTTGTCGCTAATGCTGGTGGTAGCGCTACTACCGCACATGCACCGGATGGCAATGTCGATGAGTTTCGATGGACGCTCGAAAAAAATCTCACCTCTACCTTTATATGCGCTCAAGCTGCTGGTCGAGTGATGATCCCGCAGCAGAGTGGATCTATTATCACTTTAGGTTCGATTGCCTCTCGATTAGCAAGTGATCCCCGTATTTATAATGAACAATTTAAAAGATCTGGGGCGCCATATATGGCGGCAAAGGCAGGTGTTTTAGTACTCACCAAAGCCCTTGCTGCTGAGTATTCACCTCATGGAGTTCGTGTGAACTGCATCTGTCCTGGCCAGATTCCAAATGACCTTACCAATAAAGAGCAGGTCGAAAAGTTCCGAACTATGAATGCATTCCACCGCACTGGTTTGGCAGAAGATATCAAGGGGGCTTGCGCGCTACTTGCCTCTGACGCTGGAAAGTGGATTACCGGGACAGACATCTTGGTAGATGGTGGTTGGTCCATTTGGTAATTACTCTGTAATTACTTCCAGGAGGAGTGGAGTGGTCGCCCCTCTGCATAACCAGCAGCAGATTGAATTCCGACAACCGCTTTCTCTGCAAAATCCTCAAGATTCTTTGCGCCTGCATAAGTGCACGAAGATCTCAGACCAGAGATGATGTTGTCGACCAGGTCTTCAACGCCCGGACGCTCGGGATCCAGATACATACGTGAGGTGGAGATGCCCTCCTCGAAGAGCGCTTTGCGCGCCCGATCAAATGCATCTTCATGAGAGGTACGAGCACGTACGGCACGCGCTGATGCCATGCCAAAAGATTCTTTAAAGAGTCGCCCATTACTATCACGTTGTAAATCGCCAGGTGATTCATACGTTCCAGCGAACCAGGAGCCAATCATCACTTGCGATGCTCCTGCGGCGAGCGCAAGCGCGACATCACGTGGATGGCGAACGCCACCATCGGCCCAGATATGTTTGCCGTACTTTTTCGCCTCAGCAGCGCACTCCAATACAGCGGAAAATTGTGGGCGCCCTACCCCGGTCTGCATACGAGTCGTGCACATCGCCCCTGGGCCTACTCCAACTTTGATGATATCTGCCCCTGCTTCAATCAAATCTCGCACACCTTCAGCAGTAACAACATTACCGGCCACAACGGGAACGCTTGGGTTGATTGCGCGAATCGCTCGTAACGCTTCAATCATCTTCTCTTGATGGCCATGTGCGGTATCAACAACTAAGCAATCTGAGCCCATCTCGATCAGTTGAGCTGCACGGTCGGCAACATCGTTATTTATTCCAACCGCAGTTGCAATACGTAACTTGCCATTGGCGTCGACAGCTGGGGCATAGAGCGTTGCCCGAAGCGCGCCTACGCGGGTCAAAATTCCTACTAGACGACCATCGCTTGCTACCACGGGTGCAAGGCGGCGGCGATTCTCAGTCAGGAAATCAAATGCTGCTCGTGGTTGCACATCATCGATGAGCGTCACAAGATCTTTGCTCATTACTTGATGGAGCTGAGTGAAGCGATCTACCCCTTCACAATCTTCTTCAGTAACAATACCTACTGGCTTACCATCTTCGACTACAACTACTGCGCCGTGAGCTCGTTTATGAATCAGCGAGAGCGCTTCTGCAGTAGTAGAACTCTTATCTAAGGTGATTGCAGTATCAAAGAATAAATGGCGCGACTTCACATACTCAATAACATCTTTCACTATCGATAGCGGAATATCTTGAGGAATAACAGCAAGACCACCTCGTCGCGCGATTGTCTCGGACATTCTCCGCCCAGAAATCGCAGTCATATTCGCGACAACTATTGGAAGAGTGGTGCCCGTTCCGTCTTGGGGTGTGAGATCGACTTCCATCCGACTGGATACGCCGGAACGGCTTGGCACCATGAAGACATCGTCATAGGTGAGATCGTAAGATTGGTCTTTTTGAGGATTAGTGAGAAAACGCACTTACCTAACTATAGACCCTTGAAGTTTAAATTGCCAACGAACGATTAGGCGACCTCGGCAAGAGTGGCTTTAACCATGGCTTGTAGCAAGGAGCTATCTACTTTCCAATCAAGGGGAACTGCAAAGGTCTTCTTGTTGACGATATATTCCTTGAGGCGTGGTCGAAAAGCCTCCAATACTTTGACGCTCCATGGGGCGAGCAAAATATGGTTCTTTGCGACGGATAACCCAAAAATGTAATTTTTCTCAGTGCGTAACATGGGTTGATTCCAAGCAATGACAAGTTCAAGTTGGGGATATTTGCTTTTGATCTCTTTGAAAATCTTCTTTGCCGTCTTGGCTGCGATGGGATCGAAAGAATCAAAGAAATCTTTTGGCTTTTCAAAACGCTTAGAACTCTTTGAGCCTCGCACATACATCACTAAAGCATTTGCATGCGCTTGGGAGAAACCATAATTCTCTCGCAGGTGAGCAATCTGCTCCGAATACTTAGCATCTTCTAACTTCTTTAGTTGCGTAATCCAGTAAGAGATTTTCTCGCCGTACTTCTTTTCTATAGCCGGAAAATACGCCTCACGTGCTCCACTATTAGAAGCCAACTTCCCGCTCCGATCATCTCCACATTTACGATGGTGCGCCCGAAGGGACTCGAACCCCCAACCCTCTGATCCGAAGTCAGATGCTCTATCCGTATATCAAGAAGCAGTATGAGTCATTCCGCTACGAAAAACAAGGACTGACAAAGACAGGACCCCACGTTGCTTATTAGCAACGCAGTGCCGGATGTACTACCCCTCTAGAAATCTTGAATAAGGAATGTAAACGAGAGTAAGTGACCCCCAAGTTGAGGGGTTTTCGGGTGGCTACCTACATAATTTCACATTCACCTGCTGATTGTGGCTGAAGTACGGGGAAAACAGGGCTTTAAAGCGGCATCAGTACATATTCTCTCCGGGGCTAACCCTGAGATACTCAAATCTGGCAAGAGATTTAAGCTAAATAGTCAATAACTCGTAACATAAATTACTTAATCGCCAAAGCCTTAATCATCTCAGCAATCTCTAATCTGTGCTCTGCTTTAAATCCTCGACTACAGAATTGACAATAGATCTGCCATTGCCACCAGGGCATTGAGGAATAACCTAATTTATACTTAGAGACGAAGACTTTAGCGGGAAAAATATGGCATCTCATACATCTCTTAGGCAGGTGAAGTTTTTTTACCACCTGGCTCTCAGCTCGAAACCCTCTCTTATAGATAAAACCAATCCCAAATAGATCTACATCAATTAAGAAACATCCTGGGTTCAGGGTTAATTCAAATTTAGCATCATCAAATTCCTTATATGCATAAAAACCACACTCACAATCGAGCACAGGAGGGATATGAGATGGATCTGAATCACAACTAGCTGTATCATCTGCTCGATACGAATCCCCGGTAAGACCGGTAAAAGTCGGAGGGCGATCGGTAATGAGGGCTAATTTATAACCAAACATCTCCTCTTTTGGAAGCAGAAAAGGATCTGAGGTAAGAAGCTTCTCTCTCTTTGAGCCCATCCTCTTAAACTCTCTATCAGTAGCTCCTCCCAAAATAATAAAACCAATAATAAAGAGAAGTGGCACTAGACCAACAAAGAGATACAGCCCGGTGATTAATGCGCTCTGAGGAACCAGCGGATCTTCTTGCTCAGTAAATGCGCCGAGAAAATAGGCAAGGGCCAAGATAGCAAGGGCCAATATGGGATAGAGGCGGATAGCTTTTATCAGCCGGCGTTTGACTCTGGCCAGATTCATATCGGCAGTTAACACCCACTGAGCTAACTTTGCCTCTTCTGTCTCGGCCCTAAAGAATTCGTCTTGCTCAAAGCCAGTAGGTTGGTAGGCTCACCTTTTATAAGTAGAGAGCAAAGGAAGTGGTTATGGCTGAAATTGGAGAACCAGATCGCGTAGTTCGTCGCGAAAGAGAGCCTGAGCCTGCAATCAGCCCCACCTCTCCAGTAGTAACTCCAGAGCTGGAACCTGCTGGCAAATAAAGTTTTCTTCCAAGAGATAAAGTTCGCGAGTGGATATCGCAGAACTGATTATCCGGCAAGAACCCAAAACCAGACCCCGTTGCTAGTTTTCTAAGCAGATCTACCAACCTAGTATTGGTCTTACTTCAACGCTTCTTTTTACTCGCTTTTTCGTAAGATTTAATTGCTTCATTCAATTCTTGATACTCTTCACACGACGTACCACAAATTGCCTTCAATTTAGCCAGATTGCTTTTTGCTTGGCGAAGTTGTTTTAATTTTAGGAATAGCTCACCTTGATACTCCAACGCTCCTCGGTGTTTACTGTCTAGGGCAAGTGCTCTTCGGTAGTAGGTGGTTGAATTTTTCATATCATCCATATTACGGGCAGCGAATCCAGAGAGATTCCAGACCTCGGGATTGTTTTTATCCTTCTTCCTGAGATCTTTGAGAATTTTTTCTGCTTCAGTCCAACTTTTAGATTGAATTAATGTAAGAGATTTTGCTAAAAGTTCTGCTGAGGTTGATTGCGTGGGTGTGGGTGTGGGTGTGGGTGTGGGTGTGGGTGTGGGTGTGGGTGTGGGTGTGGGTGTGGGTGTAGGTGTGGGTGTGGGTGTGGGTGTGGGTGTGGGTGTGGGTGTGGGTTCAGAGCTACCGCTCCCCCCACTTGGGGCTCCGTTAGCTGGGGAAATACCAGTCAGCACCATCGAAAGCGCAATTAGAAGCGCTGGAAACCGTAGCCGAAACATAAGTGGAGATTAGCATCAGGTTCACATACCCGCATTTTTTACCTGATTCTTATTTGTTAGCCTCTGCAGTGAACAAATCTGGAGGGGGAGATCCGTGAGAAACCTAACTGACTTTAGGAACTTTGATATCAAAACCTTTGATGTGTTGTTAATCAACTATTTAGATAAGTTCTCTCTTCCCGTGCTTCGAGTATCTCTTGGTGTCGTTTTCATCTGGTTTGGCGC
>Ga0194130_10008909_pt1 | contig 10502 bp, 10 predicted proteins | sample TA2KigsurfametaG_FD_160084 | JGI IMG/M metagenome (GOLD analysis project Ga0194130, IMG submission 160084) | Freshwater microbial communities from Lake Tanganyika, Tanzania - TA2015050 Kigoma 12 surface | ecosystem: Environmental > Aquatic > Freshwater > Lake | place: Tanzania: Lake Tanganyika... | reverse complement strand
ATTGTGTCAATCCCTGAATAATATTCTTACATTTGTTATCTTGAAAATCAAAAGAATACAATAAAAGAGAATGAAAATTATAGTATTTTTTATCGACATGTTGGTAAGAGCGAATGATACTAAACAATTCATGTTGACTTATCTGATTCGCCATTTTTAAAGAGTATTTCACAGGCACGATTTGTTCAACACAGCTACGGTGATGGTCTAAATAATAAAATTCAAATGTCACGGTCGTCACATCGGTTTTCAAAAATAACCGATATTCATCATAGAGAATTTTTTGCTCATATTCGACGATCCATCGTGTATCAATATTTGAGCCGTCACCATTGCTGTCGATATCGTCGCTGTCGTCGATGTCGCTGTCGTAATCATCGACTAACAAAAATCGATAATTACATTCTTCTTCTTCTTTTTCAATTTCTGAATGATTATTCATTTCGTGGTATATAACAACACGAAATGATAAATAAAAAAGACACGCGTAGTAGTATGTATCACTATGAATACAATCGATCATACTTTTTATCACACGAATCGATTAACGCTGAAGAAGAAATAAATGGTTTATCCGAGACACTATCGCAATAATCATCGTAGTAGTCATCGTGATTGTCATCGTGATTGTTATTGTCATGAAAAGCAGCTAAAAATATATTTCCAGATGAAATCGATTTATGCGAAGATGGAATTACACGTGAATATGAAGTAATAGACACGTTAGTGCCGCTGTCCTTCGAATGCACGATCCCCCCACCGGTGGTTGTGGTCACAGGTGTTGAATTTTTCATCACCATCTCTTTAAAATTTAATTTCGTCCCCGTCCCCGTCCCCGTCCCCGAGCCAGCTTTTCCTAATGATGGAAATAAGATGTCATTCGATAATTCGATTGCGTGCGATGAACAAACATCCGGTGTATTATCTAAATCACGTGATTGTTGAAGAATAGGGTGATGAATAAACCGATTTATATTGTTATTGTTATGATTAACATAATTTCGAGTTCGCTGACGTAAAAACACGTTAGATCTTACGTCGTCCACATTTCTTGTGCTCACGCCACCGCCACCGCCACCGCCACCGCCACCGCCACCATCGACTTTCCGAATCCTAGGTTTGTATGTTTCAGGAGCACAAACCGCAATAAAGAAGGGGTTCGTGCTTTCAATAGCAGGTTTAGTAATTATTTCAGGAACTCTTTGTCTATTCTGATCGACTATTTTTTTAGTAGTATCACCTTTTTTTTTTCGACCTCGATGACTATTTTCATTCGAAATTCTTTTATCTTCTTCTTTATTCTGTCGCCTATTTCTAGTTCGTTTTTGTCGTGTGGTCGTTTCCGTATTTGTTGTAATTTTGTTGTCTCTAGTTGCCATTTACAACAGATAATCAATCTTACATATTGTAAATAATATTGTTTATACTGTTTATTTCGAAAAATTGATCCATATTATCATTATCGTCATTAAAAAGCAACCGTCATACTATGTCGTCCAGAGAGATACAATCATCGAATAAAACAGACTACGAATATCCAGCATTATGCATACCAAGAGCGTTGGGTGAAACAACGCAAGAAGAGATTCATGATATCATTCGTCAATTAAAGCTTGGCGACATTTCTAAAATTATCATCAAACCAAAAGAATTTATTCTTCCAAAATGGGAAAGGACAACCACAATCACGCATACGACGACGACGACGACGACGACACCAGTCAAGACCACCAACCAAACAAATGAAGTAGAACCGCCGCCACAAACCGTCTCTTACAATAACATATATATTTATTTCAAGCGATGGAACATCGACAATCCACAGGTGCGGAGGTATCGAGACAACATTATAAAAGGGCAAACGATAAAAATCGTTTATAAAATGATACCAACTCCTATATTCTGGAGATGTGTTGCCGCGAATTTCACAACATACAACAATCGAATCAACATACAACAATCGAATCAACATACAACAATCGAAACAAAATAAATAATACAACAGATATGTAATACATACAAGAAAGGATATGTCGCAACTAGACCCAGAACGATCGTCAATATTTCATTTTTCTTCCGAAGAATTAATACGCAGTTGTCCATTACCAAAATCATTCTATTCTCATAAGTCCCGCACACATAAAACCCTGACGATAGAAGCATCAAAAATCGAACCGTTATCTTCGTTTTTAAAACACAACAAGAAACATCTAGAATACTGCGATATGGAACGACTCATCGAAATGATTGGACAGCAGCTCTATCATCTTGAGGTTGAGCAAAATAAAGGGATATCTATGTTTCATCTAGATGACATTACGGTGTTTCATTCAGCCGACGAAAAAGGGAAACAAGCATATTTCTCAATTACGAACGAAGAACATATACACGACATTGATGATGAGAATCACATGGAACTAACGATACCCGCGTCGTCGTCAAATATTCATGGACACACTTCAAAAAATATCGCATTTTATTCACCGGAATATAAAGAATTCATGTCTAAAAAGACGTTACCGTATGCCATTCATTTTAAATCATCCTATTATAGTTTTGGATTGTTATGTGCGTATTGTTATGTCAGTCGCGATACCGCGACCGCGACCGCGACCGTGACCGCGACCATCGACGACGACCATGATAAGCATTTTGAAACTCTCGTTGCCCCAATCATAAATACAAAAATATATTGGTTTTTAAAACATGTTCTGCGTAAAATTCCTACAGAACGACGATATATTTGTGTCTAACCGACATAATTCGCAGGCAACGCCCCTGCCGCCACCGCATTCTGCCACCGTAAATAATTGACATCACAGCCAACATGACGAATATACATCGGAAAATGTGAAAATTTATTCGGTTCCTTCAACGACAAGCAATTACGACGACCGCTCTTCAGCCCCCCCTTTTCAATATACTGGCTCTGCGATACAACGCGTTCGGTGACCGTCTTTGTAACAGGCTTCCACGCAACACGCTTCTTTTTCAACGCACCCGTTCCAACAAAATAATCGCAAACCTTGGTCACGCATGGATACGGAGGCGCGGCACTTTCCTTGACGGTCCCGCAACGAACCACCTTCGCCGCCCGTTTCTTAATATACTCGGATTGCGATCGAACATCCAAAGTAGCAGACGTAATATCTTTATGCCAAGCACGCGGATACTGAGCACCCTTAATCCAACGATATTTCATGTCGATCATCGCCGCATTTCCGCGCGAAGACCTCTTCACGATCGACGGATCATTCGCGGAAAAATACCAAGATGAATTTCCGGAAGCAAAACGGCCTACCCCGCGCCCGCCACCGCTCCAACCGCCAGAGCCCACCATGCGCACCTGCCCGATACCTCGTAAGTTCCTGTGTCCGCCGTTGATGGAAAATCCAAGACGATTCGATTCATTTACACCGGTCTTACCATCACCGCCGGCCAAATGACCGGAAATAGGCGCAACCCGCGGATTATTCTCTCGAACCTTACGACGCATAACCGCGATTGACATTTTACTACCAACGATTTCTACTATTATATAATATAAACAATATAAACCTAATGATATTATATTATATTATCATACGACGTAATGACTAAATACAATCTCTATATCTATCTCTCGAAACACAGCGACGACCCTGAATGGATCGCCCGCTACAAACAAAAAGTAAGCGATCACAACCAGAAGATCGCCGCCGCCGCCACCGCCACCCCCGATTCAGGTTTCGATCTATTCATGCCAACAGACGGCTCGGAATACGGATACGGTGTAGATAATCTTCTCTCGCGTAATTACATTAGCAATCCAGGAATAACAAACTCCGCTGGTGTGGATGGTGCGCGTGGTCTCAATCTGGGTGTTCGCGCATGTATGCGTCAGTCATCGTCATCGTCATCGTCACCGTCATCGTCATCGGTTGGCCTAGACCCCCCAACGCAGCAGCCATGCGGATTTTACCTCTATCCTAGATCGAGTATAAGTAAAACAAGGATGCGTCTCGCCAATTCAGTAGGCATCATTGACGCAGGATACCGCGGTGACCTTATTGCGGCAGTAGACACGATTGGAGTCTTCGGAAGCACCGATATATGGCACATCTGGAAAGAGACCCTTTCCCCGATCAAGAAATATGATCGTTATTTTCAAGTATGCGCACCGGATCTCTCGCCATTCCTCGTTCATATCGTCGAACGAGAGGAAGAGTTAAGCCCGCCTACCACGCGCGGACATGGAGGATTTGGTTCAACGGGGGTGTAACTTCGAGAGAATCGTCCGCGCCCGACGCGCCACAGCGGTATACTTGCGATGAACCGACGCCCGCTTCTTGTTCCGCGCGGTAATCGCCGCCCATTCACGCGCACGGGAATATGCGGCGGCTACACCGCGTCGATCGATTTTACAATCACGCGACCCCGACCCCGACCCCGACCCCGACCCTAACCGCGCACAAATCGGGAATGTTTTTCTAGACCCCAAAAAACACCGACGCCCACATTTAGACAATAACGCCGAACGTTCGCCGACGGTTTTAGGGGCGACACGAGACCAGCCACGCGAGGACATCATTTATATTATCTATATATATAAATTATATATATTATATTCATAATATATATTATAAATTATATTCATAATCGTAAAATGAAAACAAAGACAAAATCTACCGTAGCAAGGCGACGCGTTAAACGTCGTCAAGACCGGGTGAGTCACAAGAAGTTGAGAACGCTGCGTTCACGAAAATACGCGAGAAAGACGGCGAGGAAAATAGGAGGTGCTGGTTCCGCAGGATATGGATCCATGTATATAGACGATGGGTGGAATGATGAGGATGAGGATAATAATAGCAGTAATAATAGTAATAAAGAAATATTCGGATTTGGGGCTTTACTATATGACTATATACCAGTTCCAACACCATTTATAGATCACTATAATCTGCCAATATGTGTTTTTTTTATACGTAATATGACTCTTGTGAATGATCATGTATATATTTTTTTTAATAAAAACGTAACAGCAGATGAAATAACATTAATTGTAAAACATTATTTAGGTATAGAAAGTGACGATTTTTCAATAAATCCACCTATTACAGTTTCTGGACATACTAAACACGTGTGGGAAGGAAACCTAGACAACTTATGGGAGTTTCTCGGTGACACATTTGTAAAATTATCAAAATGTGAGATCATGAGTAATAAATATTGTTTAGAAACTGGTGTATTTGAACCAAACACACCATTATTTAAAGTTAAAACAAAACCACACAAAATGACTAGTAACGGCAAAGAAGTTGAGATAAAGACTCGTAGTAGAGATGAAATAAAAAAGCTCTTTGAGTCCGATGGTGATTTTAGAAAAAAAATACCACAAATGAGTACTACCATTCAACCGGATTTATACAAGAGTTATATAGATGGAGTGATATCTGAGAATAAGCACCTTGAAAATGTTAGTGATAAAACAAAACAGGATTTAAAAAAGAAAGCGGAAAAGAGATCATTAAAAGTAACATATTCTAGTATTACGTATTCAGATACACTTACACCTAAAGATATTGTCATAAATTTTCAAAATGGATTACAAAAAAGTTGGTTTACTATTGCTAAAAAATTGAAAACAATTACTGATGCTGAGGATGCTGCTGCTTGGGCTGCTAATGTTTGGAATCAATCGGTTTCTAATAATAATAATAATTAATAATAATAATAATGAAGTTACTACTAATGAAGTTGATTTAAATCAATAATGAATGTATATGCTAAAAGTTATAAATAAAAATTTATTACTGACCCACTCACACCCCACCACACAGAAACTCATTACACAATATCCGTTTTCTTTCTTGTATTTCTTCGCATTTATGGTCAAGCGTAGAAATGCTTTCCGCCCCCGCCACTCCTCCACTCACCTCCTCCTCTCCGCCGCTTCGCTCGCTTCGCTCGCTTCGCTCCAGTACAAAATCCGTCATATAGAACCGAAACACCCGAACTCCATTCGTCTGTCCCATCCGATAGCAACGAGCGATGGCTTGGTCTTCCACACACGGATTCCAGTGAGGGCTTACGAAATAGACATCCGAATACGATTGAAGGTTCAACCCCTCGCTACACGTCCGAATCTGTAAAATGAGCACACGCGGTTCAGCCGCAAAGATACGCGCACGTTCGCGACCAGACACCGACCCATCAATAATCGCGATGCCATCATCCTCGCCACCACCCGCCACAACGCCGCTCCGAATCAACATGTCGCGCAACTGTGTCATCTCTCGGCGGTAATGGCAGAATACGATAGATTTGCGACCACCACCCTCCGCCGCCGCCGCCTCTGCCGCAGCCTCCGCCACCATCGTCGCGATGACACGATCCATCTTACTCTGTTTTGAAACCGCAGCCTTGAATTGTTCCATCTCGAAACCATGCGTATCTTCATCTCCTCCGACTCCGACTCCGACTCCGACTCCGACTCCGACTCCGCCGCCTTGTTTCGTATTCAACAACGCAGGCCAGACGCACATTTGTCGCATCCGAGTATAAAGTTTCAATCTCTCAGCACGGTCATTTGTAAACCTCGCCCTCTGGTGAATCTCGCGACTCAACGCAAGTTCGTTTTCCGATCCCCATGGAACTTGGGATTTGTAATGTTTGAGAGATTGAAGACGCGGAGCACATGTGACCCCCGCTTCCACCGCTTCCGCCGCTCCCGCCTCCACCACCGCTCCCGCCGCCACCATACCCACACTCACCTTTGTTCTTCGTAATACATACTTGTCGCGAATCGCCCGTCGCTGTTCTTCCGTGATCAAATCACGCACTCCGAATCCAAGAACATAACACAACGATTTTAAGTCGGAGATTTTGTTTTGAATAGGGGTTCCGGTTACGATCCAGACACTCGGACGCCGCATACCGTCGTCGCCATTTGTCGCAGTCGCACTCGCAGTCGCGGCACCGGTCAAACGCATCGCGCCTTTGAAAACTCGGCTCGTCTTATTTCGTAGATGATGTGCTTCATCAAAGATGATACGGTCAGGGCAGAATGTCCGCAAGGGCAAGGTCGGAGTCTTCGTCGCCCTGTCCTTTGCCGCTACCGCCGTCGCAACACAACCGTAGGTAGTAATCACGATATCGATCGACTTTCCGCCGCCGCCGCCACGCTTGGGAGGTCTGGGCCACCACTCGATACCGTTGCGTGTCTCTTTCAAAACCACACGATGTTTTCCAGCAGAACCGTGAAATACGGCAACGGACAAGTCGGGTTTTACACCAGTATCGACGATCGTTCGCTTGAGCTGATCTACCCATTGTGCGATCAACGCAACTGGAACAACAATCATGGTGCGCTTATACACCGCCAAGTTCGCAAGAATAAGACCCATCATGACGATTGTTTTACCGAGCCCCATTTCGTCAGCGATGATGCCGCCGCACACAACCGCCGCACTTGACGCCGCCGATTCGCGTCGCAGACAAAACTCAACACCGTCACGCTGGTATGTCTTCGGTTCGAGACCGGATTTTTTGATATAGTCGTCAAACTTATCGATTTCTTTCTTCTTGACCACGATGATACGCCGACGGACAGGTTCATTTCCTTGATTACGGTTATTCTCTATTCTTTCTGTTCTTTCTATTCTTTCTGTTCTTTCTGTATTCATTAGGGTGTTTTATAAACTCTAACTTACCCGTAAAAAGGGAAAAAAGATTTCAATTTTTTTGTGAGAGCAAAAAATAAATGAAAAAAATAAATGATAATGAATCATCGTCGAGTGAAACATGGAAAAATTGAAATACTTTTCCATGTTTCTACGGAATACACAGACAAGCAATAAGAAACGACAGAAAATGACGACAACCACCACCACCACCACCACCGAATTTGGAATTACTCGCATGAACGACGACGCCGAATATGAAGCCATATTCAGCAGCAGCAGCAGCAGCAGCATCGAAGCAGCAGGCACCCCGCGCCCTAAAACATACGACAACGCCAATAACAACGAGGACGCAGCAGCGGCTTACGCAGCCGCAAGAGCAACGTTCATGTGGTCCTTTTCTCAAGCAGCAAAGCAGCACGCTGCAGACACGAAACGTCGCAGAACTCCCAACTCACGCACTATCTACCGAATGGGTGCAAACGCACGCGTGAAGAAGGCATTTGAGCTACTGAAAAAGAAACTAGACGACACCCGAGAACTTCATGAATTAACCCCGCATCTCTCGGAAGAAGACTTCAAGCTTCTCAAACAAGGAATCGAAAACTTTCGCGTAAAAATCATCGTCGACGACAGTGTGACGCTTGACGAACTGAGGCAAATGCGAGAGGCCAACGGAATTGAAATGACCAAAACCAACATCGCGATCCAAACATCATTCGCTCAATACGGACACCACGACAACGCAAGCTACATCGAAGCAAAAGACAAATACGGCGATCAGATGGATTGGAACAGTGCACTGACGGCAGAAATCAATCGGGTTCAACAAACAAAGCCAGCCGGCGTTCCGTCACAACACGCACGAATTTCACCCAACGATTCTGGCCGCACACTTCGCAACATTCTCGCAGCATCGACCATTCGCCGCAAATTCATCTCACTCAACAATTTGACGATGAGAATTCGTCAAGAACTTGTCGTGTTCCTGAGTGATGATGCCCGCGCAAATGACCGTGTTGAAGTCGTCAAACAAATCAAAGAAGCGTGTATCGCCGCCCGCAAGAGCAGCAACCAAAAATAGAATAAAACCACACACGCACACCGGAAGTAAAAAAAGAAAAACAAGAAGAGGAGGTAAGTTTTTTTTACAGATTAGTAAATAAAGTAATTTCTATAAATTACTATATTAGATATAATTATATAACTATTATATAACAACAAATGGCAGGCGGAAACAAGAAAAATAAACGAGGAAGTATTCCATCACAGTCGTCATCTGTGTCTCCAATGACCGAACTCATCGTGAGAACACCTGAAAATGATTACGGCGTCCTGTCTGATCCGGATGAACAACCAAACGATCATACACTTTCACCTACTTCTCCATCTACTTCTCCATCTACTTCTCCATCTACTTCTCCATCTACTTCTCATTATGAAGAGTATCAACATGATGAACCACAAGATGGTCTTCCGGTATCGGTTCTTCCCGTGATCCCCGAATGTAGTGATATCCCAGACGACCAGTCGCCAACGTTACAGCCGTCACCAGACTCGCCGTCGTTGTTACAAGGACAACACTTGATGATACAACAACCATCGAACAAATCTCTCGAAACACTTAAACTTAAACTCATGAGAGATAAGAACTTCTCTAGCAAAATGACCCTACATACTTTTTTCTCATATATCATTCTTGCGATGGAAATTCAACGATCGTGTTCAGCATCGATTGCGAAATTATCAACGGAAAGTGTTCAAGAGCTGGTTATTTATATGATTGAACATCATAGCTCGAATGATACTGTAAGGTCTTATTTACAAGGACTTGTGAATACAGGTATTGTCAAACATATGATTGATTCTATTATTGATTTTAATAATGATAATAAGAACTCTTCGATATTTTCAATTGAAGAATCTGAACTCCAACTTTTGTTATTACAAGAAACGAACAATACCGCCGCGTCCACCGCCGCGTCCGCGTCCACCGCCCACGCCCACGCCCACGCCCACGCCCACGCCCACGCCCACGCCCACGCCAACGCCGACACCGAAATGATCGTTGTGACGGATACATCATCATCAGACAGTCAATCCGACGATATCTCCTCCCAGACCCCCCAAAAATGCGGCAGTTTTAAACGCATGATGCGTTGTTTCTTTTCTGGATGTTGCGGATAGTATAAATTAGATTACAAGGTTATTTGAGACGTAATAAATATAACGCTTGCGCCAAAGCACCTACCATTTCATCACGAATGTTTACTAAATCGGTATATCCATTCAAACGTTCGGTCAATCCTTCCAAATGAACGATGTTGTCATCGAGAACTTTACAAAATGCGTCGAGAGATTTACACTCGCAAAAAGAAATAGATGCGTCTTTCGCTGATCTAAAGTGAAACGTAGGAACACCCGCACCCGCACGCCCGCGCGAACAATGACCGATATAAATCTCTATAAACGAATCCATCAATGTGCTCAACTTTCCGTGAAGTTCATCGGTTGCTTTATGAGTAGGATAGGATAAAGTCGACCAGTGATAAATCTTAATGGTATTTAATAACTCGAGAAAACAGAGGATATGGTCCGCGATGTCATTGGCACAACCCGGTTTACGACGACCGACGCCACCCTTACCGCCGAACATAAGGTCGTCTTGCTGCGCTTGCTGGTTCTGGTCTTGAAGTTCGGAACCTTGTGTTATCGCCGACGCACCGACAAGTGAACCGGCGATACCCATTTCATGTAAGAATGACGTATTGCGCGACGACGGCTTTCGAGAGATACGCCCGTTTCTACGCCGTCCACGTCGACCATTTCGAGTATTACGTT
>Ga0194130_10008908_pt1 | contig 10504 bp, 12 predicted proteins | sample TA2KigsurfametaG_FD_160084 | JGI IMG/M metagenome (GOLD analysis project Ga0194130, IMG submission 160084) | Freshwater microbial communities from Lake Tanganyika, Tanzania - TA2015050 Kigoma 12 surface | ecosystem: Environmental > Aquatic > Freshwater > Lake | place: Tanzania: Lake Tanganyika... | reverse complement strand
AAACGCTGACCGAAGCCCGGGTGGTCATTGGGGATTATCGTCAGGAGTACAACCGACACAGGCCGCACAGCCGATTGGGCTATCTCAGCCCGGCGGCCTTCGCCAAGACTCAAAGTCCATCCCCGGCTACGGTCGGGCTCCGCCCTCCCTCCACCGGGGATGGACTTTCCGCAGCGAACCAACCACCATCAACCAGCGCCTAAAACTCTCACATCCCTTGGAGCAGTTTTTGCGGTCCTGTCAGACGGGCTGCCCTTTGCCGAGATGCAGCCGAACTGGACCTACACTTATGGGCGACGAGGACTGGCCGTGCCTGGAAAACTCTTCGTCGTCTATCTACCCGAGGGCGGCGACCTTCCCGTCAATTCGCCGGAAGTGCCGCGGCCCTACCGCGTGTTCGATCCACGAACCGGCAAAACGGTGGGGGAAGGGCGGCTGGGTGACAGCGGTCGCGTGGTGGCCCGCGTCGGAGCGGCCGGCGAGCCGCGCGTGGTGGTGTTTGCGGCCGTGCTGCCCTGAGGAAAGGGCGTCAACTCGAAATCAATTTGGAGCGCATGGTCACATGGTGAAGTCACATCAAAACATTCACTCCCTGGAAGCCGGTGTCATTGGCACCGGGTTCATCGGTCCGGTCCACGTCGAGGCGCTGCGGCGCCTTGGCGTGAGCGTGATCGCGATCTGCGACGTCGGCGATCTGGGTGCCAAAGCCGCGGCTCGACTGGCCATCCCGCAAGCATTCTCGGACTACCGTGAGTTGCTGGCCTGCCCCGACGTGGACGCCGTCCACATCACCACGCCCAACCGCTTCCATTGCGAGATGTCGCCCGCAGCGCTGCGGGCTGGAAAGCATGTCATCTGCGAAAAGCCGCTGGCCATGAACACGCGCGAGACGGCGCGGATCGTCCGGGCGGCGCACACGGCAAAGCGCGTCTTCGCCGTAAACTACAACTTCCGGTTCTACCCGGCCGTGCTTGCGCTGCGGCGACAGGTCGAGCGCGGCGACCTCGGCGACATCATCCACGTCAACGGCTCGTAGATGCAGGACTGGCTGTTCAAGGATACGGACTATAACTGGCGACTGCTCCCGAAGGAGGGCGGGAAGTTGCGCGCCGTGGCGGACATCGGCACGCACTGGATGGACACCGTCTCGTTCATCCTCGGCGCGAAGATCACTTCGGTACTGGCGGACTTGCACACATTCCACAAGACGCGCAAGCGTCCGCTCGGCGAAGTGCAAACCTTCGCCAAGGCGGAGGTGAAGATGAAATACGCCACCTACCGGGTTCAGACGGACGATTTCGCCAGCGTGCTGTTGCGGTTCGCGAACGGCGCCCGCGGCAATATTGCAGTCTCGCAAGTTGCGGCGGGCCGCAACAACTGCATCCGCATTGAGATCTCCGGCTCGAAGAAGTCGGCGTGGTGGTGCTCGGAAGAACCGGAGCTGCTCCACTTCGGCGATCGCGACGGCGCCAACAAGACGGCAGTGCGCGCCACCCCGGCGTTCGGTGATGGCGCGGCGGGCCTCATGGATTATCCGCCGGGCCACGTCGAAGGCTTCCCGGACACGTTCAAAATGAACTTCCGCAACATCTACACCGCCATTGCCGGAGGTCCGGGCGAGCGGCTTTAGGCCAGTGTGAGTGACGGCCATCAGGAGGTCGCCGTGTGCGAGGCGATCTTGAATAGCCACCAAGCCCGGAGTTGGGTCAACATCTGATTCTCCCACCACGATGAAACTCGGATTCGTCTCCGCCATACTGCCGGACCTCAACCTCGAACAAGTGCTCGAATTCACTGCCGCCGAAGGGTTCGCCGCCGTCGAACTCATGTGCTGGCCCAAGGGAAAGGCTGAGCGCAAGTTCGCCGGCGTTACCCACATTGATGTGGATGGCTTCACCCAAACCCAGGCGGACGCCATCAATGCGCTCTGCGCCCGGCATGGCGTGGCCATTTCCGGGCTGGGTTACTATCCCAACCCGCTGGACCCGGATCCCGCGGTCAGCCGCATCGCCTGCGCGCACCTCCGGAAAGTCATGCTCGCCGCCGAGAAACTAGGATTGCCGAACGTCAACTCCTTTGTCGGACGCGACTGGACCCGGAGCGTGGATGCCAACTGGCCGCGCTTTCTCAAGACCTGGAAACCGCTCGTGGCTTTCGCGGAAGATCACGGCATCAAGATCGGCATTGAGAACTGCCCGATGCTCTTCACGGACGACGAGTGGCCGGGCGGCAAGAACTTGATGACCACCCCGGCCATCTGGCGGCGCGCGTTCAGCGACATCTCGTCGAAGCACTTTGGTTTGAACTATGACCCGTCCCACTTCGTGCTCCAGCACATGGACCCCGCCAGCCCGTTGCGCGAGTTCCAGTCGAAGCTTTTTCACCTGCACGCCAAGGACGTGAAACTCCGGCGCGAACGCCTCAACGACGTGGGCATGTTCGCCACACCGCTGGAGTGGCATCAGCCGCGCATCCCGGGCTACGGGGAGATGGACTGGAACCGATTCATGAGCGCGTTGATGGAGACCACCTATCGCGGCCCGATCTGCATTGAGGTCGAAGACAATTCCTTCGGCCCGACACTGGAAGGCCGGCAGCGCGCCCTTCGAGTCGCGCGCAACGTCCTCAAACCCTTCTTCGCCTGAACCCTTCATGAAATCCCTCTTTGCCAGTGTGGATCTGGGCGACACTAATGTCACCGTCGCCATCACTGATGCCGAAGGCCGCGTGGTGGCGGAGGACAAACAGCCGACCCAGTCGCACGAAGGTCCGACGGCAGTGCTGGAGCACATCACCGGGATAATCAAGACTCTCGCCGAGCGGAGCGGCACCCGGCCAGCGGCGCTCGGCATGGGTGTACCCGGCCTCGTTGACCTTGCCCACGGAGTCACGAAGTTCCTGCCCAACCTGCCCACCCAATGGCGGGACGTGCCCGTGCGTTCGACCCTCGAGCCGAAACTCGGTTGCCCGGTGTATCTGCTGAACGACGCACGCGCCGCAACGCTGGGCGAACTGGAATTCGGCAAGGGTCGCGATGCCCGCACCATGGTCTTCGTCACGCTCGGCACCGGCGTGGGCGGCGGCGTGGTGGTGGATCGGCAGTTGCGCCTGGGGCCGTTGGGCGCCGCGGGTGAAATCGGTCACCAGACCATCCGGCCGGATGGACCGCTCTGTGGTTGTGGTAACCGGGGTTGTCTCGAAACGCTGGCCAGCGGCCCGGCCATCGCCGCTGAGGGGGTTCGCCTCCTGCTCAGCGGGAACGCACCGAGGTTATTTGAGATATGCGACGGTAACCCGGCCAAAGTTTCCCCCGCCACGATGGCGGTTGCGACTGTCGCCGGGGACTAAGCTGTGGCCGCTGTCATCCAACAATCGGCCGAATGGTTGGGCATCGGCGCCGCCAACCTGGTTACGGTGCTGCATCCCGATCTGATCGTGCTGGGAGGTGGCGTCGCGGAACTCGGGGAACATCTGCTGAACCCGGTTCGCGAGACGATTCGCCGGCGGGTCGGCATGTTCCCCACCGCCGACGTGCGGGTGGAGCGCTCGGCCCTCGGCGACAAAGCCGGCTTGATGGGAGGCATCGCCCTGGCGCGGCGCGGTGGGCTCCAAACAGGCTGAAATCCAGAATCTCCAAACCACCATGAAATTCACCTACGAACAACTCGCCAAGATGATTGACCACTCGCTCCTGCATCCGACGATGACGGATCAGGAGTTGGAGGACGGTTGCAAGCTCGCCGCGAAATACGGCGTCGCCTCCGTCTGCATCAAACCCTACGCCGTCAAGCGCGCGGCCGAACTCCTCCGGGGGAGCGGGGTCAACGTCGGCGCGGTGATTGGCTTTCCCCACGGTAATTCCACCACCGAATCCAAGCGCTATGAAACCAAACTGGCCTGCCGCGATGGAGCGGTGGAGATTGACATGGTCATCAACCTCGGCAAGGCGCTGAGCGGCGAGTGGGACTACGTCGAGCGTGACGTGAAAGCCGTCTGTGACGAGGCCCACCAACGCGGCGCAGTGGTGAAGGTGATCATCGAGAACGACTACCTCACCAAAGGCGGCGCCGATTTGAGCAGTGACGACTTCAAGCGCAAGCTCTGTGAACTGTGCGAGCGCGCCGGCGCCGACTGGGTGAAGACTTCCACCGGCTACGGCTTCGTGAAGCAGCCCGACGGTAACTACAACTACAAGGGCGCGACTGAACACGACCTGACGCTAATGCGCGCGAGCGTCTCGGCGAAGGTGCAAGTCAAAGCGGCCGGCGGTGTGCGCGACCTCGATGGACTGATCAAAGTTCGCGATTTGGGAGCGAGCCGGTGCGGCGCCACCGCCACTGCTGCCATGCTCGATGACTATCGTCGACGCGCAACCGTCGGGCAGACGGGCACGGCGATGGAAGGCCGCTCTTCGGCCCTCGGTGCGGGCGGCTATTGAACCCACTCCATTCCACCCGTGAACGCGAAACCAAAATCATGCGCCGGCTGGCGGCCCGCCGCAGCGGCCCTCACTTTTATCACCGTACTGGCGGCATCCGCTGCTGACGCGGCATTGCCTCGCCTCAAAGTCTCAGGGAACAAGAGATTCCTCATCACCGCCGACGGCAAGCCGTTCTTCTGGCTCGGCGACACCGCCTGGGAACTGTTTCACCGTCTCAATCGCGAGGAGGCGACGCGCTACCTCGAAGACCGGGCGAGCAAGGGTTTCACCGTCATTCAAGCCGTCGCGCTGGCGGAACTCGATGGATTGAACACACCCAACGCCTATGGCCATCGCCCGCTCGTGGAGAACGATCCCAAGCGACCCGATGTGAAAGACGGGCCGGACAACGATTATTGGGACCACGTGGATTTCATCGTGCGCCGCGCGAACGAACTGGGTCTGCGGATCGGTTTCCTCCCGACATGGGGAGACAAGTGGCACAAAAAGGGCGGCAAAGGCCCGCTCGTCTTCAATCCCGAGAACGCACGCATCTATGGCAAGTGGCTGGGCCGGCGCCATCGTGACGCCAGTCTGGTCTGGATACTTGGCGGCGACAAATTCGTTGGCGATGACGAAGAGCGCCGCACTCTCGAAGCGATGGCGCGAGGATTGAAAGAGGGCGACCGGGGCCGGCACCTGATCTCCTTTCACCCGACCGGCCAATACAGCTCGGCGATCTGGTTCCACGACGCGCCCTGGCTCGACTTCAACATGGTGCAGACCGGGCATACGCGGGACCGGGATAATCACACGTCAGTCCTGGCTGAATACGGTCGCACACCGGTGAAGCCCATTCTCGATGGCGAACCCGGCTACGAGAACATCCCGCACGGGTTCAATGTGGCCAATGGTCGGCTCGAGGCCATCCATGCGCGGCGTTTCTGTTACTGGGCGCTGTTCAGCGGTGCGTTCGGCCACACCTATGGCTGCAACGAGGTCTGGCAGATGTGGGCGCCGGGCCGCGAACCGTTGATCGGGGCCGAACGACCGTGGCACGAAGCCATCCAGCTTCCCGGAGCGGTGCAGATGCAACACGCCCGGACCTTGATCGAGTCAGGGAACTACTTCGACCGCATGCCGGACCCCTCGCTGGTCGTCCCGCCGAATGCCACCGGTCCTGATTATGTGGCCGCCTGCCGCGCTCCCGACTCGCGCTATGCCCTGGTCTATTTCCCCTCCGGCAAGCCGGCGACGATCCGGACATTCTTGCTCAAGGGGCCGAAGCTGGCCGCGCAGTGGCTCGATCCGCGGACGGGTCAGCGACAAGACGCGCCGCCGGTCGAGATCGCGCCCTGGAAAACCACGGAGTTCACGCCCCCCGTGGCGGGCCAAGACTGGGTCCTGGTGCTTGCAACGAAATGAACGCAGCCATGATGTTCCGAATTTTGATGGTCGCCCTATTCGCAGCCTCCGCCGGTCTCGGGGTGCGTGCAGAGCCGGCAGTCTATCCACCCACGCGCTTCCCCGACGCGAACGGTTGGGGAAAGAACATCCAGCGCACCATGCGGCTGTTGGCCACCAGCACGCCGGAACACCGGAATGACGTGACCTCGCAAAACTGATCCAGAGGGAGTGAGAGTTTCAGGCTCTGATTGACAGTGGTCGGTTCACTGCGGAAAGCCCCGGTCCTGTGAACGGCCGTGCTTGGGGAGCTTGAGCTTGGACCTGTCGGGTCGATCACGCTCCCGCTCCGTTAATCCCCATACCGGTCCTAACACCGCTCCCACACGGGGCCGATCATCTCGTACGATCCCAAAGCGTTCGGGACCGTCTGTTTCAAAATCGATGTCACGGGACAGGAACCAAGGGCGCACGAGCGGCTATCAGAGGGTCTTCAGGGATGATTCGAGAGCGAAATTCTTGAGGATCAAGGAATCCGAAGTGCATCACCGGAACCATTGAGCACGGCCCGGATGATGGAGACCATCCTGTGGTTGGTTGCCGCATCCTTGACGGCGAGGCGCACCACCTTGGAACCAAACTGCCGGCTCATGGTCGAGGCGTCGCGGATGAACAGTCCGAATTCCTGACACCGTCGAATCAATTCCGCGGCGGTGGGGCCGGTGTCGGGCAGGTGGATCAGCAGGAAGTTTGCACAACCCGGCAACACGTCCCAGCCGAGCGACTTCAATTCAACGGCCAGGTTCTCGCGCAGGGTGTGGGTCTCGTCTATCCGGGCGGCGTAGTAGTCTGGATCCTTCAGGGCGTTCACGGCTGCAACCTGGGCCGGGAGGCTGACCACCCATGGCGGCGTGACGGCACGAAGCGCCTCGAGTTGGTGCGGGGCGGCGCAGAGGTAGGCCACCCGCGCGCCGCTCAGCGCATACACCTTGGACATGGATTTGCAGATAATGATGTTGTCCGAAATGGCGGCGCGTGATTCGAGCGACTCCACCGCACCCACATAGTCGAGGTAGGTTTCATCGATCCAGATGCGGGTTTTTGAAGGGGCTTTGTCCAGCACCTGCTCCAGCGGAATCCGTGGCAGATGCCGGCCGGTGGGACTGTTCGGATTGACCAAAACAACAAGGTCGTAGCCCTGACCGAGCGCGGTGGAAAGCCGATCCACTGGCACTCCATAACCCTCCGAAGCTGGAAGCGCGAGCCGGTCCACGGCGCAACCAATGACCCGCTCGAGCACATGGCCGTATTCGCCGTAGGTTGGATCCATGATGAGGACCCGTGAATTGCGGCCCAACCAATGCCGCAACGCCCGGAAGATGAGGTCTGAGGATCCCGCGCCCGGAAGGATGTTTTCCGGGCGGACTCTACGGGCGTCGGCGAGGGCGGAAACCAGTCCATCTGCTGCGGTCGGTGGCGAGGTGCGCAGCAACCACGGCAGATGTGATTGGAGGGCGTCTAGGACGCGTGGCGAGGGCGGAAACCATGCATCCAAAACGTCCGCGTTGATGATGTCCTGATGCCGGTCCAGTCGCTCAAAATCCTCGCCCACTGCCTTAAAGAAACTGCCGCCGTGAAAACATGCGGCCGGTCGCCGGAAGTCCACGCCGAGGCCCCAGTGGGTTACCGCCTCAAGGCGGGCGAGCAGCGGCGCGAATCGGTCGACCTGAACCCGGAGCTCTTCCGTGGTGGCGTGCAGTAGCTCGAATTCAACCTTCCCTGACTTCACGCACTGGCCCGTCTCACGCAGTCCCGCCTTTGCATAGAGGCCGAGGACCTCGCGCCGGCCAATGGCGGCGATCCGTGAGCCTCCGCGGGCCTCGACCCAGCGCAGCGCCGCATACATCAGGAGGATGGCCGCTTTGCTTCCGCGTGCCGAGGGCAGGACCGTGAGGATCCGCACTTCAAAGAGGTGCCCGTCGCAGGGAAAGGGCAGTTCTGCACGGGAAAAATATTTATCGATCGAGTAACTATTAGGGCCAGGCGGCGTGATGGAGACAAAGCCGGAAAGTTCGTCGCGCTGCCAGACACAGATGTAGTCGTTGAAGCGATCGAGCGCATCGACGAGTCGTCCCTCGTGGTTTTCCAGGTGCTGATGCAGTTCCCGCGCGTACACGGCATGCCGAAGCCGATAGATCGCTTCACGGTCACTGTCGGTGGCGATGGTCACACTGAAGATCGGGGCTGTGTGGTGCAGACCAGAGTCAGGAGGGGTGGCGGTCATGACTGGCGTGGACGGTCTGAGCTAATTTGTAAGCGGACGCGGGTCAACCTCGTTCCCTGCGGGGATCGGTTGCAGCCCGCGGTTGAGGTGGAAGTGGATGTCCTCTTGCAGCGCAGCCCCGGTCTGAAAGGTGGCAAGCCCCACCAGGACAGGGGGACAGGGAAACCAGGGATCCTGTAACGGTGGGGGTGACGCCTCTTGTCGCGCAATGGAGACTGGAGATCCTTGGAGATCCGAGAAAGCTCTTGGCTTGGATCTCCTCCAATCGCCCGGGTTACGGCCCCGCCACTGGCGGACCCGGTCGACATGGGCGGGTCCCTTGAAAGTGTCGGCGTCGGCGGGGCTACCTGAGCCCGGCGGCCTTCGCCAAGACTCAAAGTCCATCCCCGGCTCCGGTCGGGCTCCGCCCTCCCTCCACCGGGGATGGACTTTCCGCAGCGAACCAACCACCATTAACCATGGTCTAAAACTCTCACATCCCTTGGAGCAGTTTTTGCGGTCCTGTCAGAAGCTTTCCACGAAGCCGTTCTGCCACGGGCTGCCCGGTTCGATGTAGAGGGTCTTGATCTGCTGGCCGGCCAGCCACTGCTGCACCACCCTCGCGATGAACTCCGGTCCGTTGTCGCTCCGCAGATAATGCGGGGCTCCGTGTTCCCGGATGGCCCGTTGCAGCCATTCCAGCACGTCTTTGGACTTCAGTGCCCGGTCGGCCCGCAGCACGTGGCACTCCCGGGTGTGTTCATCCAGGATGGTCAGCAACCGCAGGGCTCCGCCCCGCACGGTGGCGTCGGCGATGAAGTCCCACGTCCAGACATGCCCGCGGTGCGTCGCCCAGGTCGGCAGACCCGGCGAAACCCCGCGCCGGACCTGTTTCCGTCTCGTCGTCGGCACCCGCAGCCCTGACTGGCGCCGCCACCGCTGCACCAGCCGCTTCCCGGCCTTCCAGCCTTCCTGCCGCAGCAACGCTGCGATCCGCCGGCAGCCGTAACGTGGGTGCCGTTCGGAGAGTTCCTGGAGCCGCCGGTGCAGCGCCGCTTCCGCTTCGGTCGGGGGACGCCCCCGATACCGATACGTCGACCGCGCCAGCTTCAAGATTCGGCACGCCGCCCGCGCCGAGCAGACTCCTCCGGCGGTCAATCTCCGGGCCTCTTCCCTCCGACTGGCCGCGCTCAGAGCTTTTTTTCGCATACGGCCTCCAAGACCCGGTTCTTCAGCAGCGACTCTGCCAGCAGTTTCTTCAATTCCACGTTCTCACGCTCCAGTTCCTTCAGCTGCCGCGCCTCGTTCACCTCCATCAGTCCGAACTGCCCCCGCCACCGGTGATACGTCGCCTCGCTGATGTTCTTTTCCTGGCAGCCCTCACGGATCGATCTGCCGCCGTCCACTTCCCGCAATATCCGCTTCTTCTCCTCCGTCGTGCGTCGTTTCCCTTTCCTCGTCTGTGCCTTTCTTCTCTCCGGCCCACACTCTCACTCCTCCCGGCTCTCTTTGGCGAGGTCACGTCAAACCCACAGGTGAGCATTCAGGCATTCAACCCGCGAGACTCCTCCAGGGCGACTTTTCGGTCGGTGGCGTGGCCGCTGAGCTTCATCCGGAGCTCGGCCGGGATGTCCGCGGCCGCCAAGGCGGAGATGAAGGTGTGACGCAGGGAATGGAACCCTCGCTCGTTCTGCCGGCGCCGGGTTCCCGAGCTGGTCTTGCCGGCGGAAACTCCAGCCTCCCGCATGATCGCTGCGAACTGCCGGGATAGCCCGTGGGCGCCGCTGGTCTCCGCCTCGGCGAGGCTCGGGGTCAGGGAGGCAGCGGGCTGATCACCGGCCCTTGAGGCCAAGGAGTCATGGCTTCGGGAAAAGCGAAACGAGTGCTCGGAAATTCATATTTGTTCGAAGTTTCGGCTGTCTCTATAGTCCTTTTATGTCCGAACCCAATGCCTCTCAGCCCGCACCTTTGGCTCCCGGTTCACCGGGGGACTCATTATCGAAGGATTTCGCCGCCGGGGTGGTGGTGTTTCTGATCGCGTTGCCGTTGTGTTTGGGGATTGCCCTCGCTTCGGGTGCCCCACTGCTTTCCGGTCTCATCGCCGGGATAGTCGGGGGCATCTTGGTTGGCATCGCCAGCGGCTCGCACCTGAGTGTGAGTGGCCCGGCCGCTGGCCTTACCTCCATCGTGCTGACGAGCATTGGCAAATTGGGGACTTTTGAGGCCTTTCTGCTTGCGGTGGTGCTTGCTGGAGTCATCCAACTGGCGATGGGGGCGCTGAAGATGGGTGACGTGGTGAATTATTTCCCCTCCAGCGTGATTCGCGGCATGCTCGTTGGTATCGGCATCATCATCATCCTGAAGCAGATCCCCCACGCTTTTGGCTACGACAAAGTGCCCGAGGGAGACGACCGGTT
>Ga0194130_10008903_pt1 | contig 10508 bp, 3 predicted proteins | sample TA2KigsurfametaG_FD_160084 | JGI IMG/M metagenome (GOLD analysis project Ga0194130, IMG submission 160084) | Freshwater microbial communities from Lake Tanganyika, Tanzania - TA2015050 Kigoma 12 surface | ecosystem: Environmental > Aquatic > Freshwater > Lake | place: Tanzania: Lake Tanganyika... | reverse complement strand
GAAGAGCACCATCTTTATCAACCTTTCCACGACCAAACATTCTTGTTTGAAAAGGATTGTCAATCCGGGCAGTTTGTAAGATACAGTTAAGTACCTGGTTAGGAGACAGTTGATATTCTTGCTTCAAGTGTGCCGCTAATCCTGTTACATGAGGGGCAGCCATAGATGTACCACTCATGGTTATTTTTTGATTATTAGCACCTTGTGCGAGAATATCTTCTCCTGGAGCTGCAACGATATACTGATGAGCTTTCCCTGCCTTGTTACTGAAATCCCATGCGAGATCCGTCCCATCCTTATCTAAAGCAACCGCCATTATCATACTACCATTCATTTCGATGAGTAGACTGTCCAAGCTATTGGTATATGCAGTTTGACCTGTATACTCTCCATCATTACCTGCGCTCTTAATTACACCGATGCCAGCATTCTTAGCTCTCAAAAGTACTTGTCTCATATCTTCTGAAATCGCCCCGTCTCTATCATATTGAGGGGAAATTCTTCGTGAAATATTTATGAAATCCACTTTTGATTCTATAGCTTTATCTATAGCAGCAATGGTTCTGGCTTCGTCATCCCGTTTATTATGGACACCTTGCTCATATGCTAAATCGATAAGCCGTATGGATGATTTTGGTGATGCACAATGTATAATGCTTGTGACATGATTTGCATGATGATCGCCTAGATCTTCATTTTGAGCATCTGCAATGACATATAGCGGATTCTCTTTGGCGTACGTATCTAATGAACTTTGCGTTAGATGTCGCCTAACATTTCCGCTATAAGGATCGAAGTAGATCTCAATAATACCCACTGTTGAGGATTTTTCCATAGCATTGCAAGTTAAGCTTAAATCTGATCCCGATATTTCTGCAAGAAGTGTCAGGATTAAATAAGAAGCTTTTCTTAGTTTTCTATTCGTTGTTCTAATCATTTTAGTCTCCATTTGTTAAGTATTGTTTTCAAAAACCTGGAAGAGTCTGTCACCTGCTCTAGGTTCACGTCAGAAGTCCTTTTCGGATTTCTATTTGTTAATTTGTGGAAACTTGTTTTTAAGCATGCATCCTGAATTAACAACTCAACGTTAGGAAAAAAGTGACGGCATACCTATCCTGAGAAAGCCTGTAAGGATGCGCCTTAAGGGAAAATTACTTATAAATATTTAGGGGAAATAAGTTTCTTGATTTAACAAGTGGTTTCATTCAAATTAGGAGAAAATAAGCAATAATTCACGAGTCTGCTTATGAAAGAAAATGTCTCTAAATACAACCATTTGAAAATTATAAGTGGGGTAAGATTTACCCCTCGAGAAATCGATATTGTTGCATGCATCTTGAGCGGAAGGGGGGCAAAAACGATTGCTCAATTCTTATCTATTGAAGAAAAAACAGTTGAAACACATAAATATAATGTTATGAGAAAACTGGAGCGTAACTCTAAGGAAGGCATTATAGAATTCATTGAGAAATCGGATAAATATACGGCACTTAAAAGTCATTACGTTGGCTTGTTAAGCAACGTTATTTTTGAAAAGCACCTTCAGAAAATCCTTTATCTATCAAAAAATAAGGGGCTTACTTGTGTTCTTATTTATGAAAAAAGTAAGGACAATGTTAGTTTTGTTAGTGAATTGGAGAAGTATTTAAAGTGTGCGGGAATTAAGGTATATGGGGAGACCCAAGGAAAACATAATCTTTTGAGTCAACAAATCGCTCCCCAAAAAGTCGACTCGATTATTTATCTAGCCTCAGAATCATTTTTAGAGAAACTTAAAATAGGTGATTACCAAACAAAACTAGAAATCGACGAATTTAAACAAAAAATCCTTTCAGATAGAGGAAAAGTCATTTTTCTATTCAAAAATGAAGAACCTCTATTCCACACTCTACAAGCAATCCATGATGCTGAATATATCGATTTTGGAGGGCAGCAGGAAGAATCTTATTCTAATATTTTCAATATTTTACAAGCAATATTGCCAAATTCTGGTGTGGAAGAAATCGCTCTAGAGTTTAAAAAATACTTTAAAGATATCTATAATTCTTATGAAAATCCCCTTTTGACTCAGAAAGTTGATATCGATACTGATACTAACGACATTGAATTAAAAAGTCACACAGGTAAAGCTCAAGATCACAGCTTAATTACCCAGCCGAAAGCATCAATTAGATCAGACTTGATTGTTCCTACGGAGTCCACTCTCCTTAATCGTCATGAACTCTTATCTCAAATAGAAAAAGCTCTCAATGGTGACGAAGACATTCAAACAGTAGCTCTTGTAGGAATTGGTGGTTCTGGAAAGACAACCATTGCTCGTCAATATGCTCTTAACCAAGAAGGACCAGTGGTATGGGAGATTAATGCAGAAACAAGAGAAAATCTTATGTCTTCATTCGAAAATCTTGCTTATGCGCTTTCACAAACGGAAGATGAAAAAAAGATCTTAAGAGGTTTGCTTGAAATAACAAATCCTAAAGATAAAGAAGATAAGGTGGTCCTGTTTGTTAAAGACAAGCTAAAGTCTAAAGCTAACTGGTTTTTAATCTATGATAATGTTGAAAAATTTGCCGATATACAAAAGTACTTTCCCTTTAGCGCAGAAAATTGGGGAAAAGGAAAAATCATCATAACTTCAAGAGATAGCAACATTCAATATAACAATCATATTAAAACAGCTATATCCTTATCAGAATTAGATATTAATGACAGAGTAATATTATTTAATAATATTATAGCGAATGACCATGCTTCTCAATTTGATAATATGCAATCAGAACAGTTGGTATTCTTTCTAAATCATATTCCACCCTTTCCATTAGATGTATCAATCGCTGCCTACTATTTAAAAACCACCAATCTTCCATATAAAAATTATATCGCTCACCTAAATGAATACAATAAAGACCTAGATACTATGCATCAGGACATCATTAAGGAAGCAACCCAATATGCGAAAACACGCTATTCAATTATTACATTAAGTCTGGATTGCTTTCTGAGAGTAAATAAAGAGTTTGAAAAACTTCTACTGCTCGTTAGCTTAATAGATTCGCAAAATATTCCTAAAGATATATTAACCTCTTACAAAAATGAAATTATTGTAGATTCTTTTATTTATCATCTAAGAAAATATTCTCTTACCATCTGTAGCCCATCGGACGAGTTTCATTCAACTCCATATCTTACAATTCATCGCAGTACACAAGAAATTAGCTTAGATTACCTAGTCAAATTTTTGAATTTAAATGAAAATACTACGCACTTAAAACTAATGGGCCAGGTATTAGAGAAATTTGTCTCTAAGATTTTTGATACCGTTGATTTTGATAGGATTAAAAACTTAAAGAGTCATTGTGAAGCCTTTCTGAGCCATGGAAACCTGTTCGGAAAAGACCTCAATGCAACCCTGGAAGGTATATTAGGGGGAATATATTTTGAGTTAGGTGATTATTTTAATGCAAAATCATTGCTTGAAGCGAGTTTAAAATTTTTAGACAGGAACACAAAAGATGGACAAGCGCACTATGCAAAAGTTTTAGTATATCTGGGAATGGTTTATAGAAAGTTAGGGGATTACCCGACAGCTAAAGATGTAACAGAACGTAGCCTTGAAATTTATAAAAGAGATTTTCCCGACAATCATCTTGAAACTGCTTGGGCGCTTGGAAATCTAGGTGTGATTAATAGGCACTTAGGAAATTATGTGGATTCCAAGGTGCATACTAAGGAAAGCCTAGAGATTTACGATAAGTACATTGGCAAAAATTACATTGGAAAAGGCTGGGTATTGGCAAACCTTGGAAGTATTTATAGGAATTTAGGTCAATTTAAAAAGGCTCAAGATCTTTTAGAACAAAGCTTATTGATTTATCAAGAGAACCTGCCTGATGATCATCTAGAAATCGCCAGAGTTTTAGAGCAGTTAGCGGATACCCATAGAAACCTAGGAAATTATTCTGAAGCAGAAATACTACTGAATAAGTGTCTAAAGATTTTTGTGGATCATTATGGTAATGAACACATAGAAATAGCTTGGATCTTAATCCACTTGGGAAAACTCTACCGAGATGCGGGTTATTTAGAAAATTCAATGGATTTTCAAGGTCAAGAAAAGGGCGTTCTGCAACTCGGCAATAAGAAAAAATTGAAAGAAACAAGTCAAGAACAATCTGAAAAGCATATTCTAAGCCATAACTACTATCATAAAGCCAAAGAATTATTAGTGGGGGGACTTGAAACGTTTGAAAAACAATTTGGGAAAGATCACACTTCTACTGCGAGGATATTAATTTATTTATCGGGTTTTCATGTTAATTCAGGTAACTTTGACGCAGCAGAAGCATTATTGAAACAAGGTCTCGACATATATATAGAAAATTTTGGCGAAGAACATCTCAAAACGGCTTGTGCATTTAGAAGTTTAGGAGAGATATATTTTTTGAAGGGTGAACTTGAAGCTGCAGAGACATTTGTTAGTAAGGGCTTAAGGATTTTCCAAAAATATAATCATCCAGAATGTTTCAAGGCTATGGAAAATATGGCAGAAATAAAGTTAAAAGAATCTCTTAATTTGAATGATAAACATAAAATTAAATCCTATGAAGCTCAAGCCATAGATTATTTAAAACAAGCCCTGAAGATTGTTCAAGCTCAGTTCCCTCCAGATTCTTTGCAAATGATTAGAATCCAAACAAAACTTCAAAAACTACAAGCGGTTTAATTGAGATTTTCAAAACAGTAGTCGAGAAAAATAGATGATTTTTCTTTGTTCTGTAGCTCTTCGCATCACAGTACAGCGAAGAACATCAGTGCCACTTAGCTAGTATAGAGATGGAAGTTTTGATTTTTGTTGTTATGCATGATATTCTCTTCTAGTTAAGTATTGTTTTTAAGAATCTGGGTCAGGCTGTCACCTGACCTAGGTTCGTTCCGGAACTACCTTCGAGCTTCCTTTCCCCCTTAATTCCTAGCTGTTGCGTTTTTGATCATACGTTCTAAGTTAGCTCCTAAATATTATGAGAAACTTCAAGGTCTAACTATCCAATTAAAGGTTATAAGAACAGCTTCTTAAGAGAAATTACTTAGACCTTTGCTATAGAATGAGAAGATCCTTGATTAAACAGTGTGTTTCGTTCAGATTAAGGGAAAATAAACAAAGGTAAGCGCATCCGCTTATGAAGATATTACATCCACCGCATTTCATGCAAAATTCTGCTTCTTACTACAACCATATTAAGACAATCAATAGTGTAAAATTTACCCCTAGGGAAATCGATGTTATTGCATGTCTTTTGAGTGGAAAAGGATCGAAAACAATTGCTTATTTCCTTTCTATTGAAGAAAAAACTGTCGAAACTCACAAATATAACGTCATGCGAAAGCTGGATTGTAACTCCAAGGAAGGTATCATAGAATTTATTGAAAGATCGGATAGATTTTCAGCCTTAAAGCAGCACTACTTAAGCTTATTAAGTGAAGCTATGTTTGAAAAATCCCTTTCGAGAATATTAAGTTTCACGAAGAATACTAGTCCTAAATGCCTTGTTGTCTATGAAAAAGATAAAGAAAATGCTCATTTCATAAATCAACTTGAAAAACATTTGAAACTTGGGGGAGTTAAAGCACATGGGGAAGCAAAGGAGAACCATAAATCGCTTAGTCACTTCCTACATTACCTAGACTCTCAGGAAATAGACTCCCTAATTTATCTGCTGTCTAAATCTTCTCTTGCAAAGCTGAAAGAAGCGGATACTCAAGCGAAGTTGGAATTAGAGGAAGTAATACATAATCTAACTCAAAACAAAAGAAAAACTCTTTTTCTTTTGCAAAATGAGGACCCTTCACTGGATGTTCCGTCAGCAATACACGCCTCTAAATATATTAATATGGGAACCCAAAATAACTATTACTTTTCTGTTTTAGAAGTTCTACAAACCTTACTGCCCAACGCTGATCTGGAAAAGATCATTTCAGATTTTAAGAAACAATATGAAATCATTCACGATTCATCTGAAAAAATATCTTCTCAATTATGGTCACAAATAATTGATTTATCGGACGAGGAAAGTTCAAGAAGCTCCGTCTTTCACGTATTTCCAATAAAGAAGAAAGTGTGTGCATTTTTAAGTGGTTTTCTGGTTTTTAGTACAATGTGCCTGCTATTCTTTAACTTCATGTATGAAAAGTCCAGCAACGTTCCCCTGTCAGATAATTTTCAAAGGCACCAATCCATTCGATCTGATTTGCCTATACCTGCAGATAAAACACTTCTTAAGCGACCTGAGCTTTTGAAGCAAATAGAAGAAGCGTTAAAAGGAAAAGAGGGTATTCAAACAGTTGCTTTGATAGGAACTGGGGGAGCGGGGAAGACGACACTTGCTCGTCAATATGCTGGGAGTCAAAAATCACCTGTAGTTTGGGAAATAAATGCAGAAACCAACGGTAGCCTTATGGGCTCATTTGAAGCTCTAGCCTATGCTCTTTGCCAATCTGAAGAAGAAAGGAAGATACTTAAAGGGCTCCAGGAAATTAAGAAATCTGGAGAGAGACAAGATAAAATTATTTTATTTGTAAAGGAAAGAATGAATCTACATCCAAACTGGTTCTTAATATTTGATAATGTTGAAAAGTTTGAGTCTATTCAAAAGTATTTTCCTCTAGATCCGGCAACTTGGGGAGCAGGAAAGATCATTGTAACCACAAGGGATGCCAATATTCAAAATAATAGCCATGTCAATCACACTATTCATTTAGGGGAACTTAGTCCTCAAGAAAAATTTCTCCTTTTTATGAATATCATGCGGCAAGAGCGCATCCTCGACATAACGGTAACTGAACGAGAGCAGACTCTTAAATTTTTAAATTTCATACCCCCTTTCCCACTCGATATCTCTATCGCAGCTTACTATTTAAAAACCACAGGCGTTTCCTATGACAAATATTTAGAATATCTGCAAGACTACAGCCAATCTTTTGAGAGCATCCAAGAAAAAATATTAAAAGAAACCAATGAATATACAAAAACTCGCTACAGTATAGTTACTTTATCCCTAGAGCATCTTATCGGCATAAATGTAGGTTTTAAGGGATTACTGTTATTTGTTAGCCTATTAGACTCACAAAATCTACCTAAGGATCTCCTCTGTACCTTAAAAAATGATGTTATTGTTGATGACTTTGTTTATCATTTAAAAAAGTACTCTCTTATTACCAATGAATCCTCGATTAATTCTAGCCCAGCCATTTCAATTCATAGAAGTACCCAAGCTATTAGCCTAAATTTTCTTGTTAAATCTCTGAATTTAAAAAAAGAAGACCAAATCCTTAAGGAAATTGGAGCAGCATTGGAAGACTATTTGGGGAAAGCAATCGACGAAGATGATCTTTTAAAAATGAAAAGTCATTGTGATGCGTTTCTAAGCCATTCGGAGCTATTAACGGATGTTACTCAAGGACCAGCAAGATGTGCATTAGGAGCAATTTATTTTTACTTAGGTAATTATGTAAGAGCAAAGAACTTTCTTGAACAAAATCTTGCCTCTCTCAATAGAAATGATAAAGAAAATTATTCTGTTATAGCAAGGAGTTTAGGTTATTTAGGAACGACATACAGGATTTTAGGAGATTATGAGAAAGCAGGAATTTCTCTTCAAGAGAGCCTAGCAATCTACCGAAAACACTTGCCTGAAAATCATATTAAGGAGGCCTGGATTTTAGCGCAAATAGGGATTGTTTATAGGGATCTCGGTAATTATAAGCTGGCAAAGGATTTCTCAAAACAAGGGCTTATGCTTTATAAGAAATATCTTCCGGCAGATCACACAAAAATAGCTTGGGCATTAGCGACCCTAGCAACAGTTCATCTCGAATTGGAAAATTATAAAGAAGCTAAATATATGTTAGAGAAAAGTCTTGTGACCTATCGGAAATATTATTCTAATAACCACATTAGAGTTGCATGGATTTCTGCTCATTTAGGGATCATTTATCGCGAACTGGGGGATCCTGCAAAAGCAAAGGAATTTCTTGAGCAAAGCTTAGTCGTTTATCAAAAATATTTCTTTGATGAACACATTGAGCTTGTACGCGCATTAAGACATCTTGGAAATGTTTATAAAGATCTTGGTAAGTATGATAAAGCAAAAAAAATTTTAGAAAGAAGTTTAGATATCTGTGAAAAGAATTATGGCAAAGATCATATTGACATTGCCTTAGGTTTAACAAATCTTGCAGATGTATATCTCATTGAAGGAAACACAGCCATAGCAGAAAAGCATTTAAAGAAAGCGTCATTATTGTTGCAGCAAAAAAACCACCCGACATCATACAACACTTTAGATAAGCTAGCAGATTTATATATGAAAAAGTCTACTGAGGCTATAAAAAATGGGAAAACTGAGGAATCTCAAAATCTCACTAGGCAAGCTCGAGACCTTTTACACCAAGCATTAAAAATCCTTGAAACTCACTTTTCAAAGGAATCACCCCAAATTCAAAGAATTCAGTCGAAACTGGAAAAATTAAAGGCCTCAATGTAAAGGTTTTGCTTTAACGACTTCCTCCACAGCGTCCAGAGCAGATTTAATAGCTCCTTGAATCCATCCTGGATCAAGAGAACAATGTTCACCAGCAAAGAATATATTTCCCTCAGGTTGCTTTGAAATATGATGATATTCTCTCATATCATTAGGCCGCATTCCGCAAAAAGCTCCTCGACTCCAGCGATAGGAATCCCAGAACATAGACATGTGACCTTCTGTTGGATGAAGATTATCACGAATTGTTGGATGAAATTTTTCAAGCTCAGCCAAAACAACTTCAGCGCGTTCGTTAGGGGGAAGAGTTCCCAATCTAATAGCATCTTGACCCCAATTATAGCTTCCTAACAAAACGCCAGGTATCGGCTCATCACGAAGAGGGTGCCCTGCAGCTCGCTCAATAGTAAGTGGATCGGAGACTGTAAAAACACCGCTAAATTCTTTTGATCTCTGTGGGCTAAATGTGGGTATGATTTTGGCATGATCTGAAGGGTAATATGTACAGCGTGTAATCTGATCACTCATAGACGCACCACCTAAAATGGCCATATCGAGGGAACCTCTTTCCCAAAACCGATCTTTAAAGTGGAGAAGAACTTTTGAAGAAGACGCGTAGCTTAGATTCCTTATAGCTTCCATTTTTAAAGGGCTAAAACCTTTAAGATCCATCATTCGAAGGACTCCAAAAGGAATAGTACAAATTACAAAGTCTGCTTCTTCATTTTCAGAACGTTTATTGGTTGGGGGAGAATCCCACATCGAAGGCTCTGTTGGGCGTGTTCTTAGATTAACTTTTGGTCCCGGAGGGGATATCTCAATCGACGTAACTTCCGTATTTAATCTGATTTTGACTTCTTTTTTTCTCAGCATATCAGCAAGATTCTCTGGTAATCTACTCAATCCCCCAGCAATTTCTTTTAGTCCCTCGCCTGTTTGTGTAATTCCTTCCCGTAGAAACATAGAAACAGCCTTATCCCACCATAATTCTAATCCTGTAGAGGCTCCAATTAGTTCACGTGCGTCTTTACTTTCTAATCGTTGTTTTAAGAATTCTCCAAGGGTAAGCCCTTCAAGCTCTCGAGCATAATCATTAAGAAAAGTCGTCCCAAATAATCCGCCCCATTTTTCTTCATCTCCAATATCACTTGTTGTACTTAGACTTTTTGAACGAAGCAACTTAGTGGCATTCTCAAGGTGTACTCGTAAAATCTCGGGAGGAGGTGCAGCAGAAATTGTTTCTCGCTCATAGGGGGATAGATGGTATTCTTTATTGATGAAGCTATCTGCATCTTTTATACGAACTGGAGTTTGTCCTCTTAAATGATAAAAGCAATTTACGTTTTGAAAAGCTGTAATAAAAGGACGTAGACTGCTTGTTAGTCTAGCAACTTCAATATAGTGATGCGTGTAATCATGACCTGCAGGGATCCGCATTGCTCCTAATTCGCCATATTCTCCTGTAGACTTAAAAGTATGTGTCCAAATTCTCCCCCCGACACGATTTGAAGCTTCTATAATTTCCACAGTGTGACCCAGTTGCACTAACTCGTAAGCTGCAGTAAGTCCTGCGATACCCGCACCAAGTATGACTACTCTCTTTCTATCTTTATGAAGTTGATCATTTTGCATAATTCTTTCGAATTGTTTTTTAATTCTGGGTGACTGTGCATAAGTTACTTCCTCAGCAGCATGAGTATCAAAGAAAAACATCACCCAAAAGGATAAATAAAACCTCCAAAAAAAAGCAAGTCTTTGTATATTCAACATATTAGTTATCTCTTTCTCTATTAATTAGCACCCTTATCCTTAATACCATAACTTTTAAAGAGGATAGATTGGTCTTTCATTGCCTGCTACCGATAATGGCCACACAGGTACACCCTGTAATTTTGAACCTTGAGTTCTTAATTGAACGGTGATCATAGGCTTTGTAACGTTTGCTCCATTTGATTCAAACTTGACAGGGCC
>Ga0194130_10008899_pt1 | contig 10514 bp, 7 predicted proteins | sample TA2KigsurfametaG_FD_160084 | JGI IMG/M metagenome (GOLD analysis project Ga0194130, IMG submission 160084) | Freshwater microbial communities from Lake Tanganyika, Tanzania - TA2015050 Kigoma 12 surface | ecosystem: Environmental > Aquatic > Freshwater > Lake | place: Tanzania: Lake Tanganyika... | reverse complement strand
AGATCGGCTAATTGAGCTGTAACCGGTCACAACAATTTCAGAGAGTTGATTTTGGCTTTCCTTTAATGCGATTGACATATTGGAAGTGATATCCGCTTCAAGCTTGTCAAAACCAATATATCGGAATACCAGAGTGGTTGCACTATTGGGTACAGTTAGTTTGAAATTACCACTTCCATCACTTTGTGTACCAATATTAGCACCTTTTACGGTTACGCTTACTCCGGGTAAGGGTAAACCGTCGTTTGCTGCTATTACTTTTCCTGAAATAGTTCTATCCTGAGCTATTGTTACGGAAAAGTTAATTAGCAAAAAACAAATTATTAGTAAGTTTTTTTTCATAGATTTTTTTTGGGGTTAATTATAAAACGTTCTAATATAGAAAAAAAATAATTATAACCAAATTGTTATAAGTTTATTCATTGGTGTCCGGTAAAAATAAAATATTTAAAACTATCCTTTAATACAGGATCCTGAAGGACTTATTCCTGATTTTAAAAAGAAAGCCCCGCTATTAAGAGGGGTATACAAGGGGAATATTCCGGGCTTCAGCCCAAAATAAACCGTTTTTACCGGAACACCCGCTTCGTACTTCAGCCCGATTAAATGGTGTCGGCGTTGAAGCCCCAGGTTTGGTTATTTTCTAACCTCCTGTATATGCCGCTGAAGTCCGAATTGAATCATGCCGATTACAACCCGCCCAAAGGCGCGCTATATTGAGCGATCCGCCTTAACCTGAGATTAAAATAAACAATCATTAATAAAATACCCTCTTTCCAAAATATGCCAAGAGTTCCAATTCTGCCGCCTAACTAAGCCTTAATAAAAAATTACCCCGAAGACTAGTGAAAATATTTATAGATTTATTAAAAATTACAACCATGACTCAGACATTTTCCATAAAAATTTTATCAATCGCTTTGCTTTTGTTCTGCTCACTATCCAGCCATGCTCAAAATGAAAAAGCGGAAGCCGATTTACGCGAAATCATGAAAAAACTCGATGTGGTGGGCCTTTCTGTTGCTGTAGTAAAAAAAAGCGAGATCATTTACACCCATTCTTTTGGTGTAAAGGATATTAACACCAAGGCTCCTCTGACTGATTCAGATATATTCCGAATTGCATCAATCTCTAAATCTTTCTCTGCTACATCCATAATGCAGCTTATCGAAGCCGGAAAACTTTCACTGAATGATGATATCAGTGATTTAGTCGGCTTTAAAGTCAGGAATCCAAAATTTCCTGATCAAGTGATAACGCTCAAAATGATGCTTTCGCATACCTCGAGTATAAATGATTCTCAGGGATATTTCACCTTGGATGTAATCAACCCTGCTAAGAATAAGGATTGGGAGAAATGCTACAATGATTATGCACCGGGAGCCGGCTATCAGTATTGCAATCTGAACTTCAACATGGTAGGAACGGTAGTCGAAAAATCCTCTGGTGAACGTTTCGATAATTATGTTAAAAATCATATCTTAAGTAAGCTCGGACTTTATGGTGGTTACAATGTTGATTCACTGGATGCCAGCCGTTTTGTAACCTTGCATGAATATGATGCCAAAGCAAAGACCTTCAAACCCTCCCCGGCAGCCTATATTTCCAGACGTGAGGAAATAAGGAATTATACCATGGGCTATTCTACCCCTATTTTCTCACCAACCGGGGGAATGAAGATTTCTGCCAACGACCTGGCGAAATACATGAGCATGCACATGAATATGGGTAAGTTTAAAGGCATAAGAATTATATCGAAAAAGAGTGCAAAACTGATGCAGACCAAGATTGCTGATGAAGAAGGTTATGCCCTAGCCCTGACAAATCTTGATGACCTGATACTGGGGAAAAAGATGGTTGGTCATACCGGTTCTGCCTATGGTTTGTATAGTGCCATGTTTTTCCATCCCAAAGAGAAATTTGGTTTTGTTGTAATTACGAACGGTAGCAACCCGGCTTATACAAATGGTATTAATGATGTTCTGAGGGCAGGTGTGAATAGTTTGTACGAGAATTTTATTAAATAGCAGCAGGAGTCTGGTAACAAGAGCCAGGAACAAAGATAAATGGATGTCCCTGTAATATGCTACTAAAGTTTCTCTTTGGGAGACCAGCAATTATAACCACTAGTCAGCACTGGCTTTTGAATCGGTTGTAAAAAACAAGAGCATAACACGGCGCTGTCAGAACCGTGGAGGCACAAACCTTGCTTTCTAAAAAAGAAAAATTATTGAATTTAAGCTTATCCTGGGCAAGATTTAGTCAGGTACCCCCTTTAAATAAGTTGAGCTCTTGTTGAGATCTGAACTGTTCCAAAAATGGAAATTCCATTATCCATGAGGTCTGCCACAGTATCTATATCCCTGAGCTCCTCCAACAAGGCGTATGAGATAGCCTGTTTCTTGAAATCAGAAATTGTTTTTGCAAAAACCTTATCTGTACTCCATGGCTTGTTGATGAACAAATCAGGATAAAATTTAGTTAATCCAAGAAGGTAATACCCACCATCTCGTGCAGGTCCTATAACAGCATTGTTGGATTCGAGCAAGGCTACTGCTTGCTCAAGCGTTTCCGTTCTTAATTGTAAACAGTCGCTACCAATTATTATAATCTGGGTAAAACCTTGATCAAAAAGCTCTTTGAATGAATTTAACATCCGTTCTCCGAGGTTATTTCCGCTTTGTTTTCTTTTAGTATAGCCTGGAACACTCCAAAGGTCATAATCACTGACTTCATCAGCATAATAAACAAACTTTCTAAATCTTAATTTTCTGGTAATTTCAAGGGTATGCTGAAGTAACTCAATATAAATTTCAAGAGCTCTTTCCTCACCTATATCCATTGCCAAACGTGTTTTGACCTGTCCAAAAACAGGATTTCTGACGAAAATAACTAAAGCTGTTGTGCTGAGGTTAGCCATTTTAATTTAGCAGACTTCCTCCACAACTTGAACCCTCACCGGCTGTACATCCAAAACAATGCTGATTTACTACAGTTGCCCTATTTTTTAGTATGTCCAAGTTAAATTCAGAAATATGCTGAACCCTTCGTTCAGCTACTTTCAAATCGAGCATTTGATTAAAATCGCAATCATACAAGAAACCATCCCAACCTACAGAAAGGGTATTCCTACACATTAAATTCTGAACTGATGCCGGGTTAAATGCCGAGATCAACTTATCCATGTAGCGGTTGTAATTTCCTGAACTCAGTAAATAATCGAGATAACGACTTATCGGCATATTGGTGATTGCGAAAAGCTGGTTAAATACAATACCATATCTGGATGAGAGTTCGATTTTATATTCCTTCTCCAGTGCCGTTTGTGAGGGTGGAAGAAAAGCACCGGCCGGATTATAAACTAAATTCAATATCAAACCGCTTCCTATTTGACCATAACCCACTTGATTCAGCATTTGTAATGCTTTAATTGAATTTTCAAATACCCCTTCACCACGTTGTCTGTCGGTCCTGTCTTGTGTAAACCCAGGTAAAGAAGAAACTACCTCGACCTGATGCTTCTTAAAGAAATCCGGAAGATCATGGAAGCGCTTGTTTGCAAGAATGATGGTTAAATTGCATCTGACCATCACTTGCTTACCCAGATTCCTTATTTGCTCCACAAACCATCGAAAATCAGGATTTAGCTCAGGTGCACCACCCGTAAGATCCACGATATTAATATCAGTTTTTTGGAGAACATCCAGACACCACTGCATAGTGGAGCGATCCATAATTTCCTTGCGATCAGGACCGGCATCAACATGACAATGTTTACAAGTTTGATTGCACATTTTTCCGAGATTCAGCTGCAAAACATCAATACCGGAGGCTCGAAGTGGATGAACTCCGTTTTGCTCCAGTTTTTGTTTAAATGTGGGCTGTTGATTCAAGAGGGAATTTCCAAGCACCTCAAGCTGATTTTCCGAATCCGCTAAGGGATGTTGCAATACTTTCAGGGATTTAATCATAGTCCGAAATTACATTCCAATTTCCTTAACCTTGTTCATCATCTGTACTCCGTGAACAAGCACAGCTCCCCCTTTAATAGCAGAAGCGACATGTACCGCCTCCATCATCTGAGCCTCACTGTAACCCTTTTCAAAAGCATCACTGCTGTAAGCATCAATGCAATAGGGACATTGAACAGCGTGTGCAACTGCCAGGGCGATCAGTGATTTTTCCTTGGCCGATAGATGACTGTCTTTGAATACTTCTCCGTAATAAGTAAAGAATTTGTCGGCCAAATCTTTCTGGTACTCGGCGATATTTCCAAATTTACTGAGGTCACCGGCATTGTAATAATGATTTTCCATTTTCTATATTGACTATTGATTTGATGCTATTTTTTTAAAAAAATGACTGTTTAAATGAGCAATTAATGACAATTAACGAAATATCTAACAGATTTTTAAATATAAATTCTTTTTAAATTGGAAAAAATAAGATTGCATCAAGTCTGAAATGCCATCCCAAGGATGAAAAATGACTTTTTATTAAGATTAATATACTGAAATATCAGTAAAATTCGGATGTTATGAAAGCTAACTTATGACTTGGGGAATAACCCAAATTTTCCTCAATTAAAGAGCAAAACTGCCAAAGCCTTTTTCTGGAAATTTTCATCTTCCCAAAAATGCTCTTAAATTGACAAAAAAAATATCAACAGATGAATTAAAAGCATTGATTACCAACTTTGAATAATTTTAATTAAAAGCTGGTGAAACCATCATGATTTAGCCAATACCCTTAGGGTATAATTATCAAATCACCATCGTTTCATCACCATTAAAAAACACTAGGCAGACAGATGAAAACAAGATCAATCATTATCGTAGTAATTTTGACCGTAATAACCTTCGAAAGTACCGCTCAAATTGCAGGAAAATGGAGTATAGAAAGGGCTCAAGCCTGGCAAAAGGAGAATTCATGGATTAATGGAGCGAATTTTATTCCAAGTTCAGCAATCAATCAACTGGAGATGTGGCAAGCCTCTACTTTTGATCCAATAACGATTGACCGGGAACTGGGTTGGGCCTCAGGAATCGGCTTCAATACCATGCGTGTTTATTTACATAGTTTGGCCTATAAACAAGATCCGGCAGGCTTTAAAAATAGAATAAACCAATATCTCAGCATTGCTAATCAACACAAAATAAAAACCATTTTCGTTTTTTTCGATGATTGCTGGAACAAAATTGGCTTCATTGGCAAACAACCTGCTCCAAAACCCGGAGTACATAACTCCGGATGGGTACAGGATCCGGGCGATCCCAATTACAAAGAGCTTGAGAACTTTCCTGCACTTGAAACCTATGTTAAAGATATTTTAGGCCATTTTGCGAAAGATAAACGTATCCTTCTATGGGACTTATACAACGAACCGGGGAATTCAGGGAAACTTGAAACCTCTCTGCCTCTGCTTAGCAGGGTTTTTGAATGGGCAAGGAGTGTAAACCGCGATCAACCTTTATCCGTAGGTCTATGGAGGTGGGATTTTGAAAAATTAAATGTATTTCAGATCCTGAATTCGGATGTCATCACCTATCACGATTATGAATCAGCCGATTGGCATAAAAGGGCATTTCAAGTATTAAAAACACATGGAAGACCCTTAATCTGTACTGAATATATGGCCAGAACCAATAATAGCACCTTTGCAAATACTATGCCTATGCTTAAAAAAGAGAATATTGGGGCAATTAATTGGGGGCTAGTAGCCGGCAAAACCAACACCATATATGCCTGGGACAAACCGATAAAGGATGGAGCACAGCCTGAATTATGGTTTCATGATCTATTTTGGCCGGATGGTCGAGCCTATAGACAGGAGGAGATTGATTTGATCAAAAAATTAAATAATAAATAGTTTCCTGAATCAGTAATGGGTTAATTTTACAACAATACAGTAGCCCCAATTCTGCCATATGACCATTCCTTCAATAAATCCTGCTAACGGAAAAATAATTCAATCCTACCAGATCCACACGTCAGAAGAAGTGAATAAAATCATTACCGACACGCATTATGCCTGGGAAAATTGGAAAAAATATCCCTGGAGCCTAAGAAATGAGCTTTTGAATAAAGTGGCAGTCATACTCCGGCATAGGAAGGAAGAACTTGCGAAATTAATGGCCCTTGAAATGGGAAAGCCCCTTCAGGGAGGGCGTTTAGAAATTGAAAAATGCGCTGAAGTTTGTGAATATTATGCCAAGAATGGAGAACAATTCCTAAAAGATGATTGGGTTAAGACCGACGCTACCAAAAGCTATGTAAGCTTTCAACCTTTGGGAATCATTTTGGCAGTGATGCCCTGGAATTTCCCCTTTTGGCAAGTTTTTCGATTTCTTGCACCCAGTCTGATGGCCGGCAATGCGGTATTATTAAAACATGCTTCCAATGTGTTCGGCTGTGCTATTGAAATTGAAAGTATAATTATTGAAGCCGGATTTCCGGAAAATATATTTCGAAATCTGCTGATTCAGGGTCATGAAGTGGAACAAGTGATAGAAAATCCACTTGTTCAGGGAATTAGCTTTACGGGAAGTACCGAAGCAGGGAAAATAGTAGCCTCAAAAGCAGCATCCTTACTTAAAAAATCAGTTTTAGAGCTTGGTGGAAGCGATGCCTATTTGATTTTGGAAGATGCAGATCTGGAGCTTGCTGCTGAAATATGCGTCAATAGCCGATTGATTAATAGTGGCCAAAGTTGTATTGCAGCCAAACGATTTATCGTTGTAAAATCTGTGGAGATGGAATTCACGGAACTCTTTAAACTGAAAATGTCAACTAAAATCATGGCTGATCCATTCGATAATCAGGTCGATATCGGTCCACTGGCACGCCCGGATCTAAGAGATGAGCTTCATCAGCAAGTATTAAAAAGTATTGAAATGGGCGCCAAATGTATACTTGGCGGAACTATTCCGGCAGGGTCTTATTCCTTCTATCCTCCTACCCTGCTGACAAAGGTAAAAAAAGGAATGCCGGCTTATGAGGAAGAACTTTTTGGCCCTGTTGCTGCAATTATTTCGGCAATTGATGAAGAAGATGCCATTAGAATCGCCAACGACACTTCATTCGGATTGGGTGCTGCAGTTTTTTCCAGGAATTTAAAACGAGCCGAAAAAATTGCATCTTTTCGTCTTGAGGCAGGGTCTTGTTTTGTCAACACAATGGTCAAATCAGACAGTCGACTACCCTTTGGAGGAATCAAGCAATCAGGATTTGGAAGGGAGCTTGGACAGTATGGTATCAGAGAGTTTGTCAATGTTAAAACAGTATTTATACGTTGAAAGCATAAAGCGCAAAGATTAAAGCTAATTTAAAATCTCCTATCGGGTACCTATCTATAATTTACCCCGGTCTGACCATCAAAATGCACAAAATCCCTATCTTTGCATGCATTAGCCAAAAGGCTATCATAGTCTGGAATTTCAATGAGTAAAAAAGGAAGAGTATTGGTTGCAATGAGTGGCGGAGTGGATAGTTCAGTGGCTGCAGTCATGCTGCATGAACAGGGCTATGAAGTCATTGGACTGACCATGAAAACCTGGGATTATGCTTCCTCCGGTGGCACATCAAAAGAAACCGGTTGTTGTAGTTTGGATAGCATCAATGATGCCCGTGCCTTGGCGGTAGCTTATGGCTTCCCTCATTATATTCTAGATATTCGGTCAGAGTTTGGAGACTTTGTGATCGATAATTTCGTGGATGAATACATCGCCGGCAGAACGCCCAACCCTTGTGTCCTGTGTAATACCCATATCAAGTGGGAAGCCTTACTAAAACGTGCTGATAAATTGGATTGTGAGTTTATTGCCACAGGGCATTATGCCAATATTCGTCAACAGGATAATGGTAGATATGTAATTTCCAAAGGAAAAGATGAGCACAAAGATCAGTCCTACGTGCTGTGGGGGGTGTCTCAGAAAAATTTAGCACGTACTCAATTTCCTCTGGGAAGTTTTGCCAAATCAGAGATCAGGCAAATGGCAAAAGATATGGGTCAATTAGAACTGGCAAACAAATCAGAAAGTTATGAGATTTGTTTTGTGCCGGATAATGATTACCGGGCATTTTTACGAAATAAGGTTCAAGATCTCGATGAACGAATTGGTCCTGGAAATTTCATGCTCAGTGATGGTCGCATTGTTGGAAAACATCAGGGATACCCCTATTATACCATCGGACAGCGCAAAGGTTTAGGAATAGCTTTTGGTCATCCCATGTTTGTAACACGGATTCTAGCTGAAAGCAATACCGTAATGTTGGGCACGGTAGACGAACTGGAGCAATCGGAGGCATTGGTCAGAAATATTAATCTGGTGAAATATGAGCACTTAACAGAACCTATCGAAGCTGTGAGCAAAATTAGGTATAAGGATTCAGGTACCATGAGCACCCTAAGCCAGGAAGGTGAATTCATCAAGATTAATTTTCATCATTCAGTATCCGGAATTGCGCCGGGACAGTCGGCAGTTTTCTATGAAGAAAATGACTTGATTGGAGGTGGATTCCTAGTCTGATTCTTTTCTTACAAAGTTGATATTGTCTTATAATCATTAAAATCTGCAACTCCGTTTACTAGATTTTTTCGAATCCATATTTGGCTTTCCCTTTTATAATCCCTTTATTTGCAAAATATCAAGGAATTTAATGGCCAAAAATTTACTCATTGTTGAATCACCGGCAAAAGCCAAAACCATAGAAGGATATCTCGGAAAAGATTTTCTGGTCAAATCAAGTTATGGCCATATTCGCGACCTAATCAAGACTGATGATGCGATCAATGTGAATAACAATTTTGAACAACGCTATGAAGTTCCTTCAGACAAAAAAAACGTAGTCAATGAATTAAAAAAATTGGCCAAAGATGCAAAGATGGTCTGGCTGGCATCGGATGAAGACCGCGAAGGGGAGGCAATTTCCTGGCATTTATTTGAGACCCTTGGGTTAAAAGAAGATAAGACCAAACGTATTGTATTCCATGAAATAACAAAGAATGCGATTCTTACTGCCATAGAAAAACCGAGGAAAATAGATTATAATTTAGTTTATGCTCAACAGGCTCGAAGAGTTTTAGATCGTTTGGTTGGTTTTGAATTATCTCCTGTATTATGGAAAAAAGTAAAACCTTCTCTATCTGCCGGCCGGGTGCAGTCGGTTGCTGTCCGGCTGATTGTGGAGCGTGAACGAGAGGTAAATAAATTCAAAGCAAATGCCGCATTCCGCGTTGTAGCTATATTTTCTACTGACATCCAAAAAGAAATTTTCAGAGCCGAATTAACTGAACGTTTTGAAAAAGAATTGGAAGCCGAAAATTTCTTAAAGGATTGTATTAATGCGATTTATACTGTTAAAAGTTTAGAAACTAAACCGACAAAAAGAAGTCCGGCCCCACCTTTTACCACCTCAACGCTCCAGCAAGAAGCCAGCAGAAAACTAGGTTTTTCAGTGGCTAGAACCATGTCTGTAGCTCAAAAATTATATGAAAGTGGTAAAATAACCTACATGCGTACCGATTCGGTTAATTTATCTGAGACTGCATTAACTGCGGCGGCGGCTGAAATCACCACTGAATATGGTGAAAAATATCATCACTTAAGAAAGTTCAAAACTAAATCTGCCGGTGCCCAGGAAGCGCATGAAGCCATTCGTCCTACCTATTTCGAACAGCACCGGATTAGTGGTGATTCATCCGAACAGCGTCTTTATGAACTGATTTGGAAGCGATCTATCGCCTCCCAAATGGCTGATGCAACCTTTGAAAAAACAACCGCCAAAATTGATATTTCTACAAGACCCGAAGAATTTGTGACGAATGGGGAGGTTATGAAATTTGATGGATTTCTGAAAGTTTACTTTGAATCCAAAGACGAGGAAGACATTGACATCAATTTAGATGATGAAAATGAAAACTCAATTCTACCTCCATTGAATAAAAATCAGCAAGTAAATTTACGGGAAATGAACGCCACAGAGCGATATTCAAGACCTCCTTCACGTTATACCGAAGCCAGTTTGGTTAAAAAACTGGAAGAGCTGGGTATTGGCAGGCCTTCCACCTATGCCCCAACAATTTCAACGATACAAAATAGAGGGTATGTCCTAAAAGAAGAACGGGAGGGTAAAAAACGAGATTTTAAGGTGATTAATCTGAAAGATGGAAAAATCAATCGTACCACTAAATCCGAAAATACCGGGGCGGAAAAAAATAAGCTATTTCCTACAGATATCGGTGCGATAGTGAACGACTTCCTTGTTGAGCATTTTAAAGGTATTGTGGATTTCAACTTTACAGCTAAAGTTGAAAAAGAATTCGATGAAATTGCGCAGGGTTTAAAAAACTGGACAGAAATGCTCCGCTCCTTTTACAATCCTTTTCATATCGAAGTTGAAAATACGCTTCAAACTGCAAACCGAGCCAGTGGAGAAAGAGAATTGGGTATTGACCCTGAAAGCGGAAAGAAAATTTCTGTAAGGATTGGCAAATATGGTCCATTTGTTCAGAT
>Ga0194130_10008897_pt1 | contig 10517 bp, 9 predicted proteins | sample TA2KigsurfametaG_FD_160084 | JGI IMG/M metagenome (GOLD analysis project Ga0194130, IMG submission 160084) | Freshwater microbial communities from Lake Tanganyika, Tanzania - TA2015050 Kigoma 12 surface | ecosystem: Environmental > Aquatic > Freshwater > Lake | place: Tanzania: Lake Tanganyika... | reverse complement strand
CTGCGCTCGGCTGCACCGGCATCCAGCGCATCCACGTCCTGAAAGACGTCGTCGTCCTCGCGGGAGCGGGCGTCGGCGGCGGATCGCTCGTCTACGCCAACACGCTCTATGTGCCGCCGAAGCGCTTCTTCGAGGACAGGCAGTGGGCCCACATCACCGACTGGGCCGGCGAGCTCGCGCCCTATTACGACCAGGCCTCGCGCATGCTCGGTGTCGTTACCAATCCGACGATGACCCCCAGTGACGTCGTGATGAAGGCGGTCGCCGATGAGATGGGCGTCGGGCACACCTTCCAGATGACGCCCGTCGGCGTCTACTTCGGCGACGGCCCGGGCGTGAAGAAGCCAGACCCCTTCTTCGGAGGCGTCGGCCCGGAGCGCACCGGCTGCACCGAGTGCGGCGAGTGCATGACGGGATGCCGCCACAACGCCAAGAACACGCTGCCCAAGAACTACCTCGGCCTGGCCGAGGCGGCTGGGGCGATCGTGCATCCGATGACGACCGTGACCTCGATCGAGCCGCGCACAGGCGGCGGCTACACCATCACGACCAAGCGCACCGGCAGCCTGTCGCGGCGCACCCGCACCTTCACTGCGGAGCATGTGATCATGGCCGCGGGCACCTACAACACCCAGAAGCTCCTGCACCGCATGAAGGACGAGGGCAAGCTGCCCCGCCTCTCGCGCATGCTCGGCCGCCTGTCGCGCACCAACTCCGAGTCGATCCTCGGTGCCGTGGCGAAGTCCCCGGACGCGGACTACACCCGCGGTGTCGCGATTACCTCGAGCTTCTTCCCCGACGACGTCGGCACCCATGTCGAGCCGTGCCGCTACGGCAAGGGCTCCAACTCCATGGGCCTGCTCCAGTCGGTCATCACCGTGCCGCGGCCGGGCGAGCCACGCTGGCGCACGTGGACCAAGGAGATCTGGCGGCAGCGTGCCAACGCTGCCTACCTGGTCAACGTGCGCAAATGGAGCGAGCGCGCGGTGATCTCGCTCGTCATGCAGCCGGTCGACAACTCACTCACCCTCACCGGCAAGCGCGGGCGACTCGGCTGGCGCCTGGCGACCAATAAGGACGAGTCCAATCCGGCCCCGTCGTACATCCCCATCTCCGACGAGGTCGTGCACCGCATCGCCGACCAGATCGACGGCGTGGCCGGGTCCAATGCCTTCGACAACTTCGACGCCGTGATGACGGCGCACTTCGTCGGTGGCTGCGTGATCGGAGCCGATGAGGAGACGGGCGTGGTGGACGCCTACCACCGGGCCTTCGGACATCCCGGACTGCACATTGTCGATGGCTCCGCGATCACGGCGAACCTCGGCGTGAATCCCTCCCTGACGATCACCGCACAGGCGGAGCGCGCCATGGCGATGTGGCCCAACAAGGGCGAGGAGGACGTGCGCCCGGAGCTGGGCACCGCGTACGTCGCCGTCGAGGCCGTGGCACCCAAGAATCCCTTCGTGCCCGAGCACGCGCCGGGTGCCCTGCGGCTGCCGATCGTCGAGGTCCGCTAGCTCTTGAATCAGCCTTCGTCGGGGATCACGGTCCTCGACCAGTTGAAGGGCTCGCCCCGCTTCGCCCTCTTCATGCTCCTGATGGTGCCGGCGGCAGGGACCATCGGCGCCAAGGAGGCCGCCCGACTCGACTACGTTACAGATGCTTTCGGCAGCGCACTGGGTATCGGATCGGTGGGCGCCGTGATCGCCGTCGGCACCGCGATCGCGGGGTCGGTCGCCGGGCCCCTGTGCGATCGCATCAACCCCCGCGGAGTCCTGCTGCTCTCCTTCGCCATGATCGCTGCCAGCAACCTGGTGACGGTGGCGCTGCTCATCCAGGGTGCCCTGGCGACCGGCCTGATCGAGGTGCTGGCCTTCTGGTACGGACTTGCCTTCGGCATCGGCGTGCCCGCGCTGCTGAAGCTCCAGGCCGCGTTGGTGCCGCTGGATGCCCGTGGCTCGGCCGAGATCATCAACATCCTGCGCCTGAGCGTGGGCGGCATCATCGGGGTCTTCCTCGCTCGGATCAGCCCGTCGCCTGAGGTGACCCTCGCGGCGTGCGCTGCCACCTTGGCTGTCGTCGGCGTCGGGGTGGCTGTCCTCACCCGCCCCGTGCGTCCGGCGGTGTCCGCCTCACCCGCAGCGGGTCAGTCGGGCGCGGGGTTCGCGGGACTGCGCCGTGTGCTGCGGGAGATGCCTGTGCTGCGCAGCATCGTCATCGCCGACCTGGTGATCACCTTCGTGGTGCCGACGCAGTTGTCCAACGTCGTCCTCGTCGATGAGGGCAACGAGAGCCTGGTGCTCTTGGTGCTGCTCGGTGGCGTGGTCGGCGTCATGGTCGGGCGTCTCTCCCTGGTCGTCACGGGGTCGCTGGGTCCGGTCCGACGCCAGCTCGTCGGCGTCTTCACCGCCTACGCGGTCGTGTGCGTGGCGTCGGTCCTCGTGGTGGCAGCGGGTTGGCTACTCGCTTCGGGTCTCGTCGCGGGAGCGTTCGTGCTCCTGGGGAGCGCCACGTCGTCCTACTGCCTGGGCCTGCTCGCCGCGCTCGTCCAGCAGACCGTGCCCGACCACGTGCGTGGCGCTCTGTCCGGCCTGATGGCGGCGGCGCGCAGCCTGTTGATCGCGCTCGCCGCCTCGGTCATCACGCTCATCGTCCTGCCCTTCTCCGCGATGGCCGTCCTCATGGTGCTCAGCGTGCTCACGATCGGCTCGCTCCTCGTGCTGCGAGGCTTCCGCGGGATCACGGCCGATCCAGTCAACGAACTGTGGGCCGGTCCCGAAGGACCGGCCCACAGTTCGTGAGGGAGTGCTAGACGCCGGCGGCCTGGGCCACCGCACGCTTGGTGAGCACCTTGGCCAGGTGCTCGCGGAACTCCGCTGATGCGTGCAGGTCACTCGTCGGGCGGGTGCCATCGGCTGCGTTTGCCGCAGCAGCGGCGATGGCATCCGTCGTCGCCGCCGCACCGGCCAGAGCGGCCTCGACGCTGCTGGCGCGCACGGGGGAGGGCCCCATGTTCGTCAGGGCGACGCGTGCCTCGGTGATGGTGCCGTTCTGCCGCTTCACGGCAGCTGCGACACCGACCGTCGCCCAGGCCTGGGCGGTGCGGTTGAACTTCTCGTAGTGGTAGCCCCAGCCATCGCCCATCTTGGGCACTTTGATGGCCACGAGGACCTCGTCGGACTCCAGGGCGCTGGTGAAGTAGTCCACGAAGAAGTCCTTCGCGGCGATCTCGCGACGGCCCTTCGGCCCCTGCGCCACCATCACGCACTCGAGCGCCAGCGCTGCCGTCGGCAGATCGCCTGCCGGATCGGCGTGAGCCAGCGAGCCACCTAGGGTGCCGCGGTGCCGGATCTGCGGATCGGCCACCGTCGCCGCCGTCATGGCCAGCAGGCCCGCGTGCTGCTTCACGAGCGCGTTGTTCATGACGTCATGATGCGTCGTGTTGGATCCGATGAGCAGGTGGTCACCGTCGTCGGATACGCCGTTCATCTCGGCAATACCGCCGACATCGACGAGCACCGACGGTGCGGCCATGCGCAGCCGGAGCACCGGCATGAGCGACTGGCCGCCGGAGATCACCTTGGCATCCTCGCCTCCGGCGATGAGCGCCTGCACGGCCTCGTCGACGGTGCTCGGCTTGGTGTAGTCGAAGGCAACGGGAATCACTGGGCACCTCCCTGGGCGGCTTGGATAGCCCGCCACACGTTTTCGGGTGTCGCGGGCATCTTGACGTCGGTCACGCCCATCGGGCGCAGCGCGTCGACGATGCCGTTGATGATCGCCGGAGTGGATGCGATCGCACCGGCCTCGCCGATGCCCTTCGTGCCCAGCGGGTTGGTCGTCGACGGGGTCTCCGTGCGATCGGTGATGAAGCTGGGCAGGTCGGCCGCGCTCGGAATGAGGTAGTCGGCCAGGCTGGCGGTGAGCAGGTTGCCGTCGGAGTCGTACTCCACACCCTCGTAAAGGGCTTGAGCGATGCCGCAGACGAGACCGCCGTGCACCTGGCCCTCGACGATAAGCGGGTTGACCTGGACGCCGCAGTCATCGACCGCGACGTACTTGCGGATCTTGACCTTGCCGGTCTCCACGTCGACCTCCATGGCCGCAAGGTGGGTGCCGTGCGGGTAGGAGAAGTCGTTGGGATCGACCGTGGCCTCGGCCTGCAGTGTGGGCTCGACCCCGTCGGGCAGGTTGTGCGCGGTGAACGCCTCGAAGGCGACGGCCGCGAGCGGCTGTGCCTTGGCCGGGTCGCCCTTGACACGGAACTCGCCCTGGATGAAGTCGAGGTCGTCGGGCGAGCACTCGAGCTGGTGCGCGGCGATGATGCGCGCCTTCTCGACCAGTCGCTCCGCGGCCTTCTTGATGGCCTGTCCGCCCACGGCAAGCGACCGCGAGCCGTAGGTGTCCATGCCGTAGGGCGCGCGACCGGTGTCGCCGTGCACGACCTCGATGTCATCGACGGGCACGCCAAGGATGCTCGAGGCGATCTGGCTCCATGCCGTCTCGTGCCCCTGGCCGTGCGGCGAGGTGCCAGTGATGAGCTCGATCTTGCCCGTGGGAAGGGCCCGGATCGTGCAGTGTTCCCAGCCGCCCGCTACGTACTTCAGGGCGCCCAGCGTGCGCGACGGCGCCAGGCCGCACATCTCGGTAAAGGTCGAGATGCCTAGGCCGAGCTGGACCGGATCGCCCGACGCACGGCGCTGCTCCTGCTCGGCGCGCAGCTCGTCGTATCCGAACAGCTCGAGCGCGCGCTCAGTCGCTGCCTCGTAGTTGCCGCTGTCGTAGGCGAGCCCCGCCACGGTGGTGTAGGGGAACTCGGTGTTCTTGATCCAGTTCATCTCGCGCAGCTTCAGCGGATCCATGCCCAGTTCGGCGGCGAGCTCATCCATGATGCGCTCGATAGCGTACGTCGCCTCCGGTCGACCGGCGCCGCGGATGGCGTCGGTGGGCGTGGTGTTGGTGAAGACACCCGTGCAGGAGAACTCGTAGGCGTCCATCTTGTAGATGGCCGGGAACATGAACATGCCGAGGAGCGGAATGCCCGGGGTGATGATCTGCAGGTAGGCCCCCATGTTGGCCAGGAGGTCGACCTTCATCCCGATCAGCTTGCCGTCCTTGGTCGCGGCGATCTGGATGTCCTGGATCTGGTCGCGGCCGTGGTGCGAGGACACCATGTCCTCGCTGCGGGTCTCGACCCACTTGACCGTGCGACCCAGATGGCGCGCGATCTGCACTGCCAGCACTTCCTCGCGGTAGAGCTGGAGTTTGCCGCCGAAGCCCCCTCCGACGTCAGGGGCGACGATGCGCAGTGTGTTCTCGGGGAGTCCCGTGACTAGAGCCAGGAGAACCCGCAGCACGTGCGGGATCTGCGTGGCCGACCACACGGTCATTTCGTTGCTCATGCCCATGGGCGAGGCCACGACGGCGCGCGGCTCCATGAAGCCAGCGATGATCCGCTGGTTGATGAAGCGACGCTTGACGACGACGGCATCGTCTCCGGCCGCCTTGACTGCTGCCTCGAACGAGCCGTCGCCGGTGGGCTTGAGCGGGAAGTCATAGCAGCGGTTGGTGCCGAGGCTGCCATCGGCTGCGTCGTGTACGGCGACTGAGCCCTGCTTGAGCGCGGCCTCCATGTCAATGACCGCGGGCAGCGGCTCGTAGTCGACGTCGATGGCATCGAGGGCATCGGCAGCGGCGTACTTGGTATTGGCGATTACGACTGCGACGCAGTCGCCCACGTGGCGGACCTTGTCGACCGCCAGAGCATGGAAGGGCGGCATCTGGATGTCGTCGGTGACGGGCCACACGCAGGGCACGGCGCCATTGAGCTCGCCGAGTTCCTTCGCGCTGAAGGCCGCCACGACGTGGGGGCGCTCGAGGGCGGGGGAGACGTCGATGTGTGCGATCTTGGCGTGGGCCATCGGGCTGCGCAGGACCGCCATGTGGAGGGTGCCGGCCAGCTGGATGTTGTCGGTCCAGTTCGTTTGGCCGTGGAGGAGTCGAGCGTCCTCCTTGCGGCGTAGCGGCCGCCCGATGGCAGACCCGGTGACGTCCATGGTCTCGGTCATTACTTGCCTCCCATCATCTCGGCAGCGAATTGCACAGACTTCACGATGTTGTGGTAACCGGTGCAGCGACATAGGCAGCCCTCGAGTCCCTCGCGGATCTCCTCCTCCGAGGGGCTGGGGTTTTCCTGCAGGAGGTCGACAGCCGACATGACCATGCCAGGAGTGCAGTAGCCGCATTGGAGGCCGTGGCACTCCTTGAACGCCTGCTGCACGGGATGCCAATTGCCATCGCCCTCGGCTAGGCCCTGAATAGTGAGGACATTTGCGCCGTTGGCCTGGACGGCGAGAACGCTGCAAGACTTGACGCTGCGACCGTTGAGCAGCACCGTGCAGGTGCCGCAGTTCGAGGTATCGCAGCCCACGACCGTGCCGACTCGCCCGATGTCCTCGCGCAGGAAGTGGACGAGTAGGCTGCGGGGCTCTACCTCGGCTTCGTACAGCGCACCGTCGACGGTGACGCTGATGGGAACGTGGGTCATAACTCTCCCGGGGAACTCCCGGCACCCAAGGCGCCGACCCACCCCTCGGCAGGTAGGGCAGACGCTAGGGGAGGATTGGCATTCCCGCAGGCCAAAGGGTGAGTTGCCCGGCAACCCGGGTCTAGGTTGTAGCCCATGGGCCGCCGAGGGCCGGCGGCCCGAGACCTGGAGGTCCGATGTCGACCACTCCTCCTCCCCCGCCGGCCATGCCAGCCTCCGGCGGAGGCAACACAAGCGAGAACTCAAATGGCACGGTGGCTCTCGTCTGCGGGATTCTCAGTTTCTTCGTCTGCCCGATAATCCTGTCGATCGTGGCGATCATCTACGGCAAGAAGGGCATGGCATCCGCCGCCGCTGGCCGTGCTGACAACGGTGGTCAGGCCAAGGCTGGCTACCTTATGGGCATCATCAGCATCATCCTGAGCGTTGTGGCAGTGATCCTCTACGTCATCCTCGGCGCAGCCTTGCTTTCCAATTCCGGCAGCATGAACTGACGCTCCTCGCACTGAATGTGAGGGGCCGGCGCTGATGCGCCGGTCCTTCACATTGCACGGGTCTACCCTGATCGCGTGGAGCAGCCTGGCGACGCCTCAGCAGCGACGTCCGAGGCCAGGGCCTCGTGGCTGGGCGTGTGCGGATTCGGCCTCGCGGTGCTCGGGCTCGTCGGCATCCTTCCCGTCGTCGGCAGTGTGCTCGGTCTCGTGCTGGGTCGCGTGGCCCTGCACCAGGCCGTGACGCGGCCCCTACGCGGGGGACGCGGGCTGGCTCTCGCCGCCTTCGTGCTCAGCCTAGCGACGCTGGTGGTCATCACGGTGGTCGCTGCGACTTACGCCCTCGCCCTTGCCTTCGGCCCGTCGTGACTACGCTCGGCGTATGACACAGGCGCCTCGCCCCGTCCTGGTCGTGGACTTCGGGGCGCAATACGCGCAACTCATCGCGCGGAGAGTCCGCGAGGCCAACGTCTACTCCGAGATCGTCCCCCACACGGCCTCCGTGGCGCAGATGCTGGCTCGAGATCCAGTCGCCATCGTCCTGTCCGGCGGACCCTCGAGCGTTTATGCGGACGGTGCACCGCGCGTCGACCCGGGGCTCTTCTCTGCGGGCTTGCCGGTCTTCGGCATCTGCTACGGGTTCCAGGCCATGGCCCAGGCCCTCGGTGGGACGGTCGAGCGCACTGGCCTCAGCGAATTCGGGGGCACACCTCTGACCGTCGTCGACAGCGACGCTCGACTGTTTGGGGGACTGCCCCGTGAGCAATCAGTGTGGATGTCACATGGCGACAGCGTCACCGTGGCCCCCGATGGGTTTGTCGTCACCGCGCGCTCGGCGGGCGCACCCGTGGCCGCCTTCGAGGACCCAGCCCGGCGCCTGGTCGGGGTGCAGTTCCATCCGGAGGTCATCCATTCGGAGCACGGCCAGCGAATCCTTGAGCGCTTCCTGCACGACATTGCCGATTGCGCACCCTCCTGGACGACGTCCGGGGTGATCGACGAGCAGGTCTCTGCGATCAAGGACCAGGTGGGCGACGGACTTGTCATCTGCGCACTGTCGGGAGGCGTCGACTCCGCGGTGGCGGCAGCACTGGTGCAGCGTGCCGTTGGCGATCAATTGACCTGCGTCTTCGTCGATCACGGCCTGCTGCGAGCCGGCGAGGCGGAGCAGGTCGAGCGCGATTTCGTCGCGGCGACCGGAGTGAGACTGGTCGTAGTGGATGCGCAAGAGCGCTTCCTCACCGCACTGGCCGGCGTGGAAGACCCAGAGCAGAAACGCAAGATCATCGGCCATGAATTCATCAGGGTGTTCGAGGACGCCGCGAGAGCCGTCGTAGCGGAGGCGGGCCAGCACGGAAAGTCGATTGACTTCCTCGTGCAGGGCACGCTCTACCCCGACGTCGTCGAGTCCGGCGGCGGCACCGGCACCGCCAATATCAAGAGCCATCACAACGTCGGCGGACTCCCTGACGACCTCGCCTTCACGCTGGTCGAGCCTCTGCGCACGCTCTTCAAGGACGAGGTTCGACAGGTTGGCCTGGAGTTGGGCCTCCCTCCCGAGATCGTGTGGCGGCATCCCTTCCCCGGACCCGGTCTCGCCATCCGCATCGTCGGCGCGGTCGATCCCGATCGCCTGCGCATCCTCCGAGCTGCCGACGCGATCGCCCGTGAGGAACTGACCGCGGCTGGCCTCGATCGAGACGTGTGGCAGTTCCCCGTGGTGCTGCTGGCCGACGTGCGCTCGGTGGGCGTGCAAGGAGATGGACGCACCTACGGGCACCCGATCGTGCTTCGCCCGGTGTCAAGCGAAGACGCGATGACCGCCGACTGGTCGCGGCTGCCCTGTGACCTCATCGCACGCATATCGACCCGGATTACCAATGAGGTGCGGGATGTCAACCGGGTGGTGCTGGATGTGACGAGCAAACCCCCCGGCACCATCGAGTGGGAGTAGCGCTCCTCGTTTCTCCCACATTGTGGGACAAATGGCGGGAGGCGGTTGTAGGGAGGAGGGGGAGTGGGAGTGAGACGGGCAGAGCCCGGCTAGTTCCAGAAGACGGAGATGACGACGTTGACGAGGGTCAGCGCGCCGATCGCACCCCAGAGCGCCACCTGAGGGGGCGTACGCCGGCGGCCGATGAAGGCGAGGATCGTGATGACCACGACCACCCCGAGCTTCACCGAGAGCTTGGTGACGTTGGCCGTCTCGTCGGGCAGGAGCCCCGCCTCGAGAATGCCCATCATGAGCACGCCGGTGACCAGCTGGACGAGCGCGCCGTGGAGCATGGCGGGATTTACGCCCTTGTCGGGTGTCCTCATCTGCACGAGGAAGCCGCCGAGGAGGCTGGCCAAGCCGATGAAGTGCAGGACGAGCAGGGCGTTGTAGACGAATGCCACGTCGTCAGACTATCCGGCGACTCAGGGGATGGACACGACCTTGAACGCCTCGGCGAGGCGACCGTCGGGCAGTCCTGCTGCCTGAGCCGCTGACGTCATCCACTGCGTGATCCTCTCCTCGAGGTCATCCATGTGCGCAGTCTGGCTAGCGTGCGCTCGTAGGGCGGCAACCTTGAGTGGAAGCTGATCGGTGATGTCGACAGCACGGTCAGGATCGGGTGCGGCCATGACCCATACGTCGTGCACCGTCCAGGCCTCGAGGCCTTCGTCGTTGAGCAAGGACGGGTGGGCGAAGGGATTGCGCGCATCGGGATAGATGGCGAAGATCGCCGCTTCGCCCGCAGCCATGTGATCGGGATGAGACGCGGGGATGCGGGCCCAATTGCGTTCGGGGGACTGAATGAGCATGCGCTGGGGACGCACCTGACGGATCACTCGACTGATGTCGCGTCTTAGCCCGTGCGACACCTCGAGTTCGCCGTCCCGATACCCCAGGAAGCAAACATCGGTAACGCCCAGGGCAGCGGCCGCGGCCACCTGCTCGGCTCGGCGAATGCGCGGGATCTCGGACCTGGCTTCGGCGGGGTCGAAACCACCCGCGTCACCGTCGGTAACGATGCAATAGGCGACCTGGGTGCCCCCCTGCACCCACTGGGCCACGGTGCCCGCGGCGCCGAAGTCGACGTCGTCGGGGTGGGCCGTGACCACCAGGGCCCGCTCCACGGGGTCGGCCGGGGTCGTGTCGAGCACGCGGTCTCCAGGGCTAGGTCGTGATGTAGAAGGGCTTCGTGTCGGAGTTCCCTGGGGAAACACGCGTTCCACGAGGGGCTCCCCGGGTCTTAGAGGCTATCGTGGAGGGCGTGTTTGCCCACCCGGGGCGCTTCGGCCGCCCGCACGCGACGCTCGCAAGCAGGAGTCGTGGAGCAGTCAAACGGGCGCTACCGGCCACCGTTGCGGCGCTGGGAGCGGTCGGGCTCGCCGGAGCACTGCTCGTGGCCCCGCCGGCCCAGGCATCACCCATAGGCGAGGCCGATCACACACCGAGCGACGTCACCTCGGCCGGGCCCCTCGACGACCAC
>Ga0194130_10008894_pt1 | contig 10521 bp, 10 predicted proteins | sample TA2KigsurfametaG_FD_160084 | JGI IMG/M metagenome (GOLD analysis project Ga0194130, IMG submission 160084) | Freshwater microbial communities from Lake Tanganyika, Tanzania - TA2015050 Kigoma 12 surface | ecosystem: Environmental > Aquatic > Freshwater > Lake | place: Tanzania: Lake Tanganyika... | reverse complement strand
TTTCATTTTTTAGTACTTCACTTGTTACATTCCAAGCCGTAACTTGTTTTTGAAACCATTCTGAACTTGTTAATTCACCTCTTTGATATTTTGTTTCTCCGTTTGCTAACTCTGTATTAGTTGAGCCTACTAAAGGTGTTTTTGTTCGAGGAACTTTTAAATCTTCTAAACTAATTGAAATACCACCTTGTGTTGCATAATTAAATCCAGCTTCTTTTAATAATTCAGCTAGCATGCAAGTTTTGCGGATTCCATAGTTTCGAAACATCCACAATAATAGTTCTTCTAATTGTTTTTTTGTTATTACTTGGTTTAAGAAAATAAAACTTCGTTGATTGTAATTATGTTTATTTTCTAGATTTGAAGGTAAATTTTGCATGTTGACATTTTATGGATAATTAAACATTTTTTACTTTCGAAAATTATTGATTAAAATTGTAATTTATGTATTTTGATTGCTTATTTGAACACCAATTGGTCGTGCATAAATTGCAGCTGCTAACAATTCATTAATTAAAATTCGACCAGGAGTTGTGCGAATAAAACAAGAGATGATTTTATTATTTTTATCTCGAATTATTTGTATATCATCAAAAATTTCTAAGGTTGTATTATCGGCTAATTTTTCTTGACGAATTAAAGTTGTATCTTTTTTAATAATACCAGTCAATTTACCCGAATATTTAATCCAAACTGTAGAATGCAGTGATAAAGTTCCATGCTCTAAAGCTTCAGAAATTTTTGAAAATGAAGTAAAGTATCGATTACCACCTTTTCGATTAGGTAAAGTACGAGTTGTGATATAGTACCAGCCTAAAACAATATCTTGACTAGGTGTTAATAAAGGTCTACCATTTGCTGGTGATAATAAATTGTTCGAAGACAACATTCGATATGCTTCCAACTGTGTTTTACGGGTTAATGGTAAATGAACCCCCATTTGGTCACCATCAAAGTCAGCATTAAAACCTGTACAAACTAAAGGATGGAGCTGTATAGCACGACCAGTTGTTAGAATTGGTCGAAAAGCTTGAATACCTAATCTGTGTAGTGTTGGAGCTCGATTTAATAATACTAACGATACCGAGACAATTAAAGTCAATAAGGTCCAAACAATTGGATAATTACGTTGAAGAGCTGATGTTAAATCACTTGTATCTAATTCACGAGCTCTTGGTATAATTTCACGTATTTTATAAATTAAATAAGGGCCAAATAAATTTAACGCCATTTCATATGGTAAAGCACATTGATCCAGCATTAAAGTAGGTCCAACAACAATAACAGAACGTCCAGAATAGTCTATACGTTTTCCGAGTAAATTTTGTCTAAAACGTCCCTCTTTTCCTGCAATTAGGTCATTTAAACAGCGTAATGGCTTATTTCTAGGACCATATGAGTCTCGCCCAAAACGGCTACCATTATCGATTAAATCATCAACTGCATCTTGTATTAAAATTTTTTCATTTATTACAACGAAATCAGGCACAATCTGTTCACAAAATCTTAATAAACGATTATTACGCATAACAATACGACGATAATGTTCGTTAAATTCTGAACTCATATAAGTGCCATTTGGCAATTCAAAAACAGGTCTGAGTGCCGGTGGTAAAACTGGAAGGACCGTTAAAACCATCCAAGAAGGGTCAGTTTTTGTAGCTAAAAATGTTTCTAATAAACGTAGTCGTTTTAATAATCTATCCCTTTTACTAATTGAAGCTTGAAATAATTCAGCTCGAACGTTTTTAACTTCTTCTTTTAAATCTAATGATTCAAGCATATTTAAAATCTTTTTTGAGCCATGATTCGCAAGCAATAATGCATTAACTTCTTCATCAACCCATTCTTGATAAGTGGTAGGGCGTTTTTGACGATTTAATAATTTTTTTGTTTGTGTATCATCATTTAAACGATTTTCAGTAAATTTCGTTTTCAAATCATTTTTATTTACTTCAAAGAATAGTAAATTTGAATTATCGGTAACAAGTTGTTCGGCAACTAAATTACTACTTTTAATCCATTCAGAAACCCATTTATCTATTTCAATAGCTTGACTTTCTTCTGTTTTAAGATCGTCAGTTTGTAGGTTTGGCCCAAGCAATCGTTTTACAGATTCACGTGCTTCATTTTCTAGTTCTTCTAATGTTTTTTCTTCTTCAACTAAATAAACAATAGTCTCTAATTCTTTTAAAGGTTGATCTAAAATAATACTTAAATAACTTGGTGAACCTTTTAAATACCATGTATGTGTAATAGGATAATTTAAAGCAACATGGCCCATTCGATGTCGTCTTACATGACTCTCTGTTACTTCAACCCCACAACTTGGACAATAAAAAGGCTTTGTCTTGGGACGAAATTTGTATTGCCCACAACTACATTCCCAACTTTTTAAAGGACCAAAAATTTTTTCACATAACAGACCATCTGGTTCGGGACGGCCTGTTCGATAATTCATCGTATCTGGTTTTCGAATTTCTCCAATAATTTCACCACTTGGTAACTTTCTTTCACTCCATTCCTTAATTTTTTGAGGAGAAGCTAATTTAACACCAACCATTTCAAATCTATTACGTGTTGTTTGTGAAGAAATTATTCTCGAATTTTTAAGGACTTGTCGTTTAAGATTTTTCTGATTAAGTGCATGATTATTTAATTTTTTATTGTTACTAGTTGAATTTTTTTGTGAGATCATAGTTTATGTATTTATGTGAGATTAACGGAACTAAAATTTAACTGGTTTTACATTTGGTTCAAGTTTTCCTGGAGAATGCGCCATAAATCGTAAAGCATGAATATCAACGGCTAATGATCTTAATTCACGTAACAAAACTCTGAAAGATTCTGGAATTCCAGGTGAAGGCATTTGATTATGACCAACAATAGCTTTATATGCTTTTAATCGTCCTGGAATATCATCTGACTTTAATGTTAAAAGTTCTTGTAAAGTATGTGCTGTTCCATAAGCTTCTAATGCCCAAACCTCCATTTCTCCAAATCTTTGCCCTCCTTCACGAGAACGTCCACCTAAAGGTTGTTGTGTAATAACTGAATACGGGCCAATTGAACGGGCATGAATTTTATCATCTACTAAATGAATAAGTTTCAGCATGTAAGGTTTACCTACTGTAATTGGATTATCAAAAGGTAAACCTGTGCGACCATCTCGTAATATTACTTTTCCTGGACTTGATTTCTGTAAAATTTTATCACTATGTGATAAAGGTTCGGTAATTTCCGCCAATTTTTGATAAACCAATGTTCTTGAAGCTTCTGTGCCATACATTTCGTCGAATGGAAAAACTTTAAAACGGCGTTCTAATTTTTCACCAGCCCAACCTAGTAAACATTCGAACAACTGTCCTACATTCATACGCGAAGGTACGCCTAATGGATTTAAGATAATGTCAACAGATGTTCCATCAGGTAAAAAAGGTAAATCTGCTAATGGTGCAACAGTGGATATTACACCTTTATTACCATGACGACCTGCCATTTTATCTCCAATTTGCATACGACGTATATTTGTAATGAAAACTTGAACAATATAAAATACTTTTGGTGGCATATCTAATGCTGTTTCACGATCTAAAACACGCACATCTAAGATTTTTCCAACCATTCCTAAAGGTACTCTTAAAGATGTATCAGCAACTGATGTTGCATCACCAAATAATTCTTCTAATAAACGCCCATAAGTGTTTTCACGACGCTTTGGTGATAATTTTCCAACTAAAGCATCCCCAGGTTGTACATAAACTCCAATGTAAACTAAACCGTTTTCATCTAAATTTCGTAATCTATATTTTTCTGCATTACTTTCGGGTAAATCTCTTGTTACATAATCAGGTCCACGATCACTATCTTCAATTTCAATTTCAAGTTTTTCAATATGGATTGAAGTAAATAAGTTTTCATAAACAAGCCGTTCACTTACAACAATTGCATCTTCATAGTTATACCCAGCCCATGGCATATAAGCTACAGTAATGTTTTTTCCTAATGCTAATTCACCTTCATCTGTACTAGGACCATCAGCAATTACACTCCCTGACTGTACATTTTCACCAATCCAGACGATAGGTCTCTGACTTATAATTGTGGATTGATTCGATGATTGTGATTTTTCTAATTTATAAACAATAGTTTTTCCATAATTATCACGTATCCATATTGAGTTTGAAGAAACAAATCGAACAGTTCCAGCACTATAGCTTAAAACTAATGAGCCCGATTCAATTGCTAAATGAGATTCAATTCCCGTACCCACAATTGGCTTTTGAGGTCTTAATAAGGGCACAGCTTGACGTTGCATATGTGCACCCATTAATGTACGGTTTGCGTCATCATGTTCAAAAAATGGAATAAGTCCTACTGCTGGAGAAAAAAGTTGAAATGGTGAAATTGAAAGATATTCAATTTCTGAAGGTGATGTAATACGAAACTCATCATTTTCTTTTACACCGATTCGTTTTGTTAATAAAAATCCTTTTGAACTAACAAGACTATCACCCATAGCAATAGATTTCCCATCTTCTTCACCAACACTTAAGTAGTCTAACCCAATAATTTTTCCTTTATTAATAGAGAAAAATGGTGTTTTTAAAAATCCTTGACTATCTGTTTGAACAAAAGTTGCTAAAGAAGCTACTAAACCAGCTTTTTCCCCTTCTGGTGTATCAATTGGGCATAAACGACCATAATAACTAGGATGAATATCACGAATTGCTAAACTTGCCTTTTCAAAAGGAATACCACCTGGGCCTAAGACTGTTACTCTTCGCTTATGAATTAATTCAGCTAAAGGGTTGATTTGATCTAAATATTGCGATAATGGATTAGTTGCAAAAAATTCATCAACAGCAGATTGAATAGGAAAAGGGTTGATAAGCACACTTAAATCAAGTGTGTTCATTGTATCCCGTTTTTCATCTAGAAAAGCGCCAAACCTTAAAAAAGCTTGTGAAAATTGGGCTTGAAGAAGTTCACCAATAGACCTTATTCTGCGATTTTCTAAACTATCTATATCATCAACATTTCCTATCAAAACGCGTAATCCAATTAAATAATCAATAATTTCTACCAAATCATGTAAAGTCAAAGTTTGTGCGGTAGAAGGTAAGGATAAACCTAGTTTTTTGTTAACTTTATAACGCCCAACTTTTCCAAGACTATAATAACGAGGTTCGAAGATTTCACTTTTTAATAGTTCCCAACGAGACTGATATTCTTCATACGGAAAATCTGCACCTTTTGTATAAATTTTTCTTGAATGAGCTAAAATATATTCAAAATAATGCGAATTTTCTAAATGTGAAAACATTGTTTCGGATTGAGAACCTATATCTTCTAACAAAATAGAAATTGGGATTTTTTCTATTCTATCCGTTTTAATCCATACTAATTTTTCTCGATCATATTCAAAATATAGCCATGATCCTCGATTTGATATAAGCGTTGCACCAATTGTGGATATTTGACTATTAATTGCATCAACTTTGTAATAAACGCCAGGACTTCGTACAATTTGCCCTAGAATTACTCTTTCACAACCATTAATTACAAACGTTCCACGATTAGTCATTAATGGTAATTCACATAAACACAATGTGTGTAGTTCAGTTGTTTGAGTTCGCTTATCTTCGACTTCAATTGGCATATACAATCTTATTGAATAAGAAAGTCTATCCCTTCGCGATTCATTAGGAATACGGAATGGCGCATGAAAATAGAAATCATTATGGAAAAATCGCACTTCAAATGTTTCCATAAAATCAGCTAGACTCGAAAGTTGCTTTAATTCTTCATTTAAGCCTTCTTCTAAAAACCAACAAAAGCTACTTTTTTGGATTTCGACTAGATCCGGCATTTTAGCCAGAAATACTTTGCGCATGAATTTTATAAACTCCTTGATTATGTTTTTCAAAAAATGAATATATAGCTAGTTAAGTTTACTAGCTATATAAAGTAATTTATCGTTTTAAAAGTTTTATAAGAACAATAATATTTTCCTAAAAAGTTTACCAAAATAATTTTTTATTTGAGTAAGCTCATATAAAGTTAAATTTATGGTTTACCAACTTTCTTTAAAACTTTACTAATACGTGATTTTTGTCTTGCTGCTTTACGTAAATGAAATACTTTTTTCTTAGCAGCTTTATCAATTCGACTATAGATTTTTGAAACTAATGATTTTAAAACTTCATATGTTTCGTTATCTCTATTTGATTCAAAGTTTTTAATATTTGTTCTATATTTTTTTACTAAACTTTTAATACTTGATTTATAAAATCGATTCATTCTACGATTTCGTTCTCCAATACGGACTCTTTTCTTAGCAGATTTAATATTAGCCATAAAGTTTTATTATTCTTTAGTGAGATTGTAGATTAAGTTTAAGTTTTTAAAATAATCTTTGCCAATTAAAATTATTTGATTATTATAAAGTAAATCTAAATAATAATATAGTCTTTTGACTAGCTTAGGCATAAAAATTTCTTATAATTAATTATATAGAATTCTATAATAGAAAATTTACAAATTCAAAAGAAAAATGGCAAAACAAAAAGGTAGCCGTATTATCATTCATCTTGAATGTACAACATGTCGTACAAATACAAATAAAAGGTCCGAAGGAGTTTCACGTTATACAACACAAAAGAATCGTCGTAATACTCCAGCAAGATTAGAAATAAAAAAATTCTGTCCACATTGTAATTCACATACATTACATAAAGAAACTAAGTAAGCAATACTATGCGAAAAACAAAATTTAAACTTTCTCCTCTAGGGTTAAATCGTGATATTGATTACAAAGATTTATTATTATTACGATCATTTACAACAAGTTATGGAAAAATCTTAGGCAGACGCGTAAGTAATTTAACTAAAATCCAACAAAGTCGTTTAAAAAAAGCAATTAAACATGCAAGACTACTTGGATTATTCCCATTTGTACCTAATAAAGCTCTTTAAGCTTTATTTTTAAAAATTTCTTAACTAAAGATATTTCAAAGAATGAATCAAAAGAACGACAACTTTCTTGATAAAACTTTTACTATTATGGCTGATATTTTAATTAAAGTATTACCAGCCAGTCAACAAGAAAAAGAAGCCTTTACATACTATAAAGAAGGTTTAGTTGCTCAATCTTCTGGACAGTATGCTCAAGCTCTTGAAAGTTATTACGAAGCTCTTCAACTTGAAGAAGATCCAATAGATCGTAGCTATATTCTTTATAATATCGCTTTAATTTATTCAAATAATGGTGAGTATTCTATTGCTCTGCAATATTACCATCAAGCACTAGAATTAAACCCTAAACTTTCACAAGCATACAATAATATTGCTGTAATCTATCATTATCAAGGTGTTAAATCATCTGAAAAACGTCAGTCTGAAATAGCAAAAAAGCTTTTTAATAAAGCCGCTGATTATTGGAGAGAAGCTATAAGACTTGCTCCAAATAATTATATTGAAGCTGAAAATTGGTTAGCAACCACTGGCCGTGATTTAAATTAAAAAACACTTTTAAAGTAGTAACACTACTAGGGAAACCCTATTTATTTTCTCTTAATATACAAAAAACTGACCCTTAAGAATATGCGTAGCAAATCTTCAGAGTTTTCATTCCTTGGACCTGTAGGCGGAAAAGTTTCTCAGGTTATTGGACCAGTAATCGATATTCGTTACAAAGGTAGATCAATTCCTGATATCAACACAGCGATTAAAATCATGGATTCATCATCTTCAAAATTAGCTAAATACGTTCAAGTAGTTGCTGAAGTTCAACAAATGATTGGTGGTAGTACAGTTCGTACAATTGCTATGAACCCAACAGAAGGTTTAGCACGTAACTTTATCGCTGTAGATACTGGTAAACCCATTTCTGTTCCTGTTGGAAACCAAGTTCTAGGAAGAATCTTTAACGTATTAGGTCAACCAATTGATAACCTTGCTGGAATTGAATCACCTGAGCAAAGTTGGCCAATTCATAGAAATGCACCTTCATTCTACGAATTAGAAACTAAACCACAAATCTTTGAAACAGGTATTAAAGTAGTAGATTTACTAGCTCCATATAGAAAAGGTGGTAAAATTGGTTTATTCGGTGGTGCTGGTGTAGGTAAAACTGTATTAATCATGGAGCTTATCAACAACGTTGCTAAAGCTTATGGTGGTGTATCAGTTTTTGCAGGTGTTGGTGAACGAACACGTGAAGGAAACGATTTATACCGTGAAATGATTGAATCAGGAGTTATTGTTGCATCTGATTTATCAAAATCAAAAGTAGCACTTGTATATGGTCAAATGAATGAACCACCAGGAGCTCGAATGCGTGTTGCATTAAGTGCTTTAACAATGGCTGAATACTTCCGTGATGTTCAAAATCAAGACGTATTATTCTTCATTGACAATATTTTCAGATTTGTACAAGCTGGTTCTGAAGTATCTGCATTATTAGGACGTGTTCCTTCAGCTGTAGGTTACCAACCGACATTAGCAACTGAAATGGGTATGCTTCAAGAACGTATTACATCAACTGTAAAAGGATCAATTACTTCAATTCAAGCCGTATATGTACCAGCGGATGACTTAACTGACCCTGCTCCAGCAACTGTATTCGCACACTTAGATGCTACAACTGTACTTTCAAGAAACTTAGCAGCTAAAGGTATTTACCCAGCCGTTGATCCATTAGCTTCTAAATCAACAATGTTAGAACCATTAATCGTTGGTGACGAACATTACCAAACTGCACAAGATGTTAAAGAAACTCTTCAACGTTATAAAGAGTTACAAGACATTATTGCTATTTTAGGTATTGATGAACTTTCTGAAAGCGATAAATTAATCGTTGCACGCGCAAGAAAAATTGAAAGATTCCTTTCTCAACCATTCTTCGTTGCTGAGGTATTCACAGGTTCACCTGGTAAATATGTACCTTTAAGAGATTCTATTAAAGCGTTCCAATCAATCTTAGCCGGTGAATTAGACGCATTACCAGAACAAGCATTCTATCTTGTAGGAGACATCACTGAAGCATTAGAGAAGGCGAAAAAATTGAAAGAATAGGAGTAGATATTTTATGTTAATCACGACAAATATCTTAGCAACTAATCGGACAATTACAAACTGGAAAGTTAAAGAAGTGGTTCTACCTACTACAACGGGTGAATTAGGTATTCTACCAAATCATAGTAGATTATTAACTGCTTTAGACATCGGTGTATTACGTGTAAAAGCGGAAAATAATTGGGTACCGATTGTTATATTAGATGGTATTGCCGAAATTAAAGACAATAATCTTAAAATTATTGTTAGACAAGTTGAAGAGCTATCTGATATCAAAATAGATATTGATCAAGCAAAAAAAGAACTTGATGAAACAATCGAAAACTTAGCAAAATCAACTAAGCAAAACGAAAAACTTTTAAATACTATTAATTTAAAACGCTCGTTAGCGAGGTTCCAAGCGTTAAGTTTCGCACAATCAAATAGTTAAATTTGTTATGTAAGGAGGATTAATTTTTATTCCTCCTTATTTTTAGATGTTTACACATTTTATATGCAATTTAAATTTAACGTATCATTATTAGACAAATCCACAGCACCTAAGATTTACATGGGGCTTAAAGAACACAACCAAGAGTTAAGAGAACGCTTGTTTCAATTACTCATTTTTCTAATCATATTAGTTGGTTTATGTTTTTCTCAAACAAAAATTTTAGCTCAGTTTCTTCAAGGTGCAATTGAAGGCATAAAATTTTTTCAACCCTCACCGGATGAATACTTTTTTTTAAGCTTCAAACTTGCTTTATCAACAGCAATTTTTTTAGAAAGCCCACTTTTAATTATTTACGGAATTTGTTATCTTTTTCCAGCACTACTCACGAAAGAAAAATTTGCTTTTGGTAGCTTATTAATTTTATCATTAGTTTTAGTTTTTGCTGGAGGTATTTATGCTTATAAAGTTGTTGCACCAGCTGCTTTAACTTTTTTCTTTGCATATACAAAAGATATTCTTGAGCCTTTATGGTCATTTCAAGAATACGTGGACTTTTTATGGGTTTTATTTCTTGGATCTATATATACATTTCAAATTCCTGTGATTCAAATTCTTTTAGGATTTGTGGGTATCTGTACATCAAAAAATTGTTTTAAATGGCTTAAATACGTTTTACTAGCATCAACAGTTTTAGCAGCTGTAATAACACCATCGACTGATCCACTGACTCAAATAGTATTCACAATTGCTATCTTAGTTTTGTTTGTTACTGGAAGTGGTTTACTATTTACATTAGAAAAACTTAAAGTTATATGCTAGCTTTAAATTGAAACTTATAAGCACCTTGAATTTTAAATATAGCAAATTATGTTAATTTTTCATAAATATAAACATTTGAAAACGGACTATATGCAAAACGAATGGCGCAAAAAAATCGGAAAAAGTTTCGATTTTCTTGTTGTAGCAAGTATTGCTATTCAGCAACTGTTAGTACCTGCTACTCGAGCAAA
>Ga0194130_10008887_pt1 | contig 10527 bp, 11 predicted proteins | sample TA2KigsurfametaG_FD_160084 | JGI IMG/M metagenome (GOLD analysis project Ga0194130, IMG submission 160084) | Freshwater microbial communities from Lake Tanganyika, Tanzania - TA2015050 Kigoma 12 surface | ecosystem: Environmental > Aquatic > Freshwater > Lake | place: Tanzania: Lake Tanganyika... | reverse complement strand
GCTCTCTCCGTGCGAGTTCAAATACAGGGACCCCGCGACCTATGATGGGTCGACGCATATAGGGTTTGTCGCGCAGGATATACGACAGACCTACGAGCACGCGGCACGCAAAGCTCCTGGTAGATACCTTCCGGACATCTTTCAACCAGGAAGGGTTCACGGCAACACGGGCATCGTGTTTGACCGACCGGTCTCCGTCTCGGTGGGCGATCGTGTCCAGATTCTGGACGGCACCGTCCCGAGAGACGTCCGTGTGATCGAGTCGGGTAATGGACTCGGTATCCGGGTGGATATCGAGATGTCGTGCGATACCGTCTTTGTCTATGGACGGTGGGAGGACTCGATATGGACGATCGAGTATGACGCCATCACGAGCATGACGGTGAGCGCGCTCCAGGAACTGATGCGGCGCGTCGAAGCCCTGGAAGAAAACTCACCGATTTCAAATGTCTCGAGACCCTAATGCCATTCACAAAGGAGACGCTAGAAAAACACGCGCAAGGGTCGACCTTTATCGAGACCGGGACGTACACCGGAGACGGTGTGAGAGCGGCCCTGGCTGCTGGCTTCAGTGTGGTGCATAGCATCGAACTCGACCCTGGCCTCTACGCCAGAGCAGAGGCCCTGTTTCGGGACGACCCCAGAGTGACGATCCACCACGGCGACTCGGCGGACGCGTTACCGGACATATTATCAAAGATCCCCCCGGGCGAGACGTGCACGGTCTGGCTCGACGCCCACGCATCCGGTCCTCTTCCCGGAGGCAGGAGCGGGGGCACGCCCGTGTTGGACGAGATTCAGGCAATCGGGAGGAGCGGTAGGCGGTGCGTGATCATGATTGACGACGCCAGACTGTTCGGGAGCGCCGAATGGAGCGGCGTGACGGAATCTCAGGCGCTCGCCGAGATCCCCTCCGGGTATAGGGTATCGAGGGAGGACGGACACGTCCCAGGAGATATTATCGTGTGCACGCCTCCACACGAATAATATTTTCTTTGCCTATTCTACCACTAGGTAGGGTATGTCTAGATATAATAGTGTTCCTTTTCCTTCGAGTCTTCTCCAGTGTTGACAAAAAGGGTACGATGGAAATTCAAATTGGGTTGCTCCTGTATCATCTGGTGGAAGCATCATGCCACTTGATCAGTGTAAAAGCACATGTGATTCTGATTCGTCATGTATCGGCTTTGTAGGAGGACCAGCAAGAAGTGCTTATGGGATGACATACGGTTGTACAATGTATCGGGGAAAGGTTCTCTTGGCACCGAATTATTATAAAGGGTCTAATGTAGATCCTAATACTGTTGGACAAAACGTATCGTACATAAAACAAGGAAAATCGTATTCCAGTGCGCCCTCGGTGGAGAGATCTGATTACAACGGAGCACGGACATACTTGAGGGCGTTATGTGCAGGGGGGTATGTGCAGGTGGGTCCACCTCCTCCACCCCCAGCCCCAGCCCCAGCCCCAGTCCCCATCCCAGCAGCCCCAGTTCCACCTCCACCTCCACCTCCTCCTCCACCTCCACCTGCTCCGTGCGAGAAGAAATCGTACACGAACAAGCCATGGTCGCACCAGCATTGCGGCGCGTGGGGACAAAAGCCCAGCGGGTGGACGTACGAGTTCAAGGAAGGACTGCATAATCTCCCCGCAAATCTACACGATATGTCGAGCGTCAGCGTCCCAAAGGGATGGGTCCTCGAGCTGTACGATCAGCCTAACCCTGTGCGCAACGGGAGCGGGCGCGTGAAACGTATCGAGGGCCCGCAGTACTGTCCGTGCCTAACGAAGCTCCAATGGGACGGGACGACCGAGGACATGAACGACCAGATCAAATCCTATTTCCTGGATCGCGGCGGTGCAGGATGGGTTCCACCGCCTCCCGGGGCGTCTCCACCACCGCCTTTGGCGAGCATCCCGCTCGAAACCGACGCGCCGGTCGAGGAAAAAAGAGGTCTCTTCCAAAACATGTCGCGGACCACGTGGATGTTGATCATCGCCGCGATCGTCGTCGTCCTCATGTCCAGCGGGATGATGGCCAGCTTGATCCTGGTCATGTAACAGTCAACACACGTTGCGAACATATACCGATGCAAATGCCATCGAGTATATCAGAACTCCAGGACCTGATTTTTTTTCTCGCGTCCTTGTAGGATGTCAGACATAGAGACAGTCATACGAGAGGAGAGCAGGGGCGCGTCCATCACACTCAAATACGTCCAGCTCTTGGAGCACCTCGAGTTTTTCATGAGAAAACTCCCGAACATCATGAGGATCATCGCACGGAATACGCTCGACAGGAGACGCGTCGCCGCGGTACATGCCCTTGAGAGTCTCCCGGCGAACGTAAGCCGCGAGATTATGATGCGTGCGAGACTCGGACTCGGGACCATGACAGGCACCAACAAGACCTATTTCGATACGACACGAACGGTCCAGACGATTCGAGATGCTGCCAAGGTGTATATGGATTTGCATCCATACCTGGATATTCGGGTGCGATCGAGACAGCTTCGAATGAAATTGGACAAGCATCACGTCAACTCGTTCCCTGAAAGCCTCTATCTCGGGGGGAAACTCGTCGATATTCAGTTCAAGTTCAAGGACTCGTTACAAGGACAGGCATACGTACCCATAAAGATGTTCTTGCTTATCAAAAACCGCAAAATGTACCAGATATCAGTGACGTTCGGGTACCTGGTCGCGAGGAACCAGGATTTTCGAGACATCCTGGACGGGAGGCGTCTGTGGCGCGTCCCACGACCCGTGAAAGACGTTGCGTTTAACGACATACACATCCCCCAAGGCCACCGCGGTAAGCTTGAGCAAGCCTACGAGATATTCCACCGTGGCGGGATGACGTGGTGGAAGGATATGATTACAAAGACCAATACAGATCTCCCGAAGAGTGTATCGAACACGAACGCGAGGTATCCAAATCATACTCGAGGTCAGATCAGGGGGATGGCGTACGATATCGCGATAGATAACATCTTGCGAGCGGTCCCAAAAGAAACTGGACGGACGACGCGTTTGACGTCGAGAGGTCGGAAAAGAAAGCGCTCCAAGGCGATGAACACAACGAATACCACAAATTCACCTTCGCGACCCAAGACAAAAAGACGTCGTTAACCATCGCCGCCGGTAGAATTGCAATTGATCTTCCAATTTGGTTTCGATTGGAACATACATGTAGTGCCGAAAACCGGACACCAAGAGAGATGCATCTCACTTGTTGTTTTTATTGTTTTTAATGCATCGTTTTATGAGTCGAGATATCTTTTCGTTCAGTGTCATTTTCTTTCCATTCTGCGTGTACCGTTCCTTCGTCGGGTCATCGCTTGAGAGAAACACCAGAGCTATGATAAGGATTGCATCCATCAGGCGATCTTTATGGTCTTTCTCCTCGCGTGTGGTGTAGGGTTTGCTTCGACGCCTAAGGAGCGCCAGAGTTTCTTTGTAGACGGGATTTTCCTTGGCAAACGCTTTCAGGAGTCGAAGAATTCGGCGGCGGTACTGACTGTGTACCAACTGTACATGGTGAGCATACTCATTGATTTCATTGAGGTTGTTATTCGATGACATGTCCGGAAATACCTCCCGAACGTGTCGAATCAACACCTTTTGATCATGTTTTTTAAATGTATTTCTAAAAGATGTAAACAGATGATTATTTTCGTAGGGATGTTTGAGTAATTGCATGTAGGCAAACCCTTCTCCACCCTGATCAAGAATCGAGAATTCGGTATCAAAAACGATACCTGACTCCTTCTCGACGTCGTTATGGATCAATGATACACAATCATCGTACGATTCCATGGAATAGATATTCTGAAACCGTCCAGTACGGTCCTCGTATGATCCCGTTGGAGGAGACATGGATTTGACAATGTTTCGGAACTCTTTCGAGGTGGCCATAAATCTGGCTTTGGATACGGGGTCCATTTTGGAAACGATTGTCCTGATCTGGTCGTGCGACAGTGTATTCATGGGGTAGAAGATTCAACTACACTGTAAAAATATTTTATTTCTAGAGTGTAGGTACAATGCGACAAAACCATATTCAAAATCCAAGATACAGGACAAAACATAGAAACATTTTTACACCAGAGATGGAAGAGGGAATCACCAGATTTCTCCGTACCCAGTCCAGGGCACAAGCCTCGAGCCGTATCACGGCCAATATGATGAGACTATCAATTAAATCCAACTTGGAGATTTACGAAGGGGAATACGAAAAACAATACAAAACATCAATGGGTATTAATAAAAAGAAACCTCCTTTAGGAAAAATGTTGTACGTCTATCCAAAGATGAACAATATGACTGTGTCTGGGGTACAAAGATTGATTGGAAACAACGAACATCCAATAGAGTTTGTTCCTCTACATCCTCAAAATGTCATCTTTACGAAGCACGCGTTAGAGGGTTTGGGGAGGGGGCATATCAGGAAGATCCTGAGCGATGGGAAAGTACTTGTCCCACGAGAGATGTACAACGTGGAAAAAAATAGAAACGGTCGAATAATAGGGTACAAAACGAACCGTGGAAAAATATTGAGTCAGGAATGCCCTACCCTGCGGTATGAGTACGACTTTCCAGCAACGAATCGATACATGGAGGAAACTGGAATTGTTGTTCTCAAGTACTGCTTTCCCCTTGAACAGTACGGAAAGGTGAAGCGATTTCTTCCTGTCGTGGCGACCGCGTATATCCGAGAAAAGAAGATCTCTCGTGCGAACAATCAGACGATCTAGTCGATTCATTTTGAATCATCGAGAATTCTGACGAGCACCTGATTTTTTCCATACATAGTACACAGTTCTAAATTTCGGCACTACCGTCCTCTCTTTTTAAATTTTGTACCTCTTTTGTCAGAAACACCAATTTGTGGTGCAATGACTGGAGTGTGCTGTCGATGGACCGAAAGTAGGCATTCATGTTACTGGGATGGGGTGAGATCCTATTTGCAATCATTTCTCTCTCCTTTTGCACACCGTTGACGTCAAATTGAAGAATGTAGTTGTTGCTCTGGTGGTTGTACTTGAGTATCTTTACAGGTCGCAGAACGCTTCGATCCTGATACAGGACATTTTATCCTTTCTTGTAAGGCATTGTCAAAAAAATATGTACATTATGCACATATTTTTTCAGGTGGTTCTATACAGCGTGATATAAGGCTGAGGAGCGCCTTGACGACGTCCAAATGCCCCCGGACGATGCCTGGTGAAGCGCTATCAGGCCATACCTGACCTTCGAATTGACGTTCGCGCCATCCCTGAGGAGCCTCGTCACGGCCTGTACATCACCTCGCCTAGAGGCACCGTGGAGAGAAGTGTTCATTATTCTTGCGCAAGAAAAAAATGTCATAAAGTTAGAGCATCGTCAAGGACCGGTCCCACAAAACCTAGCCGGATTTCCCTTCTTTTTGGACGCGGGCTCGAGTCCAACGAACGTCCAGTATTGTTGCATCGTGCGCCGGTGACCGAGACTGTACGGGTCACGTCCAGGAGGGATACTAGGGCTCGCTAATCCCGTGAGCTGTTTGACGCGCTGAATGCTTTGCTGTTTACCCTGTTCATAGGCTTTGGGCATATCCGTCCAATATTTTGGCTTCTCCTTTCTCAAGTAATGGTGTAACACGACGTTTCTCGAAGGACAATACAGGTCGTACCCGCTTGTCCATAATCGGACCGTATAGAGAAACTCTTCACCCTGAAACAGGTGAGAGAGGTTCGGGTCGTACGGGACGTCCCGAAGCATGTGACCTGGACCGAAGAGCATCCCAGCTGACGCGAACCCCGTTGGGACGGGTCGGTCCTTGAAAAACGCCTTTGGTTTGACCACCGCTTCGAAGACGGGAATCCCGTCGTCGTTCCATTTACCGTTGCATATAACAGGCACGGACTTCTCGTCTGTGGAGTACGCCTGGACATCGTGGGGGTATGTCGTGAGCACGCTATGACTCGGATCTCGCGTCTTTGAGAGCTCGGTGATCAGGATCTCGTCGAAATGGGGTACAAAGGTCGAATGCGAATCGATTTGCAAAAAGTAGGTTTCACCACGCCATAATCTGGAACAGATATATCTCGCGTACGTTGGTCCTTTGGCCTCGGTGTGTGGGATCCTGACGATACGAATCTGTTGTCGCGGAATGGTCGTGTCACGGACGCACGCCTCGTCGAGATCACCCGAGTTCTGTTCGCATACTCCACAAAACACCCGCTCTGGGTACTTGGCTTTTTTGTATATATCACGGATCGTATCCGAACATTCTGAATCCCTGTAACTCGCGATGGAGATAAAGAGGGTAGGTTCGACCGGGCGATTGGTCTCACCGATAGGTGTGAAATGTTCTCTGAGATGCCCTGGAGACTGTCCGAGCAGACACCCAAGAGCAAGAACGATCACCAGGGCGATGGTGATCTTGATCTTCGTGAGTCTCTGGAGACGCAACTTCATGACATACGGACAGATTATATTTCCATGAGCCGGCTATCGTATTTGCTGCATCATCATGTAGCCTCCGGACCCGAGCGAAAAGAGACAGAGGATACAGAAGCACGAGAAAACCAGGGACGGAATAAAGGGCGACAAAACAGCCGTACCCGCCGACAAGACCGCCTCGGAAATTTTTACACCCGTCTCGGGGTTGATGAGGATCACGGCGATGAGAACAAATCCAGATACAACCGCGACGCGCGTCCACGTGATTTGGCCTTTGACGGCTTTCCCTGCATCGACGAGCCGAGATCCAGGGTACTGCTTCGCGATACTCTCGAGCCCTTCTCTTCCAGCAGCACTGAATCCAGCAGCATCGATTGCCTTGACCCCTGCGGGAACGGTATCACCGAGTTTAACAAAGACACCTGTCCCTTGACTCGTCCCCAGTTTAAACGTTGTCCCCACAGGAGCTCTCACGGCGCTCTCTGCGATGTCATCGATAGACCCGCCTATTACACCTGGTTTGACCGCACCCGCGGCGACGTTATCGATATTTCCTCCGGCGATCATAGCGGCGTTATCCGTGACGGAAGCCCCCGCCTTGGCGCCTCCTCTGATTGCGGATCCAGCGTTTCCCATTATTGAAACACCGCAATATTATTTTCTTAGAGACATACTATACGAGATTCATGTCATCGACTGGGATCATGTTGATCATGGTGATGGCGGTCGGGATGTGCGTCTGCTTCAGCGGAGGCATCGCGACCCTGGTCACGTTGGTCAACGAAAAGATTATCGACGTCGACTTTTTGGATTGGATGTTGATCGCGGGCTGGGGAAAGCCGAAAACCGACGGTGATGGTGGTGGAGGAGGAGATGGGACGTACGATTCGACGTCACATTGTATCGACGAAGTGATCACCAATTGCAAGTCTGCAGAAGCGTTCACGACCCTGTACACGGTAGACAACCACGATTCGTGCGTGAGCACGACGATGGATGCCTGTATTTCCGCGGGAGGATCACGGACCTCGTCCTTGGGAACGTACCCGAAAGACTGCGTGGCCGGGTCGAGGATACAGTGCAGCACGATCCGCGGAAAGGACCGACAAAAATGCATCGACGACTACAAAAAGAGCTGCGTCGCGGGAGGAGGAATGTGGGGATCTCAGAGCGGGACACCTCCATCCAGCAAGACACCTCCATCTGGCGTGACACCTCCATCTGGCGTGACACCTCCATCGGGCGGTGATGCGGACGGTGTGGGAGATCAAACTCCAAAGACGGTGAAAGAGATATGTCAAAGATACGGCACAAAAAAAACAAGATGCGGACCCGGGACGAGACTATATCAAGGGAGGTGTATGTCTGAGAGTCAAAGACAAAGTTGTAAGGCTGATGTGCAACGAATTCTCGGAATCACGCTTTAAACCCTTCCAAATCTGAAAGAAACGTCTGACAGGTCTGCTTGAACGAGAGTATCGTTCTTTTTCGTGTACACTGGAAAGACTTCGTATCCGTAATCCCTTTCCAGTCTGACAAGGTGTTCTGTTAAACCATACGGTAATGTGTCACCGGAGGGGAGCACGTATTCTGGGTGACCATCTTTTCCTGTCCGTTTTCCTGATGGCACGATGTATCCCGTAGAATTAATCGTCATGTAGTATTTGTTCCATTGAGGATTGTTTCGGATCGTATACCGATAGGGGTGCCCTTTCGGGATATCAAAGTACTGCCCCTTTGCCATGCACACGGGAAACACGGTTCTGTTCGAGAACGGACCGTTGGAGGCATACGCCACCACCCCGGCACACCTACCTTTTTCTCCTCCTTTTGTTATGTGCTCTGGTTCGACCCCGTCCGGAATCCGCTTGGTCGCGTAACAATTGACCAGTTTTTTGTGGGTACATGCGAGTCGCTCTCCTTCGGAGGCGGCCTTCTTGCACGCCTCTTCCACGCCAACGCGGCATGATGCCTTGTCCGCGACTGTTCCTGGGGAGACGTATTGTGTGGACAGATCGATGTCGCCCAATCCCTGTGTCTTCATGTTGTTGGTGATCACGAGGACCGCCACGAGCGAGAGACAGATCCAGAACCCGATGGACGACACGAAGGCGCTCAAAAAGTACATCTCTTCCATGGTACTCCGTACTCTATATGAGTCATTTTATTTTCCTTTGATATAGGAGACATGTCAGAGTTTGCTAAAAATGTCGCTATAAATCTCGTAAAAAAGGTATCACCGGCAAACCTCTTAAAGCTTGCTGGTGGTCCTTTGGGAGTCGTCCATCTTGTATTATCTTTTCCTATAGGCTTTCAATTGTCTGCAGTGAACGCACAACCAGAGCATTGGAAATTCGCGCAAGTCAAAGGGTTCGATCAGGCATACAGAAATTACGCGTCGTTGGTCAATTTCGAGAACCAGGCGTTCAGCGAAGCTGGATGGAGACTCACGGGTGATCAGTATACAGGTCCCAACATTCTGTTCATGGGGATCAGTATCGTGTTATTGACGCTTGTGTGTAGCAGCGCGATCGCGCTTGTTGCGTTGATTTAATCAATTGTATTGACTGTACGACCGGGCGTTATCGTGTTTGTCCGAATCACATAGCATTTGAATTCGATCGACTCGATCCCCGCAACTCGCTCTGAAGCCGATGACGGCTTTTCCTGGGGGGCATTCGCCGGTATACGTTGTATACCGTGCATTCGGATCTCGACCCCCGGCTTCCATCTCCGTCTGATCGATCGAACGGAGTCGGAGCCCATGGATTTCACCGTCTTTGACTTTGACACCCCACGAGGTAAAGCCTCGTTCCGTGCTCGCAAACTCGTTTTTATACAGTTTCCTCCCCCACGCACCGCTGTATATATTGAAGGGGTCGAGTATCAGGAGCGATGTCAGTGACCGGAGAAAATCCGCGATTCCCTCGCTCACGCTAGGATAATTTCTCTTTCCACACGTCGTTTTGTTCATGATGGGTCGAATCTTTTCATCCCCTAATCTCTTACAGAAGGCCGTGAACGCGTTCGTATTAGAGTCCTTGTTTTGCCCATAAAATCCGACGACATGCGAGACGACTTCCCCTGGTCCGCATCGGTATTCGGTCATACCCTTTCCACCAGACCCACCGTACTCCGGGCTATACCAAATACCTGGTGAGACGGACACTGGTTTTCGACACTGGAGGTTCGACACACTGGATCCGTACTTCGAGCTGCATCCCGTATCAAAGTATCCTTCTGGACAGGTCCACGTCCCATTCGTTCCCTTCTTTCTGGTCGTGTACGCGTAGTAGGGTAAGGGTCCTCCGAACGGGCGCCATTCTGGATTGACCGTTTGCTCGAGACATGCCCCGGGTGTCTTTGATGTCGCTTCGAGTATGATATCGTTTGGACCAGGGGTATCCTTTCTGAAAACGGTGAACCCGAGGAGCAAGATAAGAGATGTCAGACACCCCCAAATGATGCTCGAAACGAGGGTCATCATACCTTTCATCATCGTGTAGACTGATATACCCCAAGATTTTTATTTTACCGCTTTCGAGATCATAAAGGCATCGATATCGTTTTGCTTGAGAGTCGTATCTTTTCCGACGTGAATAAGCTTTGATAATCCGTAATCTTTACCCCTGATACTATACGTTCCACCCGCTCCCCTGAAATTGTCGCCACTCACCCTATTATGGTCGTTCCACAGGGTTAGGTCTAGATTCTTTCCGAGACGGATATAGTCAACAGAGTTATGCGAGAGAGATCCTTGTTGTCCTTTGGCGTACCAAATCGGTACGTGCTTATCGACGCCGTCATCGAGACACCATTGCCCGGAATTGTTGATCGTCCCGTCTTTTCCGTTCCCGTCCGTCCATTTTTTCCCATGATCGTAAAAGTAGACGCAATTATCGTCGGTATGATTCTTGGCCTTTTCGGGGAGTTTCATTTCCACATCCGTCCAACCGGCGGTAAGGATACCGCTTGCGCTGGACCCTCCATCCTTGAAATACTCTCTATAGACAAAGACGCCGACGGCCAAGGCGATGCTCGAGGAGATCATGAATCCGGAAAGTCCCATCATCATGGAC
>Ga0194130_10008886_pt1 | contig 10527 bp, 8 predicted proteins | sample TA2KigsurfametaG_FD_160084 | JGI IMG/M metagenome (GOLD analysis project Ga0194130, IMG submission 160084) | Freshwater microbial communities from Lake Tanganyika, Tanzania - TA2015050 Kigoma 12 surface | ecosystem: Environmental > Aquatic > Freshwater > Lake | place: Tanzania: Lake Tanganyika... | reverse complement strand
TAGGAATTTGTGAAATTTACCCCTTAAAAATCACAGTTTAGGAATTTGTGAAATTTACCCCTTAAAAATCACAGTTTAGGAATTTATATACTATATATTTTCCGAATATGAAAGATGTAATAATTCAAATTAGGATGATGACATAAAGAGGCATTTAATGAGTGTGATTATTATCCCCTAAATTTCACAGTTTTTAGATTTAATAAATAATATTAGGATGATGACATAAAGAGCATATTATGATAAAACAAATAAATAGAATTCATGATTAAGTTGTATATTTTTCAATTTAGGAAAAATAAAAATATATAGAGTATTTTTAAATTACAAAAATTTATTTCTAAACTAAATATAAGTTGAAACAAAATCCTAATTTGTATTAAAAGAATTGGCCCATCTTTTACTATAAATCAAGGGTTTTGAGATGATTATAGTTGTAATGGTAGGCCACTAATACAGCAAATAATCGTCATAATAGCTTTTAATGCTCTCCAATCTGGCCCTTGTAGAGTTGTAAAAGCTATTAAGCTGTCATTTGGAACATCCCAAAAAGGGTTTTAATACTAGTCCTGAATTTCATTTTTGGTTTCCAAATGACAATTTTTTCAGCGTAAGCTATGCCAAAATTTTAAAAAACGACGCTAAGCAGGTTTTGATTGACTCGGGCGTTCGCCCGCAGATGTTGATAGAATATCAATATCTAGCCGATTACTGTAAATCAATCTTATAAAAATAATGACGCAAAACATGTTTTAACAGACTAAGCGTTTGCCCTGATGATCTTGATTTATTAAATCAAGATCAATCACCTTTAACTGTAAATCAATCTTATAAAAATAATGACGCTAAGCAAATCGCCCGACGATCCTAATTATATAATTAGGATCGATCACTTTAACTGTAAAACAACCTTATAAAAATTATACATACAATATTAATTCTCGGATTCTCTTCTTTTCTACATTTTATGATTTATTATAAAAATTAATATTAGGTTTAATCCTAAACTATACAATATTTATTAAACTATCTTTTGTTATATCATTAAATAATATTTTAATAATTTTTCCATCTTGATTTTTAATTTCATCAATATGAGAAATAATAATTCCTATTTCATATTCTTTTTTTATTACATCTAATAAATATGGTATTTTAAGTAAATTATTTTGATCTGAACTACTAAATCCTTCATCAATAATGATAAAATTGTTTTTGGTCATTACATTCATATTATTTAATGCTAATCTAAAACCTACATTAAATACAATTCTTTCATAACCACATAATTTTCTTACATTTAATAATTTATTTCCTATAATTTTATAGAATTTTACATTATTTTTATCAACTTCTATTTTAATTTCATAATTTGATAGATTTCTTATAATATTATTTATTTTACTTTCAAAAATATTTATTTTTTTTATTAAGATATATTCACGAAATCCACAATCATATAAATTTAATATATCTTTTAATGTTGATTTTATTTTATTATTTTTATCATAATCTTTAAATAATAATATTTCCTTTTCATTTTCATTATTTAATATATTTTTTTCTAATACTAAATTATCATATATTTTTTTGTATTTATTATAACATTCATCTATATCTTTTTTTATAATATACAATTCATTTAACCTATTTACATCTTCAATAAATATATGATTTTTTTCTATTATTTTTTTTAAGTTTTCATTATCATTATATAATATATTTATTTTTTCATTTATTGTGATATAATTTGATAAATTTTTATATTCTTGTTTATTTTCTTGTAATTCTTCTTGATGTTTTAATATTTTATTTTCATAAATTATATTATCTTTTTTTATTTCTATTTCTTTATTTATTTTTTCTAATAAAATATTTTCATATAAGATTTTTTCATTTATTATTTCTTCTTTATTATTTAATAATTCTAAATCATTTAATAATTCTTTTATTCTAATTAATTTTTGTAATATTTCTTTATATTCTTCTAATTCATTTTCATTGGCATTATTTTCTATTATTTTTTGTTTTAATAATGATATTTCATTATTATATCCTATTTTTTCATGTATTAGTTTATTATATTGACAGTCTTTACATTTATCATTGAATTTATGATTTAATAATAAATTATTTTTACTTTCTAAATTTTCTAATAATTTTATATTACTTTTTTTTGTTTCTAATTTACTTTTTATTTCATTTATTTCTAATTCTTTTTCTTTTATTTCTTCATCTATATTATTTTTATAATTTATTTCTTTCATTAATTCATTTTTTTCTTTTAATTTATTTTTTTCTTTTAATGTTATTTCTTTTAATTCATTTTGTAAATTTTTTATTTTTTCTAATTTTGTTTCAAGATCTTTTTCACATATATTTGTTTGAACTATTTTCATTGATAATAATTTTATTTCATTATTAATTTTTTCTGTTTTCCTAATAATTTTTTCTTTTTCATTAACAGGATTTATATTTTTATATTTACTGTATTGATTATTAATAACATCTCTCTTTTCTAATAATTCTTTTTCTATATCACTTTGTTTTTGTATAACATCTTCTATGTTTTCACATTTATTTAATTTTAAATTATTCTTTATTAAATATTCTTCATTACATGTATTTTCTTTTTCTTCTAATAAAGAATCTAAATCTTCTTTATAAAATATAATATCTTCTTCAATATCTTTTATTAGAGAGACATAATCCTTATTTGTTAATTCATTTTCTATATTTTTTAATACTACAGCTGATAAATTATAATATTCTTTCTTACATTTTGTATAAATATTATCATACACATTTAATCCTAATATATTTATTAATATATTTTTTTTTTCTTTATCGTCAATATCTATAAAATTACTTCCTACTTGTAATATTACTGATGTCATTATCATATCATCATATGAACCAAATAATTCTATTATTTTTTTATCTGTTCGTATTTTCCCATCTTCTGTTATATCTTTACCATTTTCTAATAATTTCACATATGAATTGTTATTATTTATATTTCGCTTTATTATATATTCAATATTATTTAATTCTAACTTTAAAATACTCTTCCCATGATCGTGTCTTATATTTAATGCTTCCTTACCTTCTCCTCTTGAAAATTTATTGTAAAGTGTGAATAATATTATATCTATTATTGATGATTTCCCTAAACCGTTATTTCCAATTATTATATTTAATCCTTCTAATTTTTCAAAATTTATTTTATTATTTTTTCCATATGTAAATAAATTTTCAAATTCTATTGATTTTATTTTTATTATTTTTTTTATTTTTTTCTCTTCAAACTCTTCTTCATCCAATAATTCTAATATTTTGGATTTCATTAATTTATTCTCTTCTAAATTATTCTTTTTTATAAATTCATTATATACATCTATTATATTCTTATTTAATATCTCACCTTCTGTATCGTTTTCTTTATCTACATCTTCAAATATCTCTTCGTTCGTTATTGATAATAAATTATAATTCTTTTTTATTATTGATTCATATTGTTTTATTTTCTCACGATCTTTTCCATAATATTTTAATCTCAATTTTACTATTTTTTTTTCTATTCCATTTATTTTATAATTTTCTATATCGTTTATTATATGTGTTTTAAATACATAATTATTTTTTATTTCTATAAATTCACTCCCTAATGTTTTTATATCCCATCTTAACATACCATGATTCCCCTCTTCTTCTCCAAAATTTTGTTGAATTAATGATGAAGCATATGCTATTGTCTTTTTCTTATTTAAATACTGATATTTATGTATATCTCCTAATAATGTTATATCATAATCTTTAAAATCACTCGCCTTTAATATCTTTTCATCTAAAAACTCATAATCATTATCCGTTTTACTTTTATATATCGTTCCGTGATATAAACCTATATATCTCTCTTCTTTATTTTTATTTTCTATTTTTGTCACTTCGTCGCTATACATCGTTGTTAAACCAAAATTTATACCCTTTATTTTATAAACTTTATTCTCTTTTAAATAATGGATCTTATTATTTATTTCTAATCTATTTATCATCGCTTCTATTGTTGATTTCCTATCATCATTATTTATATTTATATCATGATTACCATCTATTATTATTATCTCACCATATATACTTAAATTAAATATAAAGCTCTTTGCTAATATTAAGGTCTCTGGTTTTATCATCGTCTTATCGTGAAATAAATCTCCGCATATTACTATTAATTTCTCTTTAACCTCCTCTTTTAATTTCTTATATACTTCTTCAAATACTTCTTTATATTCTTCATGTCTTGATATATTATTCGGTATATGAATATCCGATATATGATATATTACTTCTACCATTTTATTTGTATATACTTTTATATTATATTAGTAGTTCAATTTTTATATTTTTTTATATTTTTGTCGCTAAACAGGTTTTCCTTTACTTGCCAATCGCCCTGACGATCCTAATTGTATAATTAGGATCTATCACTTTTACTCTAAATCTTTTTTATATAAATTACTATTAAAAAATATAATTATAGAAAGGTTGAATTTATTTTTTTAAAAAAGACATAAGCAATCGTTCCAAATTTGCCCAACTTATTATATATATATATATATTTTATACTGGGCAAATTTGGAACGATTGCTGTTATACTTTTTATTTTTACACTATTATTTTATTAAAGTAATATACAGTATTTCGTAATTTTATATTATTCCTTTCTATTGTTTTCTGTTTCATCGTTATCTCATATCCATCGTCTTTATATATATTTCGTAGTAATACTAATACATCCTTATTATCACGGGTATAATATGACCATGTACCACATTTATAATATCGTTTTATTTCATTCTTACTTAATTCTACTAATTTCTCTTTTAATATTTCATTATTCTCTAAATCATATAAAAATACACTATTCTGTTTCTCATCTATCCCTATTATCATATTCAATTTTTCTATCAATTCTTGTCGCTCTTTCGTATATCGTTGTTCTTTACTTGGTTTATTTCTTCGTTTTATTTCTTTATTTATAAATTTTTTGGAATTATTTTTATACCTTCATAATTTTTTTTATTCTTTCTGCATCAACTTTAGCAGATGAAGAAGGATCAAAAAGTTTAAATTGATTTGATGTATTTATTATCCATGGGTCTGATAAATTAATTTGTATAGAATCATTTTTATTTTTTATATATAACTTAAATATATGCTAACATATATATACCATTCTAATAATATTTATTATTAAATTTCGGTTTGCCTAATTTACTTTTCCTTTCTTCTTCTTCTTTTCTTTTCTTATTTTGCAATGCTTTCTGATAGTTCGGATTTTTTTTCATTATATCTTCAAGTAATGGTTTGTTTCGCCTTATGGTATCATCTATATTCTTATTCATACTATAGTTGATTTCTTTCATCGTTCTACATACATCATTTTTTATTAGTATGTAATTTATTGTGCTTTTGTACTCTTTGTCGTTGTCTATTAGACTGTCAAGACCCATTCTTTCTTTGATTTATTATATTATATTATTACTTCAATTTTTATATTTTTTTATATTTTTGACGCTAAGCAGATTTTCCTTTACTTGCCAATCGACCTGACGATCTATCACTTTTACTGTTAATCAATCTTATAAAAATAATGACGCTAAGCAGGTTTTCCTTTACTTGCCAATCGCCCTGACGATCTATCACTTTTACTGTTAATCTTTCTTATACATGCTTTCTTCATTTCTGGATTCCCTCTTATTTCACACTTGCGGATTATATCTAAATTCACACTCACGGATTATATATAAAATTAATTCACGGATTTTATATCTTCTCCTACTTTAGGATTCTCTTCGTCTATTCTCTCTCTATTATTATATAAATCCATCTTTATCTTTTCCTTACATTGACTCCTTAGATATTCATGTCTATCCTTCTCCTCTTCCTCTTCATAATCTTTCATTATCTGTAGTATTTTTAACTTATTTTCCATATTTATTTTCTTCTTGTCTGTTATATTCTTATCCTCTTTTAACTCTTCGTACCGCTCTTCCATAAAATTTAAGATTTTGTCTAATAACTTATCACCTATGTTCTTATATTTATCTAATTTCCATTTTTTACCGTCATGTACCATCGCTTTTCCTCTGTTTATGTCTGATATGTAAATGTTTTTATATTCTGGGTATTTATCATTAATGTGAATTTTTTCAAACATTTTCGCTGGTATTTTGTAACCCATTTGTGTCAATGCATCAAAAAATTCTTTATTTTCTATTTTACTTAAGTCTTCCTTTCCAAAAGCTACAATATTTATATTATTGATAGTTCCATTATTCTGATGTTTTATGTTCTTATTGTTTTGTGTTTTACATACTTTCATTTGATTTATTAAATTCTCGTTTGTTTTTATTAACTGATTTATTTGCTCTTTTTGTTGATCTATTGTTGATAATAATTTATTTAATATTTCTTCTTTTTCTTCTATTTCTTGCTTTTTTATTTTGCATGATAATAAATGTCTATTATAATTATCCTTTCTTTCTGTCTCATAACCACAATAATAACAAATTTTTTTGAGGTTTTTTGAGTTAATTTTGAGGAGATTTGAGGGATTTTGAGTTTTTTGTGAGGATTTTTCGGTTAATTTAACACATGGTCTTATTCTGTTTAAATGGTCGGTATAATTACTTTTTTGTTTGAATTCTTTGTCACATATATTACATTTATATAACATTTCAGTTATTTTAATATATTTATATTACTCTTATATATTTTTATTTTCGGTAAAATTCAGTAAATTTCAGTAAATTTTCGGTATATAAAAACTTGAGAGAGAGTTTGATAAAAATTCCAAAAAAGTTTTACTAAAAAATATTTTTATTTATATTCTTTTTGTTTTATAAAAAAATTATTATATTATTACATGATAATCATATAATTGTGAGTGAAACGAACTGAGCGACAGCGATATTACACGATAGTTGAATTATAGGTTTTATTTTTATCATTTTTTTGATATTTGCTCGTTTATTATTTTAATCTCTTTTTCATATAATGTTGATAATAATTTTTTAACGAAATCTTCACAATAATATTCTTTGTAAATTTCTTTTAATCTTCTCTTCTTTTCTAGATTATATTTTATTATTTCTAAACCTAATATTACATAATCTTTATCTAAATTTTTATAATTATTATTCATTCGTTGATAATAATTTCCTATTTGGCCTATCCAACTATTACCTTGATTTACATGATTAAGTTTTTGTTTTTTACTTTCAATTATATTAAGTTTTTCATTATATAAATTTCGTGTTAGTTTATTTTTTTGAAATTCCTGTTGTATTTTTATTGATTCCTCGTTTAGTTTTTGTAATTTTATATAATCTTGAGATTCTTTTTTAATTTCTGGTAAATCATCTATGTTTATAAAATCTGTTAATTTTATTAAACTATTTAGTTCTATGATTTCTTCATATATTGAATTAATTTTTATTGTTTCATTTGGTATATTTTCATTTGTTATATCTATTACATAATCTTGAACTTTTGATTCCATACAATCCTTTATAAAATGTCCTGATTCTCCACTGTTAAAACATTTATCTGTCGCACTTTTTATCATTTGATTTATCAATTTAATTTGTTCTTCTGATAATTCTATTTGAGAAAAACTTCCTCCTCTTACGTTATTTATACCTTCTTTTTCCATATATTTCAAAGTATATTTATCTTCGTCATAAGAATCACAATTTGGTATTATTTCATACACTTTTATCGGCTTATATATTTTTGTCCATTCACTTCCATTAGAATTAAAATGGTAATCTAATCTCATATCTGGATTTTTCGTTTTACCTATATAATATTTGTTTAATTCTAGTAGTAAAATGTAAATGAATATCATATTATTTTTGGTATATTTTTTATAATTTACATATAATTAATCAATTTTTTATACATAAAATTTATTATATCATATAATTTATTATATCATATAATCGTGAGTTAAACAAACTGAGCGATTACTATCACTGTAATAATTCTTTTATAAGTTTTATATCAGCTTCATCTTTAGTTCTTTTCATTGATTCTTTCCATTCTAGTAACATCTCTAGTTTTAGATATTGGTGTTTATTTTCATCTACTTCTAATCCATCTCTTATTATTAGATTTTCTAGTGAAAAATTATAATTTGGTATACCTTCATTTGGATATTTTTGATAAGCTTCAATTGAAAATTCTTTTTCTGCACATCCTGTTAATTTATTATATTCTTCTGTTATATCATAATACCATCTTATTTGGTCTTTATAAATATCTAATCTACCTATATTTTTATCTAGTAAGGTTTTCAATTTAAAAAATTCTATATTTTCTAAATGTATATCTAAATCATTTATCTCTCTGTATTTTCTAATACTATAAGAACCTAAAATATAATATTTTGATTGATTTATACCACAAATATCTATAAATAAATATTTTAGAATTTCAGATAATTTTTCATATTTTTTTTTGGAAGATTTTATAATCCTTATTATTTCAATATCCATTGTATAACTGGAAAATATATTTTTTTTTTCATCTTTTTTCTACTTTTATATTTTTTTGACGCTAAACAGATTTTTCCTTGATTTACCAATTGCCTTAACGATCCTAATTAAATAATTAGGATCTATCGCATTTTACTCTAAATCTATCATATATAAATTATATACAATATTCACTCTACTTTCTCTTCGTCTATTCTCTTTCTATTGCTAATATCAATTCTATTTCTTTTTCTTCATACTCTATATGAACTACTTTATTTTGTTCATTTAGATAAACTACACCATATACATTATTTCGTCCTATTACCACTACTTCCTTATTTTTATAGGTTATTATTTCAACATCTCCACAAAATACATTAAATAAATCTTTTAATGTTTCCAGATCAATTACTACTTCATCAAATTTATTATTGATTTCATCAATAAAAGTTTTAAAATCACAATCATTATCATTCGCTATTAAACATAATCTTCCATATAAATAACCCATTTTAAAACCTTCTAATGTAAAATCTACCACTGAAATAGTTGTTTCCATAATTAATATTGTTTTAATTTAATATTATACATTTATATTCAATTTTTTTATTTCTATAAATTTTTATAAAACTAATCCAACACACACAACTTATAAATATATAATATTCACTCTACTTTCTCTTCGTCTATTATAATAACACTATTGTGTTATTTCGCTAAAGCTCAGTTCGTTTTACTCACATATTTAATATTATATTTTTAATTAAGAATATATATATATAATTAATTAATTAACTTAATATGAATTATAAGGAACAAATTAAAAAAGATAATATTAAAATTTATTATAAAAACAAATCAAAAAATATAAGTATAATAAATCAATATTATAAAAAAATTAATGATAATAAAATTAATCAAATTTTTAATAGTATAACTAAAAGAATATATAACGCATTAATAAGACAAAATGTTAAAAAAAAATATACTTATTTACAACTTTTGGGTTGTAATTTATTAGAATTTGAATTATATTTATTTGATAAATTAACTGATGGTATGACATTTGATAATTATGGAAAATGGGAAATCGACCATATTAAACCAATTTCTTTATTTAATTTACATAATGATAATGAATTATTTGAATGTTGTAATTTTAATAATTTACAGCCATTATGGAAAATTGATAATATTTTAAAATCTAATAAATATTATATTAATGTGAGTGAAACGAACTGAGCGACAGCGAAATTACACGATAGTGTAATTATGATATTCATGTCTATCCTTCTCCTCTTCATCTTCATAATCTTTCATTATCTGTAGTATCTTTAACTTATTTTCCATATTCATTTTCCTTTTCTCTGTTATATTCTTATCATCTTTTAACTCTTCGTACCGCTCTTCCATAAAATTTAATACTTTATCTAACAGTTTATCACTTATCTTATCGTATCGTTCTAAATTCCATTTTTTACCGTCATGCACCATCGCTTTGCCACGATTGATGTCTGATATATAAATGTTTTTATACTCTGGATACTTATCATTAATGTGTATCTTTTCTACCATTTTTGCTGGTATTTTATAACCCATTTGCGTTAATGCTTCAAAAAATTCTTTATTGTCTATTTTACTTAGGTCCTCCTTTCCAAACTGTATTATATTAATATTGTTGATAGTTCCATTATTCTGATTTTTAATATTTTTGTTATTTTGTGTTTGATTACTTTTCTTGTCATTTTCTAATTTATCTATCCTTCTATTTAGTTCTTCTATTGTTGATACTAATTTATTATTCTGTTCTTTTTGTTGATCTATTGTTGATAATAATTTTTTTAATATTTCTTCTTTTTCTTCTATTTCTTGCTTTTTTATTTTGCATGATAATAAATGTCTATTATAATTATCCTTTCTTTCTGTCTCATAACCACAATAATAACAAATTTTTTTGAGGTTTTTTGAGTTATTTTTGAGGAAATTT
>Ga0194130_10008884_pt1 | contig 10531 bp, 8 predicted proteins | sample TA2KigsurfametaG_FD_160084 | JGI IMG/M metagenome (GOLD analysis project Ga0194130, IMG submission 160084) | Freshwater microbial communities from Lake Tanganyika, Tanzania - TA2015050 Kigoma 12 surface | ecosystem: Environmental > Aquatic > Freshwater > Lake | place: Tanzania: Lake Tanganyika... | reverse complement strand
TGCGTGTTCCCCGTTCAGAGGCAAAAGATTTCAAACTCAATATTGCGTCAGCAAAATCTATTGGATATGAACAATTAGATGAAGGTGGAAATACGAAAATCACGTTTAACATTAAAGTTAGTAATCCACTCACTGGTAGTGTCTATCCTTTTGGGCTTCAACTTAAGCCCCTTTATGTAGAGGAGACAAAAGTTGCATCAGCAGAAAGTGGTGTACCCACCCTTGATATGATTGCAAAATTTATTGAACCATCAAACAACCAGTTATTAGATGGTAATGAAGTGGCATATATTGAGGTAAGTGTTACAAACAAAGGAACTGGTACTGCGAGGGATCTTAGATTTAATTTAGAAGTTCCAAAAATACCTGGTCTTTATACCGAGCAAGCACAAAGTTTAACTGGAATTGCTCCTGGTCAATCAAATAGTATAAAATTCAAAGTATCATCTGATAGGAACTTACCTACACTAGATAATTTAGAGTTTAAAATTAGCGCAACAGAGTGGAAAGGTTTCAATCCTGCACCGGTTATAGTAAATATCAAGTCACAAGCTTTTCGTGAACCAAAATTACAATTTATCGAAGCAGGGATTACTGAAATAACAGGAAATAATAACAATATCATTGAGAATAATGAAATTGTTGAGGCATCTGCATTGATCCAAAATAAAGGTCAGGGGATAGCACGAAATGTAAAAATTGCCTTTAATCTTGGTGATAAAAATATCATATCAACATCTCCTGAGAAATTATTTCAAACAATTGACTCTTTAAATCCCGGGGAAGACAAGGTGATAAAATTTAGATTTGCGGTTAATAATGAATATTCAGGTTCTGATCAATTACCTATGTCAATTAAATTATCTGAGATATGGAATCAATATGGAAGTGAAAATTTATTAGGGCTACAGCTAAAAAAAGTAACTCTTGCAGCAAAAAATGTTAAATATGACGGTGAGTTAGCAAAGGAAGTTAAAATAAATGATATTTCACTTACATCAGACATTGATAAAAATATTCCAGAAAATAATTGCGATCCTTCAAATAATAAAAACCGTTATGCTCTTATAATTGGAAATGAGAACTATTCTAAGTATCAAACTGGTTTGAATTCAGAGAGTAATGTAGATTTTGCAATAAATGATGCCGTAACATTTTCAAAATATGCTGAAAAAACTTTATGTATTCCAAAAGAGAACATTACTTTTTTACCAGATGCAATTAGTTCTGTAATAAATCAACAGATACAACGACATAAAGACATCATTAGATATACACAAAATGGAGATGCTGAATTATTTGTATTTTATGCAGGGCATGGTTTTCCAGATGAAATTACTAAGGAATCTTATTTAATGCCTGTTGATATAAGTGGCTCTAATGTAAAAAATGGAATTAGTTTAAGTAATTTATATAAAGACCTTACTGAATTCCCTTCTTCAAAAGTTATAGTAATGCTTGATGCTTGTTTTAGCGGTGGTGGTAGAAACGCGGGGTTATTGGAAGCTAGAGGTGTCAAAATAAAGCCTAAGGAAGAAGCTGTAAAGGGAAATCTAGTTGTTTTCTCTGCAAGTAGCGGTGAACAAAGCTCTCTGCCTAATAAGGAAAAACAACATGGAATGTTCTCTTATTATCTTATGAAAAAATTACAAGAAACAAAGGGCGATGTGACTCTGGGGGATCTCGCAGAATATATTGAAGGGGAGGTACAATTAAATTCTGTAAAATTAAATAACAAGTCACAAAATCCAGTGGTATTGACAAGTTCTGAAACTCAGAATATTTGGAAGAGTATGATGTTAAAGAAATAAAACCCTACAATGTATTGAGAACGTATGGCTAATCCTATCTTGATGGTCTAATATTTATATAGCTTGACTTGAATTCTATATCTTTATTTCGGCTTCTAATTTGTTGTAACCATTTTTGAAAATCCTCACTAGATAAGTAAGATGGTATATTATAATTATCTCTTGCATTATTAACCTGTGCAGATGTTTGAGGAATATTATTTAAAAGTGGTTTATCAATATTTGAGTTAGGAGAGAATAACATAAATAATTTATTTATTTCCGCAGTATTAGGATTTGTCAGTGTCAGCTCTAATTCATCAATTCCGGATACATCTTTAAAGTAGTTATGATTTTTACTAAAAAAGAAATATTCTTTATCAGCTTCAATTTCAATGGAAGTTAACGTAGAATATTTTTTATATGGTAAAATTCTATAAGTGATTTGATCTGAAGGAACATCAAGATAAACAGATAAGCTTCCCTTAACTGGGCTCTTGAATATTAAAAAAAAGTCCTGGTTGTCATTAAAGTCAACGGTGATACATTTTCTTTGAGGGCAGCTTGAGGGGTTAGCTTCAAAATTAACAGTAGTAGGTTTTAGTGATCTAACAAGGCATTTTACGTTTGCTGTCATCCAGCTTTCATTATTCTGTATGGTTTTTATAATTTCTGGATCTTTTAAGTCTTTAATCCATTCGCCATTAACATAAGTATCAGAGTAAAAATTAAAAATGTTTTGTGTTTCTGTCTTCTCACCTGACTTATTTTGTATGTACGTGCTATTACCTTGAATTATTATGTCACCAAAAACACTTCTAATAGCATTAATTCTTGCTTGTTCTATAGCTTTTATTTGTGCAATTTCTTCAGTCATATTTTTCTCAATTCTCATTGAGAATGACCCTTCTGCAGAAACATCTTTTTGACTGTAACCCCTAGCCCATATCAAAAGAGAAAGGCCAAGTAAAATTAATCTTGACCTTTGGAAATTAAGTATCATAAATGCTAACTAAGATTATTTTTCAGATTCATTCTTTATTTCACCTTGTTTATAAGTTTCAGGGTTGAGAAATTTTTGATATCTTTTTCTAACATCGTCAGTTTCAAGTTGTAACTCTTGTTTCATTTCTTCAAGAACTTGTTTTCTAGCCATCTCATAACTGTAACCAATTAAGATTTGAACTTCAGTATTATTTGATCCAACAGGGCGATAAATCTGTAGCATGGGTTGAACCATTCCTAATTTTTTTGATACTTTATTTGTAGCAACCTGGATAGTTTTATTAATTGTGACTGCTTCTTGTGAGCTTAATTGATTGTTTGATAGATCAATTTCAACTACACTTTTCATTTGCGTTTCAAGGAGTCCAACTAAATTATTTTTAGCCAATTCAGTGGCTTGCATTTGTGCAGCTGCTTGTGTCTGAGCAACTGAAGATCCGCTTGATGTAATCCATTTTGGAAATCCATCCTGCTCAACCTCTGACTGTTTAGTAAATGCGTTGTTAAGCTGTTGGCTTATAGGTGGGTTCCCCGGGAAAACCCTCCATCCGTCAGACTCATATTTTCGAGTTTCCTTTTTTACATCCTTACTTACCTTTATAAACTTGAATTTTCCAGTATTGCCCTGAGAAAACGATGAATTGGGAATTAAAAAAATAAATAAAAAACCCGTAAGTGTAATTTGTAAAATTTGTTTTTTCATTGTATTTTGATTGTGCTTTAGTTTAAATTTAAATCAATTGTAGCAGATTTCTTAATTGTTTCCATGAAAACATGTAAATACTCCAATTAAGTACTTATAAATCATTAACATATATATTATGAAATATATATTTTGTTTTTTTGGCTTAATAATTTTGGTCATCCATTATTGTTGGGGTCAGCAGGACAGTAATGTAGAATATAGTGATAGCCAACCAGTAAACATTTATATCATTCCCAATGCAGAAGTTATAAAAAAGTATGCTGCAAATATTGAGAATGATTGTAAGCAATCTTCATTATTTGCACCCAAAGATGAATTCGAAACAGCTGCTCAATATGCGAATCGTTTAAAGGAAGCGCAGTCGTATAAAGAGGGGTTAATTGAAAAATATAGAATTTCTTACATTGAGTTTCTCAAGAGTGAACAAAAACAGAAGGAGAAATTAGTTGCAGAGAAAATTGCTCGTATAAGAGCATCTTATCAGAAAGAGAAATTTGTGTTTGATAAAATTGATGCTTACGATTCTGAAAATGAATTCTTTAGGGTATACATAAAAAAGGAAATATACGACCTGAAGATTCCTTTAACTGAGGCAAAGTCATTCAAGGAAAATCTCGCGACCGCGTCATTACAACTAGATAAACAGTTGAAGGAAGATGGTATTACTTTTGATTATTTCAACTTTAAAATTACACACCCAATCACAGGTTCTGTATATGTTTTAAAACAAAAAAAACCTCTATTTCTTGAAACTCTTGCTGTTACATCATCTAAGGGGAATACAGGTATCCCAAAATTAATTTCAAATATCAAGTTTATTGAACCATCTGGCAATAACATACTTGATGCTGGTGAAAATGCTACAATTGAAGTAATCGTAAAAAACGAGGGAACAGGTTCGGCATCTTTATTAAAGATTAATGGCCTTACTACCGATATTAATATTGAATATGATAAACAAAAAATTATTCCAGAACTTTTCCCGGGACAGTCACAATCCGTAATGTTTAAAGTCAGAGCCAATAAAAGTATTTCAACAAATAATTGTGATTTTAATTTTCTCTTCTCAGAAGAGAATGGTTTTCAGCCCCCTTCTATGAAACTAAGTTTTGGAACTCAAGCTTTTAAACCTCCTAAGTTAGAATTTGTTGAGGCAGGCATAAAAGATCGTGGCAATGGGAATAGTATAATTGAAAATGCAGAAATTATTGATGTTAGCGCACTAATTCAAAACAAAGGACAGGGGAAGGCTATTGATGTTAAAGCAGTATTTAAAATTGACGATGAGAATATAATTACTACAACACCTGAGTTGAGAAATCAAAATCTAGGAATATTAGAGGCTGGTGAATCCAAGGTTATAAATTTTTCTTTTGTCGTTAATAATAAATATAGTGGCGACAGTAAACTACCCATAAAATTATTTTTATCTGAGGAAGATGGACAATTTGGTAGTTCAAATAACATAGGATTGCAATTGAAGCAGGTCAATATTGCTGCATCTAATATTAAAATTGAAGGACAGTACGAAGCAGCACGTGTTATTAATGAAGTTTCTTTGCTTTCTGATGTAGATAAAAATATACCACTTAATCAAGTTAAATACTCGAATCGTTACGCATTGATTATAGGAAATGAGAATTATTCAAAATACCAGACACGACTAAATACAGAAAGTAATGTTGAGTTTGCATCACAAGATGCTTCAATATTTTCACAGTATGCTGAAAAAACACTTGGTATTCCAAAGGAAAATATTTTCTTAGTAATTGATGGCACAAGTGCTACGATAAAAAAAGAAATACAAAGAGTAAAAGGTTTAATTCAATATTCTGACGGGAAAGCAGAGCTCATATTTTTTTATGCAGGCCATGGATTTCCAGATGAGGAAACCAAAGAGCCTTACCTCATCCCTGTTGATATAACTGGGGCTAATGTTAAAGACGGAATCAGCTTGAAAAATTTGTACAAGGATTTGTCAGAATACCCCTCGCAACGCGTTACCGTATTTTTAGATGCATGTTTTAGTGGAGGAGGTAGAAATGCAGGCCTCCTTGCTGCTAGAGGAATTAAAATTAAGCCAAAGGATGAACTTTTGAATGGTAATTTAGTAGTTTTCTCAGCTAGTTCTGGGGATCAGACATCTTTACCATACTCTGAAAAGCGACATGGGATGTTTTCTTATTTTTTATTTAAGAGACTTCAAGAATCTGGGGGGAAAGTAAATTATAAAGATCTAAGTGAGTACCTGAGACAGCAAGTTGAAATTAATTCTCTTAAGATAAACAGTAAGGTGCAGAACCCTCAAATTTTAATTAGTGAGAGTATAATAAATACTTGGCAAAATTGGTTTATAAATTAAACCTTCAATTATTTAATGAAACTCAAGTTGTATATAGTTATATTATTTTGTTCATTTATTTTAAATAAATCACATTGTCAAAATGTTACAAATTTAGTGGTTGACATAAACCAAAATATTATTAAAATAACCTATGATTTGATGTACATCTCTGATGTTGAACTTGAGTTATCTATTGATGGTGATAAATTTGTTAAAGTAAATGGAACTGGTGATATTGGTACCTATATATCAAGTGGCATAAAAAAATCAATAATATTTCTTCCTCCAAAGGACTACTTTGTGTGTAGCAATTGCATTTTCAGAGTGAATGCAATTAGATCTGATGTATTCATTGATCCGCGAGATGGGCAGTGGTATGGAACATTTATCGATAAAAATGGGTATACTTGGTTAGGAGAAAATCTTAACTATATTGACTCTAGTGGATCCATATCTAATGAAGATTTAGATATTTATACCGCAAAGCAATACGGTAGATTATATACTTGGAATGCCGCAAATCGCGTTTGTCCATCTGGATGGCGCTTACCAAGTCAACTTGATTGGATAAATATCATAGATGAATTTGGAGGTGCGAGAATTGCTGGTAAAAAAATGATGTCTCCAAATGAAAAGTTTAATGCTAAGCTAACTGGGTATAAATTAGGGATTATTTATCCAACATCTCTAAAAGGATATTATACATCCTGGTGGACATCTACTAATTTCAATAAAGAAAATGCAATATGCTATAATATTAGTTCATTAGCTACGGATATTCTTTATGCATTCTCGAGTAAACTTAATTATAGATCTGTTCGATGTATAAAAAAATTATAATAATAAAATAGTTGATATTTTGATTTTTGATACAAAGGGTAATAGAAGATGATTAACATTATTTTTGATATATGATAAGAATTATTTTTACAGTGATATTGGCTTTACTCAATATCATCTCTTTTAGTCAAAATGTTTCAAATGTTAGTGTTAAGCAAGTAGATGGTAATATTCAATTGATATTTGATTTAAATAAAAGCGTAACTACTATCGAGGTATTATATTCCCAATTTGGTGATGAGTATAAAGTTTTAAAAGAGATCAAAGGTGGATTGACTACAAAAGCCGGTAAATCAAAACAAATTACTTTAACACCTGATTTCTTTTTTTGCAACTCATGTTCTTTTAGGATTCGTGCATATGACAATTTATTAATTGATAGTAGAGATGGTAAAACTTATTCTACCATTTCTGTTAATAATAAAATATGGATGGCGGAGAATTTAAACTATATTCCTCAAAGTGGTATTTCTGTCTGTCCGGACTTGGATTTGTATGAAGGCTGTAAAATATATGGCCGACTATATGATTATCAAACTGCAAAAAGTGTGTGTCCAAATGGGTGGAGACTTCCAAAAGAAGCTGACTGGGATGAATTGATTGAATTTGCAGGTGGTAAGGATATTGCAGTCAAAAAGTTAAAAAGCCCACCTCCATTGTGGTCTGGAGCTTCAAGTACTGAAGTTTTATTCAATGCTTTACCAAGTGGTTTTGCAAACAGGTCACCTGACAATAAATTGCACACATCTTCATTTAGTTCAAGTGCTTATTGGTGGGCATCTCTTGGTGAAAACAGTTCAAAAGGTTTATGTTTTTATTTATTTGATACTTTTCTAGGTGCATCATTTAATTATCCAGCAGATTTTTATTTATCTGTGAGATGTTTAAAGGATAATTATAAGTGAAATATATTTAAGGATTTTTTTCTTAGCTAAACATTTTTCTGTAAAAAGAACATATAAATGTATTTACTAATCAAGCAAATGTTATTACTGTTCACACTACCTATATTTTATTGTCATGCCTTCAAATTTTCTTCAACTCAAAAAAATATAGTAGATCATGCTAATAGTAAGGTAATTAATCAACCTTACTCTAAAATAGATATTCCAAAAAGTCAATTTAACGAACAAGTAATATCGTATTCAGGTTTTAGTTTAATGTATAGTCAAACTCATAAACAGCCCAGATGGGTTGCATATGAATTAAATTCAAGTCTTCAATTAGGCAAATATGGTCGTCTAAATAAATTCGAAGTAGATAACAACATTAAAAATGGTACTGCTACAGATGATGATTTTCGGTATAGCGGCTATGATAGAGGCCATTTAGCCCCAGCTGCGGATATGAGCTACTCAAGTAAGGCCATGGCAGAATCATTTCTATATAGTAACATAAGTCCCCAATTACCTTCTTTAAACAGGGGAATTTGGAAAAACCTGGAATTACTCGTCAGAAATTGGGGTATATCTAGTAAGCTTTACATAGTTACAGGCCCAGTTTTAAATGATGATTTAAGGCGTTTGGGCAATAATAGAGTGAGTATACCCAATTTATTTTACAAGGCACTTTTGGGTATAACAAAGACTGATACCATAGGCATAGCATTTATTATTCCGAATGCAAAATCATATAATGAAATGTCTTCATACGTCTGCTCCATAGATAGTTTAGAGAACTTAGTTAAAATTGATTTTTTCCATCAACTTCCTGATGAGTTAGAGTCAAAAGTTGAAAGAAAAAGCTGTTTTAAATGTTGGAATTGGGACAATAGTAGTTCAAGTAATTTGAAGTCTACAAATTTAGTTGTAAATCGTCGGCATAAAGTGGACAAACTATAGTCTAAATTAGTAGAGTGTTTCCATCATTAACAATTAAACCAATAATGACATGGAACAGAAGCCAAAACAATCTACAGAGAACTTCATTAAACAACAGTCCCTGAAAAGACGAAAACAACTATTTTTAAAAGAAAAAATCCTACATTTAAACAACGAAACCCTCTACAACTAAACCGTCCACTTTCTTTGACGACATACACTTGTACATCTTTTTCACTCCCTCTCTATGGTCTTCTAATGAAGGATTTGTATCTTACAGGACGCGCATTAAGTAGCTCCTTTTTAAAGCCATCTTGAGCAGAACTATTAGGCCAGCAGCCTTCTATGTGTATAATCTCGGCAAATCTATCTCCATTTATATCTTGACCAGCACTAGTAGAACTCCAATATGAATTATCATTACCTACATCAAATCCCCCAATTTCGTATTTGTTCTCACAAATTATTTTTAATTCCTCGATTGTTGGCAGTCTCCATCCTGGTCCAAGTTTAGCACATTCGTTGGTAGCGTCATACCAATTCATTTTAATTGGTAAATCACTCTTTGCAATTTCGAGATTTGATAAATATTTTTTAGAGGCTACGTCTGGTATAGTTTCGCTTTCAGAAGTGTTTGCATTAGTTTGCGCATTAAAAGATTCATTGATACTACTATCATCATTTAAATAGACTTTACCTAAAATACCAAAACCTATATTTTTAACTTTATAGGCAAAATTTATTTTAGTAATTGAAAATATAATGTAATTATCTCTTGTTACTGAGTTTTCAATAATGCCTTGACCGAAAGCAATTCCAATCGCTTGTCCCACTTGCTCCCACTTATCATTTGGTTTAGAATCTCCCGATATCTTCTTCTTAATTTCTTCCATCACAGCTTGGCGGTGATCCTCAATAGATGGATTAGTCGCCATGAGAGCTAGTAGAATGAATCCGATGATAATAGGTTTAATCTGATTTTTCATATATAATTAATTGCTATGAAATTTAAAGAGCTAAGCCAAGAAATGCTCCAATTATCGCACCTACAAATAAAACATAGAGAGCAATTATCACCACTAACCACACTAAGGCTGCTTTTGAAAAGTTAGCTTTTATTGGATCTGTACTACTGCTTGCAGCCCAATAAATCAAGACAATAAAATTCACAACAGGAATTGAAAGGATCAGAAAGGTTATTAACCAATCTCCTACTGATGGGATTTTGTGTTCACTCATATAGTAACATTTTGGTCTATTGAATTTAATTAAAATTTTATCCTTTTACAACTATTGCTTCTGCTATTAAGCAACGGATAGAAATATAATTAGATACGCATTATAAAATCTAAAATATATCAATATGTCAACTATTACTATCTAACTACAGCCGTTGTTAACCTATCCAATGAAGAATACTTCAAAATATCCCCTAATCCCACTGCAGATGATTTGTATATCAATTATAAAATTCTTTCAACCAGTGATTTATATCTCTCAGTACTTGATATCAATGGAAGAGCTGTTTTATTGAATAGAAAGATTAACTCCGGAAGCAAGATTAATCTTGGAACTGTTTCAAAAGGAAGCTATTTTATTCAAGTGAAGGATGCTGAGGGAAGGATATTGAATATGAGTCGTTTTGAAAAGTTATAGTTACGATTTATAAAAGCAATTTAATATCTGTACTAGTTAAGCAATTGTTTTTACAATTCTGTCCAGTCATTTAAGGGTCGATACACTGTAAACTTTAAAAGTGTAAATATTTTCACACTTCAACCATTTGAATAATCAACTTGAAATCAAAGTCTTTGCCTGATTTACAGCAATTTGTGTCGGAATTGTGTCGGAATGAAATAATAAAAAAGGGTTACAAACGTGTAACCCTTTGATTATCATGCTCCTCAGACTGGACTTGAACCAGTGACCCTCTGATTAACAGTCAGATGCTCTAACCAACTGAGCTACTGAGGAGTTTCCCCTTGGGGGCTGCAAAAATAGGGATTTTCGGGATCTGTAAAAAGAA
>Ga0194130_10008882_pt1 | contig 10534 bp, 9 predicted proteins | sample TA2KigsurfametaG_FD_160084 | JGI IMG/M metagenome (GOLD analysis project Ga0194130, IMG submission 160084) | Freshwater microbial communities from Lake Tanganyika, Tanzania - TA2015050 Kigoma 12 surface | ecosystem: Environmental > Aquatic > Freshwater > Lake | place: Tanzania: Lake Tanganyika... | reverse complement strand
GCGGGCTGGGGATTGGGTGGTTTCTGCCCGGGGCCAGGCATTACCGCACTCGGTACCGGCAACCCAAAAGCGGCGATCTTCGTCATTGGTATGGTCGCCGGTATGCTGATCTTCGAATGGCTGACCGGTCCACGGGCTGAAGTGGCCGATATCAGCGGTGTCGCAAAATAATTTCTCAATCATTAGAACGACATCGAGTCAACGACAGCATGAGTAAAGGCTTCGCAAATCCGCGCGAGACATGGGATGCCCGTTTCTCAAGCGATGAATACATCTTCGGCACCGAGCCCAATCTTTGGCTCGCGCAGCACGCTGATCTGCTCAAGCCTGGCATGCGCGTGCTGGCAGTGGCGGACGGCGAAGGACGCAATAGCGTCTGGCTGGCCAAGCAAGGGCTGCAGGTTGATGCGTTTGATATCTCGCCGGTGGGTATCGATAAAGCCAGGAAGCTCGCACATCAACAAGGCGTTGACATCAACTTCAGCATTCACAGCGTTGAAGACTACCCATGGAGCACCGGCACCTATGATGCGGTGGTTGCGATCTTCATTCAGTTTGCTGACCCTGAAACACGTGCGGCTTTATTCAAACATATGAAGTCGGCACTCAAACCCGACGGTGTGATTCTGTTGCAAGGCTATACGCCAAAACAACTGGACTATAAAACCGGTGGGCCGCCCAATCTCAGCCACCTGTATACCGAAGATTTGCTGAAAGAATCGTTCGGTGATCTGGCTATTGCAGAGCTAACCGCGTATGAACACGTACTGACTGAAGGTAGCCAACACCACGGCCAATCAGCGCTGATTGGCATGGTGGCGCGTAAGCCATTTGGGTGTAATTTCCAGTAGAGGAATACGCTCGACCAAAAAAGGCCGGACTTGCTCCGGCCTTTTTTCATTCCGCGACTGTGACTATCCCATCACGAATTAATCCATTGCCCGGAAGAACCCAAATCATCCCACCGTAACGTATCTCGCTGGAGCGACGTGCCTACTGCATATCGCAGCTTAACCAGAGAGATATCAATACTATGAGCAACTTAATTCCGAGTCAGACCAACGACCCCGATAACCCGAATCTGCGATCCGCAAACCCACCGCCCGTTGCACATGAGCAGTGGGGTGAAGACCCGAACCGCCACACCCCCCTACGCTATCGTCGAAAGCCGATGACACAGAGGCTTGGTGGGCGTATCTTGACGCGCTTCAACGAATAGCACAGGAGCGAAAAAAAATAGATGAAGCAGCGAAAAAAACGCCGTCGACGTCGATGGAAAGCAGCGAACCTTCTTTACACGCACACCAGCGTCAGGTTTCAGATCGGCGGGGCCAATCATCCTCATCGACTGAAAGCAGATCCGACCACCGAGATGAGAAGCAGAATGTACAAACCGGCGGAGTCGATCCCGACTTTTTCGAGAGGCTTGCAAAGTTTAAACGCTGGGAAAAATCATTAAGTGAAATCACTAAGGCACGGTCCAAGCCGATCCCCACGCCTGGGGCTCGCGTCAATGGAGAGTGGACAAGCCTTCACCTACGTGTGGAGCGAGATCTGAAACAGATTCCCGAATTGATAGCATCGGGTGCATCGCTGGATGCGGTGAACCAAGATGGTCTCACTTTACTTCACACAGCATTTTTTCGCAGAGATACAGACGCTATGCGTCAATTACTAGCAGCCGGTGCCAACCCGCTGATCCGTCATGGAAGATATGCCTCACCACTCGCGTTTGCCCTAATAACCAAAAAAGAACTCGCTATGGCATTAGCGGAAGCGCTACCGGCTAACGTGAAAGCAAATGTCGAGGAGGATGGAGACACGGAAGTACATATGGCAGCAACACTTCCTGAGGTCCTTTATGTCCTGCTTTCGAAGGGCATGCAGGACAGTGCAAATGGAAGTGGTGTGACCGCCTTGATGATGGCCGCTCAAGATGGACAACTGCAATCTGTTAAATATCTGCTAGGCCAGCGGCCGAAAAATGAAAAAGAATCCGACTACCTAGCCTACATAAACAGTACGGATAATGTATATGACATGACTGCATTAGGTCACGCCTGCTTTGAAAACCATCTAGAGGTAGTTGAACTCCTGCTCAAGCATGGAGCCAATCTCTATCATCCCTCCAGTAAAGAATCCTTGCTGAAGGTTACAGCAGATAATGAAAATACACCCCTACTGAACCTATTGCTGGAAAACGGAGCGGCCGAGTACGAACCTGACTTGACCTATAGGCTATTCGACTTCGTAAATCGAGGTCGGAGCGAAGTTGTACAGGTGCTTGGGCCCTACGTCACCCTAAAGCGGCAGCAGCAATACAAACTTCTGTCCCGTTGGGCAAAGAACCCACAGGCTGAGATGCTAGCTGCAATTTCAACATTGATCAGCGCAAAAGTGCCGAACGTACGGTCAATAATTGAAGGCCGTGGCATCTTAACTATTCCGATCGCAAAGAAATCCCCCGGACTACTTGTCGCCGTACTCGAATTTTTCGATCGACGTGACACTTTCAAATACGTACTCTAGAGGTACATCAGTATTTTTCTCGATGGCCAGGGCGAAGGGGTAGATACCGCCATGGGGAAGGTCCTGCTTGACTTTGCACTATCACGCTTCTCCAGCCTGAAAGGCGATAGAGAAACGGTGATGCGCTTGCTGCAGCTTTCCGAAAAGCTTCAGGATTATCGCCTAGCTACCCTCATCAAGGATGGTCATGACTCGACTAGCTTCTTCAAAAGTTCAGCCATTCCCTTTAACCAGAAATGGATTTCCGATCCGGTCATGCTAGATTTTTTGTCTGATGTTCCCGACAGTAACCCGACCAGCAAAGGGATTTGGCTTGGCAAGAAACTGGTGTCGTCAGTCATTCCAACGCGCCAAGAGTTCGATATTGATGGCGCAAGCCTTTCTAATGATCTCATCTTTGCTCTTAAAGAGAAATCTATCGGTACCGCGCTCGACACCATCTTTAAAAACCACAAATTATCCGGTCTGGTTAGCCGGACACTAAAGTACTCGCTGGAGGGATTGATCACCAAGCTCTACCCTGACCCTTCGACACGCTCGAATGCCGTCTGTCGTTTGGTTATCGGCTACTGCTTTTCTACACTTTCAGATAATTCCAAGCTTACCGGGCATGGAGCGACCCAGCTCATGAAGTCCGATGATCATTGGAAAAGCATCAAACACAAGGTCGACGCCGAGGTAGACGAAATCGAAGGAGTGGGCTCAGCGCTCATCGGTTCATTCGCCGAGTCTTTATCAGGCAAAACAATAATTCCGCTGGTCACGAGGGCGATCGTTGATAGTTTAGATATGCCCAATCCTGAATCTGAACTTGCCACGCAGTTTCAAGCGACTTTGGGCCTACTCGAGACTCCTGCGCTACGGCTCGCTGCGGCATGCCTTAAAGCGGGCGAGCGCTGGCAAGATAGGTTACCTAGCAGCGCCCAAGGCTCGAGACATCGCCTGAATTTACCAGCCTTGGAAGTTCAGTTCAAAGAATGGATTGGTCAGGCGCTGCACGGCCTGAAGCAGCAAGCGAAATTGCCGGATCAACTCACCGCAGGCTTGTCGACTATTGACGTAGACCTTGTCCCTGCTTTTCAGCAAATGGTATTTTTCCAGCTGGATCTGATTGAGCAGGCGTTTGGCGTGTTTCGGCCACTCCCCGGAGATACGCTCGCACATTTTGTGAGTCAATTAACCAACAACCAGTCGCACGAGGAAACCTCGGATGAGGCAGGATCTTATGATGAAAGTACCGAAAGCACCGGCTCGGCCTACCTTGACTCTGAGACGTCCTACTAAACGCAATGGCGCATCGCGATAGCTGATACATGAGTGTGAGCGCATCAGCGCTTGCGAAATTTTGAACTGTCGTTCATAAAAAAACGCTCGCTGCAAATACAAAGGCCGGACACTCGCTCCGGCCTTTTTTATTGGCGTTATGCCTGCTTGCTGTGTATACCCATGCGGTTCAGCAGTGCGCGATCTTCTTCTACCTCGGGATTGCCAGTCACCAGTAATTTGTCGCCGTAGAAGATGGAATTGGCACCAGCCAGGTAGCACAGCGCCTGCACGCCCTCACCCAGTTGCCGACGACCTGCCGACAGACGTACACGCGCTTTCGGCATGGTGATGCGTGCTACTGCAATGGTGCGAACAAACTCCAGGGGATGGAGTGGTTCCTGATCAGCCAAGGGTGTGCCTTCCACCGCCACCAGATGATTGATCGGCACCGAATCCGGGTAAGGGTTCAGGTTAGCGAGTTGGGCGATCAAACCGGCGCGCTGCATGCGCGATTCACCCATGCCCACAATACCGCCGCAGCATACTTTCAGACCAGCCTCACGTACATGGCCGAGGGTATCCAAACGGTCCTGGTAGTCACGCGTGGTGATGATCTCGCCGTAGAATTCAGGTGCGGTATCCAGATTATGGTTGTAATAATCAAGACCAGCCGATGCAAGCCGTTGTGCTTGCGCTTCTTTCAGCATACCGAGTGTTGCGCAGGTCTCAAGGCCAAGCGCCTTCACTGCTTTCACCATGTCTTCAACCGCTTCGATATCGCGGTCTTTGGGGGAGCGCCATGCAGCACCCATACAGAAACGCGTCGCACCACCGTCTTTGGCGGCCTGTGCCGCCGCAACGACTTCATCAACGCCCATGATTTTTTCTGCTTTGACGCCGGTGTCATAGTGCGCCGACTGCGGGCAGTAGCCGCAGTTTTCCGGGCAGCCGCCGGTCTTGATCGACAGCAGCGTCGCCAGCTCGACCTCGTTGGCATCCCAATGCGCACGATGTACTTGCTGCGCGCGCCACAGTAAATCATTGAACGGTAATTCAAACAGCGCCGCCACGTCAGCCACCTGCCACGTCTCACGCGCCTTGGCAAGATCAGTCACTTTCTTGGCAGCCGCAAAAAATTCCAATGGCTGTTCTTTGGAATGCGTTGCAGCGTGCTCGATAGGTTCGACGGTGTTCGTCATGCAAAACCTCTAAACAAAATAGTCAATCACACGATCAAGAAAACTGAGCTTCTCAGTACAAGCAATATCGGCGGCAGCGTGATGGACGGCGCTAGTCACGTAAGGCTCGTGGCCACGCATCCAGCAAGGAGAAATCAATTGCATCCGCCGCACGCACCGGCGAGGCTACCGACATCCAAGGCACCACCCCCAGCAAGGGTGCAGATAGCCGCTGCTGCAGTGCCTGCACGTTATCCGCCTGATGCGGCATCTCGGGGTCAATCTGATTCGCGACCCAACCGGTCAAGCGCAAGCCGCGCGCTGCAATCGCCTCCGCCGTCAGCAGCGCATGATTCAGACAACCCAAACGCAAGCCAACCACAAGAATAACATCCAGCCCCAATGCCACTGAAAAATCTGCCGTATCAAACTCGTCGGTAAGCGGCACCCGAAACCCACCGACACCCTCCACCACCACCGCCTCTGCCTGCGCTGATACTTGCTGGTAGGCGCTGACCAATACAGACGGCGTAATTGTCACATCTTGCAGCTTGGCCGCGACATGCGGCGCACACGGCTCATTCAGCAGGTAGGAGGTTGTCAAGCGCGGGTCGATATCCACATTGGACTGCTCAGCGAGCAAGGCCACATCTTCATTCCACTGCACGCCATCACGAATCAGCGTACCCGCCGCAACCGGCTTCATACCGACGGCTTTCAGTTTTTGCCGACCCAACGCATTCAGCATGGCGGCGGTGATCAAGGTCTTGCCGACACCGGTATCCGTACCCGTCACAAAACATGAAAATTTCAGGCTCATGCGTTCACCTGTTATTTGCCTCTATCGAAACAAGCGCTGCCGCGAGCTGATCCACTTGCTCGATGGTGTGTGCCGCGGACAAAGTCATTCTGAGCCGCGCAGTGCCTGCGGGTACCGTGGGCGGCCGAATCGCGCCGACCCAGAATCCCTGCGCCATTAAGGCCTGCCCGGTCGCGATCGTAGCCGCATTGTCCGCAATGATCACTGGCTGAATGGCGGTATCTGATGGCAGCAGCTGCCAATGTTTCAGTTGCAGTCGTTCGCGCAGGCGGGCGATCAAGTCTTTCAAGTGCGCGCGCCGCTGCCTGCCCTCTTCGCTACCGATGATATCGATACTGGTCAGCAGCGCATGCGCTACCGCCGGTGGCGATGCAGTGGTGTAGATGTAAGCACGCGCGCGTTGTATCAACCATTCAATCACCGTCGCGTGTGCCGCAACAAACGCACCGGCGACCCCTGCCGCTTTACCCAGCGTACCCATGTAAATCAGGTGCGATGATCGCAGCGATAAATGCTCAAGCACGCCGCATCCATTGTGCCCGAGCACACCGAAGCCGTGCGCATCATCGACCAGCAACCACGCGCCGTGTCGCTCGCAAAGCGCTAGTAACTCACGCAGCGGCGCGATATCGCCATCCATACTGAACACCGCATCGGTGATCACCAGCTTGTCTTGAGCCTCGCTCTGCGCGAGCTGCTCGTCCAGGGCTTGCAGATCGCGATGTGGATAAACGCTAAGTTTGGCGCGTGCCAGCCGAGCGCCGTCAATCAGTGAGGCGTGGTTCAAGGCTTCAGAAAAAATTTCCGCGTCTTTACCGGCCAGCGCAGAGATCAGCGCCAAGTTTGCCATGTAGCCCGTTGAAAAATATAGCGCGCGTGCACTGCGCACCCATGGCGATAAAAAATCTGCCAGCTTATATTCCAGCGCTGCATGTGCCGCAGAATGACCACTGATCAAATGCGACGCGCCACTGCCCGCACCGTAGATGGCTGCGCCTTGTTGCAAAGCTTCGATCACCCGTGGGTCTGCGGCTAAGCCAAGATAATCATTGCTGCAGAACGCCACGACTACGCGACCATCTACCGTCATGCGGGGCGCATGTGGCGTACTCACTGTTCGGCGTTGCCGACTCAGATGCCGCGCTTCCAGCTCGTGCAGCTTTTGCTGCAAACCTTCCAGCAGCGGCGATGATGCTACCGGCATGGTAACTAGCGCGTTAGCCAGTTTGGCTTGCGCTTTTCAAGGAAAGAGGCGATGCCCTCGCGCCCATCTGGCGCAACACGCACTTCGCCGATGCGGCGCGCGGTATCCGACATCAAATGCTCATCAATCGGCTGGCTCGCGATATCACGAATCAAGCGCTTGGATTCATCAATCGCATGCGGGCTGCCCGCCAAAAGATGATGGGTCATTCGATTAACCGCATCGTCAAGCTCATCAGCCGCGACCACTTCATGCACATAGCCCAATCGGTAGGCTTCTTGCGCATTGAAACGCTCGGCCGTTAAAAAATAACGGTGCGCTGCACGCTCACCCATAGCACGAATCACATAAGGGCTAATCGTCGCAGGTATCAACCCGAGCCTGACCTCAGTGAGACAAAAGTTCACCGCCTCCGAGGCAATTGCGATGTCGCAGGCGGTCACCAAGCCGTTACCTCCTGCGTAGCAATCGCCTTGCACGCGAGCGATGGTCGGCTTACTACACATGTAAATCACATGCAGCATTTCAGCCAGCGCTTGCGCATCTGTGCGGTTTTGTTCTTCGGTGTAAGCCGCAACCCGCTTCATCCAGTTCAGATCTGCGCCGGCACTAAATGCGGAGCCACGTGCGCCGAGCACGATCACGCGAACGTCTCTGTCCTGCTCCAGCAAACGAAACGCCTCTCGCATTTCAGCGATACTGGTCTCGTCAAAGGCATTGCGTACATCCGGACGATTCATCCAGATCGTCGCCACGTGTTGCTGCTGCTCGATCACGAGCGTGGTGAAATTCATGCGCGGGTCCTGATGACGATTTTGCCGGTCACTTTACGCGAGGCCATATCGTTCAGCGCTTGCGGTGTATCAGCCAATGCATAAGTTGCTGAGACATGCGGGCGCACGCGGCCTTCATGATGCCACTGAACCAGCTCGCGCATGGCGGCTGCATTCGCTTCCGGCTCGCGACGCACAAAATCTCCCCAGAACACGCCCACTGCCGAAGCCCCCTTGAGCAGTGGCAGATTCAGCGGCAGCTTGGGAATTTCGCCATTAGCAAACCCGATCACCAGATAACGACCGCGCCAGCCAATCGAGCGAAACGCCGCCTCGGTGTAATCACCGCCCACCGGGTCGTAGATGACGTCCGGGCCTTGGCCACCGGTGCTTCGCTTAATACCGGCGCGCAGATCTTCAGTGCTGTAGTTGATGACATCATCAGCACCACGTGCGCGACAGATCGCAAGTTTTTCATCGGTAGACGCAGCAGCAATCACACGCGCGCCAATCGCTTTACCAATCTCCACTGCCGCCAAACCGACACCACCCGCTGCGCCCAGTACCAGCAAGGTTTCACCCGCCTTGAGTTGCGCGCGATCGACCAAGGCGTGGTACGAGGTGCCGTACGTCAGCGTAAAGGCAGCGGCTCCGTCAAAGTCCATGGTGTCATTCATGTTGAACAATGCGTTGGCGGGCACGACTAATTGCTCTGCAAACGCTCCCTGCGGCACAAAACCAAATACCCGATCACCAAACTTGAAACCCTCGACACCCTCACCAACAGCACGTACCAAACCCGCCAGCTCGTTCCCCGGCGTAAAAGGCAACTCCGGACGAAACTGGTATTTGTTTTGAATGATTAGCACATCAGGGAAATTAACCCCGGCAGCCATGATGTCAACCAGTACCTCACCAGCATTGGGCTGCGGCTCGGGCAAAGTTTCTACGCACAGTGAATCAGGCGGGCCCCACGCTTTGCATACAACGGCTTTCATTTGTCTGGCCTTTGCTCGGTTCATGAAAATTTTGGTGCGCGTTTTTCCATGAAAGCCTGGATGCCTTCACGCGCGTCATCGGTCACGCCCGAGGCCAGCATGGTATCGCGCTCCATATCGAAGTGTGCATGCAAGCTCTGGCGCGGCGCCGAATCAATCAGTTTTTTTATGCGCGCGAGCGCCTGCTTAGGGCCCTGCGCCAGTTGCTGTGCGACCGCGCGCGCCTTGTGTGCAAGCTCGTGGTCCGGGTAGACCTCATCGACCAACCCGATCGCATGGCACTCGGCTGCAGTGAACGGCCGGTTGGTGAGGAAGACCTCCATCGCCTTGCCGGTACCGGCGCGACGCGTTACAAACCACGACCCCCCAACATCCGGCGTCAAGCCGATGGCAGAGTAACCACCGCGCAGCTTCATCGACTCAGCGGCCAGCACAATGTCACCGCATAACGCGAATCCAATACCACCGCCACCGACGGTGCCATTAATGGCGCACACGATCGGCATCGGCAATAAGGTCAATAGCTTCATGCCCTCCAGCACTGGATCGAGCAATTCCTCGAGTACGTCGGTCAGCTGGCGCGAGCGATCAGCAAACGCATTAATGTCACCACCGGCACAGAACTGCTTGCCTTCGCCGGTGATGAGTATCGCGCGCACCGAGGCATCCGACGCGATCTGCTGTACTGCCGCAGCGAACGCACGCGCCATCGCCAGGTCGAGCACATTAGCCCGCTCCGGTGCGCAGAAGGTCATGGTGGCGAGCCCGTGCTCGATTTGAAGTCTCAGAGGGGATGTCATCGGATAGGCTCCGCAGGCGTGCCGCTATGGGTAGATTTACAGCCGAGCCCCGGATTCTAACAAAGCGGGGGAGCCTAAATACCAAGCGGCGAGCGGATTAACGATGCCAGGATGCTAAAACTTTCTGTGATCTGGTGCGAACTCAAGGATTACGAATCATCGCTTTCCTGGATAACTTCCGCCCCGCGGCATGAGGACATGGAAGTTTTCGTTTGAACTCTGCTTCATTGTACATTTGTGGCCTGGCGCAGGCTGCGCGCTATCCAGCTGATTGGGCCAATTCACCATGCATCAGGTCTGTACAGCACAGAATTTGGAATTCGATCTGGTAGTTGGGAGTTTTTCAAATGGACCGGACTGAGTATTTTTGACCAATCAGCGTACTGCGACAGGTCTTTTGAAATCCGGCGATGATCTTCACCAAGTACTGGGGCGACCAAACCCAAACGTATCTGCGGAAGATGCCTCTTGATCGTCGAGAAAGCGCCCTCAAGGTCAGAGTCATTGCTACACAAAATGGCTTGCTCAAATGCACCGGTCCAAGCCCCTGCCAACATATCGGAAGCAAGGTTTACATCGGTTTTTCCTCATTGAAATCGAACACCCGCACTTTTTCCAGGTGAGGAGCAGCGGGAATTGGTTGTACCAATCGCTGATAAGGTGTAGAGGCGACAATTTTTCCCTCAGTGATCTCCAGCTTTCCCGAATACATTTTTCTGAGCGCTTGAAGGTAAGTACGCTGGCGCTGGGTGGACCTTGAGTCATCCGACATTCGCCCAAGTATTGGAGCTGTGTAGTAACGGACTTGCAGCAACTTTGCTCTTTCATCCAGGACATGATCGTTGAACAATGAATACAAATCTAGCCACTTGAGCTTGGATTTTCTCAGTAGGCCATAGTAAAGATTGTAGCCATCTACAAAGACGATTGTTCGCAAATCACGCCCCGCAAAAATGACAAAACCGC
>Ga0194130_10008876_pt1 | contig 10539 bp, 8 predicted proteins | sample TA2KigsurfametaG_FD_160084 | JGI IMG/M metagenome (GOLD analysis project Ga0194130, IMG submission 160084) | Freshwater microbial communities from Lake Tanganyika, Tanzania - TA2015050 Kigoma 12 surface | ecosystem: Environmental > Aquatic > Freshwater > Lake | place: Tanzania: Lake Tanganyika... | reverse complement strand
TTGGAAACATTATTATTAGTAACTCCATCATCATATTGAGTTCCTGTGGAGCCGTTTACAGTGCTTTGAATTCTAAATGGATGAGCCCCCATACTATTCACAAACTCATACACTCTACCTCTTGCCAGATAGAGAGCAGGGTCATTTGTTGTTTGTGTAAATCCAATTCCAGTGAAAGTATAATTAGCATTGCCTGCGGTTGCTCCAAGAGTCCATTTACCACTTACCACATAAGAGGCATCACCATAATATGTGGCACCAGTTACGACACCGACAGTAGAAACACCAGAAACATTCAACTGACCTAGTGTTCCTAATGAAGTCAGTGATGAATTAACAACACCAGATCCTAGAGTTGTTGATGTTAAAACCGAAGTCCCATTGATCTTATAATCATTCCCTGATGTTAAGTTGATTCCACCAGAGGTTGTAAGACCAGAAACATTTAACTGTTTGGCAAATAGTGTCGATCCAGTGACCGTTGTAATGCCAGCAAAAGTAGAAACACCAGTTACATTTAGATTAGTAAATGTGGAAGTCCCTGTCGTATCAATACCAACAATACTACCACTACTAGCAGATGCTGTTACGGTTACAATACCAGCAGAAATAGCAGATACTGTTAAGTTGTCTCCAAAGTCTATGGTTCCTGCGGTTCCAACTAATGTTCCACTGTCTTTGATTATGACACCAGAACCAGAACCGACAACACCAGTGAGTCCAGAACCATCTCCAACAAACTTAGTTGCGGTAATAATTCCAGAATAATTTGCATTACCAGTGCTTGTGATTGTTAATCCAGTGCCAATTTGAATAGTATCAGAGATTCCATTGAGAGTAATTGACCCTGTGCCAATTGTTAAAATTCCAGTGATTCTTGCATTACCATTAACATGTAATGAAGTCCCTGATGCACCAACTGCTCCGACTTCTAATTTAAATCTTGGATTTGTGGTTCCTATACCGACATTAGAAAGTGTATGAATGCCAGCAGCAGTAGTTACAAATTGAGAGGATCCAACAATACCAGTGAGTCCAGAGCCATCACCGACAAAAGAGGTTGCAGTGATAACACCAGATACGGAAAGATTATTATTCAAAGTAATGGTTGCAACACCAGTCGTTGAATTATAAGCACTTACAATAATATTAGATCCAAAATTTAAATTATTTGCAAGACCAATTACAGAATTATCATCTTGGAGTTGAATATAACTTCCTGCTGCTCCAACAAATGGTTGTTGATGTGTAACTGCCTCTACTAAATCTCCCTCTTTCGCACCCTCAGTAAGAGTAAATGTTGTTCCATCAGACGCAGTAAAGTCATTATTATATAATAGTCTAGTTCCATTTAAATAAACATCAAGATCACCAACCAAATATCCTCCACTGAATGGGAAAAGTGTTTGATCTGGGTTAGCAATGAAATTTCTTCTAACAATATAACCACCTAATATTTCACCAATTGGTGTAGAATATGTAAGAATTTCTACAACATCACCATTAATTGCGTTAAATGCAAGAATTACGTTTGTGCCATCGGTGGCAGTGAAGTCAGTTCCGTTTAATTGTCTAACACCATTGTAATAACACTCAACGATTGCACCAGTAGAAGTTGAATATCCAGATGTAAATGCAAATTTGTTTGTAGTAACTCCAACATTATATGCTTGATTTTTAAATCCAAGAGTTGTTACTCCAACTTTAATATGTGCAATGCCCGTAGAATCAACATTAACACTGGAAATACCGACTCCATAAAAATTAAGTGTTGTTCCAGTTCCAATAAGAACTCCACCAGATTGAATTCCAACTGATGATATTCCAGTGGTGCCACTGATAAAAATATTAGCTGTTGATCCACTTACTGTGACAAGAGTTGCACCGACTCCTGCAAAGTTGAGAGTTGTGACACCAGTCCCAACAACAACCCCACGAGATTGAATTCCAACTGCTGCATGGAAGGTTGTTGTAAATCCTGGTGCTAATGGACCAAGAGTTGTCAATCCTGAGAGAACAGTTCCACCGTTTATCACCAGATTTTGGATTGTTCCAATACCTGTTACATTTAAATTTTTGGTGGTGGTAATACCAGTTACATTTAATTCATTTAAATTTGCAGTATCAAAAGTAAGATCATCTAAATTAATGTCACCAGTAACTCTTAGGTCTCCAATGACAGTAAGTGCAGTAACACCGGTGCTAACACCACCATCAACGGTGGATATACCAGTAATATAAACATTATTTTTAAAGGTGGATATACCAGAAAAAGTAGATATTCCAGTGACTACTAAGTCTGTAACTCCAATTCCACCATTTACATGTAAGATATGTTTTGGATTTGTCGTTGCAATTCCAACCCTGCGGGTATCAGCGTCCGCAAAGATCAGACTTGTATTGACCTCTATTCCATTCTTGACTGTAAAATTTTTATTAATAGCCATTAGTGCTCCTGAGGTTCACTGTCCCCCCTTCGTTTATTTATATGTTTTGTTGTTACAATCGACTATTAGTTTGAAATTTGACCGAAAGGTTTCCACTCATTTGTCGTAGTATATACATAACCAATAAAACCTCCCTTTACTGGGTTTGCACTATAAACAATATCACCAACAGATCCAGCAGTAGTTGGAGTTGCAATTCCGACTGTGTGTTTTCTAGATACAGTTGCATTACCTTGAATAAACAGAGATGAAACTTCTACACCCTTTGATGATGTTGCAACGATCTTCTCATTAAATACAACTGGACCATCAAATTCAGAAACAATAGTATTATCTGGACCACCCTCAACACGAATTGATCGACTAATATTAGCCTCTAATGGAGTAAGAACATCAAATCCAATACTTACGTCATCCTGAGATGCATCTTGACCGGTGACAGTTGGAATTGGTGCATCAACAACCTCTTCCTTTCCTGTTGCTGAGCTAACTCTCTTATTGCCAATGTAAAACTCACCCGCATCATTCATACCGGTGTAAACAACAATTCCACCATCCTCCTTAGATGCCTGAGACAAGAACTTTTCCTTCACAGAAAGAACTCTATTTTGTTTTTGTGGAATTGAAGTTGAGTAATTTCCTGGTCCATATCCAACGTATTCAAAAGTATGACCAGATGCACGAATAAATGAGTTTCTTCTAAATTCAATCGGAATAACTCTAATTTTTCTAATCACAGAACCATTTAAGTGAGTTTGTCTGCGAGTTCCAAGAACTCCACGGAAAACACGTAATGAGTCAAGTGCAATAATAGATCTTTTAATTCTTACAATTTCATCATCAATTAATAAGTAATCTCCAATTTTAAAATTAAGATTATCAGAATTAGTGACACTCACATTTTCATCAGTTAAACTTGTGATTGCTGCTGATAAAGTTGAACGGATACCACCATATGGAGGAATGAGTCTTCCACCGATGTTTTCGTTTGCAATTGTGATATTGCCATCATTTGCACGGAAGTTCAAAATATCAGTTACAACAAATGAATCACCACTGAACGCTGGTGCTGTTGTTCCAATTCCAAGATTTACAGTAAAAGATGTAAGTCCAACGACTTCAATGACTGGGGCTCTTTGATTATAAACTGATTGATTTGCTCCAACAATTTCAATACCATTTCCTGGTCTAAAACCATGTGCAATTGATGTTGTGACAGTTGCAATTCCAGTCGCTATGGTATAGTTAATAGCACTCACTGGAACAACTTGATCATTTACATAGGCACTTGAAAAAATAGTCTCAGTAATTCCAAGTCCAGCAGTATTTGAAGGTCCATACGCAATTCCCTCAAAGGATCTAACATCCACACGATTAACATTACCAGTTGTAATTCCAACAATTCTATAATTATTATTATACTCATCATATGCTGCGGATGTGATGCCAGCAACACTAATAAGACTATTAAAGTTATTATAGATTGAAGTTACACTCACAACTCCAACTGTATGCCCAGATGAAGTTGTAATTCCAATGACAGCGAGAGTGTTTCCAATCCCATAAGCACTGCCACCATCCATGATCTCAACTGATGATATTGATCCTGCTGCACTCACAGTGATCTTTGCTGTTGCAAATTTACCGGTGACTGAAGTTCCAATTCCAACTAAATTAGCATTGTAATATCTTTCAATGGTTCCACTACCAGATCCATATCCTGCACCAGCATTTACAATGCTAACGGAGGTGATTGGATTAAGTCTGTGTTCAGTTTTAAAATGAAGCGTGTGTGATGTCGTTGAAGTTGATACGATATCAGTTAAACCAATTCCAATTCCAATTGCAGATAATCCTTTATCAAGAGTTTCCCTCGTAAGACTTTTCAGGGGATCATCAACTACAACTTCACCAATTGGATTTGGTAGAGCAAATGTAACTGTCCCTCTTGGATCAATATTAGGATTATCTCGATCTGTTTGAGGATAAAAATTTGTAATTGGTTGTGTAAATTTATATCCTGTAAATGGTGTGACACTTGGCGTGTTTGAATTGTTAACTAATAAAACATGATAGATACCATCTTGTTGATTTGCAACATATTCTTTATATAAGGTTGAACGATAAATTGAATAAGAGTCTCTGAAATTTTTTTGTATGAATCGTGGGAGATTTGTATCTCTTACGGAAGTATCACTACTAAATGTCCCTGGATTTGTTGAGATACCAATAGAAAATTGTTTTGCACTTGATACTCCAACAACTGTATACAATCCATTAAATCCAGAGCTGCCTGCACCCGTTGTATTGTTGGTGCTTTTGATTTTTCTTGTCTCTACAACTGCACCTATTTGTAGATAATGTGGAAGTTCAGTTTCAATTCTAGCAATATTGCTCGACCAATGTGCATTGGAGATAAAGTTAAAGTTTCTGATCTCTGTTTGATCTGATAGTGTTGCAGTTGTATTTGAAAAATATTTCTGAATGCTCGACGTTGTGAACCCAGATGTATTACTAGAACTTTGAACAATGTATCCATCAATTGGTGGTCTTGCATTTACCGATTCTTTTGGAATTACAAAACGGATTCTATAAACAGTATCAATAGATGTTCTTTTATCTTGAATTCTATTGAAAAATGTTCTTGGAGTTGCTGCTCCTAGTCCTGCAACACCAGCACTTTGTATTCTAGAATATAGAGTATTTTGTGTTGATGCAGTTGAAACATTAATATACCACTGATTTACATTACTATCAAATTGTATTGGATGTCCAATATCACCTGGTTTTTTATCAACAACTCTACTGACAACCTGAAGAGTCCCCCCTTTACTATTAAAAATTAAATTATTATCATTGTTCGCATCATTTAAACTTGTCGCAAGTTTGACTTGATTATTAGTAGAAATTCCAGATCCACTCGTGATGACATGATAAATTCTGTTATTTTTTAATCCATCAGGAATTTGACCAGTGTTGGAATAAACTCTAACAGTTTCACCATTGACAAATTGATGAGGATCTTTGAATGTAATTACATTACTTGTAATGCTATTTACTCCGACAGAACTCTTGTTAACAATTGAGGTTTTTGAACCGATTGCTTTATTCGTGCTTTGCTGTGTGCTTGGCATCACAATGTTAGCAAAAAATTCGCTGGTGATTCCACTAACAGAAAGATCTACTTTAAGTGAATCATTTCTATTTGCCCCAATTGAAAATCCTTGAAGAACATTTTCGGGTGGTGAATCAAAATTAGTTTCTCCAAAAAGATATAGATGTCCTGTTGATGCTACACCAACTGTTCTTGATATATCAATTGAAAGATACTCAATACTAATTGGATTTTTTTCATCAATATATTTTGGTGGAATAATGTGGCTAATATATCCATGATCGTCTTGTGGGAAAGCAGTATCTCTAAATCCTCTTGCAACAAGTGCTTTTGCACCAAAGTTTGAGTTAGAGTTTGTAACGCTTTGATCTCCGCCACTTTCCGCAACAAAGTGCTCTGTAAAACCAATTGCAAAAATTGAAACTAATTGCAAAACAGAATTATTGGTGCATTTAATGTGAAAATTTGAATATGATGGTTTATAAACTGCGTTTGAATCTGTGTGAAGATTCTCATTTCCTACAACAGAGGAATCTTCATACAATCCAGTTGTTTGATTATATTTTACAAATGCATTATTATCTTTTTGCAGACCAATTCCAGTGTATTGAGCAACAACCATGGATTTAAATCCAGTTGCTTTATTGCCATCAGCGAAGAGACCACACATTCCATAAACAGAACGTAAAGATATATTAAAAATATATGGTGATGCTGATGTAACAGTATCAACTGAAATATTCAGAGTTGCACTGGATACTGTTGGTAGAGGGTTGATTGGTGATATGGGCACACTGTATTTAATTTGCGTGTTGCTAATAACTTCTTTAACAACATATTGCCCATCATACCCAGCTGATCCAACTCCATCAATTTGAATTGGAGTGTCTACATCAAGACCCTCAACTGGTGAATTAAGAGTTACTGTAATATCTGTGCTAGTGACGACACCATTGCCAGATTTGATACTTGAAATACCAACCTGTTCACCGGTTGATCCTACAATTCTATATTCATCAATCTTTGGTTGAATGTCAACCTGAGACGATGGTGGGTAGTCTGGTGAAATTTGACGACCACTTGAGGGACCATAAGCAAGACCAACTTTTTCATAATACATTTCAAGATCAGTTCTTCCTGCATTATGAGTCAGAAAGGCATCTTTAATGTCAACATCATTAACACCATCTGCGTATTCAAAAACAGTGAGTTTGTGATGAGAAAAATTTGGCACGGATAAATTTGATGCATAATCAATGTAAACTGATTTATTTGGATCAGCATCAAAAATTGAAAACTGCCAAATATACGTAGTCCCTGTGACTCTCAATAATGCACTTTTTTCAATGTTATCATTTAAAGAATTAGGAACATAAAGAGGTCTAAGTCTAGTTTTTCTCAAATCAAAACCAACGATTGATGTTCCTCTTGGAATAATAACACCACCAAAAACACTGTTAAATTTATGTAAGATATTATTTTTTGATTCTAAATTTAAATTACTTGAAAGTGTGATCTCTAATGACTCTGTAAGAGTGTCACCAGATCTGTTGTGATACTGATCAGATCCAATTGGAATGTAACCTGGACGATTATCAATATAATGATCACCTGGATATAAAAAAATTGTAGTTTTACTAAATCTATCGTTATCTTTTCCTGCTTGATACGAAAATCTTGCTGATTCTAAAAGAGCTCTCTGAATGGTTTTAAATGGTCTCGCAAGAGAATTGCCTTGATTTTCAATACTATCTGTGGCATCACGATCACTGGGATTGACATAAAGTATTACGCCACTGTTATTTTTAAGAAAATTATCCAGTCTGCTAAGACCCATGGTATTTAAACACTATATTCCGTTGGATTATTTATGTTCTCAACAAATCGTGAATAAAATAAATCTATTTTTTCCAAAATAATTTTAGAGACTTATCAAACACCATCACATATCGGTGTTTGCGGGAGCGTTCTCTCCATTCTCCTTCGGCACCTTTCACTTTTCCACGAGAATGTTTTGTCCCATCTGCAAAGTAGAAATCTTTTTTTGAATCTGATAAACCAGCATAAACAAAGTTACAAGCACGATAAATTGTGCCACTATGAAAATCACTATCAGCATAAGAGATGATTGCTTTTACATTAGTATCTTTTCGAAATTGTTTAATTGCTCTTGATACAAACCAAGAGGTGATATTGTATTCTTCTAATTGTATATCAGGATGAACACAAAGTCGTGAGAGTTCATAAAGTCCCTCTTGTTCGTGTCGCTCCAATCCAAATGCCCCTTGCGCTATCTCTGGGACTGGAAGCCCAGTAAAGATACAAACTCCTAGTAATCCACCAATTTTAAGAGGACAGAAGTCATTTTTTAAAAACAAACCATAATTATAACCACTCCTAAAAGATTTAGAAACATCTTTTAGATAGTGGTATTCAAGTAAAAGTTCCTCTGCCTCTCTTTTACTGACTTTATCAATATAAAACTCACTTTTCATTCATCATATGTTCTACTGTATTTGCGACATCATTCATCGCATCTCTCAAGTTTGTTTGCTGTCCCGATTCTTGTTTGATAATCGGGCGATGATCATCCACAAGAGTCCACCGCCACTGTTTCATCTCATTACAATACCAGAGATTAATTTTCATTTTTTTGATATTCTAGTTTGACCCAATTTATCAGAGCATATGATTCAGTTAGTTCTGATTTATATTCTTGATAGTTAACATCATCTAGCATATTTTCTTTTTCAAGAAATTCTAACTCACTGGAAAGAAAATCAATATAGTGATTAAAAGCAGTGATGGCAAGTTGCCGATCCCGTTGTGATAGTAATGACATTTGGAGTTTTTGCGAACTCAAAGCCCCCGCTCGGAATCGAACCGAGAATCTTCCGCTTACAAGGCGGATGCAGTAACCGTTATGCTACAAGGGCTTATTTACGATGGTTCTGTATCTAATCAACAGGCAACATTTCTGGATTTTCTAAATCTACCTCAAACATAAGAGGATGACACTCTTCCATTATTAAGTAGTAAGATGACTGATATAAGTCTTCTGGTTCATAAGAGAGATTTTGATTTGCCTCCTCTACAATTTCGGTGGTGTGAAAACCAGTGTGTGGAAGTTCATCAAATGTAAAAGGAATTCCATTGATAAAATACATAAGAGCAATAACTGTTCTTCTGTTATACCAACAATAAGCAGCATCTATGTGATATTTCATAGACAACCGATTTTTGATTATTTAGGTAGGCGTGGTCGGATTCGAACCGACACTGGATCGATTTTAAGTCGATTTTCTCTGCCTGTTGGAATACACGCCCAAGAAATCACCCAGAATAGGTGATTGAATTATACTTGAAAAACTTTCAGAGTGTCAACTTAATTTCTTTTTGTGACATTCAGCAATATTTTACTGTTTTAGAAAGATTTCACTATACTCCTATTCAAATATGCTGGATTAAAAAAATCAATCGCGTTCAACTTCACATCCAGCAATGGCACCAGTCACAATTCCAACTGGAATAGACCACGGCATTGCATCTGGTTTTGAAATTCCAGCAGCAATACCACCACCTAAAATACCTCCAAGAATTGATCCTCGCACACAGTTACGATTTGAAACAGGACGAGGAGAATAAGTTGCAGGAGGTCTTTGCTCATAGTAGTGAGAGACAGGAGCATTGTCACATGATACCTTAACTTCATCATAATAGGTTTTTACATATCCAGGGTTGGATTGTGTTCCAGGAACATACTCCTCACGATAAACCTTTTTTACACAGGTTTGTGAAGCAGACCAACCTGGGCGATAATTATCGTAATTATTTGGATATGCAAAAACTGCTGTCGGAGTGAATGTGAGGACAAGTGCTAGAAGTGTTTTCATTTTAGGAAAATTTGGGTTCTGTGTAAACTAGTTCATCTGTAAGAAATTCTCTACAAACTTCAAGAATTTCCATAAATTGATCGGGAGTCTCACAATTTACAATTTGTGTTTCTCCCTCACTAGAATAGAGGTAAAAACGACGAGAGTTGGTGTCAACCACACATCGAGTCAGATACTCTTCCTCATCGGACTTGATATAAAGATTTTCTCGGTTGCGTTCAGTCATGGATTGATGTCTAACATATGTATCATAGCATGATTCTAAAAGTTCTACAACCAGGTGTGTGCCAGTTTCTCAGGTGTCTCCAAACTGTCCGTAATCACCAGAAATCGCAATCGTTGCGATATTATCGACAACAAAGACTGAGCTGATTCCAGATCCAGAGAAATTGAGAGTTGTGGCAGCTCCAACCAGAAGTCCATCTGATCTAATTCCAAGAGTAGTTCCAGTTCCAGTTCCAGAAAAAGTTGATTCTATTGAGAAATTATAAGATGTCTGAGCAGTATCTCCAAGAATGTTTGATACTGATGCTGTGATTGTATAGTTTGTTTTATTTGTTAGTGTCTGTAAATCAGCAGATGGAAATGTAATTGTAGCAAAGTTATTTGCCATCTGTTGATTATAAGTCAAGTTTGATGTAAGTGCCACAGAGACAAACTGAGTGTTCTCAACATTCGTTGTTATAATTTGAAGTGTTTGATTTGAAAGTTTTTCTGATATTGATAATACATCACCAAAACTTGGAAGAATAGAAATAGTTGGTTGTTGAGGCATTTATCTTTACATCATGCGAAAGTATCTATATTTGCCATAACATTAAGAGCAGCATTAATACCATCAAGCTCTCGATTATTTTCCCTAATACTAATTCTTGATCCCCAATTTCCAAATTGAAGTCTTGTTTTTTGTGACTTGATTGAATTCACTCCATTTGTGAGAGTGCTAAGTCCTGCTCTAATTGTAGCAATTTGACTTTCTTTCGCATTAATCTGAGAAAGTGCAGAACTACACACAGACCCACCACTTCCAGTGATTTCATAATAAGTTCCTAGACTTGTAGCAGAAAATTCACCGTTATAAATT
>Ga0194130_10008875_pt1 | contig 10541 bp, 7 predicted proteins | sample TA2KigsurfametaG_FD_160084 | JGI IMG/M metagenome (GOLD analysis project Ga0194130, IMG submission 160084) | Freshwater microbial communities from Lake Tanganyika, Tanzania - TA2015050 Kigoma 12 surface | ecosystem: Environmental > Aquatic > Freshwater > Lake | place: Tanzania: Lake Tanganyika... | reverse complement strand
GCCGAAGGTTGTTCGACCTACCGCCGGTCTCCGTGCCAGCGGTGGCTGGGCTGCGCCCAGCACCATGGACGGAAGGCTCACTGTGGCCGCTTGAAGGTGCCTCGGGCAAGATACAAGGTTGTCCACCCTGCCGGCTACGTTCCGCAGGGTCGCGTCGCCAAGGAGGTCTGTCATGGCGTTCACCCTCGCTGCTGCCGCTGTTCCGATTCGCCTGCTCACCGCGAGCGACGCGGCGGCGGGAATGCACGGGCGGTCGACCGTCTACCGCCCCTTGATCGTCGGTCCGGCGCTGTTGGTCCGGTCCCCCGACGGCGGTCCCTGGGAAGTCGAAGTCGACGACACGACACTCGCCCCGCTGGGGTGCGACGACGGCTCCGATAGCTTCCACCGCATCGCGCGGTATCGGGCGCAGGGGTTCAGGTGCCGGTTGGCAGCCACCCTCGTGAGCCCCGGCGACACCTGCCGGCGCCCGCGGCATGCCCGGTCGCACGGTCGCGGGGCAGATCGCCCGGAACACCGACCGCTCGAGATGTATGGATGGGCGCTGATGTATCAGCTCCCCGACGCCAACGGCATCGCCACCGTCGATCCCCACGACCATCACCCCGACCTGCCGGCATTCTTCGAGCTCCCCCAGGAGCTCATCGACCGCAGCGAGCACCTCGCGCGGCACGGCATCCCCAGCCGGCCGCTGGCACTGATCACCGCCGCCTCCGACTTCGATCGGACTGCCGACGGGGGCTTCCGCAACCGCTACGCCGCCGCCGCGCGGTTCGCCGCCGCCCGCGGCTTCAGCACCTCCTGACCGCGCCGCCCCCCCTTCTGGAAATCTCGCTGCCGGACGGCTCTGCGGATGGCTACGCTATCCAGCCGTTCGCCGTGGCGGGACGACGGAAAGGAACGGGGCCATGGACGCCGAACAGGGTGGGGAGGATCTGCCTCCCGAGCAATTCACCAGGCTCCTCGCCGAGGTCCGGAAGGGATCGCACGGGGCCTTCGGCCTCCTCATCCAGTGGAAGCGCCGGCAGTGCGAGCGCTTCATCGCCCGGCGGATCGATCCCGCGCTCCAGTCGAAGGACGCTGTCAGCGACATCTACCAGGATGCGATGATCGAAGCGTGGCGCGACTTCCACCAGTTCCGTGGCGCCAGCGAGGGGGAGTTTTACGGCTTCCTCCAGTCGATCATCGCCAACACGATTCGTGACAGCCGTCGCCGCTTCACCGACACCCAGAAGCGCGACGTCGGTCGGGAAATCCGTCTCCGGGACGACGACGGGTCGTCTCCCGGTTTCGAGCCGGCGGCCAGCGCGCGGCAGCCCGACCGGTCGGCCGAGTTCCACGAGGAGCAGCGTCTGCTCGCCGCCGAGATCGAGCGCCTCCCCGACGACTACCGCGTGGCATGGACGCTCTATTTCGAGGAGGACCTGAGCTTCGTCGAGATCGGCAACCGCATGGGGAGATCGGGCGAAGCCGCCCGCAAGCTCTTCCACCGGGGGTTCGCCATCCTGCGTGAGCGCATGAACGGTGGCCGCGGCGATGATCCGCCCGAGTCTCCGGGAAACCGATGAACCAACCGATCGACCCCGCCGCCGGGCCGGACGGCACCCCCGATCCCGAGACCGTCCCCACCGCTCGTGACGACGAGGCGGGTGTCGAGGCGGTGCTCGACCTCGACGATCTCCTCTTCCGGCGTTCCACCGTGGCAGCCGACGCGGCGACGATCGAGGCGGCCAGCTCCCGGGTCAGCGCCGATGACCTGCGGCTGTTGCTCGCGATCCGCGCCCTGGCAGCCGAGCGCAGGGCCGTGGCGCTCCCTTCCGCGTCCCGCCCGCAGGCGATCGGCCGGTTCGCGATCACCGACGAGCTCGGCCGCGGCGGGTTCGCGATCGTCTACGCCGCGACCGACACGGTCTCCGGCCACCGCGTGGCGCTCAAGGTCCTCCGCCCCGAGGCCGCCGACTCGCAGGCGAAGCGGCGGCGGTTCCGCCGCGAGGCGGGATTGTGCGCGCGTCTGGTCCACCCGGTGATCGTCCGCTTGCTGGAAGTCGGCGAGGCGGAAGGCGCGCCGTACCTCGTCACCGAGCTGTGTCCGGGCGGCACGCTGGCGGCGTGGCTCGAAAAGCACCCCGGCGCGCTGCCGATCGACTCGGCGGCCCGTGTCGTCGCCCGGTTGGCCCGCGGGGTGGACCACGCCCATGCCTGCAACATCGTCCACCGCGACATCAAACCGGCCAACGTCCTCCTCGTCGCCCCCGGCGACGGCCCGCCATCCCTGGCCGATCCGGCGGGGACCGGCGGTGGCTACGACGTCCAACTCGGCGACTTCGGTCTCGGCCGGATCGTCTGCCCGACGACGGCCGAGGACGACGCCCTGATGTCCGACGGCACGCGCCCGGGAACGGTCCTCGGGTCGCCGGAGTGGATGGCGCCGGAGCAGGTCGATTCGGCGTTTGGCCCCGTCGGCCCGGCGACCGACGTCCATGCCCTCGGCCTCGTCCTCGACCGGTTGCTCACCGGCCGCTCGCGCCACGCCGGCGAGCGGCCAAGCGAAGCCTTCCGCCGTCTCCGCGACCGCGTTGTCGCCCCGCCCTTCGAAGGCGGCCCGGAGATCCCCTCCGGTCTGGCGTCGATCGTGCGCTGGTGCCTCGAGCGCGAGCCCGACCGTCGCCCCTCGGCCGCGGCACTGGCCAGCGAGCTCGACCTGTTTGCCGGCACGGGCTGAAGGGCGTCCGGTCGGTGACCGCGAATCCGCCTTGCTTTCGGGAGGACGCGCGGGCGTCCGCCCCCCGGGCGATTTGCGTCTCCCCCTGGATGAGGAAACCATCGAGGGGACGGGGCGAGGCCCCGACCGTCTCGAGAACAGCGCTCCATGGCCGAGCAGAACAACGAGCAGCGCGGGGTCGTCGGCGCGCTCCTGGCGATGGTGGCGGGTCTGCTGCTGCTCATTCCCTGGCCCAGCATCAGTTCTTCGTCGTCTCGGTTGCGTTCGGCCGAAGCGGACACGCCCGCTCTCGAGACAGGCGGCGACTCTTCTCTGCCGAACGAACGCGAGCCCCCGAAACGGGATGATTCGCAAACGAAAGGGATCGACGAGTTACTCAGCGGGTACCTTGGAGTCGGGAGCGCCTCGGAACCCAAACGAAATCCGGCCTGTGGCACAGACACCGAGTCGCGTGAGCAGTCGCTCGAGCTCAAGGCGTTGGTGATGTGCGTCGCAGATCCGATTTTCTCGTCGAACGGGTATCGCACCGACCTCCAAGTTGAATCACTGCAAAAGGCCTTGACAGAACGCGACTATGTCGCTGACCGTTGGTTTTTGCCGTGGAAGTCGGGGGCGCAGCAGCCGTGTGCGAATCAGCCCGGCGCGATCCTCTTTCGCGGGCCTGACAACCACGGTCGGCGGCAACTGCTCGTCGTGTACGTGGTCGGAGAGTTGATGACGTCAGGCGTGAATCGGACCTCGTTGACTGCCGCTCTCGACCACGCTCACGCTTTGCTACGACTGTCGACACCTCGGCAGACCGTGATTCCGATCCTCGGGCCGGTGTTCACCGGTTCCGCTGAGTCGCTGGGCTTGACGCTCGCGGCCCCGCGAAAGGCCGGGAACGACATTCCCGTGGTCGTGCTCAACTTCAGCGCGACCGCATTCGACGTCGACCGGTTCGAACGGCTCGTCGAAGGGACATCGACCTCGTACGCCGCGACGATCGCAAGCTTCGATGAGCAGCGCGAAAAGTTGCTGAAATACGCTCTGGATCGACTTGGCGTCGTTCGGGTCGCATGGCTCACCGAGGCAGGTACCGGGCTGGCCGCAGGAACGAGGCGCCCCAAAAAAAATCAGGCTGTCATCTGGAACTTCGTCTTTCCAACCGGCATCGCTCAGGTACGTGACGCCTACGACAAGGACGCAGCACGCAACACGATCTCCCACCTCGCGAGCCCCGCCGATCGCACCGTACTCCGGTTCCCAGCGGAAGCGCAGTCGAACGCCCGGGACCTGTTACCCCGGTTTTCGCCCCGGATGCAGGGACCGTACACCGAGCTCTCCCTCCGTCACCTCCTGCTCGACATCGCCCGCGACGAGTTCGACGCGGTCGGGATCACGGCGACCGACCACCGTGACCGGCTGTTCCTCGTCGATCAGGTGCGCAAGCACGTCCCCGAGGCGCAGATCCTGCTCGTGGGTGGAGATCTCGCCTTCGAGCATCCGATGTTCCGTCAGGCGATGCTCGGCTCCCTCGTCGTGTCAGCATATCCGCCCTTCATCGCCCATCACCTATGGCTCACGGACGACCAAACGCCGGCGAGCCGACTCGCCCTTCCGACGCAGGCGAACTACGCGTTGTTCAACGCGATCGCTCTCGGGCTCGACATGGCCGGGCGTCGAGACGCGAACTACCGGGGAGTAATTCAGGAATATCACCTCGAGAAGGCTCCGGAGGACGCTGGATTCCGTCACTATGACTCACCCATCTGCGGTGGCGTTACTTCCGCCGCCTCAAAGCGGCCGAGGATTTGGATCTCGGCGGTCGGTTACCAGGGGGCCTGGCCTCTGGAACAGTACGAGCTTCCTGCGGAGAGCAAAGTCGTCCGCTTGCAGACGGCCGACTCTTCCGAAGGATCCGGAGCAGGTCAGGGGGGCAAGCAGTCAGCGCGGCTCGCGCTCCCGGGTATTCACGTGAGCGCCGTGCCTCTGACACAACTGACTGTCATTTTTTTGGTCCTCGCGCTGCTCTCTTCAATCGCGATCCGCGGCGGCTTCGAAACGACCGGCACCGACGGAGAGACGAATCTGCGGGCAGCGGCAGACGAGTGGCTCAGGCCGCTGGCCGACTGGTGGAATCTGCCTCGTGGGGCGCTGCCGGGCGAGCATGTGCGCGGGAGGAGTTGGCGGCTCGGCGGGCCTCTCACCGTCACGGTTGCGGCACTCTGGCTGCCCGCGACAGCTGTCGCGGCCGTGGCATTGACCGGACTGATCGCCGGTGAGAACCCGACCTGGGAGGGTGGCATCCGAGGTATCGCCAAGCTGCACGCATCCTGGTCACTCGCCTGGTTCGTGATCGGTACGTTTTTGTTGGCACCCTGGCGGATCCCGCGCCTCCTCAGACTCCTGTTCGTGCTCGTCTTCCTGGCGGGCTGCATCTTCGCCGGGGAACCGCGGTTGTTGCTTCCTGTTACAATTCTCGCAGCGACTGCGTCGACGCACCTTGCCGCGAGCCTCGTTCGCATTGCAGTTCAAGCGTGGTCGCGGCGCGCCGCGGGCGAGTATGCCGATTACTGGCTCACCGCCGGCTCCTCGATCCTCTCCGTCGGCCTGCTCATCGCGTGTGCCTCGCAATTCGGGATTTCGAGTTATCGGCTTCCCTGGCTGCTCACGACTGCTTGGGTATTCAATGGCATCTCGCCACTCCTGCCCCTTTCGGCCGCCGGTTTGGGGCTGGCTTCCATGTGGTACGCGGAGCTGCTGCGGAGCTGGCGCGCCGATGAGTATCCGATCAGGTCGTCGCTCGGTTCGCGGCATGCCGTCATGGAGGAGGATCGCCGGGAATTGGAGACCATCCGGTATCCGCTGCTCGGATACCATGCCATCGAGTGGATCAGGAATCAGTTGCACTGGAGCCCGGCACACGGCTCCCGCGTTTCGGTACAGTCTCCGATCGGCGTCCTGCAATTCATTTTCCTCGTGGCCACGAGCACGTGGCTCGTAACGCTTGCGATGAGGCTGACTGCGATCTACCCCGACCCCCGCGTCCATTGGGGATGTGTCACCTTCGTGATGGTGGCCTTTCTGACGTGGGCACTGCTGCTCGTCCGGACGCAGACGCTGATCGATCTTCTTTTCGATAGGCTCAGCGCCTTCCGCCGCGAGGTCGACACGCCCGGAACGCGGCTCGAGGAGGCGTTCAAGGAGTTGCACCGACCGAAAGACGTCGCTCTCGGGCGGATGCTCTACTCGCGCCGCCCGCCCTTACCGAGCCTCGACGACATTGGAGCGATGTTCGAGCCGACCGATGGTCCTCCGCAGTCCGACCTGCGACGGGTCGCCGCCTGCAAGCGCGTCATCGGTATCAAGCGTTTCGTCCGTTCGCTGGGCGGCCAGATCCGCTGGCTCAGCGCTGGCCTGATCGTCGGCGCAATTCTGTTGTTCATCGCCTCGACGAGCATTCCCTGCCAGCCGCGGAGTGCTCTGCTTCTCACCAGCACGCTGTCGTTCATCGCCTTCGCCTGGGTGAGCGTCAGCACGCTCGTCCGCATCGAGCGCGACCCGGTCCTGAACCTGATCGCGAACTTGAAAGGGCCGCGTGTCGCCTGGGACGTGCAGACGATCGTGAGGATCGCCGTCCCCGTGGCCATCCCGTTGCTCCTCGTCCTCGGCCAGGCCTTCCCCGATGCATGGCAGTGGGTCGGGGCACTCGTCGAGGGCTGGCGCGGCTCCTGACCGCGACGGTCTTCCGCGCCCAACGCCGCGGTGGATCGCTCCGCCCATGGGCTGCTAGGCTGCACGCGCGGCGTCGCCTTCCAGGCACGCCCGTTCCCCGGGGGCAAGACCATGGCCGCTCGTTTCGTCGTCGTGTTGGCTGTCGCGATCGTGGCGCCGATCGCCCACGCCCAGACCCCCTGGCCACAGTTCCGCGGCCCGGGCGCCCGCGGTGTCGCCGTCGGCGATCGGCTCCCTCCCGACCGCTGGAGCACCACCGACAACGTCGCCTGGAAGCGCGACATCCCCGGCCGCGGCTGGTCGTCGCCGGTCGTCGCCGGTGACCGTGTGTTTCTCACCACTGTCGTCAATACCGGCGCCACCGAAGCGGCGAAGAAGGGGCTGTATTTCGGCGGCGAGCGTGCCAAGCCGGCCGACAGCATCCACCAGTGGAAAGTGATCTGCCTCGACCTCGGCACCGGGCAGGTGCGCTGGGAGAAGCTGGTCCACGAGGGAGTGCCGAAGACGCCGATCCACATCAAGAGCACCTACGCCTCCGAGACCCCAGTCACCGACGGGAAGCACGTCTGGTGCATGTTCGGCAGCGTCGGTATCTGGTGCCTCGATCTCGACGGCACGGTCGAATGGAGTCGGGAGCTCCCGCCGCGGGCGATGCGCTTCGGCTGGGGGGCCGCCGCGTCGCCGGTGCTCCACGACGGGCGGCTGTACGTCGTCGACGACAACGAGGAGCAGTCGGAGCTCGTCGCCCTCGACGCCGCCACCGGCCGCGAGGTGTGGAAGACACCGCGCGACGAGAAGAGCAACTGGAGCACGCCGTACGTCTGGGAAAACCCGCTGCGCACCGAGATCGTCACCCCGGGCACCGGTGCGATCCGCAGCTACGACCTCGACGGCAACCTCCTCTGGTCGATCAAGGGGATGTCGAGCATCACGATCGCCACCCCCTTCGAAGCCGACGGGCTGCTGTATGTGAGCAGCGGCTACATCCTCGACCCGCGGAAGCCGATCTACGCGATCAAGCCGGGCGCCGCCGGCGACATCTCGCTGGCGGCCGGCGAGACATCCAACCAGTTCATCGCCTGGAGCCAGCCTGCCGCCGCCCCCTACAACCCGACCACGCTCGTCGCCGACGGCAAGCTGTGGGTGTTGTTCGACCGCGGCTTCCTCGCCTGCCACGATGCCGCGACCGGGCAGCCGATCTACGCCTCGCAGCGCCTCCCCGAGGGCCGCGCGTTTACCGCGTCGCCGTGGTACGCAGGGGGTAAGGTGTTTTGCCTGAACGAAGACGGCGTCACGTTCGTCTGCGACGGCGGCGCCGACTTCAAGATCCTTCACACCAACGCGCTGGCCGACGACGACATGGGAATGGCGACGCCCGCGATCGTCGGCGACAAGCTCCTCATCCGCACGGCCGCCCGGATCTACTGCATCGCGGCGCGGGGGACGGCGGCCGTGGTGCCGGCGGGTGCCCCGGGTGGCTGACGACCGCGCGGCAGGGCAGGGGGGCGGTACCCGGGGCGGGTCGTTTCTCAGCCTCGCCGATGCCGTCGACCTCGTGCGGCTGGCGCTGCCCGTGGCGGCGACGCGGGCGAGCTTCATCCTGATGGGGCTCACCGACGCGATCGTCCTCGGTCGCCATCGTCCCGGCGAGCTGCCGTTCGTGCTCAATGCCTGGCTGCCGCTGGGCGTGGCGATGGGGTTCGGGATCGGCCTGCTCACCGGCGTGCAGGTGCTCTCGGCCGAGCTGTCGGGGGCCGGCCGCGGTGCCGAGGCGGGGCGAATCCTCCGCCGCGGCCTGGCCGTCGGGATCGGCTTCGGCATCGTCGCGATGCTCGCCTGCATCGCCGTCGCGCGGCCGCTGGTCGCCGCCTTCGGCTTCGACGAGCCGGTCGTGGCCGCGACCGCCGAGTGCACGCGGATCCTCGCCTACGGCCTGCCGATCCAGATGGCGTTTGCCGCCACGGCCAGTTCGCTCGAGGCCCTGCGCCGCCCCGGGATCGTGACGCTGATCAGTTGGGCCGCCGTCCTCCTCAACGCCTGGCTCGACGTCGCCTGGGTGCCGTCGCTCGGCGCCGTCGGCGTCGCCTGGGCGACGACGCTGTCGCGCGTGGCGATGGGGATCGCCGGGCTCGTGGCCGCCGCCATGTTCACTCCGCTGACGACGTTCACCGGCCGGGCAGACCGCGGCGAATTCTCCCGGCAGAACCGGCTCGGCTACGGGGCGGCGCTGGCCAACGTCGCCGAGTGGGGGAGTTTCAACCTCACCCACGTGCTGGCGTCGCTGGTGAGCCTCGACGCCGGGGCGGTGTGGGGGATGGCGGTGCAGGTGCTCGGCGCGGTGTTCATGATCGCCGTCGGCCTGGGGTCGGCGACAGCCGTGCGCGTGGCGGAGCACCGTGGCCGGGCCGACCTTCCGGCGGCGGCCCGCGCCGCGCGGCTCGGGATGACGGTCAGTCTGGCGATCGGCGTGCTGCTCGCGGCGGTGATCTGGGGGGGCCGCGACTGGCTGGCGCGGGCCTGGCTCGACGCCGACGGGTCGGTCGACGGCAAGCGCCTCGCGCCGCTGTTGGCGGCGATGCTGGCGGCGGCGGCCCCGGTGACGATCTTCGACGGCGTCCAGGGTGTGGCGTCGATGGCGCTGCGCGCCTGCGGCGTGGTCTGGGCGCCGACGGCGATCCACGCGGCGAGTTACGTCGCGGTCATGGTGCCGCTGTGCTGGTGGCTGGCATTCCCCGCGGGCTTCGGCCTGTGGGGCGTGGTCGCGGGGGTCGCGGTCGCGTCGATCCTCGCCGGCGTCCTCCAGGCAGTGCTGCTCGAGTGGGTGCTGCGCGGGGAGCGGGCGACCAAGCAATGATTCCTGTAACGATTGGCTACCAGAGGGAGTGGACACCTGCGGCCCTGAACGATGCGTCTCGAGAGAAAGGCCCGCTAGGGTGCTCGCGGCGACCTTCTCCCGCTACGACTCGTCGCGCAAGGCGGTGGCAGATCGGGGTTTGAGCGGGCTCCGATGACTACGGCTATTCAACACATGAGCTACGTCTGAACGCGGTTCATGTCCCGATCACGTCGGCGCGTTCCAGCGTCCGCCGTGAGCTTCCCGTGCAGCCTGGCTGCTGCGGAGCCAAGGGCTGATTTCCAATGAAGACTGTCTCCGCCGGGGCCCAAGCTAGCCCGTCGGAGTGAGCAACCGGCTCCCCTCAACAACTTCCGTCATCGCAGCGCGGCCATGGCAGCCTTGAGGCTCAGCGGTTTGCCCATGCTCTTTTTGGCGAGCAGTTCGCGGTTGGCGTCGATCGCATCGGCAACGCCGAAGATCGCGACGAGCCGCCACGTGACGGTATCGCCGTCGACGAGTTTCGCGCCGTATGGTGGCTGATCCGATACGCGGAAACCGACGATTTTACGGTTGCCAGCGGCATCCGCGCCTGACTTCAACTTTCCTTTTTCGTCAGTGATGTAGTACTGCCAGACATGGACCCCAGTGACGCCCCCGGGGACCGTGATTCGATTCGCCTGCGTCACGACATCGTCAGTGTATGTGTATCTTCCTTTCGGCCTCGCCATGCCATTTTGACGCGACATGGGCGTGCTGCCCGCACCGTAATCGACGGTAATCGTCTGGCAAAAATCGCTACCTGGTTCAGCATCAAACGAGAGGACACCTCCATTTCCGCTCGTCTTGCCCGCCGCTGCCTGCATGAGGTCGAACACCGTCTTGATGCCTGCAGCATCGGCGTCGTACCGATAGAAGAAACCAGTGATGTCCAAGTGGATCATGGCTCGGGCTTTCGTTACTTTAGGTTTCACGATCTACGTTTGTCTGCGTCTCGCGCTTCACACCTCTGTCGGGAAGCTCGACAAACCGCCGCGAGCCGCGGACGCTCTCTTAGTTGTGGCGGATTCAGACCGGATAACCGGACGCCAGCCTTTCCGATTTCACGAAAGGCTCATCTGTTGAGGGCGAGATGCCCTCGCCCCCACCCCCCCTCGCATGGCCCCGTCTCCCGTGTATGCTGATGCCCTCCGAGCCGGGGGCTTCTCGTTCTCGTCGAAGGATTCGACCCAATGGCGACAGCGACGCGCACCCCGCCGCGGACGGACT
>Ga0194130_10008869_pt1 | contig 10547 bp, 10 predicted proteins | sample TA2KigsurfametaG_FD_160084 | JGI IMG/M metagenome (GOLD analysis project Ga0194130, IMG submission 160084) | Freshwater microbial communities from Lake Tanganyika, Tanzania - TA2015050 Kigoma 12 surface | ecosystem: Environmental > Aquatic > Freshwater > Lake | place: Tanzania: Lake Tanganyika... | reverse complement strand
GCCGACTGCCGCAACTGGCGTTCACCCACAACTTGTCGCCACTCGAACTGGATGCCTACGGCGACATCCGCGCATCCCGCCGACTACGCCGGCAACTCCCCCGCAGCCAACGCGCCGCCTTCGACGAGCGCCGCGTGACAGTGACGAAGATGGCGCTGCGCGGCTCGGGCTAAAACTATCTTTGCGCAGTGATCAACCAACGCGAGTTCAGGGCACACCTCCACCATCCCACTCCCAGTACCAGAGCCGAAGCGTTGAACCGTCTTCATGCTCGCAATCAGCGGTGCAACTCTCGCTACTTCCCTCTGAAGCATCCGACGCGCTGCGCTTAACACTCGTAGCCAAACGGGCCTTGATAACAGTTATCTGGATAGTCGTACGGGTTGCCAGAGCCGCCGCTGTCGCACATTGCAAGAAGCAACAAGAAACCAACAATGTAGAAGAAGACTCGCTTAGCGTCCCCTGACACGTCGTCAACTCGATGTCGGTGGGAACATCTGGTCCCACGATTCTGACATCCGTTTCCAGGACTCCGCCGGAATTGGTTTGGTCTTTGCCCGCTTAGTAATCAGCGCGCGACCGGCGTTTGAGACAAAGAGGCCAGCACCGCAGGCGTTGCACTTGTACGCCGGGTAGCCTTTGTATTTTCCACGAGTTTCGAAATCACTACCGATGTCACCTATTAACCCACTCGCTCCACAAACGGGGCAGGTTGTTTTGAACATGTTCCTCAGCCCTGGGTCTGTCTGTGGATTTCGCGATGACGTTTCAGAAGTGTCTTGTTCGGATACTGGCTTTTGGTGCGCGGCAGAATTCGGAGTCGCTTACCATCGAATTTTCGGTAAGTCGGGTCCTTGCAAACCTCAGGACTGACATTAACGATGTACTTGTCACTGACCGTGATTAGGCCTCGGTCGAAGAGATTGTGCAGGTCGGCCCGCAGAAGGAGACCATTTGACACCGAGTGACTTCCGGCGGACTTAACTGGCTGTATGTGGGCGGCCTGCAACACCTCCGTAACGGCGCAACCCGATATCGCACACTGATTCCGATATGCCGAGAGCAAGAGGGAGCGAAACTCTTGCTGTCCGAGCCGCTGTTCGACCTCTGACATTCGAAATCGGACCTGATGCTCGCGACGTTTCGTGGCTTTGTCACGTTTCCCATCAAGCCACCTAGCAAGCAGGGCTGACGTCCGTTGATTGGCGGCCAAGACTGCGCCGTATGGCACCTGCCGATACCTTTCCCGCGGTATCGGAGATTGCCGGAGTTTCTCCGTGAGTTTCCTGTCCCACCGAATCCACACTGCGTATCTGTCCCAATCAGACTCCCACTCAGGCTCTCTAACCACGGTCCCAACCGCCCCAAGGGCACTCACGGGCCGCGAGAAGTGGACCCAAATCATGTCCCCCACCCTCAGTTTCGAAGCATTCCTTGCCACACCCCATTTGTCTGCGACGTCGTAGTTCAGAATTTCGAAAAAGCCGTCGAAACTTGTTGGCACTTCTTTGTTCCCACGTGTCAGAACAAAGCCGCTCTTCGGATTGAGTGGATACAAGTAATGGGAGACCTCGTTGTTCCGAGCCATCGCGAATCAACTTACTTCATGTTGTTTGGGCACGCTTTGGTGACGTCGGCCCATAAAGGCACAAGGTGGCGCGCTTTCGTCGGACCTGCCACGATGTACCAGTGGCTGAGTACCGGGCCTGGCTCTGCATCAGCAAGGACTCTCACCGTCTGAGCAGGGGTGGCGAACCATGGAGAGAAGTCGCTGGCGAGACTTACCGATGGGACGAGAGCGTGCAACGCGCGAATGACCCGCGACCTGGTGACGTGCTTGCCCTATGGGATGACCAAGTCGGTTTGAGGGGCATCTCATGGATTGAGACAATCAAGACCGGGTCCACAACTCGCAAGAAGCCGCGATGTCCCGAGTGTGGTCAAGCGGACGTCAATGAGCGAAAAACTAAGTCTCCGCGTTGGCGGTGCAAACGTCAGAATTGCAAAGCCGAGTTCGAACAACCGCACTACGTCACCGACCGCGTCGTTACCTATACCGCCGAATACTCAGCGGGCTGGACACCAATACCCAGTGGCAGTGTGCCACCAGCACGATGCAGGTCGATTTGTGTGAGACCGAAATCCCAACACAGCATTCGAGAGATAGATAACTCGAGATTCGAGGAGATGCTCTCGCGTCTCGGCAGACCCGTCACCCACAACTACGACACTCGGAAACGGACAGTTCACGGCGGTTTTGGAAGCGCTACGGTGCGCGTGCGCCGTGGACAGGGCGCGTTACGGGAATTGTTGCTGACCAGATACGGTTCGGCGTGCGCGATAACGGGCCCATGTCCTGCACGCGCACTCGATGCCGCCCATCTCTACCGATACTCGCGACTTGGTGAGCACCACGAGGACGGTGCTCTGTTGCTTCGTGCCGACGTCCATCGACTGTTTGATGACGGGCAGTTGACCATCGACCCATTGACCAGGTGCGTGAAACTGCTTGGTGAAGCCAAAGATTCTCCGGCCTATTCGCATCTGGAGGGCTCTGCATTACGAGTAGATGTCAGCGATGCAATGAGACAGTGGTTGTCCGCGCACTGGGCACAGAGCCACGATTCGGTCATACAGCAATGACTAGGCATTTGGTCATCTGAGGTTTTTGGTACGTCGTATCGGTGACACGGAGTTGTTCTTCGGAAGGCTTTCGACCGCCTCAGATTTTCAATATCCAAGTACCAGAATTCCATCGAGCGGGAGGCGCAGCCGGTCGCTGGCGTACATGGTGTCCATGAATCGGCAAACTGTGTCGAAGTCCTTTGATGTAGCCGACCGATTGCGAACGGCGATGACGCAGTACCTGACGCCCTCCATCATCGAGGCTTGGAAGAGGTCCTTGAGGAACTGGTTACCGGTGACAGTACGTGCGGCTTCAACTTCGATGACGGTCGCCTGGTTTTTGTTGTAGGCGTCGGCGTCGAATGATTTCTCCACTTCCCCGTTTCTTCCGAAGAGTACGGGGACGGTGACTTTGTCTTCGCGACGTTTCCCGGTCTCGACTCTGTAGTCGAGTTCTTTGAGGTCGCGTGCGACTACTGAGAGTACGGCGTTGCTGTGTCGTTTTCGTTTGCGGTCGCTGCTGATTCGGGTCGCATGCCGTCGGAACACGCCGATGACGTCGACGAGGTGTGGTGGGCATTGTGCAGCGCGCGGGTAGTACTGCCAACTCGTCACGACTCGACCTTGAGCGCAACTTCTCTGTGTTGGTGGGGACACTTCCCGGGCTTTTCTCCCCGCGTCACCTGCAGCATCACCATGGGTCGTGCCTTTGCGGCGAATGCGACGTGGTACGACATCAGCAGGGTTTGCGCGACGATGCAGAACAGGAAAACTCGCAGGGCCAAACCGAGTTTCTCGGGAATGTTCAGAATTCCTCCAAGCCGATTCGTGAGAATGGACAGTCTCGGCGCGCTGGACAGTTCGCACAATATGTTCCTGGGGTCAGTGGTGGCTCCTCCCCCGTTTGGATGCGGTAGATGATTCTCAGAGTCGCCATGATGCATCCGATTTGGAGACCAATCCACTCGGCATCAACATCGAGAGAGATGAGTTTGCCGTCGAGAAGTCCGTAGGCGGCAACGCGTGCAGGTGGGCAGTTGGTGCTGATTGTGTGCATAGCGGCGCTGAAACCAAGACGTTCCAGGTCGGCTTGCGTCGGCTTCTCGGGTACCAGGGCCAGCAGAACCGTGCGAGCCCACGCGCCTTCTCCATCGATTTCGCATGTCCGCACCCGGAAGTCGACATCATCGGAAACAAGGGTGAGACGACCGACCTCGAAGTCATCGGCAACAAGCGTGCGGCATCCGACTTCCACCTCTGGCCATTTGAGACCTACGTAAACATCAGCGGACGGGTCACGGAATGGGATTTGGTCTTGTAGACGGCAAAGCACTGCCGAAATTTCGCCGACCAATTCGATTCGTTCATCAAAGGACTGTGCCGCGACCCAGGCGCTTTGGCGTTCGGTCATCCAAAACGGGTCATTCAGACTGTCTTCGACGAACTGGAACGGTCTGGTTCCTCGATTTGCTGCGTCGCGTCCCCACATTCGGGCCATTTGACGGGTGAGGAGCATCTGTTGACTGGGTGAGGAGGATTGCCCGTCACCCGTGGCCACCTCCTGCTTTGCCGCCCAGAGGCCTGGACAATCCATGGCCTGCGTCACATCGACGGAGGTGAGTTCGTAGCAGGGTCGCCCATTGGCCGCCCCCTCTAGCGCCTCGCGCAGACGCGCAACCCAATCGAACCGATAGCCGTACGGGTGTTCGCTGGTGTTCAGGACCTCTGGAAGTGATTCGTTCATTTGTGGGACGCCATGGTATCTTCGGGACTGAAATATGACAACCTCATTAATGGAATCCGCTTGTTGATTGTCGATAGGCCTAATACATTAAGATTTTGAGCCTGAGTACTCCCTAAGGCCGATTCTAGATGGGGTCAATGCAAAAAAATTGCGAGAGCCCCTTGTTTTTCGTCAGGGGACACGCTACGCTCATCTGTGGTTCAACTATTTCGAGAACTTCGAAAGAGGGGGACGCAGTCGAAAACGCAATAAAAACGGCCCAATCGACGGTGCCAGTGACCAGGTTTCATTTCTCCCTGGTCACTGGCTTCCCGAAGGGGTCCAAACCCACAAGGAGCACAAAATGGCTAAAAAGAGGAAACCGACAACCAAACAGCCCGAACAATCTGGAGAATCTGATGTCGGTGACGGCTTCAGGTGGGCCAAATCAACCCAAGACGCACAGGCACCTGAAACAAAGGATAAAAAATTCAGACGCATTGCCGCGGTGCGCGTCGAAAATGCCACACGGTCAATTCGGCGTGTTGGGAGACTCGCCAACAAGTACTACTACGACTACACAGACACTGACGCCCAAAAAATACTTCGACATTTACAGTCCGAACTCGACGAAGTCAGAAGGAAATTCACAAGCAGCCAAAAACGAAATCAGACATTCAGCCTCGACTGAACAAGGAAGCACTCGCTGGCGGCGGCCCAACTCCCTGGCCGCCGCCAGCGAAACCAACAACAACCAAATCCCCCAAACAGAAAGCAACAAAATGAAGAAGCAGACACCACCGAAGATGCCGAACTTTCGGCGCCAACCCGAAGGACGACTCCGAAAATCGCCCTCTCTTTCGTCCAATGAAAGAGCCAACATGTCCAAGCGCTGGTACGCACCTCCGGAACAGCCAATGAAGGCATACCTAACCAACCGGCGAGGGGAGATGAGATGACTAACGAAACTCGACGTGGAGAAGAATTCTTCGAGTTGACTCCTCCTCCGAGTATTAGGTCAGTAGCGGGAAGTCATGTACCCAGATGGCGCCTCTACCCCGAGGGAGTCATATCCGAGAACCTCCGCGAGATGGAGGCTTTCCATGCGGAAGCGCAACTAAGCGAGGGGCCCCAGAATGCCGCTGACGGACGACTTGACGACAGCAAACCAGTTCGACAACGAATTTGTATCAGACGTGTTCCCAACCACCTCTTGAGCAAGTGGATTGGGGACCTCCGAGTCCATCACAAAACGTGTAGCGAAGAGGAACCGAGGCGCTACACACACGACTTTCACGACACCGACGGCCTCGTAATGATTTTTGAGGACTTCAACACGACAGGACTTCTTGGTCCGTTCAGACATGTTCCGAATTCGTCGGACTTCCCCAAGAACTTTGTGGGGCTCCTACTTTCCAGTGGTGACGTCGTAAACAAGACTGCAAGCCAACTCGGCAGCAGAGGCCAAGGGAAAATCACTTTTGCAAAGGCGAGTAGCGCTTTCTGTTGGTTCGCCTACAGCGTGCGCATCCCCCACCCGTCACCGAATCCTGAAGCCCGAGTACTGATGGGACGAGTCCGCTTGCAGCCACATTGGATTAGTGGGGTGCATTACAGCAAGGATGGCCATTGGGGGGTCTGGAACACCATCAATGAGCGCCTTGAGCCATCTCCGTGCACTGAGGATGTCGTGCTCGATGAATTCGCAAGTGACTTCGGAGTTATCAGACAACAAGATGAGCCAGGGACGAGCATCGTGGTTCCCCACTACACAGGAACCACCGAGCCCGCGGGTTTGATGTTTCATCTCATTGAGAGGAACTACGGGCTAGTCAATCTAAATCGAATCGAGTTCGAAGTATCTCTCGAGGAGCATGGCTACCAGTGCAAGTTGCACGCGGGGAACATACAAGAGGTTGTTTCGGAATTCGCCAACTCGACTGGTGACGAGAAGTGGACGAATCTTCTGGTTCGCATACGACGATTTGCGGCGATGCTGTCGGCACTCGACAATCCGAACGCCCACATTCATCTTCCCAAACCTGAGCGTCCGATGTCATTCAAGCGCTACCTCAAAAGTCTCCCCGAAGATACGCAGAAACGGATTGTCGACGACTATGAGCAGAGTGAGATACAAGTTCTTCGAGTCGCCGTCGAAGTTGAAGAAAGAAGGGAGGACCGTACCACCAAGTTGCACTCAGGAGAACTTGTACTAGCAATCTTTAAGGATGGTGACTCTGTAGGCGACTACCCCGAGTATTTCAGAGATGGACTTCGGATTGCCCCACCAGATAGAACCAGCATGGTTCGGGACCGAATTGCAGGTCACGGAGCAATCGTGATTGTCAAAGGTGGGATGACTAACGGTCTGCAAATGCTTCTCAGAGCCTCCGAGCCCGGTGCTCATGACAAGTGGAGTGCTCGAAATGACAAGTTCAAAGAGACCTGGAATCACGGAAAGACCTGGATTGATTTCGCCAAAGATGCACCAGCAGAACTCGTGGAGTTCGTCAAAGGCAACACGAACACGTTGAACACCTTGGGATTTCCATTCCTAACTGACCCCAATCCCGATGAGCGGCCCGATGGAAACAGTCCCAATTCCAATGATGAAAATGGCCGAGGACGAAGTCGCAGAACACGCAGGCCACGACCCGAGCCTCACCCGAACAACCCCCAGGCAGACATCACGAGTCACCTGCACAACGGGAAAAATTGTGTTCGGGTAACGCTCGGGGGACTAACTTCGCGACGACTCTCCATAGACGCGCAATACGCCCGGGAGGACGGTCATGGATACGACGCAGCCGACTTTGACTTTGAAGAGATGAATTCGCACGGCGAGATTCTCGTGCCAGGTGGACGAGTCATCGAGGCGCACGACAATCAACTGATTGTCGAATGCGATGACCAGGAATCCTTCGAGGTTCTGATTCTCGGATTCGACATCCGACGCCAACCCCGCGTCACTGTCGATTCCAAAGATGGGGAGTCATGACAAGAGCAACTCGGACAATCTCGTTCCTCAAGCAGCAACGAATTGAAGTCCAGGCGGTGCGAGTTGAGTGGAAACAACTCCACGGCCACGACGGCGAGATTCGCCTCACTGACTTCAATACTGAAGGGCTTGACCTTCCAGGTAAAGCCCAAGTGTGGCTCGAAGCCAGAACGCCATTGGGTCGGGAAAGGAAGTGCGTTGGAACGTTTGGGACGTCCAACTACTCAGTTACGATTCCACTACATGAGGACTTCAAGAGCACCACAACTGTAAAAATTTATGTGACGAGTCACACGCGTGAACGTCAGATACTTGCAACCGTAAAGAAGCCAATTCCCCTGGTCGAAAGCAGCGGGCAACACACTGGAGGCTTGCTTGGTCGGGAATGGGGAGACGGTCTGGTCGGGCTTCCCTTCGAACTTCAGTTCCGTTCAGAAGGGGTTGTCTTGGTGCTCAATCGAGCATGGGAGGACTGCAACCTGATGAATTACACAGAAGGTCCAGTCTTTCACAGCATCGTGTCAGGTGACATCATTCGACAGATTGCGATAAGGGTCGGCAATGAAAGTAGCGAACTATCTAACGACGTACGAGAGGCATGGCGCAGATGCTTCGAACAGACTTACGGATGCCCACCGCCACCAGCCACTGAATCGACCTCCGGAGTGGAACAGGACCCAGAATCCACTGAAAGTCTGGAGCGTTGGGCTAAGGAAGTGGCAGGAAAGATTGCTCTTGCCAACAATTTCAAGGGACTTTTCAATCAACATATGAGGAGCGATGGATGACTCAACCACTGCGAATATTCAACGAACGAGGGCTTCAGGCTTTTACCGATGCCTACTGGCTCGCTCGAGCCAGCAAACCAAAGCAACTAATGGACGTATCGCACCTCGTCAACGACCGCAATCTAACCATCATCATTTCAGAAAATACAAGCATTGAACCAATCAGGTTCAGGAATGCATTTGAATGTGGTCAGCACCTCTACGAGTTGCTCAATTCTCTTAAAAGTGAATTGAGAGAGCACAATATCGACCCATTGACCTCTCAGCGTCTTTGGGCCTGGATGTCCGCACTTTGGAGCGATGTTCTACAACGCGAGAACGATGGCAAGCCAGCAAAGAAACTCAAGTTCGGACACGTTGGAGAAATTTATCGATGGCTTTACGAGTACTCGGACCAGAATCGGTGGTATCGACATCTGCTGGCGGCACCGTACAGAATTTATTCAGACTTCAAAGATGACCCAAGCGCGGCACTGATTCTGCTCGATGTTGAGTTGGTTCACCCCAACTCTCGGCGCCTCGAAGTCATTTGTGGCTCACCAAATGTCTATTCAAACAAGGAATTCGTGGCCGACCTATCGCGACGATTCCGAAACCCGCTCACCGGACATATCAGAGATGCAGTTGCAACATTCGAGGACAGGAGTCGGTCAGCCGGTTCATTTGACCGACTAACCAAGGTCTACAACCAACTTGCCAAGAATTACGACCTGCACCAACTGAGCCCCAAATCAATTCGGGACAACCTCATGGACGATGAATTCGCAGAATTGCTAAATTTCGAGTGAATTCAAATTCGGCAAATACGAGAACACAAATCTGTATCGCAACCAGTAACCATCACTAGCCGTCTTTGGACTCGTCGATGTGAGTCGTGCTCCCAGATATGAATGACCTTGTAGCCGAGTCGGCGAAGTCGTGCGTCCATTCGTCTATCTCGCCGTCGATTGGTCTCAATCTTTTCCGTCCACCACTTCCTGTTTCGGCGGGTGCCAGAAAAGCAGCGGGGGCACCCGTGCCAGAAGCAGCCATCGACGAACACTGCCAGTTTCTTTTCTTGGATGAAGAAATCGGGTGTTCCTGGAAGCGATTTCGGGTTTCGCTTGTAGCGAAGTCCTACTCGTCTTAACACTTTCTCGACTTCGCGCTCTGCGCTGGTGCGTGAGGTGCGGACGCGCTTCATTCGTGCTGAGACGTCTGGGGTGGTTTTCGGACGGCTTGGTGAAGTCATTTGTATCGAACTTGCAGATTGAGTTTGAGGCGAGTCTCGCCATCGTGATTTTCTAAGACTCCAAATTTGTGTCTGGAGCGAGATGCAGTATCGAGAAAGGTGTGTTCGACGAGATAGTCACGACTACGGTCCTTGTCGTCGAGCCTGAAGCAAGTTAGGTCGCCACTTCTCTCGACGATGAGCAAACCCCCTGCGGCGGTGCGCTCTCCGTCATACGGCTCCGTGGGAACCATGCCGTACGCGGAAGCCTCTAGGAAGTCCTTGACTTTGTGCTGATAGCGAACCGCGGGATTACTGACTCGAAGAGGATTGAGCCTCTCTAGTGATTCGATGAGTGCCGACACTGCTGTGGCGGTCCCGGCACGGTACCCGTAGTACGAGAGCACAAGTTCACCGAGGAAGTTCGGCATGTCTCCGTCAAGCAGTTCGAGGTTGTCTCTAAATCTCTTGTCGATTTTGACGAGGGTGAATGTGTGGCCTTTCCCCATGAGTTCTGACACCATCTTTCGGGTTGGATTTAGCAACTTTCCGTTTGAGTCGGTCTCGTTGTAGAGGGCCACCTGATTCTCCGAAAGCGGTGGGTCGATTCGGTATTCAAAATTCGTGGGCTCCGACGCATTGAATAGCGTGGGCTTTGAGCCGACCAGCGCCTTGGCGGTGTAGCCCTGCCAACCGGTGGCTCCGGTCAACGGGTCACGTACATCAAGATGAATGTCCGACTTCTCGCGTCCACCTTTCTTCAGTTGCTTGATGCCAAGTAGCAAAAGCAGATTGTCTCCAACAGCCAACGAGAAACTTTTTCCTTCGCCGGCTTTGATTGCACGGAACAGTGGCTTGACGTGACGACAGACTTCATCCCTAGGAACTCGTTTTCCAACATGAACACAGACGATGTGGTCTTCGTCGACCAGGAACTCTTCGGCGTCGTCCTGCGAGCCGCGTCTAACGCGTTGGACTTCGAGCGAGTTACCGGTTCCTGTGCTCCCGTGGACACGTACGGTTACCGACTGTTCGCAGAGAATCTTCGCCAGAACGTAGAGTTCGGCCCACTCACCCCGGTTGTAAGTTGGAGACACTGCTCACACCGTAGTTCTGGAACTCAGGAACTGAGAATCTGGTGTTTCAATTCCTTGAACTCGTTGACCGTAATGGCTCCGTCGCGAAACATCGAAAACGCGTCCT
>Ga0194130_10008867_pt1 | contig 10550 bp, 5 predicted proteins | sample TA2KigsurfametaG_FD_160084 | JGI IMG/M metagenome (GOLD analysis project Ga0194130, IMG submission 160084) | Freshwater microbial communities from Lake Tanganyika, Tanzania - TA2015050 Kigoma 12 surface | ecosystem: Environmental > Aquatic > Freshwater > Lake | place: Tanzania: Lake Tanganyika... | reverse complement strand
GACCGTTGGTGTCACACTGTTGTTGACCACCGCCTCTCTCCGTATGCGCGATGTCAGTGCTGCCGTGGCTGCCGATTGTGGAGGTGCTCTTGCAGTTGACGTCAGCGATGTACGCGTTGAGGGAGGTGCAGTAGTCGCAACACGTGCTTCGCATGCAGGCAACGTGATGACCACTAGCAGTTACGCGTTGACGCCAGTGGTTGTGTCGGTGCGCAAGCAAACTCATGCCGAGGCTCAGGCAACCGGTACCAGTGCGCCTGTTGAGTCTGCCAGCGTCAGTGTGGCAATTAGCGGCGTTGAGGTCATCAAGAGCGAGCGCAAGCAAGGTGGAATTAATTTGAGTGACGCCGGCGTGATTGTCTCAGGCGGGCGAGGACTCGGTAATCCAGAGAACTATCATGCATTGATTCCCGCGCTTGCCGATGCACTCGGCGGGGCGTATGGTGCTTCTCGTGCCATCGTCGATGCGGGCTGGGTACCTTACGATCATCAAGTTGGCCAAACCGGCAAGACGGTTAGCCCCAAGTTGTATGTGGCAGTCGGTATCTCAGGTGCCATTCAGCACTTAGCTGGTATGCGTACCTCACGGACGATTGTGGCGATAAACAAAGACGCAGATGCGCCAATCTTCCGCGTGGCGAGTTACGGGATTGTGGGCGATGCCCTCGAAGTTGTTCCTGCGTTGATTGCTGAAGTCAAACGACGTCGCGGTTAATCATTCGTCTATTTTACGCGCGCTCGTGTCACGAACTCCCACAGTCACGCCATAATCCAAATGAAAGAGCGAATGCTCCTACGCTGATTTGTTGCGTAGGTGCATTCGCTGTTTTCAGCGTATTCGGCTGTCACAACATGTATGTCTGCGCAAATGCAGTGTAGCTTTCAACTTGTGCATTTACCCACATTTGGTCATAGTCGAGTTCGTTGGCAATTACGTGTGCAACAGTGGTTGCTGCCGTTACACTTGCCTGCGCGTTAAGCAGAATAGCACGGGTGCGTCGTGCAAGTACATCTTCGACTGTTCGCGCAAGTTCGTGTCTTACCGCCCATACTACCTCTGCCTTTGTATAGGGCAACGCTGGGTGAATGAGTTCGGCCAATTCGGGATTTGTATGCATCAGCGCACGTATATGCGGTGCATCACTCCCGTAGACTTGCATGGCATCGCTGTCACGTTCAGTCGAGTACCCGTGGAGACGTAATTCATGGGTGATGCATGCGCGACTCCCCAGACCGGCGCGCTGACATATTTGATTGACGGCATCCTCGGCCATATGGCGATACGTGGTCCATTTACCGCCTGTGATAGTCATTAAACCACTCTCTGCGATGATGATGGTGTGATCACGTGAAAGCGCTTTGGTGTTACCACTATCGCCTCCAGCCTTGACGAGTGGTCGCAAACCTGCAAACACACTTAATACTTCGTGTGGTTGCGGTCGACGGGTGAGATATTTTTCAGTGTGACTCAGCACAAACTCAACTTCGTCATCCAATGGTCGTGGTTCGATGTCCGCATGTGCCACTGGGGTGTCAGTGGTGCCAATAACCACACAATCATGCCATGGCAAGGCAAAGAGGACGCGACCATCAGCGGTTTTGGGAATCATGACTGCATGGTCACCAGGCAAAAACGATCGGTCGACAACAATGTGAATCCCTTGACTTCGGGCCAGAAGAGGTTTGATGTGTGCGTTGTCGAGTTTGCGAACATCGTCGACAAAAACGCCTGTTGCATTGATAAATGACTTGGCATGTATCGTATGTGTGATGCCAGTTTCACGATCCTGAGCATTCACCGCCACAATCTTCTGATTTTCGTGAACAAATCCAGTGACCGGCATGTGGTTGACCAGTGTGGCACCGTGATTGAATGCTGTGCGCATCAGCGTGATGGCTAAGCGTGAATCATCGAACTGACCGTCGTAGTAGACTATGCCACCTTTAAGATGTTGTTTGTTCAAGGTTGGCGCAAGGGTTAATGCCGCGTTGCGACTGATAATTCGCGAAAATCCGAATCCTAATCGACCAGCCAAGACACTGTAAAGTAACAGCCCGCTCCCATAAAACGGCAGGTCAATCATGCGATAGGCGGGTACTACATGTGGCATGACACGCACTAGGTGTGGTGCGTTTTTGCGGAGACGCCCTCGTTCGTGGAGTGCTTCGTATACGAGTGAGATATTGCCTTGTGCCAAATACCGCACGCCACCATGAACCAATTTTGTGGCTTTGCTCGAAGTTCCTTTGGCAAAATCGTGCGCCTCAAGTAACAACGTCTTGTAGCCACGACTAGCCGCATCGACGGCGATTCCTAATCCGGTGGCTCCGCCGCCAATGATGACGACATCCCAGTGCGATGTCTGCGTGATTGTATTGATAATGTCGTGACGTTGCATGCTACTCACTCTTTGATAATCGTACACTCGTATTCTACCAAATTGTCTCTGATTCGTCGGTGCATCAACATTTTTTGCGAAATCATAATTATCTTTGTATTCGAATTCTCGCTGAAATGCGGTATGATAAGCCAATAGAAGTTGTGTGCCTTAATAAGGCGAAGATGCCGTGAGGAGACACATGGAACGAACACTTTCGAAACGTACGAAACAGGTCAGCACCAAACCACCCGCCCTTGAACCGCACACGTTGCGCATCCTAGAAAATATTCAGCGTCGTATTCTATGGCTTGCCACGAACATGATTCACCATGCAAACCACGTTCGTCCTAATTCGGATGGAACAAAAGTTGGTGGGCATCAAGCTTCATCGGCGTCAACGGTTACCTTAATGACTGCGCTCTACTTTCATTTTCTTAAACGTGGTGATCGTGTCGCCGTCAAACCGCATTCGTCACCCATCTTTCACTCAATTCAGTACTTACTCGGTAATTTGCCCAAACGCTACCTAACCATGCTCCGTGAGTACGGTGGATTACAGTCGTATCCGAGTCGTACCAAAGATCCTGAGCATGTTGATTTTTCAACGGGTTCAGTGGGGCTTGGTATTGTGGCGCCCCTGTTTGCGTCACTGACACAGCGCTATCTGCGTGATCATGGCGTGGCCGTACCTGAACGGCGATTCGTTGCGGTCGTCGGCGATGCCGAACTCGACGAGGGTAACGTGTGGGAGGCACTCCTTGACGAGGCACTTGATGGCATCGGTCAGGTGGTATGGGTCGTCGACTTGAATCGCCAGAGCCTTGATCGCGTCGTTCCTGGGATTCGAGCTGCACGACTCAAAAAGCTTTTTGCGCAGAATGGGTGGCGTGTACTTGAGGCAAAGTACGGGCGAAAGTTACAGGAACTGTATGCGTTGCCCGGTGGCGATACGCTTCGTCGTCGCATTGACGAAATGAGTAACGAAGAGTATCAAGCCACTATTCGCCTGTCCGGTGTCGAATTACGTGAACGCTTACTGTCGGCCAATGAAGCCGATCGCAACACATTAGCTCTGGTGCTCGCACAAGTGCCCGACGAAGAATTGCCGTCTGTCTTTGCCAATCTTGGTGGCCATGACCTTGAAGAAATGTGCAGCATTTTCGATGAGGTGGATCGCGATTTATCTCGACCGACGGTGGTATTTGCCTATACCATCAAAGGGTGGGGGTTACCGATTGCTGGTCATCCGCTCAATCATTCCATGCTCCTGAGCAGTGAGCAAATGGAACAATTGCGGACGAACTTCGGTATTTCAGACGATGACATTTGGCCAGATTTTGATACGGATACTCCCGAAGGCGTATTGTGTCAGCAGGTAGCACGCCGATTGGATGAGGATGCGATACCGCCAATTCCCACCATTTCTATCCCCACACGTGTTGACCTGAGTGTGCCGAATTCTGTGAGCACACAAGATGCATTTGGTCGATTGTTGGTACGATTCGCCGATATTCCCGAATTAGCGCAGTACATGGTCACCACATCACCAGATGTGTCTGTCTCAACGAATTTGGGTGGGTGGATTAACCGCATGGGTGTCTATACACCGCACGCGCACGTGGCGGAGTACGAAGGTGAAGCACAGCGAATTTTGCGTTGGCAACGCTCTCAACAAGGACGACACATCGAACTTGGTATTTCCGAAATGAATTTGTTCATGATGGCTGGGATGGCCGGGTTATCGTACGAACTCACTGGTGCACCGCTTGTGCCGATTGGTACGGTGTATGACCCATTCGTCCTGCGTGGTCTCGACTCGTTCATTTATGCGGTCTACTCGGGTGCGAAGTTCATTGTGGCTGGTACACCATCGGGTATCACCCTTGCCCCAGAAGGTGGTGCACATCAATCAACTATCACGGCCTCGGTTGGCATCGAGTTACCCAAACTGATGATGGCAGAGCCCTGTTTTGCTGGCGAGTTGGAGTGGTTTTTACTCGAGGGTGTGCGAAACTGCTTTGATCGTGAACACGGACGACCACTTTACTTGCGTTTGAGTACGCGTCCCATGAATCAGACGCATTTCGAAACGGCGAAACAGCGCATCGGTGTTGAAACGCTTTATCAACAAGTCTTGAACGGTGCATACCGATTGGCGTCGTGGCAGGATGCGCATCCTGAGCTGCATGACGCGCCGAAAGTCATGCTGTGTGCGAGTGGGACAGTCATCCCTGAAACTCTCGAAGCCGCTGAATTGTTATGGCGTGAGGGCGTGGCCGCAGACGTCATTAACGTGGTGAGTGCCCGGGCTCTCTATGAGCGTTTTGTGTATGCCCGTCGTCACGGAGATTCAGATCCGTTTTCCTGGCTCTTTGCGGATCCACAACGTGCGGTTCCGATTATCACGATCCATGATGCAGCCACACACGCATTAGCATGGTTTGGCAGTGTCTATGGTGCTCGTGTGACGAGCTTAGGAGTCGATGATTTTGGGCAATCGGGTGCCCGCGATGATCTGTACCGGCATTTCGGTGTGGATGCCATGAGCATCGCTGATGCTGCATTTCGGGCAATCGACGAAGCATAACACAACTGGTATTTCGCCTCATGTACTTCGGTGCGTGAGGCGATTTTTCATAAAGCAAACATATATTGCGAAATCTGCGTGGTATAATCGTTGCATGTGGTGGGATACCGCATTTGCAAAGCCAGGGGTGTGCCATGCCACGAACAAAACCATCTATTGCGACGCTCCTCAAAGAACTGGCGCGGACAACGAGCGAGTCACTCAGTCTAGACGCAATTGTGGCACACGTTCAAACGCACCGTGGCCCAAGCCGCACGAATCTCTACCGTCGGGTACAAACCATGCTCACCGAGCAGTCGGTGCAACTGGGCTGGGTATCGATTGCGCCACTTGCGTACGTGCCGTTACGTCATGCGATGCGTGGTATTTCGTTTCGAATCATTCCTGATGCTGCTGCCATTTCTAACGATTATTTACGCAGTGAATGGCTCTACCCATTTGTTGACGTATCTGCGCCAATTCGCTTGGGTTCGGATAAACGCATCCTTCCTAGCTATGGACCTGGTTTGTTTGGCATGTTGGGTTGGTATGCGCAACACCGCGTACGACCAGGCGATCATATCATCGTGCAGCTCGACCATCATCGGCCAAATACCATACATCTCTTGTGCGATCATGTTGACACGCAACATCTTGCTGATGCGCATCTGGTTGATGGGCTTATCATGCAAGAACTACAACACCAGTATCGGAACGGCGCTGATGAACATGCCGTCGTCCATGCCATCGTGCAGCTCTATGTGAATGCATCGTGGCGTAACGCGTATCCAGGGCAACCATGGCAGCACTTACGCGACGCGGTGCAACGCCAACATGCCCGTGGTGAAACGTTGGCGCATGGGATAGGCCGAGAAATCGTACAACTGCAGAACGAACTACGACTACGTCGCACGCGTGATAGCGAACGCGGGCTGTGGAATGGTATTGCACTGCGCTATTCTGCGGTGCGGATTGGGTTCGATTCACAAGAGCACGAACTCCATGATCAACTGAGCATCACGCCAATTGATACGCGTGAAGACTACACCGAACGCATTAACCATGGTCTCGAACATGGGTTATATGATGTACGTGTTGGCGAAGATGAATCTGATACATTTGCCGATGATGATGCAGATGAGCCATTCTTGTTTGATGATCGATCCCCTGCGCTCGACGACGAAGAAGATTACACCGATGCGTTGCGTTCAAGCTACGACGAAGATGAACACCACGAAGATGACTATGCTGGGAACGATTACGATGACTTAAGTGATGCCATCGATGATGATACGTTTGTGTTGCTCTTTGCTAATCGACATCCCGCCTTGGTCGAGTGGTCCACTATGTTGCTAAAAAGCATGCTCCCGCATGAACGACGTCAGATGATTCGTGCCGAAACGGATGAAGACTACAATGCCATTTTAAGCAAAGCATTACAACGGTTGTTGCCAAACGAACCGCAATTCATGTCAACACTACGTGCAATCGGCGATTTGGCGCATCCAGATCAGACGTATGGTGGGCGCACATATGCGGCGTTTGATAGTGCTGAACGGACTGCGAGCCAGTCGATTCGCCCGAGTACTGAGCCCACCCACGAGGACGATGATGTATTTGCTACCGGTGGTGAAGCAATTTTTGCGGTAGAATCTGCACTTCGCGAAAGTGAACAGTTGATTCAGCGCTATGTGAAAACGTTGCAACAGTCGAAATTGAGTGATCGAACTATCCGCCGAAAACGTCAGTTTTTGCGTGGCTTTGCGCAATTTTTGGCGCGATATTACACACAATCACTCGATTACGCGCGCTATGCAACATTAGATGAATACATTTATTTCTACTATCCCCGTCATACCGCCGCTGTCTCACCACGTAACATTCGTGACATGATTACCGCGCTCCGTGATTTTTATCGCTACAGCGAATTGCCAGTCGCTAATGCGGCACAGGCTATGTACGATTGTCGTCATCAAGCCGAAGCGGTCATGCGCTTGTTGCTTCGCACCCACCAATATCCGCATGAGATGACGAAAATGGTCGTGCATCTCTTTGCTCCCTACACCGCATGAAACACGCAACCTATGAAATTTCAGTCTGTCATCATACCGCACATCTCATAGATGTCTGTATTACGGTGCACCACCCATCGACTCAACAACAGTTCATGCTCCCCGTATGGACTCCAGGGTCGTATCTTGTCCGTGAATATGCCCGTCATGTGCGCGATATACGTGCGTCGCAGGGTGAACATGCGTGTGCAGTGCACAAAGTTGATAAATCGACCTGGGAGGTTGAAGCTAGTGCTGATGCGCCGCTCGTGTTGAGCTATCGTGTCTATGCGTATGAATTAAGCGTGCGTACCAATCATCTTGATGATACACATGCTTTTTTCAATCCTGCTGCCGTCTGCATGCACGTGCAGGGAGTCACTTCCGCGCTTGACGTTTTTGTTGATGTTCCTGTGTCGTGGCATGTGGCAACGCAATTACCACTTCGTAACGCTCCGCAACATCATCAGTCGTTTGATCGATGGTCGTTTTGTGCAGAAACTTACGATGCCCTGGTGGATGCTCCGTTTGAGTGTGGCTCGCATCGCATATTGACATTTACAGTAGCCGAAATTCCACATTATGTGGTGATTTGGGGCCATGGCAATGAAGATGCACACGTGCTCGTGCGTGACATAGAACGCGCAGTACGTGCGGTAATGGCTCACTTTGCGACGATTCCGTATCAGCACTACTATTTCATCCTTCATTTGGCAGATGGCATGTATGGTGGGCTTGAACATTCAGCGAGTACTGTCTGTTTGTGTGATAAATGGGGATTTGCCAGACAACGTGACTACGAAAGAATTCTTGGGCTGATTACGCACGAGTTCTACCACACATGGAACGTCAAGTCGATTCGTCCTGCTCCGCTTGGGCCATTCAACTATGCGAAAGAAAACTACACCCGGCAACTCTGGCTGGTCGAAGGTGTGACATCGTACTACGACAATCTCATCATGTGTCGTGCTGGAATGATTTCACCGCAGCGATACCTCGAATTACTTGCGGATGATATTTCCACGGTACAACGTCTACCCGGTCGGCACGTTCAGAGCTTGGCTGATGCGAGTTTTGATGCATGGATTCGCTACTACCGACCAGATGAAAATAGTCCGAACGTGAGTGTCTCGTACTATGTGAAAGGTGCGGTGGTGGCATTCGCCCTCGACGTGTTGGTGCGAACACTCAGTCAAGGACGCGTCTCGTTGGATCACGTGATGCGCCATCTTGAGTCAACATTTCCGTGGACGCAGCCCGGGATTCCGGAGGATGATACCGTCCAACGTATCATTGCGACCTGTCTCGGTGGTCATCAGCAGCATATTGATGCTTTTTTCGAAAAATACATTTACGGATATACTGAGCTCGATTACGAGTTGCTGTTGGCCACGATCGGGCTATATCCGCATTGGCACACCGCCGAAGATCCGGCAACATCGTTGGGTGTGGTCGTGCGGCAAGACGGCACACGTCTCATCGTAGCCACGGTCGCACCGGATGGCCCTGCTGCAACGGCCGGAATCTCGCCATTCGACGAGTTAATTGCAATTAATGGTGCTCGGATTGATCAGCAACGCCTCAAGGCTCGCCTCAATGAACTCCATGCGGGAGATGCTGTGACGGTGACATACTTCCGCCGGGATGAGCTACGCACCACAACCTGCCATGTGGCACAAACACAACCTGCCCATCTTTCACTTGTGCCATTGCCGAATCAAACGGATGAACAGCTGCGTGCCTATCAGCACTGGTTGTCGATGCCAGTATGGGAGATTTGATGCGATGGCTACAATTTTGCTCGTTGATGATGAAGCGCCAATTCGGCAGTTGATTCGTGCATATCTTGAGCGCGAAGGACATTCGGTCGTTGAGGTGGCTGATGGTCACGCAGCGCTGAAAGCCCACGAATCCCAACAAATTGCCATAATCGTACTTGACCTTATGATACCTGGGATTGATGGTATTGAGGTGTGTCGGCGTGTGCGCACAAACTCCGATGTCTACATCATCATGGTGACTGCCCGTGCGGATGAGGTAGACCGTGTTGTCGGACTCGAGGTTGGTGCTGACGATTATCTAACAAAGCCGTTCTCGCCACGTGAATTGGTTGCCCGTATTCGTGCCTGTCTTCGACGACCACGAAGCGCGGCCCACACCAGTGCCAAATTACTTCGGTTTGATGAACTTACCATTGATCTTGAGGGTCATGTGATTCGCATTCATCAAGAACAAGTATCACTCACAACCACCGAGTACCAACTCGTTACCATGCTTGCAACCGCGCCAGGACGCTTGTATACCCGCGCCCAGCTACTCGATCACGTCTGGGGAGGCAGCTACTACGGTGACGATCACGTGGTTGATGTCCATATTGCAAATGCACGACGCAAACTCAAAGATGATCCGTCGAATCCACGATTCATTGAAACGGTGCGTGGTGCAGGATATCGTTGGAGAACCACATGAAGTCGTTGCGCATGCGGTTACTACAATCGAATGTGGTGTTAGTCCTGCTGACCATGGTACTGTTTGTCGTCACCATCACTATCATCACGCCGCGCGTTCATGACCGCATGATGGCCGACGAACGTCGGCGTGAGGTGGCAAGTGGCGCAATAAGTGTCGATCCGCAACCCGGTACTCATCATGGAGCAATCGGTCAGACGGGCATCATCGGCTCGGATACATTGGCACGTGCTGAAATGCTCTATCGGAATGCAGTATGGCGATCGATTTGGATTTCTATGGCACTCGCACTCGCACTTGCACTGATGACCAGTTTTACGTTCGCTAAGGTGCTTGCGTCACCACTTCAACAATTAACACTTGCGAGTCGCCGCATCGCTGGCGGAGACTTTACGCCCATTTCGGTCAACGATGACGCAGTAGAACTGCACGAACTTGCCAGTCAATTTAATCAGATGGCATCTGCACTCAAAGATGCTGAGCAGCGTCGTGCGGCACTCATTGGTGATGTTGCTCATGAATTACGTACCCCGTTGACCTCTATACAAGGATATGCAGAAGGTATTTTAGACGGTGTGGTCGCACCCGATGCCAAAAACATTTCGATTATTCGGGATGAGGCTCATCGTATGCATCGATTGGTTGATGACCTGCAATCGTTATCACGTGCCGATGCAGGAACACTCACACTGTATCCTGCGCCTACGGACTTGCATGAAATTGTGCAGCGTGCCATCTCGGTACTTGATGGTGCAATCAAAGAGCGTTCATTGACACTTGAACTTGTGTATGAGCATGAGTCGGAACCCATTTATTGTGATGCAGATCGAATCAACCAGGTATTGTTGAATCTACTCACCAATGCAATCCGAGTCAGCGTACATGGTGGAAGAATTATTATTTCGACTGGTCATGATGCCTCGACCGTGTGGTGCACTGTTCAGGATTTCGGTGAAGGGATAGATGCACAACACCTACCTCATATCTTTGAACGGTTCTATCGTGTGGATCCATCGCGCACCCGAGCAACAGGCGGTGCAGGTGTCGGATTGACCATTGCTCGCGCAATTATCGTTGCACATG
>Ga0194130_10008866_pt1 | contig 10551 bp, 7 predicted proteins | sample TA2KigsurfametaG_FD_160084 | JGI IMG/M metagenome (GOLD analysis project Ga0194130, IMG submission 160084) | Freshwater microbial communities from Lake Tanganyika, Tanzania - TA2015050 Kigoma 12 surface | ecosystem: Environmental > Aquatic > Freshwater > Lake | place: Tanzania: Lake Tanganyika... | reverse complement strand
TATGTTCTGTGCGAATCTTTGCACCGACTGCAACGGCAGCACTAATCAATACAACGTTCTTCACGATGTACTGCCCCTCGAGCGTTAACACGAACGGAAATTGGTTCCACACCAGATGCGGAGCAATCACGAGCGGAGACAATGTACCAGCCATCTGCAAAAACAAAAGCAAAATCGTGACGCGCATCCCGTACCCGACAATAAACCCTATTCCAATAACAATTTCCCACAATGCTAAAAAAGGAATGAAATAATCGAGCGGCAGAAACGCCATGGTTTCACGAATTAATCCATCAGCTGGACTCAATCCAGGGATTAACTTCAATGCACCAAACCAAATGAACACAACTCCCATCGACCAACGCAATAACATCGTTGCATTACGTTGCATCCAGCACGTCAATGTGCGATCGACCCGATGTAATACATGAAACATGTGTGACATAGTAGCCTCTTTCGGATCGCTTCGTTCCTTCCATCACAATATTACCGTATTGTTCAATATCGCACAAATAGCAATTTTGAATTTATTTATATCATTTTTGTTATAATAATGAAAAGAGGAGGCTACTGTGGAACTTGATCAACTGCGTACATTTATGAGTGTGGCGCGCCATGCACACGTCAGTCGCGCTGCACGCGAACTACACATGGCACAGCCTGCGGTGAGTCGCCAGATACGCGACCTCGAGCGCGAGTGCGGCGGAGTCGCTTTGATAGAAAAAGTAGGCAGAAATGTCCGATTAACCGAGGCAGGAGAAGCACTGCTCATCCACGCACAAAGCATATTGGCAGAAGTAGCGGCCGCAGAGTCAACGATGCGGGAGCGACTTGGACTGACTGCTGGCCGAGTGAGCGTTGGCACACCACCTAGTGTTGGGTTGCATCTATTACCTGATGCGCTCGCACGATTTCATCGGACCTATCCCGCAATTGAGTTACGCATCCAACAGGCAGGCACCGCGCAGTTATTGCATCAGTTGGCAATGGGTGAAATCGACATTGCGGTGGTCACTCTTCCAATTCCGTCACGCGGGCACGACATTATTCCACTCTTCATAGAACCACTTGTCGCAGTTTTCCACGAAGGTCATCCGTTGGCAGCACGGTACGAAATTAGCATCAACGAGTTAAGTGACGAGGCCTTTTTGCTCTATCCGAGTGGATATGAGATGCACGAAGTCATCATCAAAGCATGTCGCGATGCCGGATTTGCACCGAGGATAGTACTAGATGGCGGTGATGTGGCGATTTTGTTACGTCTCGCAGCTGCAGGACTAGGGATTGCGATTGTTCCTCAAATTACGATACAAGGCGTTGAAGGAATCGCAGCACGACCGATTGTTCGCCCGCTATTAAGCCGGAGCATGGCACTTGTCACAAAAAGCGACCGCACCCTCACCCCACCAGCACGCATGCTCTTACATCAACTCAAGCAGACACTACCGCAGTGATGTGTGCTGCTACGCAACACCAGCAAACCCGAGACCATCGTGGAGCACACGAACGGCGTGCTCCACTTCATCATCGGGTAAGACAAACGACACGTAGTTACCAAACACTGCTCGCGATGTGGCAATAATATGAATTTGCGCCAATCCGAGGGCGTGAATGGCACGCGGAGTAAGTGAGCCACCGTGAGGCGCACTAATGACAGAAATAAGTGCAACTGAGTTCATGATAGTTCGTTGATAACCATCAGAGAATGCGTGCTCAAAGATTTCTTCGGTGTAACTCGTGTCAGGTTGTCGCACAAGCACCATCAATGTGCGATCAAGTTCACTTTGATGTACGAGTAATGTCTCGATACCAGCGTGAGATAGTTTGGTGATCACGTCTGCGGCATGCTCAGGAATCCACGCATCATGGACTGATGGCAACGCCGAAGCGGTAGCCACGACCAGCGACAATCCACGTGTAGAGATGATGGCGCCACTCTGATGCAGTGGCCGTGGATTTGCGAGCACAACTGTGCCAGGCAAGGTTGGCGAAAGTACATTTGCAATGCGCAATGGTATAGTATTGGCCGCCAATGGCATGAGTGTACGAAGGTGAAGAATTTCGGAACCGCTCAACGTGGCCATCTCAGCTGCTTCGGCGTACGACAATTCGGGCAGTGGTATAGCGGAAGGGACGATTTTGGGATCTGCCGTCAGAATGCCGTCGACATCCGTCCAGAGACAGACTTCATTGGCGTTAATTGCGGCACCTATCAAAGCAGCCGTGTAGTCACCGCCACCACGACCCAGCGTCGTCACGACACCTGCGCGTGTTGCGCCTGTGTATCCCGTTACTACCGGGATTATTCCTGCTTGGAGCATTGGAATGAGTCGTTCTTTGATACGCATCGTAGATTCGTCATAAAACGGCCGGGCAGATCCGTATCGATCATCGGTGACAATCAGTTCGGTTGCATCAACCATCTGAGCCGCAACACCGTGTTGACGCAGTACAACTGCAACGAGATGCGCCGCAAAACGTTCTCCGAGGCTTGCTATTGCATCAATACCACGTGCAGAATACTCGCCAAGAGTGGCCATGGCACGAGTCATACGATCGAGATGTTTGAGTAATTCTGATAATCGCTGAAAAAGCGTTTCACGCTCCCACTCATCGGTCACCAGTTTTTCTGCAATCGAACGATGTCGGTTCCACAGTTCTCGCCGTGCCACATCGGTATATTGTTCTCCACCATGCACTGCAGCACGTGCCGCGCGCAGGAGCGCGTCGGTGATACCGGGCAACGCACTACACACAACGACGATTGATTTTTTATCACGGTGCACTGTGCGGAGAATGCGCACAGTTTCACGCGTGCGTTCTACATCCGAAAATGCAATGGCACCAAACTTCATTACTTGCATGGTACACCTCTGAGAGTGTGTGGGAAGTCAATAAATCACGCGAGGAAACCCGACAGTACAAACAGCATGCTTGACAAATCCTGCCACCTACCGTTGATTGAGTCCTGCGTGTTGCACAACGAGTGGGATGGACTTAGTCCAACCTACCGACATCAGATGGACGCCACGTACACCTTCAATCGCGAGTAGTTTTTGGCACAATTCAGATGCGACCTGAATGCCTTCATCTTCTGGATTGCTTGCGTGTTGCATGCGTTCAACGATTGACTCAGGAACGCGAGAACCAGGCAAATGATCGCGAAGAAATTTGGCAGACTGAGCCGATTTTATGATCATGATACCGGCCATGATATGTGCATGTTGATGAATACCCAGAGTGCGTACCTCATGCATCCACTCAGCAAATCGATCAACATCAAAAATGATTTGTGTTTGTACAAATTCAGCGCCGAATTGCACTTTACGCTCGAGCCGTGCAGCTTTTTCGATATTCGGATTCGACACACAGCCGATGAAAAACCGAGGCGCTTCCGAAAGCGCGGTGCCAGATTGCAATGTTGCTTGGTCACGCATGGTGCGTAACGTCTTGATGAGTTGGAATGAATTCAGATCGAGAACGTTTTTAGCCTCAGGATGATCGCCAATCTTGGGATGATCACCGGTCATAGCAAGGATATTCGTTACACCACATGCTGCGCCACCGAGTGCATCTGCTTGCAATGCAATTCGATTTCGGTGTTGACATGTCATTTGCGCAATCACCTCGTACCCCTGGTTACGCAAAAAGATTGCGGCTGTCATGGCGGACATTCTGCCCAAACCACGTTGATTATCCGTCAAATTGAGTGCATCAACCGCAGGAGCAACATTTGCGGCAACACGCACTAATGATGCGGCAGAGGCACCACGTGGCGGAGCTATTTCTCCGGTAACGACGGTTTTGCCAGACGTCAATTGTTCATGCAAACGACTATAAAACACATCCACTCCTTATTAACTCGATGACACAAAAACGGCTACCGGTTTACCGGTAGCCGTTTCATGCTATCCGGAATTTATTGCGCTACACCAACGGCTTTTGTTTTGCCGATCATTTCGATTGTACGAGTGCCGTCGCGTTCGACCCACACACCACACTCACTCCCATCTTGACTCTCACCAAGCGTCATAATGGTACCATCAAAACGCAGAGCAGGGTGATACCATTTATAGACTTTCTCTGCTTCACCGACCACATAATGGGCGATTAATGACCGTCTAAATCGGTCATGACTCACGTTTGGCAAACTGCCGTGGATGAGCTGTCCATTGAAGAATAGCACATCGCCCGCCTTCATGATGACCGGCGCAACTGTCATGCCATCAGGTACTGGCACAGTAACATCGGTAAAGCTTTGGGTTGTATCCGCAGCGACCGTACATAACACCGGTAGATCATGGCTCCCAGGAACCACCTGCAAACAACCATTTTCTTCATCACAATCATCAATGGCCAGCCACGCGGCACAACAGGTGCCCGGTTCTACGCGCAAGTAATACTGGTCCTGATGGAGTGCTTGGCCGCGTGCCGCAGGCGGTTTGAAATATATCATGGTTTGAACCGCATATGGTTCACAACCGAGGATGGCGGTGAGGACATCACGCACTCGATCGTGAAGCAAATAATTGAGTGTTAGTTCATCCCAACGGTGCATTTGCATGATACGTGGGTATGTTCGTAACGGATCAGAAGCATCCTTGATGCCACTGGTATCACCTTTGACCTGATCTGCGTTCATTTGCATGTAATGCGCTTTGTACTGCTCAATTTCAGCAGAACTAAACAAGTTCCGCGCAATCGTATACCCTGCACTACCAAACTCGCGAGCAAGTGCTTGTAACGGTTGTTGCATGCGTTACCTCGATGCACACTTCAATAAGGTTATTCAGCAAAAAGGGGCGCCATCTCTTGTAACTTCAACAACTGTTGCATAGCAAGTTCAGATGGCGCATGCACGAATCGTTCCGCTGCATCGAATACTTTTGGCAAAATGGTCACATCACCGACCGTATTGAGAAACAATCCTTTGCGGGCTAATACCCAGTGCGATGCAGTGTCAATTTGCGCCTGATCAAGAAGTGGTTCGTACCATGTCGCACTATGACGATCCACTCCTTCGGCCCACGGTCGGCGCACAATCGCTTTGATGGTTTGTACGGCTACGTTGCGCTCACGACAACGTTGAAGCAGTCGTTCAAAATCGGCAGCATACTGTTGATTCTGCATCAATATATAGCTGTATGGAAGCAACACACTGTCAAAATCGTACCGTTCGAGCGATTCAGCATGACGTCTAGCCACCTGCAGACCATGACCAGTGACGCCAATGTAAGTCACAAGTCCCGCTTTCTGTGCTTCGATGGCGGCTTTGAGCGCACCATCTGGCCCCATTGCCACATCCCACTCGGCCTGATCGACTAAGTTGTGCAATTGAATTAAATCAATGTGGTCAACGCCCATGCGATGCAACGACGTACGAATTTGATCACGCGCCGCAGCATAGGTACGTTCACCGGTTTTGGTTGCAAGGAAGAAGCGGTCTCGGCGTCCGTTGGTCAACCACGGCTTGATCCGATCTTCGGAAGCACCATAGCTAGCCGCCGTATCAATGTGATTAATTCCGTGTTGGATCAGGTGCTCCATTGTTTTGTCAGCGGTATACTGATCCACATTGCTCAAGGCTGCAGCACCAAAAATGGTCTTTGTACTCATGTGCCCTGTCCGACCAAAAACTTGTGTTGCGATCATACAGACCTCCTCGTTGTACCGTGCTAACGGCGTACCACATCTTCATTCATGATTCGATCAAAACACTCGAGCACATAATCAGCATTGTCTGCGTCGAACGGCATCGGTGGCCGGATTTTAACCACATTATGGAACGGACCATCGGTGCCAGCCAAAATACCAAAATCGCGCAGTCTATTCGACACATACGATGCTTCTTCTTCAGCTGGTTCAAGTGTATGGCGATCACGTACGAGTTCTACACCCAAGAATAGTCCTGCTCCCCGGACATCACCAATCATTGTATGTTTAGGTGCGATGGCACGCAACCCGGCGAGCAATCTGTCACCGATGACCCGTGCATTCTCTTGGAGTGGTTCATCACGGAGCACATCAAGCACCGCCAACCCGGCCGCTACCGAGACATTGTTGCCACCGAAAGTGGCGAAGTATTCCATCCCATTGTTGAATGCGTCGGCAATCGCACGCGTGGTGACAACAGCACCTAGCGGCTGTCCGTTACCAATTGGCTTGCCCATGACCACAATGTCGGGAATGACTCCATGAGCCTGGAACGCCCAAAAATGCGTTCCAACACGGCCAAACCCAACTTGCACTTCATCGGCGATGCAGACTCCACCTGCCGCACGCACATATTGATATGTATCAGCGAGATACCCATCCGGGAGGACGATTTGACCACCTACGCTCGGTAACGTTTCAGCAATGTAACCACCAAGTGCTCGTCCCTGGGCTTGAATGCGTTCGATGACCGAATTCACTTGTGCAGCATACTTCTTACCCGCTAATGGGTCGTTACGCTTGTATGGACCACGATAGTCATCAGGAATGAGCGCAGTATGCACCCATTCAGGAGCACCCGTACCGCCAGGGCCATCGTGTTTGTATGGACTTATGTCAATAAGCGTATTGGTATGTCCATGATATGCCGCATCAAGCACAATCATATCTTGACGACCTGTGTACGCTTTCATCAAGCGGATAGCCAACTCATTTGCTTCGCTGGCAGAGTTAACAAAGTAGCAGACGTCCAAACCTTCGGGGAGTGTATCACTCATGCGCCGTGCGTATTCCTGAAGTTGGTCGTTGAGGTAGCGTGTGTTCGTGCTGAGCAATGCATATTGGGCGGTCGCAGCCTTGACAACTCGCGGATGACAATGCCCGACATGTGCCACATTGTTGTATGCATCAATGTACTTACGACCCGTGTGATCGTAGAGATATTGACGCCAGCCACGTACGATTTTGAGTGGTTTGCGATACGAAATACTCAGGTTTCGACCAATACGTGCCTGTCGCTCAACCAATGTCTGTGTGACTGGTTTTTGTGCAGGGGGAAAACGATCCGCATCCATGCGCAAGATCACGTTGGGATTCGGAGATAATGATGCCCAGATAGGCTGCTGAGATGCATACCCCACACCAGGGAAATCACGACCCATGTCGAGAAAGTCTAAGACAATCTGAAAATGCAAATGGGTTGGCCATTTTCCATTTACGTCAGGAACGCCAAAACTGCCGATACGCTGCCCAGCCTCAACCACTTGGCCGACCACCAATGTGCGCATTGATTCATCACTGAGATGGCCATACACCGTATAAAATCGATCCCCCGCATCCGTGACGTGCTCTAACACCGTCAAATATCCGTAATCGAGATCAGCAGGCAGGTACTCAAGCATGTAGACCGTACCGGGGAGTACGGCATGCACTGGTCTACCTGCTGGCCCCCAAAAATCTACTGCGAGGTGAAGTGTTCGACGTTCTGCGGTAAACGCTTCTGCAGATTCATAACGATCGGTTGTGTAAATCATGCGCGGCTCAAGATAGCCACCAACACCGATACGACCATCCATGAATGACTCAATTACATGCGCAAACCGTGGCATCGTCGCATTGCGAGGGTCAGCACCAAGAACGGTACTGCCAACACTGAGATCAAGGGCTACCGTTTCATGTCGTTCTAATGATTTGCCAAGAATGGGAGCACTGGGTTGCGCCTCTATCCACGAAACAATGCGATCATGTGCTGGCACTGGTTGTACACCACAGGCACTACGAATTCGATAGTGCATCATACGTGGGTGTTGCGCCGCAAACAAATGCAGTAAATTCCATGCTGGTGCCTCACTCACAACCATGTACGCATCATTTGGGCGTTCACGCTTACGGATAGCCGACACCGTCACACTTATGCATAGTCGCATACAAACGAGGTCGAATAATAGGGCCATTTCGGCTTCGTTAAGTGGATGTTGTGCATGATAACGCGACACCATAATCATCAAGGCATCAATTGGTTGTGGATGCCGCATGATTGCGTAGGCTGCTGCGATGGCTAATTCGCTTACCGTGGCTGTTCGCATCATATCGCCGAAATCAAGGAGTCCGGTTACTTGGCGATTGTTGTATCCCGGTTGTCCAACCACCACGTTGTAGTCATTTGCGTCACCGTGGATCACACTTTTGCGCAATTCCGCTCCGTGGAGGTGCATATTTTGTTGGAAGCGCGACAACATCATGTGCACGAGATTGCGTTCGGTGTCGCTCGCAAACGCATGCAAGTAGGAACCTATCCACTCCGCGCGCAACACGTCCCACTCGAGCACACGGTCGGTCGCTGAATGGTGAAACGTCTGTAGTGCCGTATCGAGTTGACCAATGAGTGTGGCCAAGTTGCCAACGATGGCATCATCAATTGGTGATGCATCTGCGAACAAAGTGCCATCGATGTAACTCAGCATCCATACGATTTGTGTTGTCTCTGCGACTTTGATTGTCGCCCAAAGTGCACCACTCAGCTGGGGAATCACACGCTGCGTCGGCACATGCGCTGCATGGGTTGCAATATGAGTTAGCGCAGCTATTTGCATGTCAACAAAATCACTCGTACGCTCAGGATGCATCATCTTGAGCACATATTTATCTCCATTTGGATGTGTCACAAGCGCATTACAGTCATACTCACCGGGCAATCGTTGGATTGATGGCACAAATCCATAGAGCTGTTCGGTGACCTGTGCAATCTGTCCATCATTCAGCGTCAACGGTTGGGCATTCGACAACATATGGTTCCTCGTTCCTCATGGTTAGGTGAATTATACATGAGATGATGTGAAGATTGGTCAACCTTGTTCCACAATGATTTTGTGTGCTACATTGTGAGTGCAAACGGATGGGGGGCATATGAACACAACAAACGATGTACTCTGGAACGATCAACCATGGTGGGCATGCGAATCAATCCATGCACATCAGACTGCTGATGTGTGTGTAATTGGGCTAGGTGCATCTGGACTCAGTGCGATTGTGACGCTTGCACAGCATGGGTTTGATGTAATTGGTGTTGACGCCGGTATGATTGGTGGTGGCGCAGCCGGGAGCAACGGCGGGTTTGTGCTCGCTGGCCTAGCGGCATTTCATCATGACGCAGTAGACGCACTCGGCCATCATCGTGCTACGACACTGTACCAACTCACACTTGATGCGATAGCCGATCTACAAAAAGAAGAGCCTGGTTTGCGGATGAGTGGATCACTTCGCATCGCCGCTGACGACGAAGAATACGCCGATTGTCTGGCACAATTTCGTGTCATGCAACACGATGGCTTGCCCGTGAAGACGTACGAAGGGAGTGAGGGACGTGGCATTCTCTTCCCCAACGATGGCACATTCCAGCCACTCTACCGTGTGCGACGGTTAGCCCAGCAGGCAACGACACTGGGAGCACGCTTGTTTGAGCGCTCATCGGTGACAACAATTCAAAGTAATTTGGTCACCATTGAGCAGTATCACATTCAATGCAAACATGTCATTGTCGCCGTGGACGGTCGTTTAGAGCAACTATTCCCCCAATTACGATCCATTGTCCAAACAACACGTCTCCAAATGGCCGCTACTGCTCCCGCACACGATGTAGCACTTTCACGCCCTGTGTACTACCGCTATGGTTACGACTACTGGCAACAACGCCCTGATGGTCGAATCGCAATTGGTGGCGGTCGTGATTTGTATGCGAGCGAAGAATGGGGTTACAACCCCAACCCTACCCAAAACATTCAGTCAGTAATCGAAGAACGTTTACGTACCGTTGTCAACACATCAGCACCCATCACACATCGTTGGGGCGCATGCGTTGCGTATCGACATGACGATGTGCGTCCATTTGTAGGGCTGCTCATGCCGAACGTGTGGGCATGTGGTGCCTACAGTGGCACCGGCAACATCGTGGGATGTATCGTCGCAAAAGCGATTTCACGGACGATAATCGAGAACGATGCACGTCACCTCGAACCATGGATTAATTGACCCTGTACTCAGTACGCCACCAGTTTCAACATTAAAAACATTTTTATAACCTTTTACTTGCAAAATTAAAATAATGCACGTATACTGTTGTCACATGTTATGGGACATGGTTCGTGAGATAAGGAATTTGTCATGGCAGTGAACACCGTTCGGAAGAAGTACGCAACGTTCGTACTTGTTTGTCTACTCATGTTTATCGTGAGTTGTGGCAGCACACCTGCCACCAATCAAGATTCGTCAACTACGGAGCAGGGGGCAAGTGCATCAACTCAAGGAAGACTGGTGATATACAGTGGGCGAAGTGAAGCATTAATTCTTCCCATCATCGAAGCATTCAAGCGTGAACATCCCAATATTACCGTAGAGCTCAAATCAGGAAAAAATAATGAATTAGCGGCTGCCAATCTTGAAGAACGCGCAAATCCGCAAGCAGATATTTTTATCAGTACCGATATGCTAACACATATCAACTTAAGCAAAGAAGGTGTGCTTCGTGCAGCACCAATTACTGGCGCAGCATCATTGCCAAATGAGCTCAAAGCAGCTGACGGCACATGGACTTCAGTGACGGCACGAGCTCGAGTCATCATG
>Ga0194130_10008865_pt1 | contig 10551 bp, 9 predicted proteins | sample TA2KigsurfametaG_FD_160084 | JGI IMG/M metagenome (GOLD analysis project Ga0194130, IMG submission 160084) | Freshwater microbial communities from Lake Tanganyika, Tanzania - TA2015050 Kigoma 12 surface | ecosystem: Environmental > Aquatic > Freshwater > Lake | place: Tanzania: Lake Tanganyika... | reverse complement strand
CGGGCCGAGGGCGGCAAACCCGGCGCGCTGAATGCGGGCGATGGGGCCGCGAATGGCACGATGCGGGCCTATCTTGATGCCGATGTGATCGTCAGCCCCCCGGTCATGGCCCAACTGGCCACCGCGCTGGAACTTGACCGGCCCCGCTATGCCGGGGCCACCCCCCGCATCCCGCCCGCCGATAGCGCTCTCACCCGCGCCTATGCCCGCTTCCGGCAACGCCTGCCCTTTGCCCAAAGCATCGCCCCCGGCTTTGGGCTTTTTGCGGTCAACGCCAAAGGCCGCACCCGCGGGCGCGACTTTCCCGCGCTGATTTCGGACGACACCTTTGTGCGGCTGCAATTTGCGCCCGAGGAACGGGTGCAGGTGTCGGGCCTTTACGATTGGCCGATGGTCGAAGGGTTTGCCGCCCTGACCCGCGTCCGCCGCCGCCAGGATGCCGGCGTGGCCGAAATCGCGCGGCTCTATCCCGGCCTGTTGGCGCGGGAGGGCAAAGCGCCCTCGACGCGGGCGGGCTGGCCCGTCTGGCGGCGCAAGACCCGGTGGGGTTTGCGGCCTATGCCGCCGTGTCGCTGGCGGTGAAGGCGGGGAAAACAACGGGCTGGACGCGGGGAAGGTAGCAGGGGCGGTAGCGGAGGAGATAGGGGCGGTCACGCCATGGTCGGTTGCCGCCCCGGCCACAGACCCCGCACCATCCCATCGTCCCCCGGCAGCACAGAAACCCGCTTGATCTTTCCCCGTGGCCCGGAAACTCTGCCGCCATGTTACAGCTTGTCCCCCCCGATACCCTTCTGACCTTTGCCATGGCGGGCATCCTTCTGAACCTGACACCAGGGGCGGATGTGATGTTCGCCACCGCCTCCGGCATGGCAGGTGGGCCGCGGGCCGGGATGGCGGCCGGGGCCGGCGTGGGGCTTGGCGGGCTTTGGCATGTCGGTCTGGCCGCGCTTGGTGTGGCCGCCCTTCTCGCCGCCAATCCCGCTGCGATGACCGGCCTGCGCTGGTTCGGGGCGGGGTATCTTCTCTATCTGGCCCATGCGGCCTGGACCGGCGGACCGGCCGCACCGGGCCATGGGATTGCCCGCCTGTCGCGCGCATTCTGGCGGGGCTTCCTCACCAATGCCCTCAACCCCAAGGTCGCGCTGTTCGTCCTTGCCTTCCTGCCGCAGTTCACCGATCCCGCCCGCGGCCCGGTCTGGCAGCAGATCCTCATCCTTGGTGCGCTCTTTACGGCGACCGGGATGGTGATTACTGCAGGCTATGGGGCCTTGGCGGGGCTGGCCGGGCAAGCGCTCTCGGCCCGCATGGGCGTGATGAACAAACTCGCGGCCGGGGTCTTTGCCCTCTTGGCGCTGCGCATGATGCAGGAGTGAATGATGGCTGTGATTACCCTTCTCGATGGCGGCATGGGGCAAGAATTGGTGGCGCGCTCGGGCGATGAACCAACGCCGCTCTGGGCCACCCGCGTAATGATCGACCATCCGGGGCTGGTGAAGGCCATCCACGATGATTACTTTGCGGCGGGGGCGTCCGTGGCCACCACGAACACCTATAACATCCTGCATGACCGGCTGGTGGGCGTTGGTCTGGACCACTATTGCCACGCGCTGCACCTGCGGGCGCTGATGGAGGCGCATGAGGCGCGGGCCGAGGCGGGGCGTGGCCTCATTGCAGGCTCCATGGGGCCTTTGGGCGAAAGCTATCGGCCTGACCTGACGCCAGCCGTTGAGGTCTCCACCGCGCTTTATGCCGAAAAGGCTGCCCTCATGGCGCCCCATGTCGATGTGATCCTGTGCGAAACCATGTCCTCGCTGGACCTTTGCCTCGGTGCGCTGGCGGGCGCGCAGGCGGCGGGCAAGCCGGTGTGGCTTTCGGTCTCGGTACATGACCGCGACGGCACCAAGCTGCGGTCGGGCGAGCCGCTGGCCGGTCTGGCCGATGTGATCGCCGGCCATCCCACCGCCGCCGTTCTGGCCAATTGCTCCATGCCCGAGGCGATGGAGGCCGCAATGGCCGTCTTGCGCGGCATGGGGCGGCCCTTTGGCGCCTATGCCAACGGGTTTTCGGAAATCTCCAGCCTGCCGCTGCCCGACACCCATGACGCGCCCGATTATTGCGCCCGCCATGACCTGACGCCCGAGAAATACACCGCCTTCGCCCTGCGCTGGGTCGAGATGGGGGCCACCATCGTCGGCGGCTGTTGCGAGGTCGGCCCGGCCCATATCGCCCATCTGGCCAAGGCGCTGAAGGCCGCAGGCCACCAGATCGCATGATCCCGGACTTCGACTACAACCCGCCCGATGTGCCCCTGGACATCCTCTTTCAGGATGATCTGATCCTTGTGGCGAACAAACCGGCAGGGCTGTTGTCGGTGCCGGGCAAACTGGAAGGTCGGTCGGATTGTCTGGTCTCGCGCCTTCAGGCCGCCCAGTGGAACACCCTTCTGGTGCATCGGCTGGATTGCGACACTTCGGGCGTGATGATCTTTGCCAAGACCAAGAAGGCCCAAGGGTTTCTGGGGCAGGAATTCGAACAGCGCCGGGCGCAGAAATCTTACGTCGCGCGGGTGGCGGGAGAGGTCGCGGGCGAAAGCGGCCATATCGACCTGCCCTTGGCCGCCGATTGGCCGAACCGCCCGCGCCAGATGGTCAGCCATGAACACGGACGGCCCGCACAGACCGATTGGCAGGTGATTGGCCGCGCCCCCGGCGAAACCCGCGTCAGGATGTGGCCAAAGACCGGCCGCAGCCACCAGCTGCGCGTCCATATGCTGGCCCTTGGCCACCCGATCCTGGGCGACCCGATCTATGCCACCGGCACGGCGCGCGCCCATCCCCGGCTGATGCTGCACGCCGAAACCCTGGCGCTGCGTCACCCCGGCACCGGCGACATGGTGGAATTTTCCGCCCCCTGCCCGTTCTGACTATCTCGCGCATTAACCTTGCTGCAATCTCCGTGCTGTCTGATGCCGGTGAAAGGAGCGCCCATGCGCCTGCTACTGCAATTCCGCTTTCTTCCGCTGACCCTGTCCGCGCTGCTGGCCCTGGCCTCGCTGGGGGCGGCGATTGTCTGGCCCGCCTGGGCCTTCTTCTTCACCTGCGCTTTCGTGGGCTTCGCCATGCTAACGGCCCTTGGCCTGCGCGACATCACGCAAACCCGCCACGCGGTTCTGCGAAACTACCCCATCGCGGCGCATCTGCGGTTCCTCCTCGAATCCATCCGGCCCGAAATGCGGCAATACTTCTTCGAAGGCGAAAAAGACGGCGCGCCCTTCCCGCGCGACAAACGCGCCATCGTCTATCAGCGCGCAAAGAAGGAACTCGACAAGCGCCCCTTCGGCACGATGTTCGATGTCTACCAAGAGCAATACGAATGGCTGCACCATTCCCTTGCCCCCACCGCCCCCCTGCCCGTTGACCAGATGCGCGTGCAGGTCGGCCGCTATTCGGCCAGCCTTCTGAACATTTCCGCCATGAGTTACGGGGCGCTTTCGGCCAATGCGATCTGATCCTTGAACAAGGGCGCGCAGGCGGGCGGGTTCTTCCATGATACGGGCGAGGGTGGGGTGTCGCCCTATCACCGCGAACATGGCGGCGATCTGGTCTGGGAAATCGGCTCGGGCTATTTCGGCTGCCGCGCGGCGGATGGCGGGTTTGATCCGGGCAAGTTTGCCGAAAACGCCGCCGATCCGCAGATCAAGATGATCGAGGTGAAGCTGAGCCAAGGGGCGAAACCGGGCCATGGTGGCGTGCTGCCGGCGGCCAAGGTGACAGAAGAAATCGCCGCCATTCGCGGCGTGCCCATGGGGTAGGATTGCGCCTCCCCCGCCCGCCATTCGGCTTTTTCCACGCCGATCGAATTGATGCAGTTCATCGCCCGCTTGCGGGAGTTGTCGGGCGGCAAGCCTACCGGCTTCAAGCTCTGCATCGGCCATGAATGGGAGTTCATGGCGCTCTGCAAGGCGATGGTGGAATCTGGCATCACCCCCGATTTCATCGTGATCGACGGGAAAGAGGGCGGCACGGGGGCGGCACTCTTGGAATTCATGGACCATATCGGCATGCCCCTGCGCGACGGGCTGTCCTTTGCCCATAACGCGCTGATCAGCGCAGGCCTGCGCGACCGGGTGAAACTGGGGCCTCGGGCAAGATCACCTCGGCCTTTGACATGGCACGTGTCATGGCGCTGGGGGCCGATTGGTGCAACGCGGCGCGGGGGTTCATGTTTGCGGTGGGCTGTATTCAGGCGCAGTCCTGCCACACCGGGGAATGCCCCACAGGGGTGGCCACCCAAGACCCACTGCGCCAGCGCGCGCTGGTGGTCACGGACAAGGCCGAGCGGGTGAAGAATTTCCACCACAACACGCTGCACGCCCTGTCCGAACTGGTCGCCGCGGCGGGGCTCTCCCATCCGAACGAACTGCGGCCGCATCACTTTCAGCGCCGGGCGTCATCGGACAAGGTGATTTCCTTTGCCGAGCAATATGAACAGCTTGCCCCCGGCATCCTGTTGCAAAACCCCGCGGCAAGCCCCCGCTACGGCGCGGCGTCGTTTCTGGCGCAAAGCGCCAGCTTCGCGCGGGCGGGGTAAGGCCCGCGAAGAGTGTGCGGCACGCGCTCGATGAGCGATGCTCCTCGGTCCCGTTGGTCCCTCCTCGCGGGCATCAAAGCCCCAGCGCCACCTTGCGCCCCTCATGAAAGGCATAGGCCGCCAACCGGGGCGCCGCGCAATCGCCAATCCGGTGCGTGGTCTTGCCCGCAAACCCCTCAGGCCAAGGGTCGAAGCTGCGGTTGGTCGTGGCCATCACCAGACCGCTGGCGGGCAGCGTCTCTTCCTGCCCCGTCAGCATGTTCTTCACCGTCACCCCATTGCCATGCCACCGCGTCAGGCAATGTTCGGTCAGGAACCGCACCCCCAGTTGCGCCAACCGCCGCCGCGCCGCGCCATCGGCGGCGGTGCGGGCAATCTCCTTGCCGACAAAGGGCTCGGGCGTGACAATCACCACCTGATGCCCACGTTCGGCCAAGGTCCAGGCCGTGCCCACCCCGCGCCAGTTTGACCCCTCGTCATACAAGACCACTGCATCGCCCAGCCGCGCCTCGCGCCGCATCGCCGCCTCGGGCGACCAGACCCCGCCCAGATCAATTCCGGGCAGGCCGGCCAAATGCGGCTGCCAGCGCTGGAACCCCGTCTCATCGGGCAAGGACCCCGTTGCCAAGATCACCACATCCGCCGGATGGGCAGCAATCTCGGCCTCCTCCAGAAAGGTGTTCAGCCGCAAGCTCACGCCCAGCTTGTCAAACTGCCGCTCATACCACTCCATCAGATCCAGGATCTGCGCCCGACGCGGCTGCATCCCCGCCAACCGGAACTGCCCGCCGATCTGCGGCAGCGCCTCGACAATTTCCACCCGGTGCCCCTGCTCCGCCGCCGCCCGCGCCGCCTCCAACCCCGCAGGCCCGGCACCCACCACCAGCACCGATTTCGGCGCATCGGCCCGCGCGAACCGATCCCCACCCCATTCCCACTCGCGGCCCACCGAAGGGTTCACAAGGCAAGAAATCCAGTAATCGCGCGACCGCCGCCCCCAGCACATCTGATTGCAAGAGATACAGCCGCGAATATCCTCGGCCCGCCCCTCGGTCACCTTGCGCGCCAGATGCGGGTCGGCGATCTGCCCGCGCACGATCGACACCATATCCGCCTCGCCCGAGGCCAGAATGGTCTCGGCGTTGTCTGGCGTCCGCACCCCCGCCTCGGATGTGATGACCGCGTGCTTCACCACCGCTTTCAGCCGCGCGGTCAAAGGCGTCGTCAGCTTTTCGCCCTCGGTAAAGGCGGGGATGATGCCCTCAAACTCCAGATAGCTGCCATAGCCGCAGGTGACATAGTCAACGTCGCCCGTTGCATCATGCAGCGCGATGATCTCGCACAGATCATCGGCCGACAAAGACACCGAATAGCCTGGCGAATAGCTGATGGCCAAACCGATGATGAACTCCAGCCCGCAATCGCGGCGGATGCGGGCGATCAATTCGCGCGAAAACCGGGTGCGGTTTTCCAAAGAACCGCCCCATTGGTCGGTGCGCTGGTTGGACCAAGGGGTCCAGAACTGATCAATCAACGAGTGATAGGCCGCCCAAACCTCCACCCCCTGAAAGCCGCAGGCCTGCGCGCGGCGGGCAGCGGCGGCGTGGGCCTCCAGCACCTCATCAATCTCGGCTTCGGTCATCTCATGGCTGCCGTCGCTGTCATGATAAGACGGCCCGCCCGAAGGCGACCAATGCGGCTGAAACGACAGATCCGAATCGCCATGCGCGCCGACATGGTAAATCTGCTGTACAATCACCGCGCCCGCGGCTTTCACCTTGTCGGTGATCGCCTGAAAATGCGGGATCACCGCATCGGATTCATGCGCCAGATTGCCCCGCGTCAAAACCCCGGTGCGGTGCGCGGGCACCGGTTCGGTCACGATAATACCCGCCCCGCCCAGCGCGCGTTCCAGCCAATAGGCCCCTTGGCGGGCCAGTGGCAGACCCCCTTCAGCCATGTTGTTGGTGTGCGCGCCAAAGACGATCCGGTTGCGCAGGGTCTTGCCACGCAAGGTCACGGGCGACAAAAGGCGGGGATGCTGGGTCATGTCGGATCCTTCGGCTGATGCCAAAGGGAAGAATAAATCGACATATGTGTCAAGTTTTCTTTGGGCAAAGAAAAACCCCGGCCAAGGCCGGGGTTTCGCGTCAGCCTTGGCTCGGGTCCCAGGCGGAAACCGCCTTGACCTCAAGGAATTCTTCCAAGCCCCAGATGCCACCCTCGCGCGCGCGGCCCGACTGTTTCACCCCGCCAAAGGGTGACCCGGCCGCCCGGCTCTTGCCGTTCATCTGCACCATGCCCGCCTTCAGCGCACGGGCCATCCGGTTGCGCTTGGCCCCATCTTGGCTTTGCACATAATGCGTCAGGCCATAGGGCGAGTCATTGGCGATGCGCACCGCATCCGCCTCATCCTCAAAGGGAATCATGCACAGGACCGGGCCAAAGATCTCCTCGCGCTCAATCGTCATGCCCGGCACCACATCGGCAAAGACCGTCGGCTTCACAAAGTAACCGCGGTTAAACTCATCCGGCAGGCCCGGCCCCCCGGCCACCAGACGCGCGCCCTCGTCGATGCCCTTCTGGATATAGCCCTGAATCTGCTCCCACTGGCGCTTGTTCACCACCGGGCCGATATGGCTGCCCTCTTCCAGCGCATTGCCAACCTTGATCTCACTGGCGACCTGTGCGGCGATTTCCACCGCCTTGTCATAGGCCCCACGCTGCACCAGCATCCGGCTGGGTGCGTTGCAGGACTGGCCGGTGTTGTCCATCATATGCCGCACACCACGCTCCACCGCGCGATCATCGGCATCGGCGAAGATCACATTGGCCCCCTTGCCCCCCAGCTCCAGCGTCACACGCTTCAACGTCTCGGCGGCGGCCTTGGAAATCGCCCGGCCCGCACGGGTTGATCCGGTGAAGGAAATCATCTCGACATCCGGGTGGCTCGACAGGCGGCTGCCCACGCCTGCGCCATCGCCGTTCACCAGGTTGAACACGCCAGGCGGCAGGCCCGCGTCATGGCAGAACTCGGCAAAGATCATCGCATTGAGCGGGGATTCTTCCGAAGGCTTCAACACACAGGTGCAGCCCGCCAGAATCGCCGGAATCGCCTTGAGCGCGATCTGGTTCATCGGCCAGTTCCACGGCGTGATCAGACCCACAACGCCAATCGGCTCCAGAATGATGCGGTCATTTGGGGCATGGTCGCCCAGCGGGCGATCCCATTCCAGCGTGTCAAAGGCGGTCAGGAAATTGCCCGCGTGCCAGGGCAAACAGGGCGCCTGCTGCTCACGCGCATGTTTCAGTGGCGATCCCATTTCCAGGCTGATGGCATGGGCCAACTCTTCCTTGCGCGCCTCATACTGCTCCAAGATCCGCACTACTGCCGCGCGGCGGGTGGCAGGCGGGGTCGCAGCCCAGGCCGGGAACGCGGCCTTGGCGGCGGCCACAGCAGCATCGCAATCGGCCTCGGACCCCAGCGAGATCACCGCCACCGGCTCTTCGTTCGACGGGTTGATGACCGGGCAATCGCGCCCCGCAATCGGGGCGACCCAACGGCCATTGATGTAGAAATCGCGCTTGATAAGCATGCCGCCCTCCTTCGGTTTGGCCGCAACCTGACAGGGCAGGCAGATTCCGGCAAGGGGCGGGGGCGACAATTTGATCAAAGATGCGACGCTGGCAGAACATCGGTTCCACTTGGCAGCGCAAAAGCAGACCGTTGTTTTGCCCTTGGCCCCCAGGCCGCGATTCGGTCCTTAACTTGCCCTGCGGCCCCATGGCCCGGTGCAATCTGCCCCGCCGCAGGCTAAGTCAGCAGCATCACAACCCGTAGTTTCCCATGGCCGTTCGCATCAACGGCACCGCCCCCGATTTCACCGCCGAAAGCACCGCCGGCACCATCCGCTTTCATGACTGGCTGGGCGACAGCTATGCCATCATCTTCTCGCATCCGCGCGACTTTACCCCGGTCTGCACCACGGAATTCGGTGCCGTGGCCCAACTCGCCGCCGAATGGAAAAAGCGCAACACCAAGGTGATCGGCGTCTCGGTAGACTCTGTGGCCGATCACGAGAAATGGAAGCGCGACATCGAAGCCTTCTCGGGTGCCCCCGCCGACTTTCCGATCATCGACGATGTGTCGCTGACGGTGTCCAAGGCCTATGACATGCTGCCGGCCGACTACTGTCTGCCGACCGAAGGCCGCACCCCCGCCAATTCGGCCACCGTGCGGACGGTCTATATCATCGGGCCGGACAAGAAGGTGCGGCTGACCATGTCCTACCCCATGTCGGTCGGTCGCAACTTTGCGGAAATCCTGCGCGCGCTGGATGCGGTGCAGGCCACCGATGGCGTGCCCTTTGCCACCCCTGCCAACTGGGTGCCGGGGCAAGATGTGATCGTGGCGATGTCGGTGTCGACCGATGACGCCAAGGCGCGGTTCGGCGATCTGGACATAAAGCTGCCCTATCTGCGCTTTGCCAAGCGCCCGGCATAAGACAGGAAAACGGGGCCGAAAGGCCCCGTTTTTCTGTGCCAGTGGTCACCATCGCGGCCCTATTCCGCCGGAACGGCCTGCGGTTCGGCCAGCGGACGGCCCGCGCCGCCGCGCTGATAGCGGGCATAACCCAGATCCGACACGTCGATCTCGGCCCGGCGGCCCGAAATCACATCGGCCAGCACCCGGCCCGACCCGGCCGCCATGGTCCAGCCCAGCGTGCCATGGCCGGTGTTGAGATAAAGGTTCGGCACGGTTGACCGGCCGACCAAAGGCGTGCCGTCCGGCGTCATCGGGCGCAGGCCGGTCCAGAACTCGGCCCGGCTCTGGTCGCCCGCCCCGCCGAACAGATCCTCCACCGACAGCTCCAACGTCGCGCGCCGCCGCTTGGGCAGGCTGTGCGAAAAGCCCGCAATCTCGGCCATGCCGCCCACACGGATCCGGTCGCCCAGCCGGGTGATGGCGATCTTGTAGGTCTCATCCATCACGGTCGACACCGGGGCGCGGGTCTCATCCACGATCGGCACGGTGATCGAATAACCCTTCATCGGATAGACCGGCAGGCGCATGCCAAAGGGCCGCGCCAAAGCGGGCGAATAGCTGCCCATGGCCAGCACAAAGGCATCCGCCCCCAAGGCCCCCTCGCTTGTCTGCACGGCGGTGATCCGGCGCCCATCGCTCTCCAGCGCCTTGATCTCGACCCCCCAGCGAAAGCTGCCCCCCGCCGCCGCCGCCATCTCGGCCAACCGGTTGGTGAACTTGAAGCAATCGCCGGTTTCATCCCCCGGCAGACGCAGGCCGCCGGCAATCTTGTCGCGGTTCGGCGCAAGGCCGGGCTCGGCGGCGATGCAGCCATCGGCGTCCAGCACCTCGAACGGCACGCCATCGGCGCGCAGCACCGCAATGTCCTTTTCCGCCGCCGCCACCTGCTTTTCGGTGCGGAAAAGCTGCAGCGTGCCCTTGGTGCGCTCGTCATAGGAAATGCCGGTTTCCGCGCGCAATTCGATCAGGCAATCGCGCGAGTATTCCGCCAGCCGCACCATGCGCGACTTGTTCACCGAATATGCCGAAGTGGTGCAATTGGCCAGCATCCGGAACGTCCACTCGATCATCGCCGGGTCCGGGCGCGGCTGAATGACCAAAGGCGCGTGGCGCTGGAACAGCCATTTCAGCGCCTTCAGCGGCACGCCCGGCGCGGCCCAGGGGCTGGCATAGCCGGGGCTGATCTCGCCCGCATTGGCGAAAGAGGTCTCCAGCGCCGGGCCCGACTGACGGTCGATCACCGTCACCTCATGGCCGGCCTTGGCCAGGTAATAAGCCGAAGTCACACCAATCACACCGGCACCAAGGACGACGACACGCATGGAAGGCTCCTGTTTCGCGGGACTTGGCGCGAAAATAGCGGATCGGCAGGAAAGGTTTTGGGGATCTTGGCGGTAAACTGAACCGGTATTGCA